>Ga0307373_10002996_pt1 | contig 29972 bp, 24 predicted proteins | sample OX2MG_FD_202534 | JGI IMG/M metagenome (GOLD analysis project Ga0307373, IMG submission 202534) | Soil microbial communities from Risofladan, Vaasa, Finland - OX-2 | ecosystem: Environmental > Terrestrial > Soil > Coastal area > Acid sulfate soil | place: Finland: Risofladan, Vaasa | collected... | reverse complement strand
GAAGGCCGGGAACAAAATCGGAAGAGCTGCCGAGGCGGTCGAGGGCTTCCGTGCCCATGCGCGACATGATGCGCATGCTCGCGGCGACGTACGGGCTGTCGGTGATCTCGACGCCCACTTTGCTGTAGGGCGAAGTCGCGGGGCCAAGAATATAAGGCACCACGTACATGGTGCGGTCCTTCATCGCGCCGCGAAAAAACGGCTCAGCTTTCTGTTTCGCTTCTTCCGGAGCCATCCAGTTATTTGTGGGACCTGCGTCGGATTTTTCGCGCGTGCAAATGAAGGTGACGCTTTCGGTCCGGGCCACGTCATTGGGATTGCTGCGGTGTAGATAACAATTCGGATAGGTTTTTGTATTCAGCTCAATGAACGAGCCGTCGCGCAACATTTCTTCGACGATGTGGTCGTATTCGCGCTGCGATCCATCGCACCACACAATGTCTTTTGGTTTTGTAAGGCGAGAGACCTCCTCGACCCAATTTTCCAACGGCGTGGCCACAGGGCCTCCTATTTTCGGTTGGCGCGGGGGAAGTTGCCCAGCTGCCGGGCCGGACTCTTGCGCGTCGCATCTGATGTTCTATTAGCAGTGCAAATAACACAAAATAAAAGTCTATGCCGCCAAAGGACGAAATGCAAGAAAGCGAAGTGCCGCGAGTGGTCCAGAGTGTTAACAGAGTGGGCTAAATCCAATAAGACTTTCAGGCGTCATTGCGCGCTGGGGAGGGCGGCGCTGGCTGCGTTCACGATGAGCGGGGTTTGCAGAACCATGTCGAATTGCCATCCGGTGTCAAAAAGCACGCCGTTGCCTGCGCCGTGGTGGTGAATGAGCAGAATGGTCACGACAACTGCGGCCACACTGGCGACGACAAATCCAACAATGGCACCAAGGTGCGACGGCTGCGACGGCGAAGGTGGGGGCGTTAGGCCCGTCGATTGCGCGGCGGCGGGAGCGTAGTTCAGCGGGGTGCCGCTTGCGAATGCGGAGGTCGCGGCCGAGTCCGGCGGCGGGCTGACAAGCCTTGCCTCAGTATTGGCACCGTTGATAGGCACGGTGTAGCCATTGGCGAACACGATGGTTGTGAAGTGTATCTGCACGCTGGGCCGGCCTCGCTTGTTGATTTTGGCGAGAGTGCCCTCGACGTATGCGCCGGCGGGAATCGCTACAGTAGTGCCGACAGTGACAGGAAATGCGACCGTGGCGCGGACGGCGTCGCCGGGGTGCATTTTGCCCGTAATTGGACTAGCGAGCGTCAAGGGGATTCGAGTTTCTACCGGGACGGTGATGGTTTCGGGGTTGGCCTGGCTCGGCGCTTGTGCCTGACTCGGAAAAGGGGGCTGCTGGGGATTTGTTACCGGCTGCTGTGCCCAGCACGTCGATGCCACTAAGAATCCTGCTAGAACGAGTGCTCGCATGATGTTTCTCCCTCCACGGAAAGAGCCGCGCCTCACTGCGCGTTTCTGTCAAAGTACAACGCGAAAGTCTCGCCTGCGAATCGCAGCGATTGTAATGAAAGCGAGCCGTCAGGGTTGGTGAGCGTCGCGGGCTGGTCAGACGGCGATTTCCTGCTTAGCGTGACGATGCGCGCGGGCACGCTCACGATGACATTCGCGTTCTGGCGGAAATCCACTTGGACCAGGGGACCCGATCCGGCCCAAGCCAATTGATAGCTTCCGACAGAGAGTTGTTTTCCATCCACGCGCATCGGAGCGCTAGTTTGGAAGGATTCCTTGTTTTGGAGAGACTTTGGGTTCGATGTGATTAGTGGCGGGCTGGGGCATGAAGTACCGGGCGTGCCGGGAGTGCCGGGAATGATTGTGTCCGACGTGCCTTGAGTAGCGGGAATGCCCGGTATCACGGTATCGGGTACGCCGGGTACACCTGATGGAATAACCGTATCCGGTGTGCCAGGTGTGCCGGGAGTGCCCGGAATTACCGTGTCTGAGGTGCCGGGTGTGCCGGGAGTTGGCCGACAGATCGTGGCGGACTTGGACGGAACAGGCTGAGCGGGATGGGACTGGCGCACCGCATCGGCGACGCTGTCCCGATTCAGCGCGAGCGGAATTTGCAGCACCATCTCGATTTGCGAGCCGTTATCAAGCAGGATGTCGCTTGCGCGGCTGACCTCGACGTAAGGATTGGCGACAGCGGGTATCACGTCGGCATTTTCATTGACTGGCAGGGTGGCGGTCTGAGGGCCACCGAATGCCAATGCGTAACCGTTCGCGAATATGAGTTTTGTAAAATGAATCTGAAATTGCGCGTGGGGCGAAAACCAGCCGGGTCGCGCAAGGCTGTCAATCTGGCCCTCCACATACGTTCCGGCGGGAATCGCCATTTGATTGTTGATGGCTACGGGGAAGACGGTCTGCGCGTAGATGCTGTCCCCTGGTTTGGCCGCCTCGGTCCATACGGGGCGGGTTAGCGCCAGTGCAACTGTTGTCCCAGCGGGGATTACGATCTGCGATTTCTGGGCGGCGCTTGCCGGAAGCGCTTGGTCTACGAAATCAAGCGGCAGGGGACCTGGGGCTGCTCCTTGCGCAGCACATCCCACAGCAGTAAGGAGTATTGCCAAGAGAAGTCTTCGCATAAGTGCCGACCTCCCACAGCTTTATGCGACCTGGACAATAGATGCATGCTTAGCCGTCCGGGATGCACTATTTTGGACTCTACGAACTGTTACACAATCGGAAATCCCAACTGGAAACGCCGGAGAGGGGACGGTCTTATCGGAATAGAGGGCCGGCAGAACGTATCTTCTGCGCGTACGATTCCAGCGCCGCGCGGCCGCTGCGCGTCAGCCGGCAAATCGTCAGCGGATACTTGCCCTTGAAGGTCTTCTCGATCCTGACGTGTCCCGCCTCTTCCAGGCGCGCCAGATGGCTAGACAAATTCCCCTGCGTGAGTCCGCACTCGTGCTGCAAATAGAGAAAGTCCGCCTCACCTGCGGCGTAGAGCACAGTCATGATCGCCAGCCGCGCCGGCTCGTGGATCACCCGATCGAGTGTGGCCAAGTCCTGTACTGCCGTGCTCATGTGCGTTCCACCGGATTGCGGCGCAAATAGCGGATCAACCCAACCGCGCCGGTCAGCGTCAGCACCAGGCCAATGCCAGCGAGAAAGAATCCAGAGCGTTCGATGCGCAGCCCCGGATTTGAACCGGAAAACATTGAATATGTACAACATGTACATCCCCGCAAAAGGCAAACCAAGCGCGACCGCCCACGACATGCGCTCATTCTTCCGCGTGGTCAGCCAAATTCCCACCCCCCCCGCGATTCCCAAGGCGCCGCAAACCCACAGCGCGCGAATCAATACCCCGCAGAGCAGGGCGACGAGATAGGTGCCGAGCGTAAGCCATAATCGGCTGTGCCGATCCTCAACCTCGCGCGCGGCCTCCTGTGCGCTCGGCAGGATGCCAGGCTTTTCGACTTTGCCTAAATTAAGCATCGTCAAGTCAGCCGTGGGCTGTGCATCTTGCCAAAACGTGAAATAAGGAGAAGCAGCATACCCAGTCCGCGGATAAGTGATTCGCGCTTTCAGCCATTCGAGCATTTGTCGCAGGCGAAAGAAGACCACGCCGTGGATGCCGAATGCTAGGACGACGATTGCAATCACCAGTAGGGAGCGCGTGTGGCGATACCGCGTCACGAGCAAGAAGGTGCCTGAAAGCAGCAGACAGCTCAGCCCTGCGAGAAGATTCGGCAAGCCATCAACGAACCAGTAATTCCAAGCGCGGCGCTCGGCGTCCAGGACCGGGGAAGACGATGGAGGCACGGGGTTCTCCTCTAGCTACCTAGTTTGCCAGTTGAATGTAGTTTGTGACGCAAACTACAATATGTCAAGAAGGAATTCTCGACCGTCAGCTGGTTCTGGATAAGGATCTACTCGGGGAAAAGCCCTCAATGCCAGTGCTATACTTCGGCGATGTACGCGCGGAAGCTGCGAGTTGAAGTCATCGTGAATGGCGAGCGCAAACCGTGCCCGCTTGAGTGGCTCGACGCATTTTGCATGCGCAATTTCACCGGCTCGGCGGAATTTGACGACACTCTGCCTATCGCCGAGGGCCAGATCGAAGCCAGCCTGCAGGTCGATCCCTCGCATTTCGCGCGCGCATTTGAGGAATGGCTGACAAAGCGGGGCAAAGGGAATGGCCAGCCGGTTACTGTGGAGATTCAACCTGGACCGCCGCGTTCTTGACTTCGCGAAAGCAGGCGTGGTACAAGCGGCAGAAGAAGCGCGCTCGCATTGTGCCTCCGGCGAAAGCGCTCTGAAAAGGAGCAAACGATGGCTGAGAAGGATCCAAGAGTGGTCAAGCAAGGGTCGTCCCAGACGCTGACGGACGAGCAAATCGTCACCGAGCGAAAAATGCCGCGCAGGTCGTTCTTGACTGCGGCCGGCGCGCTCCTAGTCGGCGCAGCGGCACTTGCGTCGGGCGTACGGGCCGTCGCGCAGCAAGGTTCCGATCCTGACTCGAAGAAGGCCACCGATCCGGACTCGAAGGACAAGAAAAAGGGCTCTGACCCGGATAGTAAGAAGAAGACGAAGACGACAAAGTCGTCCGATCCTGATTCGAAGACTAAGAAGAAGGGATCTGATCCGGACAGCAAGAAGAAAGCCTCCGATCCGGACTCAAAGGACAAGAAAAAAGGCTCTGATCCGGACAGCAAGAAGAAAGCACCTCCGAAGGACGATCCGGACGGCGCGAGATACTAGCCCCGGGTAATCAACTGGCCCCGCTGGTGAAGGTGTAGGAGCCGATTAGGGGAGTTAGCGCGCGGGGGGACGCGCGTTGCGGGGTTAAATGTCTTCTCCGAAGCCAGGTTTTAGCTCGCAAGCTAGCGAGGAACGCGTGTTTCCCCCCGAAGCACGTCCCTCGCTCGAATGGCTGATCCACCCAGTCAGCAGGGAAACTTTTTTCGAAAGCTACTGGGAGAAACAGACGCTCGTCGTCAAGCGCAACCAGCCGGATTATTTCAAGTCGTTGTTTTCCCTCGATGAAGTAGACCGCGTACTTACCACGCTTGACCGCCGGTATCCCGACATCACGCTGAAGAACGCCAGCCGGGAAATCAAGTCTGACGACTACACGGTCGACGACGATGCTCTCGACGTCGCCAAGGTCTATCAGCTTTTCAATGAAGGCTCGACGATAACTTTGGCGTTCCTCGATACCGTCGTGCCGTCGCTGACTTCTTTCTGCCGCGCGCTGGAAGGCGAGTTCAGCTTCCCGTTCCAGACAAATATTTACATGACTCCGCCCGGGGCTCAGGGCGCGAAACCGCATTATGATACGCACGACGTGTTCGTGCTGCAGGTGGCGGGCTCGAAAAAGTGGAACATTTACGGAACGCCCGTGGAGCTGCCGCTGCCATCGCAGGATTTCGACTCCGCAATCCACGAGCAAGGCGCGAGCATTCTCGAATTTCAACTTGATGCGGGGGACGTCGCTTATATCCCTCGGGGCATCGTTCACGATGCGCGTTCAACCGACGTAGTTTCGCTACACATAACCGCGGGCGTTCTAAGGTACACGTGGACGGACCTGCTGCTGGAATTCGTGGCGGGGGCTGCTCTACGCGATCCAGCGTTTCGCAAGGCGCTTCCTCCCGGTTTTGCGCGGCCCGGTTTCGACCGCACGCAAGCGCGAGAAACGCTGCGAGGCCTATTGCAGAAAGTTTCCGCAAGGACGGACTTTGACGCAGCGCTCGACACCAGCCTTGACTACTTCGTGGATCGATTGATGTCTGTGTCTCCACCGCTTCTGCGAGGACAGATGGCGCAACTGGCGGCGTTGGACGTGCTGACGGTTGACACCGCGGTGGGCGCGAGGCCGGGCGTGATCACTCGCTTGCAAAGCAACGCAGAGTCCGCGATCGTTGAATGTTACGGACGCAAAATTACCTTCCCGTCTCACGCGCATGACGCAGTTCAATTTGCGCTGAACCACGCCAAGTTCACGGCGCGCGATCTTCCCGGCGATTTGGACGAAGCCGGCAAGCTCGCGGTGGTGCGGCGGATGGTTCGCGAAGGCCTGGTCGCGAGCCTGTCGATTTAATTCTGCGGGCAGACCTCATTTTTCCGCAAAGCCTTCGCAACTTTCAGATATCAGCGGGAAAGCTGCGATTTTCCGTCCGGTTTCGAGGCAGGCTCGTGCGGCGTGAGCACGGGGCGCGTGAGAGCGGCTTTGATTTCGGGCAGCGCCAACTGCGCCGCGGCCACTCCCGCGGCAACCAGATCTGGCGTTCTCTGAAAATCGTCCCAGTGAATCTCTTTCACTTCAGGGCGCAGGATAATGTCGGCATATCGCACCCAGTGCTGCGGCGCCTGCTCCTGAATAATCGAGAACGAGCGGCTGATCACTTCGATGGTGTTTTTCGGCCTCTCGTCCGGCTGGCCAGGATCCAGGTGGACGGCAATCACGACGTCGGCGCCCATGCGGCGCAACGCTTCAGTAGGCACGGCCTCGGTAAGAAAGCCATCAACGAGAACTCGGCCATCGTATTCAACTGGCATAAAAAGTCCGGGGAATGCACACGACGCGCGCAGGGGCCGCGCCAACTCACCCGCGGTGAAATACACCGTTTGTCCGGTGATTATATCGGCCGCGACAATCGCGAGTGGAATTTTCAGTTCCTCGAACGTGCGCATTGTCGTGAAGCGGCGCAAATACGTCTCCAGCCGCTCGTTTGTCGCCATGCCCATCCTTGAAATTGTCCACCGGCCGAAATCTCGAAAATGCGTCAGCACGCCTTGATATTCGAGTTCCTCTAGCGACGTGCCGGCAGCGTAAGCTGAGCCGACAAGCGCGCCGACGCTTGTGCCTGCGAGCAAATCCACGGGAATATTATTTTCTTCCAGGACGCGCAGGACACCGATATGCGCAATACCGCGCGCGAATCCGCCGCCCAGCGCCACGCCGATGCGCGGGCGGCCGAGCGGCAAATTATAGGCGAACGACCGCAGCCCTTTTACCGCCGTCCCAAGCCAGCGAAATACGTTGCCCATCGTTCTCCGAATGCCAGGAACATCTGCCCCTGTGAATATGACTATTGTAGCCTGTCTGAGGACGCTGGGGTTTTTAGGTTGACCGCGTGTGTCGCAGTTCTGTAACCTCCCGATTGCCACCGGTCCCGACGCTTGCCGACGCCGATGTGCCCTCGGGAAAAACATCGGGAAAAAAAATGACGATTCGCATCGAAAAAGCCGCGGTTCTGGGCGCTGGAACGATGGGCGCGCGCATCGCCGCTCATTTTGCCAACGCAGGGCTGCCGTGCTACCTGCTCGATATCGCCCCGCGCGAACTGACCGCGGAGGAAACGCGCAGAGGTCTGACGCTCGAATCGACCGCCGTGCGGAATCGCTTCGCGCTGGCGGGCATCGAAGCGGCGAAAAAATCCAGGCCCGCCGCGTTCTTCGTTCCTGACTTTGCCCGCCTGATCACGCCGGGAAACTTCGAGGACAATCTCGCGTGGTGCGCCGAAGCGGATTGGATCATCGAAGCCGTCACCGAAGACCTTGCCATCAAGCGCAGCCTGCTCACGCGCGTCGACGAGCATCGCCGCCCGGGCACGATTGTCAGCTCGAACACTTCCGGGCTGCCAATCCATCTCGTCGCCGAGGGCCGCTCCGAGGATTTTCAAGCGCATTGGGCGGGCACGCATTTTTTTAACCCGCCGCGCTACATGAAGCTGGTCGAACTGATCGCCGGGCCGAAAACGAAGCCTGAAGTTCTGGCCGCGCTTGACGAATTTTGCGACCGCCGGTTTGGCAAGGGCGTGGTGGTCGCGAAAGACACGCCGAATTTCATCGCCAATCGCATCGGCACGTTTTCGATGTTGAATGCCGTGCGCCTGATGGGCGAGCTCGATATGACCGTCGAGGAAGTTGACGCCTGCACGGGGCCCGCGATTGGCCAGCCGAAGTCCGCGACGTTTCGCACCGCCGATCTTGTCGGCCTCGATGTGCTGGCGCACGTGGTGCGCAATATTTACGACAGCGTGCCCAACGACGAGTCGCGCGAAATTTACAAGCTGCCGCCGTTGATCGAAGAAATGATGAAGCGCGGCTGGCTCGGCGAAAAAACGGGCAGCGGTTTTTACAAGCGCGTCAAAAAAGGCGGCGGCGAAAGCGAAATCCTCACGCTCGATACCAAGACGATGGAGTATCGCCCGCGGCAGAAGGCGAAATTCGCTTCCATCGAAGCGGGCAAGATGATCGACGACACGCGCGAGCGCCTTCGTTCGTTCGTCGGCCCGATTCTTGAAGGCAAAGTCGTCGACAAAGCGGCGCGTTTCATCTGGGGCGCGCTTTCGCAGACGTGCTTGTACGCGGCGCGGCGCGTCCCGGAAATCGCCGACCGCATTGTGGAAGTGGACCGCGCGATGCGCTGGGGATTCAATTGGGAACTCGGCCCGTTCGAAATCTGGGACACCATCGGCGTCGAACCCATGTCGCTCATGCTGAAGATGGTAGGCAAAGCGATGCCGCCGAGCGTCACTTCGCTTTTGGCCTCCGGCAAAAAAACATTCTACGAATCCGCGCACGGGCACACGAGTTATTTCGATCTGGCCACGACGGAGTACAAGCCCGTCGAGGAACCGAGCGGAATCATTATTCTGAAATCGCTGAAGGAGCAATCGAAAGTCGTCGAGGAAAATTCCGGCGCGAGCCTGATTGATTTGGGCGACGGCGTGGTCTGCTGCGAATTCCACGCGAAAATGAACTCCATCGGCGGAGACATTGTCGCCATGCTGCATGCGGGCTTGAAGCGCCTGCACACCGATTTCGATGCGATGGTTATTGCCAATCAGGCGGTGAATTTTTCCGTAGGCGCGAATTTGATGTTGCTGCTCGTCAGCGCGCAGGAAGAGGAATGGGACGACATTCACATGGCCGTCCGTCAATTTCAAAATGTGAACATGGCGATTAAATATGCGCCGCGCCCCGTCGTGGCCGCGCCGCAGGGAATGGCGCTTGGCGGTGGATGCGAAATCAGCCTGCACGCCGCGCGCATTCACGCCAATTCCGAACTTTACATGGGGCTCGTCGAAACGGGCGTGGGCCTGATTCCCGGCGGCGGCGGCACGAAGGAAATGCTGATTCGCGCCAACGAGCACGCGACCGGCGGGGAAGATTTGGATTTATTTCACGCGCTCAAGCCCGTCTTCGAAAATATCGCCATGGCCAAGGTGGGAACCAGCGCTGAGGAGTGCCGCGCGCTCGGCTATTTGCGCGCTTCGGATTTGGTGGCGATGAACCGCGACCGCCTTGTAGCTGACGCCAAAGAAACGGCGCTCGCCATGGTGCGCGCCGGGTATCATCCGCCCGCGCCCGCGCAGATTCGCGTCCTGGGAGAAGAATTCATCGCCGCCGCGAAGCTCGCCATTCACCAGATGCTGCGTGGCGAATACATCTCCGAATACGATGCGCTTGTCGCGCGCAAACTTGCCAACATCCTCGCGGGCGGCCCGCTCTCCGCGCCCCAGCTCGTCTCCGAGCAGTACGTCCTCGACCTCGAACGCGAAGCCTTCGTCTCCCTCTGCGGCCAGCGCAACACGCAGCTCCGCATCGCCCACACCCTAAAAACCGGCAAACCGCTCCGCAATTAAACACGGGGTCCTCGTTCTATTGCGTTTTGACTCTGGTTACTGCTAAATTGTAAATATTGCTGATAGCGGAGGTTGTTTTGCCGAAGATGAAATCCAAGGTGTCTAAGAAGAAAATCTCTGCTCGGACATTCACGTCGGAGTTCGCTCAAATCGTATCCAAACATCTTGCGACGCTTCCGCCCGACGAGCAGGACCGGCGTATTCGCGCAGCCCGCCGCAGAGCTACGCGTTCCCGTGGCGTTTCCTCCACAACGCGAGAAGCTGACGATACTCGGGAGATTCGTCTGTCAGTCCGAACTCGTGAATAGTTTCCAGAAAAGTTTCCCGATCACAATTCGGATTTGCGAGTAACTGCGCAATCCTGCGTATTGCGCGCTCGCGTTCAAGTGAAAGCGCTTTCTTGGGCTGCTTTCGGCCGCGACTCGTTTCCTCCTTGAGAACGTCGTTCAACTCACGTTCGCGGTCTTCTCGGTTCTTCGAGGTTTCGCTCATCAATAATTCGCGCGGGTCAAACGCCACGTTCCTGTACGGGTATTTATCCGATTAGTAAACTGCGCCGCTTATGATACACAAAATCTGAAAGAAGACTCACATCAAACACACATGCGCTTCAGTAGTTGACATGGCCGAAACCTACCGATAGCATCCAGCGTCTCTTAAGCCATGCTTCAGGGCATCGGGGTGGTGTCCTCAGCACAGCGTAAATTTCGGGGTGTGAAATGAAACAACGAAGCTGCATTCGTTTGCTCGCACTGTCGCTCGCCATCGTCGGCGTGTGCGCGATTGTCGCGCTGAGCTTTTCGTCGGCGAGTCTGGCGCAAAGCTCTCTAATTACGCCGGGCGAGCCGCGCTACTTCGCGATCAAGGGCGCCCGCATCGTGCCCGTCTCCGGCGCGCCCATCGAGAACGGAATAGTCGTTGTCGCCGACGGGATAATCAAAGCCGTGGGCGCGGACGCCACGATTCCGCCCGAAGCTGCGGTGATCGACGGCAAAGGCTTGACAGTTTACCCCGGCCTGATTGACGCAGGCACCAGCGTCGGTTTGCCCGCTCCCGAAGCGCCGCAAATGGGCCCTGCCCGCGGACGTCGCGCGCCGCGGCCAATGCCCTCGAAGCTTTCGACTGGCCCCGAAGATCGTCCGAGCACAACGCCGTGGAACGTCGCAGCGAACGATTTGAATCCTGATGACCCGCGCGTCGAAAATTGGCGCAGCGCTGGATTTACGACGGCGCTCGTCGAGCCGCAAGGCGGAATTTTCCCCGGGCAGGGCTCGATTATTGATTTTGGCGACGAGCGCGCCGGCAACATGGTGGTCAAGCCGCACGCGACGCTCGATCTTTCGTTTCAGCCCACGGGAGGATTCTTCAGCTTCCCCGGCTCGCTGATGGGCGTGATCGCTTATGTGCGCCAGGTTTTCATCGACACGCGCTGGTATCAGCAAGCGGAGGCCGCGTACAACGCGCATCACGAAGGCGTCGAGCGCCCGCCGTATGACCGCACCGAAGTCGTCGTCGGCCAGGCGCTGAAGGACAACGAGCTGGTGCTGCTCCCTGCAAATGAAAAATTGCGAATTTACCGCGCGATTCGGCTGGCGAACGAATGGCAGATTCGCGCCGCGATGTATGGCGCGCAAGAGGGTTACGAAATGACGAGTGAAATCGCGCAGAGCAAGCTGCCCGTGTTCGTCAACGTCAACTGGCCCACGATGCCCAAAGACGCCGACAAGGACAACATCACGCTGCGCGAATTGCGCCTGTGGGACCGCGCGCCTTCCACTCCCGCCGCGCTTTCAAAAGCAGGCGTGCTCTACGCGTTTTACTCCGGCGGGATTGCCAAGCCACAGGAAATTCTAAAGAACGTGAAAAAGGCCATCGACAAAGGCCTCTCCGCCGATGATGCGCTGAAGGCCATGACCATCAACCCCGCGCAAATCCTTGGCGTAAATGATCGTCTCGGCTCAATCGAGCCGGGGAAAATCGCGAATCTCGTCGTCACGGATGGCGATCTCTTCGGCGAGAAAACGAAAATCAAGGACGTGTTCGTCGACGGCATGCGCTACCAGATTCACGAAGAAACGCCACCTCCTGGGCCGCCCGGTCATTCCGGCAAGCCGAGGCCCATGACGCAACAGGGGGTGCAGTAGTGAACGCCAAAAAAATGAACGCCAAGAAAATGACTGCGAAAAAAATGAGCTTCGCAAAAATCTTCGTCATTCTCGCCGTCGCTGCGCTCGTTCCGCTCTTCGCGCACGCGCAAGGCAATTCAGACAATTCGGACGTCACGCTCATCAAAAACGCGACGGTCATCACCATCACGCACGGCCGCATCGAGCATGGCTCGATTCTCGTCCGCGACGGCAAAATCGCCGCCGTCGGTACCGACGTGCAGGCCCCCGCCGGCGCGAAAGTCATCGACGGCACCGGTTTGTACGTCATGCCCGGCATCATCGACTGCCACACGCACATCGCCGTAGATGGCGACGTCAACGAAGGCAGCATCTCCGTTTCGTCGATGGTGAACATCAAGGACGTGCTGAATCCGTACGACATCGACATTTACCACGAGCTTGCCGGCGGCGTGGTGATCGGCAACGTGCTGCACGGCAGCGCGAATCCCATCGGCGGACAGACCATCGTCATCAAGCTGAAATACGGCGCGCCGCCGGACGAATTGCCGTTTCCCGACGCCGTGCCCGGAATTAAATTCGCTCTCGGCGAGAATGTGAAGCACTCGAACTTCAGCGCGCCGGGAGTTGCGCCGCGCTATCCCGCAACACGCATGGGCGTGGAGGAAACGATTCGCGATGCCTTCACGCGCGCCAAGGCGTACCAGAAAAAATGGGCCGATTACGATCGCCGCAAGGCCGCGGGCGAGCAGAATTTGATTCCGCCGCGCCGCGATTTGCAGCTCGAGCCGCTGGTCGAGGTGCTCGAAGGCAAGCGCTACATCCATTGCCACTCGTATGTCTCCGACGAAATTTTGATGTTGATGCGCGTCGCCAAGGAATTCGGTTTCAAGGTGCGCACGTTCCAGCACGTGCTCGAAGGCTACAAAGTGGCGGACGAAATGGCCGCGAACAACATCGGCGGCTCGACGTTCTCCGATTGGTGGGCGTACAAAATGGAAGCGTACGAAGCGATTCCCTACAACGCGGCGCTGATGACGCGGCGTGGCGTGATTGTGTCGGTCAATTCCGACGATGCCGACGAAGCGCGTCACCTGAATCAGGAAGCCGCGAAGAGCATGAAGTACGGCGGCCTAACCGAGAATGAAGCGCTCCGCCTCGTCACCCTCAATCCCGCCATTCAGCTTGGCATCGACAATCACGTCGGCTCGATTGGAGTGGGAAAAGACGCGGACTTCGCGATTTACAATCACGACCCGCTGAGCGTTTACGCCGTGGTGCAAAAAACGATCATCGACGGCAAAGTTTATTTCGACCGCCAGCAGGACATCGCCCGGCGCGCCGCTCTCGAAAGCGAGCGTAAAGATTTGCTCGCCAAGCTGGAAAAGGAAAACCAGCCGCCGAAAAAACCAGCCGCGGCCGAGAGCAAAGGCGAAAAGAAAAACGAAAAGAAGCCCGAAAAGGGCAAGCGCAAGAAAACTCCGAAACCGGAACTTGTTGCGATGGTTGCCGGAGGTGCCCAATGAACGCGACGATGAACGCGATGAATCCACTAAAGTCAACGGCGAAATCGTTCGCCGCAAAATCCAGCTTGATGCTTCTCGCGCTCGCCTTCGCGCTGCCCGTTTTCGCGCAAACGCCTGCGCAAACCTCCTCCGGCGTCTACGCCATCAAGGGCGCGAAAATCTTCACGCTCGTGGGAGCGCCCATCGACAACGGCGTCGTCGTGATTCGCGACGGCAAAATTGCCGCCGTGGGTAAAGACGTCGCAATCCCCGAAGGCGCGAAAGTTATCGACGCCACGGGCTTGCAGGTGTATCCCGGCATGTTCGATCCCGTCACGCAAGTCGGTTTGGAAGAAGTTTCGGCCGTCAACGCGACCATCGACACCACGGAAACGGGCGAATTCAATCCTGACGTCACCGCCGCCACGGCGTTCAACGCCGACAGCGCTCACGTCCCTGTCACGCGCGCCGCGGGCATCACCGAAGTGCTCACTGTGCCGGGCAGGCTCGGCGGCTTCGGAGGCGGTGGCGGCAGCGTCATCGGTGGGGAAGCGTCGGCCGTGAATCTGGGCGGCTGGAACATTAACGACATGGTGATTCGCCGCCACGCGAGCATGGAACTTACCTGGCCGTCGATTCAAACTGGCTCTTTCGACTTCTCGACGTTCACGTTCACGCAGCGTCCGTATGCCGAGGCGAAAAAAGACTACGAGAAGAAAATCTACCAGCTCGACGATTTATTCGACGCGGCGCGCCATTACGCCGAAGCGAAGGAAAAGGGCAACCCCGATAATTTCCAGCGCGATTTGAAGCTCGACGCGCTCGCGCCTGTTGTCGAAGGCAAGGAGCCGTTGCTGGTTGTCGCGTTCAAGGCGCGCGACATCCGCGAAGCCGTCGAATTCTGCGAAAAACAAAAAGTCCGCATGATTCTCGCCGGCGCCTCCGAAGCCTGGAAGACAATCGACCTGCTCAAGAAGGACAACATCCCGGTGATCATCGGGCCGGTCCTTACCATGCCGCAATCGGAAGACGATCCGTACGATTCCGAATACACCATGCCGGGCCAGCTTTACGCCGCCGGCATCAAGATCGCCTTCGGCAGCTTCAACACTTCGTTTTCGCGCCGCTTGCCGCAGTACGCGGGCACTTCGGTCGGCTACGGATTGCCTCACGACGAAGCGCTCAAGGCCGTCACGTTCAACGCCGCGCAGATGCTCGGCCTCGGCGATCAACTCGGCACAATCGAGCCGGGCAAAATCGCCAACCTCGTCGTCACCGATGGCGACTTGCTCGAGTTGCGCACTCAGGTGAAATACCTGTTCATTCAGGGCCGGCAAACCAGCCTCGACAACAAGCAACTCGAACTCTACGAGCGCTACAGCCATCGCCCGAAGCTCGACTCGCAGCCGTAGCCCGTACCTTTCTCGTAGGGGCGCTGCTTGTTTACCCTGAGGAACGAAGGGCTGCGCCCGCGCCGAGTCTCGATTCTTGAGATTCTGCGGCTTGTTGCCTCGCCTCGCCGACGCTAGGTTAGGTTACGGACCCGCACTAAGGAATGTCGCCCGGGCGCGTCACGGCGAACATCTTTCCGCTGCCTGCCTCCTCGACCACCAGTCGCATGCGATACTTTCCCTCAGGGGCCTGCAACACCATCGTGGTGTTTAGTCCTCGCTTGCTCAGAGCCGTAAGCGTGTCGTTTTTCAGCGCCATGTCCACCACGCCCATTTCGCCCGTCACAAAATCCCCCTGGCTGTTGAACAATGCGGAAACAACCGTCAACTTATCCATGTGTCGCCCCTGGCTTTTCTGAAGCGAGAGCGCCCGGAGGTCCACATGCAGCGAAACCTGCAATCCTGTCCCTCCTGAGGGCAGCCGCCCCGGCTGTGCCTTCACTTCAGCCGGAATTCCTTCCATGTTGTCCGTTTTCAGGACCTCATCGTTGAGCCTATCGACCCTGCTTTCCGCCTGCCGCGTGGCTTCACTGGGCGCAAAATAACCGCGGCGAGCCTGAATTTGGAACCGGCCGGGAACCGTCAGCTTCACCTTCAAATCGTGGAATTTCCCATCCGCTTTTAGATCGGCAGGCGAAAAGCCAAGCCGGTAGGAAACATCGGGAACCGCAGCCATCTCCCGTAAGCCCAGGTCGAGATCGTTGTTGTTATGAAAAAAGATTCCGCCCGTGTCCCGCGCCAGATCCGCCATCACGTCATCCATCTCTTCTCGTTGCTTCTTTAGAAGCTGCTTCTCGTATTCGGAGGCCGGCAGTCCGCCGGAATAAAGCGGAGATTCTTTTGCCTCTCCTCCCGGCGCGAGGGCCACAAGTCCCTTGGCGTCGAGCGAGTTGATCACCACCCCGGCGTCGAGCGCATCGCTTGTGACCTGGTCCATTTGCGTTTCCAAGGACGCAGTGAAAAAGCCGGAGGAAGTCAGAATTACAATGCGGTGCCCAGGCATTTGCCCCAGATGTCCGATCACCGAGTCGAGACTCCCCAGCAATGATTTCGAGACCTCACTGGTGGCGGACAGAATACTTCTCGCCACGATATCGAGCTCTGCCTCTGCCGAAGGCTCCTTGTTGCCGCACAAATAGAGCTGGCGTGTCTCCGTGTCGCCTTGATCTAGAATCAAGTGCGAGGCATACGGCCCCATCGGGTACTGTGTGCATCCATGCTGGTAGAGAGGGCCCCCCAGCGGTTGCATTTGAACGGACTCTATCGTCTTAAGCAGTTTCTGTGTGTCGTCGGTGAAATCCATTGTCGTTGACGCTGACGCCGTGAATACTCCCACCCTATCGTCGCCGTGAAGGTCTTCGCGCACAAACTTCTCTGCCGCTTCCCGCGCATACGCCAGATCGCTGAACGGCGTATTCCGGTCATCAAAGAAAAGCGCGATGAATCGCTGCCGATTTGCGACAACTGCAGGCGAAGAAGGAGCGCGTGCAGACGCGGAAGTCTGAGATGGTGCCTGGCCGCCGACGATTCCGGGCTCGGCGCGCTCGACCGTGAACTGTGTAATGACTTGCTCTTTCCCCTTGTCTTGGATCTTGAAATCCCCTTCCTTCAATCCATCGAGGGCCTTCCCATCGGCGCCGCGCACTACCACGTCAACCTGGATGACGTCTCGATGAATCCGCAGAGTCGTCGCTGGCGCGTACGGCTGCGTGTCGAACCTCAGTTCTTGCTCCGAAATCTGTTGTGAGAAAACCGCGAACGGAAATAGAAGCAGGACGAGTGCAGCCGCTAGATGGCGGATGGAGAATCGCGATTGCGCCTCTGTCGATTCAGACACCCCAGGGGGCGCAGTCAAAAGTCCCGCACTGACAAAACCCATCTCATCGCCTCTTTGATCAGAAGAAGTATACCGCTGCCGAAGTTCATTGAGGAGAATTCTCCCACAGAGGACGTTGCATCATCCGGCAAAGTGTGGTATAGTTACTATATGGTTATGACGAAGCATCTCGCTATCTCCTTCGCTCTCCCAACAGGGCGACGGCGGAGTCTGTGTTCCGCCTAGCAGTCCGCACGACCGCCCCCCAGGACATTTCTGCACCAAAATCAGCCAATCTATGGTTTTTTCAATCGGTAATGAGATGCACAGTCCCGCAAACACAACTAACTTAGAATGCGCCACTTACATTTTCTTGATCGGTAATGAGTTTCGTTTTTGCGCACTCACGCTTTTTTCGGCCTCCCGATTTTCATATCCCGCTGGCGCCTCGCGAAAGAACTCAAAACGTCCCGCCGCTGTTGCTTTTTCTTGTCTCGTGGCGTCCAATAACAGGGACAAGCGCAGCAAATTCTCACCTGATTGTTTTCGAGGTGCCGCATGAGGGAAGCCGTAATTGTCAGCTCGGTGCGAACGGCGGTCGGCAAAGCGTTCAAAGGAACGCTGCGCGCGGCGCGTCCCGATGATTTGGCGGCCACGGTGATGCGCGAAGCGATCGCGCGCGTACCTGGTCTTGACCCCAAAGAAATCGAAGACGTAATTTTGGGTTGTGCCATGCCGGAAGCGGAGCAGGGAATGAACGTCGCGCGCATCGCCTCGATTCGCGCGGGCCTGCCGGTCGAAGCATCCGCGATGACCATCAATCGCTTCTGCTCTTCGGGATTGCAATCCATCGCCATCGCCGCGCAGCGCATCATGGCGGGACAGGGCGAAGTGATTCTCGCGGGCGGCGTTGAATCGATGAGTCTGATTCCCATGGGCGGAAATAAAATTTCACCGAATCCGTGGCTGATGAACCACTATCCCGACACTTATTTGGGCATGGGGTTGACGGCGGAAAATCTGTCGAAGAAATACGGCATCAGCCGCGAGGCGGCGGACGAATTTTCCTTTCAGAGTCATCAGAAGGCGCTTGCCGCCATCGCGGCGGGAAAATTCAAGGACGAAGTTGTGCCCGTCGAAGTGGATTTCACGTCACTCGATAATTCCAATGGCGGCCGGCCAAAAACAACGAAAGCGGTTTTCAACACGGACGAAGGTCCGCGCGCCGATACTTCTCTCGAAGCGCTCGCCAAGCTCAAGCCCGCGTTTCATGCGAAAGGCGTGGTGACAGCGGGGAATAGTTCGCAGATGAGCGACGGCGCTGCCGCGGCGGTGGTGATGTCCGCGGAACGCGCGCGCTCGCTCGGCGCGAAACCGCTTGCGCGCTTCATTTCATTTGCGACGGCAGGTTGTCCGCCGGAAGAAATGGGCGTCGGTCCTGTGTTTGCGATTCCAAAGGCGCTGAAACTCGCGGGCCTCACGCTCGACAAAATCGATGTGATCGAATTGAATGAAGCGTTTGCGGCCCAGGCTCTAACAGTGATCAAACTTGCAAAACTCGATCCCGCGCGTGTGAATCTAAACGGCGGCGCGGTCGCTCTCGGCCATCCGCTGGGATGCACCGGCGCAAAATTGACGGCCACGATTCTTCGTGAACTCGCGCGGCAAAACGGGCGCTACGGCTTGGTGACCATGTGCGTCGGCGGCGGCATGGGCGCGGCGGGCATTTTCGAGCGCGCCGCCTGAGCTCGTGAATTCTTTCGTGATTTTCGCACCCGAGCATATTCAGGCGTTTACCCGCGGTAGGGAATCCCGCTAAGATAGCAAAGCCGTAGACCCAAGGAACTAAATTCAGTTTCACAGGAAAAAATGCCGGCACCCGCCACTTGGTATTTTGCGTACGCGAGCAACATGAACTCGGCGCAGATGCGCACGCGCGCCGAAATTCTGGAAGAGCATCGCGGCACGCTCGAAAATTATGAACTCGTGTTCAACCGCAAAGCGCGCGGAGGCGTGGCCACGGCCAATGTTCGCCAGGCGCCGGGGAAAGTTGTCGAAGGCGTGCTCTACCGGATTCCCGAGAGCGCGTTTCGCAATCTCGATCGTTACGAGGGAGCGCCGCAACAATACCGGCGCATCGAGGTGACGGTCACTTACGGCGAAGGCAAAAAAGCCGCCGCGCAAGTTTACATCGCGACAAAGGTCGATAAGGGACTTCGCCCTGCGCCGCATTATCTGCAAACAATTTTGGATGGCGCCGCGGAACACAAATTCCCCGCGGAATATGTTGAGAAAATCAAAGAGGCAGCGCAGGGCGGATAATAATTTTTGGTTGTGCCGTCGCGAACGGCGGCGATGTTTTTCGTGCAGCGAGGAGGGCATATGGCCACGACGACGGTTGCGCAGAATTTGACGCGCGGCGGTGGATTTTTGATTTCCGCGTGCCGGCCGGAAGATGTTTTCACTCCCGCCGATATCACCGGCGACCAGCGGCTGATCGGCCAGACGGCGGAGGAATTCGTAGCGAAGGAAGTGATGCCGCTCGTGCCGGAACTTGAACAGCACAAAGAAGGCTTGATGCCGCAACTGCTGAAAAAGGCGGGCGAAGTGGGATTGCTCGGCGGCGGAATCCCGGAAGAATATGGCGGCGCGGGACTCGACAAAGTTTCCGCTACGTTGCTGGCCGAAAAACTGTCCGCATATGCTTCGTTTGCGGTGACGCATGGCGGCCACTCGGGCATCGGTACGGTGCCGATCGTTTATTTCGGCACGGAGGAACAAAAGAAAAAATATCTGCCGCGCATCGCGACGGGAGAAATCATTTCGTGCTACTGCCTGTCCGAGCCGCAAGCCGGTTCCGACGCGCTGGCGTCGCGCACTCGCGCCGTGCTCTCGCCCGACGGAAAAAATTGGATCCTCAACGGGCAAAAAATGTGGATCACGAACGGCGGATTCGCGGATCTGTTCGTGGTGTTCGCAAAAGTGGATGGCGAGAAATTTTCGTGCTTTCTGGTGGAGCGCGGCGCGCCAGGATTTTCCGCCGGCGCGGAAGAAAAGAAAATGGGCATCAAGGGCAGCTCGACGGTAGCGCTGTTTTTCGAAAACACTCCGGTGCCGAAAGAAAATTTGCTGCACGAAATCGGGCGCGGGCACATTGTCGCGTTCAACACGCTGAACACGGGCCGGTTCAGCTTGGGCGCATATTGCCTGGGCGGCGCGAAAAAAGTTTTGGAAGCAGCTTCGAAATATTCGAAGGAGCGCGTGGCGTTCGGCAAGCAGCTCGCGAAATTCGGACTGATCGACGCGAAGCTGGCCGAGATGGCGATCCGAATTTACGCCGTGGAGTCGATGATTTACCGCTCGGCCGGGCAGATTGACTTTGCCATGGCGAATCTGCCCGAAGGAATGACGAAGACCGAGCAGGGCATGAAGATGCTCGAGGAATACGCGATCGAAAGCTCGATCAGCAAAATATATGGCAGCGAGGTGGTTGATTATTGCGTTGATGAAGCGGTGCAGATTTTCGGAGGATACGGCTATCACGAGGATTATCCCGTGGCGCGCGCGTATCGCGACAGCCGCGTCAACCGCATTTTCGAAGGCACGAACGAGATCAACCGTATGCTCATCATCCAGATGCTGATGAAGCGCGCGATGGGCGGCGGGCTGCCGTTGATTCCCGCGGCGATGAAATTGGCGGACGAAGTTCTGGCGGGGCCGTCGATGGAAGAGGGACCAACCGGGCCGTTGGCGCAAGAAGAGCGGCTGGTGGCGAACGGGAAGAAGATTTTCCTGCTGGCAGCGGGCGCGGCGGTGCAGAAATTCCGCGAGCAACTGGCCGAGCAGCAGGAAGTCGTCGCGTCGCTCGCCAACGTGGTGATGGAAATTTACGCGATGGAGTCGTGCCTGCGGCGCGCGCAAAAAGCCGCCAGCGGAAAAGCGGGCGAGACTGCGTCCATCATGACCGATGCAGCGCGCGCATTTATTGCCGACGCCGCCGACCGCATCGAACGCGAGGCGCGAACGGCGCTGGCGGCGACCGTCGAAGGCGACAATCTTCGGACGCAGATCGCCGTGCTGCGACGCTTCGCCAAGCGCGATGCCGTGGACACGATTGCGCTGCGACGGCGCGTTGCTGCGGCGGTATTGGCGGGCGACCGGTATCCGTTCGAGGGCCGTTGAAAAAAGCGGCCACGCGTAAACGCCCCGGCACTGTTGCGCGAAAGCGGCGCGAGCCGGTTCGTCCCGACGCGCGGTCGCGAAAATCTTCCAGTGATTCGATCTCGTGGATTCGCACGCTTGCCGCGCCGTATTTGAAGGGCTACAAACCCGTGGCGGCGAAGGGCGGAAGTTTGCAAGGTTACTGGTTCCTCGCGTCGGCCAAAGCGCGAGTTCGCAAGGGAAGCACGCATGCGGGAAAACCTCCAGCAACGGGACAAACAGCCGGCTTTTTCGTTGGCTATCTTACGGGCAGCGATGGTTATTCGTTTTTCGCGCCCGAACCGCCGGAATGCCTCGTTTTCGCGTGGGTCAGTCCTGTGAGCGGCACGTTCCACCGGCGGCTTGTGGCGGAGCCCGGCAGCTTGGTTCGCAAGACCTTCGAATACATTCGCTGGCTGACGCATCGGCCTCCGCGATTTGTCTTTCACGAGAAGGAATTGCCGGCGATGGCACGTCACGGGTCAATGCGCGTTTGGCCGCCGGAAAAACACCAGCACCTATCGCAGAATTTCTTTATCGAGACGCTGGCATGGCTGGTGCGCAGCGGGCTAGTACGGAAGCTCAAAGAGGAAGCTTTCTGAGTGACGCTGATAGAAGTTTCCGTAGAGGGTCAGTTTCCGATAATTCGGCGTGTCGTCTCTTGACAAGCAATTCGATATCAGGGCAGAGGCTCCGGCTCGCTGCATGCGGACGGGCCGTATATACTCGCCACTTTGCTGTTACTTGCCCACCAGTTTGACCATTCCATATAGGATTGTCTTGCAGAGTCTGCGTCGGCAATTCCATATTGAGATTTTCGATGGGTCAGTGCCGCCAAGGCTTCTTCCGCATCACGGCGGACGTTGTCGTCGGGGTTTGCTAGCAAACTGATGAGCGGTGGGACCGCGTTGCGAGACTGCGTATTTCCAAAAGCGGTCGCAAGATACATAAGCAGTTGGGAATCAGCCGTTGGAAGCACCCGTAGCAGGGTCGGGATCGCTTGCTCTTTACAGATGTACCCGGAGACTATGTATGCCTCTCCTTGTGTGTAGTTCTTGTTCTGGCTTGCAATGTCCAACATCGCCTCGCAATCGTCGGAGTTTCCAATCTCACCGAGGGCCTCGATTGCCGGCTGCCGAAGATATTCAGGAGACTTTGTTGAGGACATTTGAAGCAGCTTTGCCCGCGCGGCAGTGGTCGCGAGGCGCGCCAAACCCTCAATGCTTGCAGCCGGTATATCCGGGTCGTCAGCCAACGCAAGAATCGCTGCTTCGGCAAAGGGAGGGGGATTTTGGGTTACGGCAGAAGCCGCGAAATACCTAACTGTCAAATCCCTGCTGCGCAAGTCGTTAAAAAAAGGCTCGTACGCCGCCTTAAGCTCGCTTTCTGTCGGGGCTTCAAGGGTTAGATAAAACTCCGATTCCACTTTCAGGTTAGCGAGAACCTGATGTGTTCCTTTGGCGCGAATCTCCTGCTCGCGGCTTGCCCGAATGTGGTAACTGCCGGGAAAATCCAATTCAAAAGGGCCTTCGAGAAGTAAGCGCTTCAGATATTTTCCCCCGGGGGGAATCTCGACCGTAGATCCCAGACAATCGCCTGCGATAGCTTGGACCGTGCAACCGAACAGCCCGATCTTCTTTTTCGGGGGCGCATTATCGACTTCGAATTGGCGTGGATTGAGCCAAGGGCAATTGAACTCGTCGATTTCGGCCATCTTGTCGGTGCCGTTGACCACTTCAAAGTCAATGATAACTGGCTCACCAACTAGGTGCTGGTCTTTTTCAGGATAGAAGCGGCCCGTGATTTGCTGTGCTGAAGCACAAGGGGCCTGCAGCAGAAAAACCACAAAAGCGAGCCGCGCTATGTACTTCATGTCTGCTTATTATGACACCGGTAGCATTCGCGAAGTTTCAGCTTTCGAACTCGCGACGCCAGAATCGCTCCAGCGGTCGACGCGAACAACGTCGGAGCGACCTCGCAAAGTGGGTCACATTCGCGGAAATTCTGTTTCCCATTTTGTGTGCTGGACTTTGTGGTGGGCAATCTAAGTTGATGAATGGGCGATGGGTTAGCGAATGATTCGTTCGGCCCCCGGCTTGCATCTAAGAAATCGGGGGTAAGTACTCGAATGAGCATTAAGCGTGTGCCAAAGTGGGTTTGGTGGGCTGCTGCCGCACTGATTGCCTTGCAGATGTATTTCTTCCAGGAGCTGGTGGCAGCGTATCTGATTTTCGGCATCCTGTTTGGCAGCTTCCTGGTACTGCTGCTGGCCGTTTACCTGGTGGGCGAAATCGGGGACCGCGGGCTCGGATGGGTAGAGGCAAACGGCCGCGTGTTGGTGAGAGTGGCGCGCCAGCAATGGGTCCGCGTCGAGGCCATCAGTAAAAAGACATTCCGCCGTCCACATTCAGAGTCTGCCCGGTAATGGCGCTGGCCTCGGATGAGGCGAGAAACAGCACGGCGGCGGCAACTTCATCGGCCGTTTGAGGCCGACCCTGAAGTATTCCCTGTAGGAATCCCTGAAAGAGTTTTTCTGCGTCCATCTGCAAGCGTTCCGCGAGTGCTTTGCCTAGCGCCTGAGACATTTCCGTCTCCGGCACGGGCCCAGGGCAAATCGCATTGACGCGAACACCTTTGCGCGCTGATTCGGCGGCGAGCGTGCGGGTTAAGCCAACCAAGCCCGCTTTTGAGGCTGCGTAGGGACTGTTCCACTGAAAGGCGGCTTTGGCCGCGACGCTTGAGATGTTGACGATCACGCCGGAGCTGCGGCGGTACATTTCCGGCAGGACGAGGCGCGACAGCAGAAAAGGGGCGCGCAGATTTACAGCGAGGACTTCGTCCCATTCCGCGGGCGAGATTTCTTCGGCGGCTTTGACAGGGCCGAGCAGGCCGGCGTTGTTCACGAGGATGTCGATTTGGCCGAAGCGTTTGCGGGCTTCTTCGACGATTTTCTGGCAGCCGGATTCCTGGGCAACGTCGGCGGAGATCGCGGCTGCCTTTTGACCAGCGGATTGAATTTCAGCGGCGACGGCAGTGACTTCTTTCGATGTGCGCGCCGCGACGAGAATGGCTGCGCCTTCGGCGGCGAAGCGTTTGGCGATGGCGCGCCCGATGCCTCGGCCGCCGCCGGTGATTATGGCAACTTTGTCCTTCAGCAACATGCGAATCCTCCCATCAACTAATTTGAGCAACAGAGAATACCATCAAGCAGCCACGGAGTGGCCGAAGCGTGGGATGAGCGGCAGATGTTGATAGCGGCTTCTTGACATGTTGCAAAAAGGGACCTCAGCGGCTAAAGCCGCGCTAGTCTTACATCGTTTACGGCACGGCTGAAGTCGTGCCCTGACGGAGACTGATCCGTGGCAGCTCTACGAAACGAAAGCTCGGCGCTTTGCGCCGAAGGGCGCAGCAAGCAGCGCCCCTACGAGTACGATGCGAAAGGCCAAGGCACACAGGCTGAAGCCTGTGCCACGTTCACGAACTTCAGCACGTGTTGAACTGTGGCAGCTCTACGAAACGAAAGCTCGGCGCTTTGCGCCGACGGGCGGGGTAAACCCCGCCCCTACGAAGACAAGAGCGACAGCACGCCAAAGCGAGCGAAAGTGCCTCATGTCAGCCAGCGAAAGGCGCTGGCGGGACATGAGCTACAAAGACGACACGTTTTTTGGTAACACGACACCGCCCTGCCAAGGCGCAAGAGCCTCAGGTCAGTTCGCGCGAAGACGGCGCGAACGGGACCTGAGCTACAGCGCTGGAGGAGGGCAACACAACTCTTCGGGTGACGTTGTGAGGCGGGATGGGGTAACATAAGAAACTATGCATGGGAGCCTGACGCACATTCAAGGTACGGGCAATGGCGGGGCGGCAAACGGCCGGAAGGTGCTGGTACGGGTGCGGCCGCGGGGGTTCTGCGCGGGAGTTGTTCGCGCCGTGGATATCGTTGAACTGGCGCTTGAGGCGTATGGCGCGCCGGTGTATGTGCATCACGAGATTGTCCATAATCGCTACGTGGTGGAGCAGTTGCGGCAGCGCGGGGCGATATTTGTGGAAACGATCGGCGAAGTGCCCATGGAGGCGGTGCTGGTTTTCAGCGCGCATGGTGTTCCGCCGCGAGTTCGCGAAGAAGCCACGGAGCGCAATTTGCGCGTGATTGACGCCACGTGTCCGCTGGTGACGAAGGTGCATCTGGAAGCGCGGAAGTTCGCACGTGAAGAGCGGACGCTGATTTTGATTGGCCACCGCGATCACCAGGAAATTGTTGGCACTTCGGGAGAAGCGCCGCAGCAGACGGTGGTTGTGGGCAGCGTCGAGGAAGTGGATGAATTGCAGGTGGACGATCCGGAGCGGCTGGCGTATTTGACGCAGACCACGCTGAGCCTGTACGACACGCAGGAAATTGTTGCGCGGCTGCGGCAGCGCTTTCCGAAAATTGTCGGGCCAGCGTCGGATGATATTTGCTACGCGACGCAGAACCGGCAGGAAGCGGTCGAGTCGCTGACGCGCGAAGTAGATATGATTTTGGTGGTTGGATCGGCGAATAGTTCGAATTCGAATCGTTTGGTGGAAGTGGCGCAGCGGGCGGGCGTGGCGGCGCGGTTAATTGAAGACGGCAACGATCTGGAAGCGTCGTGGTTCGAGGGCGTCGCGCGATTGGGGCTGACAGCGGGGGCCTCGGCGCCGGAGATTCTTGTCGAGCAGGTGAGCCAGCGGCTGGCGAATTTCGGATTCACGGACCAGCGGGATCTCGATTTGATCCGCGAGGACGTGCGGTTCACACTGCCGCCGGAGCTTGCCGCGCGGCGGAAACCAGTGGCAAGTTAAGCCGGTCGAATAATCCATTCAGAGGAGCAATGCATGGCGGTGCGGATTGTGCGCCAGCCGAAGCAGATTGTCCTGTTGGGCGCGCCGACAAGTGCGGCGGCGCTGGCGGCGGGGCATGAAAAGGCTCCGCAGGCGCTGCGGGCGGCGGGGCTCGTCGAGCGGCTGCAATCGCTGGGCTACAGCGTCACCGACATGGGCGATGATCCGGTGGCGATGTACCAGCCAGACGAGGAGGCTCCTCGCGCGCGAAATTTGCCTCGCGTGGTGAAGGCGCTCGAAGCGCTAAAGCCACGCGTGGAAGCAGCGGTGAAGACCGGTGGACTGCCGCTGATTATCAGTGGCGATTGTTCGTCGGCGCTTGCGGTGATCGCCGGCGTGCGGCGGTATTATCGCGGCGCAAGTATCGTGTATATGGACAGCGATGCGGACTTGAATATTCCGGCGACGTCGCCTTCGGGATGCGTCGATGGAATGGTGGTGTCTCATCTGACGGGGCGCGGCGCGGCGGAGATGGTTCGCTTCTGGGGTGAGCCACCGCTGGTGCGCGACCCGGACGTGGCGCTTTTTGGGGTGAACCGGCTGGATCCGCCGGAAGAGGAGATGCTTTCGCGCTTTCCGATCCGGATTTTTCGCGCGAACGACATTCAGCGAATGGGCGCCGTGGCCGCCGCGGAGATGGCCGTTGAGCGCATTCACGGGGGCAAAAACGAGCTGGTGGTGCACTTGGACGTCGACGTGATTGCGAGCGAAGATTTTCAAGCGACGGATTTGCCTGGAGCCGGCGGGCTGCGATTGGAAGAAGTCCGGCAGGCGCTGGAAGTTTTTGCGAAGCAAGGACGGCTGGTGGCCTTCGAGGTTGCGGCATACAATCCTGAACGCGATAGCGACGGGCGCGGTGCGCGAATCGTCGTGGATTTGATTGCGGCGGCTCTTGGTGCGCGGCTGCAGTCACAGGCAGAACCAGCAACTGTTGCCGCTGATATTCCCGCAACGTCCGCGGCTGCAGCAGTTCCCGCTGAGCCGCCAGCCAGCGAATCGCCCGCGACTGACTCCCCGGAACAAGCAACATCAGCTTCCGGAGAGTGAACTCCTCTTTTATCCCTGCGGTTTTTGCCTGCGATATGAAAACTTCGAGCGTGTGCCTGCATTCCAATAATTCCGAAAACGTTTTTCTTGAATTCACATCCTGGATGCAGCGATGAAGCGCGGCTCAAAACAGGCTGTGATGCCGCGACGCGCGCTGGCCGAAGGGCGTGACCGTCCACCGATGCTCGAGAATCGCGCGGGCAAACTGCGTTTGGACATGAACGAGAATTTGCTGGGCTGCTCGTCGAGAGTGCGGACAGCATTGCGGCAGCTCGATGCGGAAACGCTGGCGATGTATCCCGAAAAAGAGACAGCGATTGCGCGGATGTCGCCGTGGTTTGGAGTTCACGCCGACGAAATGCTCGTGGTGGGTGGAATCGACGAAGCGCTGCGTCTGATTGCGGACGCGTATATTGAGCGCGGACGCTCCGTCCTGCTGGTTGAGCCGACTTTTCCGATGTACCGGTTTTACGCGGAACAAAGAGATGCGAGGATTCGCACGCTGCGCTACGACCGCGAGATGCGATTTCCCTTGCGTGATGTACTGCGAGCGTTGAAAACGGAGCCGTCGGTTTTCTTTTTGGCGAACCCAAATAATCCGACGGGGAATTTGCTGGATGCGCGGACGCTGGGGACAATTCTCAATGCGGCGACGCGCACTCTTATTGTCGTGGACGAAGCATATTTCGAATTTTCGGGCGTTACGGTACTGCCGCAGATTCGCCGGCGGCGAAATCTGGCCGTGACGCGGACTTTTTCAAAAGCCACGGGAATAGCGGGATTGCGCGCGGGCTGTATTTTCGCGCATCGAGACGTGGCGGCCATTCTGAAACGCGCGCAAGCGCCTTTTCCGGTTGGCGCAGCGGCGCTGGTGGCGGCGGAGGCGGCGCTGAAAGATCGCGCATTTGTGCGCCGCGCCGTGCGCGAAATTCGGCAAGGCCGCGCGATTCTGGAACGAGGGCTATCGCGGCTGGGCGCGCGAGTGTTCCCGAGCGGCGCGAATTTCGTGCTTGTGGATTTTGGAGCGCGAGGTCCTGCAATCGTAGCCGCGCTTGAGCGGCGAGGTATTTTGGTTCGCGATCAGACCAGCAGTTTCGAGCGGCCTGGATTTGTCAGAATCACAATTGGCACCGCGAAGCAGATGCGGAGATTTCTTAGCGTTCTGGAAACCATCCTGTGAACGCGACGAAAATTGCGCGCGCCGCAACGGCACCGTGGGAAGTTATCATCTTTGACGTGGATGGCGTGCTGGTAGACGTGCGCGAATCATATCAGCGGACAGTTCTGGAGACGGTACGGCATTTCACGGGGAAGCGTGTTGGGCGCAGGGAGCTGCATGAGTGGAAAAATCGCTCCGGGTTCAACGACGATTGGACGCTGACGCACGCGTGGGTGAATAAACTCGGCGCGCGTTTTTCTTACGAGGACGTGAAAAAGCAGTTCGAAAGTTTTTACTGGGCCGATGGCAAACACGGAAACGTGGCGGGCGAGCGATGGTTGTTGCCGGCGAAGCAATTGAAGAAACTGTCTGGCCGCGCGAAGCTTGCGATTTTTACCGGCCGCACGCGCGCGGAGTTGAGCCACACGCTCGAGCGATTTGATGCGCGGCGATATTTTTCGACTATTGTTACGGTCGAAAGCATTTCGAAGCCGAAGCCTGATCCCGAAGGCTTGTTGCAGATTCTCGACGGCCTTCCGGCATCGAAAGCAATTTATCTGGGCGACAATGTGGATGACGCGTTTGCGGCGCAGGCAGCCAGCATGGCTTTTGTGGGCGTGCTGCCGCGGGGAAGCGTGGAGCGCCGAATCCGCGCGGGGCGGCTGCGCGCGTTGGGAGCGCGGACGATCTTGGGCGACGTGACCGAGATCGAAAAATGGCTGGGGCGGCTGACAAAATAAATAGAGGAGTAAGACGCCGGCATAATTTCGCAGCTGGCTCGCTTATTTTACGCGATGCCCATTCTTCTTCCAGAACCTCTGGCGCTGCTCGGACGGCTGGACCTGCCGACGGATGGAGTGCGGGATTATTGCGTGCAGTTGAGCGCGGCATTCGGACGGCGCGGCGAATCTCTAGACATTGCGGAGGTGCGCTGGGAAAGAAAAGGATGGCTGGCGACGATTGGCCAACTTTGGAAAGACAGCAAGAAGTGGCGAGGGCGCTGGGTGCTGTTTCAATACACGGCATTGAGTTGGTCGCGGCGAGGATTTCCCGTGGGCGCGCTGGCGGTGATTCAGATTTTGAAACTACGAGGGGCCAAGGTCTGCGTCGTGTTCCACGATATCCGATACGATCAAGCGCGGGGCTGGAAACAGCGCGCGAGGGTCGCTTTCCAATACGGCACGATGCGGACAGCTTTCCGGTGGGCAGCACGCTGCGTTTTGACCGTGCCTGCGGCGCAGGTTCCGTGGCTGCCGAAAAATTCCGCGAAGGCGGCATTTATTCCCGTCGGAAGCAACGTTCCAGAAACGAGTCGACAGGAAGGGAACCGCGGTGCAGAGCTGCACGGCGCTCCGACCGTGGCTGTGTTTGGCGTTACCGAGGGCGCAAAGGGAAACAGTGAGTCGGAAGATATTTCTTACGTCACGCGATATGTGATCTCGAAAATGGTGCGTCTGCGGCTGCTGATTATGGGAAGAGGTTCCTTGGAGGCCGAGACCATATTGCGGAAGGACCTGGACGGATCGGGCGTCGAAGTCTCTGTGCTCGGCGTGCTGTCGCCTGAACAAATCGGCGAAAATCTTGCGAAGGCAGACGTGTTGCTGTGCATTCGCGGCCATATTTCGAGCCGCCGCGGCAGCGCCATCGCGGGCATCGCCTGCGGCCTGCCAATCGTCGGTTACCGCGGAGCAGAAACGGCCTTTCCGATCACCGAGGCAGGCGTGTTGCTGATTGATGAGGGCGGCCGAGACGGAGTGGCCGAGGCTCTTTACCGAGTCTTGAGCGACGAGAAATTGCGCGAGGATCTGCGCCAGCGAAGTCTGGCGGCGGAGCGGGAATACTTTTCGTGGGACGCCATTGCGAACCAATTTTTACGGGTGTTGGCTGACCGGCAGGAATGAGCCATAGCCCAACAGTTGTAAGTATGGCGCGGCCTGGGACCTTGCAAACGCACAAGGCGATATAATGGTCCAGCGTTCGCTTGCCCAGACTTTGTGGCACACTAACGAACGAATATCGTGAAGTGTGAGCCCGGGTGGCGGAATGGCATACGCAGAGGACTTAAAATCCTCAGGCCGCAAGGCCGTGTGGGTTCGACTCCCACCCCGGGTACCAATCTTTCTCATTGAAGGTGAATGAGTTGTCGGACCGCCGTTTCCCGTGTACCTCTGGTGTACCCCACTTTGCAGGAGAATGAGCG
>Ga0307373_10002995_pt1 | contig 29976 bp, 26 predicted proteins | sample OX2MG_FD_202534 | JGI IMG/M metagenome (GOLD analysis project Ga0307373, IMG submission 202534) | Soil microbial communities from Risofladan, Vaasa, Finland - OX-2 | ecosystem: Environmental > Terrestrial > Soil > Coastal area > Acid sulfate soil | place: Finland: Risofladan, Vaasa | collected... | reverse complement strand
AAACGATCGCCGAGCTCCGGCCAACCCGGCTCGACCCCTACTCCCAAGCCGTAACCGATGCAGCCGAACGCGTAAGCCCGGCCGTCGTCGCAATTTCGGTGCGCTCCGGAGGGGGCGGCGGAAGCGGCTCGGGATTGGTCTTCACTCCCGATGGTTTCGTGCTCACCAACAGCCACGTCGTCCACGAGGCGCAGAGCATTAGCGTGGCTTTCCTGGACGGAAGCGAGCTGCCGGCTCGCCTGATCGGCGACGACCCGCATACGGATCTCGCGGTTTTGCGCGTGGACGGGCCGGCCCCGGCGTGCGCCGTCTTGGGCGACTCCTCCGCGCTGCGCCCCGGCCAACTCGTCGTAGCGGTCGGAAATCCGTTCGGCCTGGCATATACCGTTACCGCGGGCGTCGTCAGTGCGCTCGGACGCACGCTTCGCTCGCAATCGGGCCGGTTGATGGACAACATCATCCAAACCGACGCCGCGCTCAACCCGGGCAATTCCGGCGGACCGCTGGTGAATGCGAGCGGCGAGGTGATCGGCGTAAACACCGCAGTGCTACCCGGGCAAGGCCTCTGCTTTGCGATCGCAATCAACACCGCCAAATTCGTTAGCGGCCTGCTCATTCGGCACGGGAAAGTGAAACGCGGCTACTTTGGCATCGCCGGCCAAGATATCGTGCTCTCACCCGCCGCGGCGCGACGCTTCGCCCTCGACGACCCGCGCGCGGTAATGATCGCTTCGGTGGAACCCGGGAGCCCCGCCGATACTTCACGAGTGCTCGCGGGGGACGTCTTGCTCGCACTCGAAAACGAGCGAATTCGCGGCATCGATCACCTTCACACGCTGCTCACATCGATCGATTTGAGCCGCGCGTACAAACTCGACATCCTGCGAAAGAGCGAACGGCTTGCCCCGATCATCCTGCCCGTCGAATCACCGGCATGATTCGTAAACTGCTCCCGATTCTCGGAATCACGTTCATCGACATCATCGGGTTTAGCATGTTGCTGCCGATCCTGCCGTATTTCGTGACGCACTTCGGCGCGAGCGCGCTCGTGGTCGGTATCTTGTTTTCCACGTTCTCATTTTGCCAGTTGATCGCAGGCCCGGTCTGGGGCAACGTCTCCGACCGGGTCGGGCGTAAAGCGGTGCTCATCATCAGCCAAATCGGCGCAACCATTGGTTGGGCGATGCTCGCTTTCGCCCCCAACATCATGTGGGTGTTCGTCGCGCGCATTGTCGAAGGCATTTCGGGCGGAAACATCGGGATCACGCAAGCCTACGTCGCGGATTTGGTAGAACCGAAAGAACGAGCCCGCGCGTTCGGACTCATCGGTGCGACGTTCGGCGCAGGCATGGTGTTCGGACCGCTCGGCGGCGGCATCCTGTTCGCGAAGTTCGGCTTCGCCGCGCCGTTTCTCGCCGCATCGGCGCTCCAATTGCTCACGCTCATCGTCACGATCGTCGTGCTGCCGGAATCTCGTTCAAAGCAAGAGGAAGACGAATCCCGGATCGGCCTGCACGAGATCTTCGCAACGTTCCACAACGTACGCGTCTCGCGCATCCTTTGGCAGAAGCTGGCTTTATCGCTGGCACTCTACGGGTGGTTCGGCGTTCAAGCGCTCTATTTAAAGCAACAGCTCGGTTACGACGTCACGCAAACGACGATCCTGTTCGCATTCTTCGCGCTCGCGAACGTCGCCATCAATGGGTTCCTGGTCGGACGCGTTTCGCACCGCATCGGAGATCGCGCCATGTCGAGCCTCGGACTCGCGTGCCTGGTCGTCGCATTCGCGATCACCCCGTTCGTCCACACGCTCGACAGCGTGATCGCCATGATCCTGTTTTTCTCGCTCGGAATGGGCTTTGCAAGCACCGGCATCACCGCGCTGATTTCCAACGCCGCCGACGATCGCGACCAAGGTACGGTGCTCGGCGTCAGTTCCTCGCTCGACTCCCTCTCGGGCATCGTCGCGCCGCCCACCTCGACCGAACTCCTGACGCGCTTCGGATCGCCGTTCTCCGGGCTTGAATCGTTCGTTTTGGCGGCGATAGCGCTGATCATCGGCTTCGTCACCGGCCGCAGCGACCATCGCTTCGTGCGCGCGGACGCCTCCATCGAAGTATTCGAACGCATCGAAATCGCTGAGGGATAGCGGCGGGTAGCGCGGCGGTCAGCCGGCTAGGCTGCGGTTTTCTTGCGGCGCTTCGTCGCCGGTGCCGCGTTCGTTTGTTCTTTACCGCCGCTGCGCTGCTTTTTGTTCTCTTCCAGACTCTGCGCCAGCACGTCCATCAGATTGACGACCTTCGCGCGAGTGGGAGCCTTGGGCGCTTTGCTAATTTCGCGACCGTTCGCGCGCGCGTCGATCATCGCGAGCAACTCGTCGTGGTAGCGGTTGGTGAATTTCTCCGGGTCGAACGATTCGACGCTCATCGAATCGATCAGCATCTTCGCCATCTTTAATTCCGGAGCCGGTAACGCTTCGTGGGCGGGAACGTCGATGGTGTCGGAAGCGACGATTTCGTTTGCCCAATGCATCAGTTCGAGCACCAGCGCGTCACCGCTCGGCTTGACGGCCGCGATGTATTCCTTGGTTCGCAGGACCACGCGAGCGATCGCGACCTTGTTGGCTTGCGCCAATGCTTCGCGCAGGAGCGCGTAGGCATGCCGGCCCTGTTTGCTGGGTTCCAGGTAATACGGCTTGTCGAAGTACATGGGATTGATGCGATCGAGCTCGACGAATTCGAGAATGTCGACCGATTGCGTCGCGACGGGATTCACGCTTTTGAAATCCTCGTCGGTTAGCACGACGTACTGGCCTTTTTCGTATTCGTAGCCCTTGACGATCTCGTCCCATGGAACCGGCTTACCGTCAACGCTGCAGGTGCGTTCGTATTTGATGCGCCCTTCATCCTTCGCGTGTAACATGTTGAACGAGAGATCGTTCGACTGAATCGCGGTGAAGAGTTTCACCGGGATCGTCACCAAGCCGAAATTGATTGCGCCCGACCAAATTGCATGTGCCATAGCCTTCGTATTCTACCCAAGGTTGCGTCGGAGCGCACGCCCTCCGATATTTCGTGGGAGCCACCGGCGCCCACCACTAGATATAGTTGCTAAGCGGGGGCTGCGAACGAGCGGCGCGCCCGGGCGATCGCCGCCTCGAGCCTCTGAGGGCGCCAGAGCTTTCCCCCCCAGAGGTCTCCGTCTTTTTCGAGGCGCTTGAAAATCGTGCGCATCCGATAGGCAACGAACGCAGCCTCGGGGAGCGCGTCGGTACGCTTGCGTGTAAGGGCCTCCACTTCGCTCCAGTCGAGCGGCGTCGATACCGGGGCGCCGTCGCGGGCGCGCAAGGAGTATGGAGCAACGTAGGTTTTGCCGCGGCCGACTTGGACGTAATCGAGATAGACGGCTCGATCGTCGCGCTTCTTGATCGTGCGCTCCAACGTCACCTCGGGCCCGCATACCGCGCTCAACTGATGGGCGATCGCTTCCGCGAAAACCTTGATCGCGGCATAGCCGTAGCCCGCCTGCAACGGCACGACGACGTGCAGGCCCATACCGCCGGACGTTTTTACCAGCGACTGCAAGCCGATATCCTGGAGCGTCGCGCGCAACGCTACGGCGACGCGCGCCAGCGTTTTGACGGTGCAACGCTCGCCGGGATCGAGATCGAAAAAAGCAAAGTCGGGATCGTCGATGCTCCCGATGCGCGACGTCCATACGTGGAGAATCAGCGCTGCCAAGTTAGCCACGAAAACGAGCGTCGGCTCGTCGTTGCAAACGATGTACGTAATGCTCTTGCCGCTCTCCGAAGACGATGCGTCGAATCGTTCCACCCAATCGGGCGTGCCTTTGGGCGCCTGTTTTTCAAAAAACGATTCCTCGTCGATCCCATTGGGATAGCGCTGCAACGTCAACGGACGGCCGCGCAGATGCGGTACGATCTGGGGCGCGACGCGCAGGTAGTAATCGATCACGTCGCCTTTGGTGAACCCATCTCTTGGATAGAGGACCTTCGTCAAATTAGAAAGCGAGAGCGTGCGCGAGCCGACCCGAACGGAAACTCGCGGCTCGCTCATGCCGTTTTCGCCTTCGCCACTTCTTTGCGCACGTCGCGGGCGTCTTTATCCAGACGCAGCCCGAGAAACGCGGGTTGCCGCAAGTGCCCTTCGTGAGTCCACTCGGAGAATCGCACTTGCGCCACCAGTTCGGGCTTGACGAAGTGCGCGGGCGTATTCGCCCGCACTTCGTCCGCAAACGGGGATGTTTTGCGTTCGATTTGTTGAAGCTGTTTGCTCAAGTCCGCGAGCGAACGGGCGGTAAATCCGGTACCCACGTGCCCGACGTATTCGAGATCTTTGCCGTCGTACACGCCCAGCAAGAGGGCGCCGAAACCGTGGCGTCCGGCCCGCGGCTCGGTCCAGCCGCCGATCACGAATTCTTGCTCTTCGAGCGCTTTGATTTTGTACCAGTCGCGCGTGCGGCCCTCGCGGTACGTAGACGAACGCTTCTTGGCAATGATGCCCTCGAGATGATTGTGTGCGGCGCGTTCGTAGAGCGCGATACCGGTGCCGACCACATGTTTGGAGTAGAGCACAACGCTATCTTCGCGGATCAGACCCTCGAGTACGTGCTTGCGCTCTTCGAGCGGCAATTTGCGCAGGTCGCGGCCGTTCGCATACAACACATCGAATGCCGCGAAGGTGAGTTGCGCGGGCTTGATACCGTGCTGCTGCAAGCGGCTGAAATCGGAGCGGCCTCGGGCGTCCAGGCTCACGATTTCACCATCGACAACGATCGGCGTACGGGTAAACGCCTGGCTTAGCGCGCGAAGATCGGGGAAGGTTTTAAGCAGGTCGCCGCCCTTGCGCGAAGTTAACGAGAGCTTGCCGTGCGCATCGATCGTGCAGATGGCGCGGTACCCGTCCCACTTGATCTCGAACAGCCAGTCGTCGCTATCGAACGGCGCATCGATCAGGGTTGCGAGCATGGGCGATTCCACGTCCGGCAAGGGGTCGGCATGCGACGGTGGATCCGCGTCCTTTCGCGATTGCCACGTCTTGGCTTTTGGGTCGGCCGCGATATCCGCCAGCGTCTTGCCGCTCTTGACCGATTCCGGGTGCGCGGCGGGATCGTAGTCAGGATCGGCCGCGTCGTCGTCATCTTTGATGAGCAGCCACGGTTCGCCGTTCTCGCCTTCGCGCGGTTTAATGCGAACGAACGTGAACAGACCGTGCAGTTTCTTACCGGAGAAACGCACTTTGATTTTGCCGTCGGCGATTTCGCGCACCGGGTCGGAGCCTTCGGCTAGCGTATACGTTCCACGGTCCCAAACGATGACGCTACCCGCGCCATATTGTCCGGCGGGGATCGTGCCTTCGAAATCGCGATACGCGAGGGGATGATCTTCCACGTGCATGGCTAGCCGACGCTCGCCCGGCGCCAGCGTCGGCCCTTTCGGCACCGCCCAAGAGGCCAAAACGCCGCCGGCTTCGAGGCGCACGTCGTAATGTAAGTGCGACGCGTGATGCATCTGTACCACGAACCGCAACCGTTTTGACGCTATAGCACGTGCCGCCCCGGGTTCGGGCGTCTTCGCAAAATCGCGCTTCGCAATATAGGCAGCGAGCGGCTCGCTAAGCGAGCTCGCTCGTGCCCCTCGCGCGTCTTTGCGCATCGTAGCTATTGACGTCCTATATGCGCGCGCCGCGCCCGGTAATCAGATTGATGACCAATAATACCAATGCGATCACCAAAACGATGTGGATGAAACCGCCCAGTAAGTGGAACGAGAGCCCCACCAGCCAGAAAATGAACAGTATGACGATGATCGCCCAGAGTAGCCCGCCCATTATTGGCCCCCGCCGTTTCCGCTCGTTGTCGTGGTGCTTTTCTGCGTCTGGCTCTGCGGCTGCGCCTGTCCGCCGGCCGGCTGCGTGGTGGTCGTGGTCGAATTGGTCGTGCTCGTCATCGTCCACGGATGCCAGACGAAGAGTGCGATAAGGATGGCCGCCACAACGACGACCGTAATTCCGAGCGCCGCAGCACTCGATCCACTATTTTCCTTGATGATGACCGGATCGGTATTATTCATTTCATGCTCCTGCAGAGATTCGGAATCTAACCCCGGTTTCTTTCCCGAATCAAGGCAAGCGTAAACCCGTATCGCGAAGAGGGGGGGTGTGATGATCTGGAGTCTTTTGGGCGTCGGCCTCTGCGTGGCGTTGGCTGCGGCGGCATGGTTCCGCAGCCGCAGCGGCGGGGGGTATTACGACGCGAGCGTGTACGGCATGACGGCGGCGACCCATCGGCGCTACGCGATCGTAGCCCTGGGCCTAGCCGCCCTGTTCGCCGGCATCGCCGCGACCGGCGCTACCGCAATTCTCATCCCCACTTTTGCGGCTTTTGCCCTCCTGGCGGTGTTTTATGGAACGTCCTTCCTACGGGGTTTTACCGACGATGACGACTGATTTCCATTTCTCGCCCCGCGCCAATCGCGCTAGCGAAATCGCGTGGATGCCCTGGGGCGAAGAGGCTTTCGCCCGCGCGCAACGCGAGCAGAAAGCGGTCTTGCTTTCCATCTCCGCCGTGTGGTGCCACTGGTGCCATGTTATGGACGAAACGTCGTACTCCGATCCGGAGATCATCGCAGCGATCAATCGTGACTTCGTTCCGGTTCGCATCGACAACGACGAGCGCCCCGATATCAACGCTCGTTACAACATGGGCGGTTGGCCGACGACGGTATTTCTCGCAGCCGACGGCACGACGATTACCGGTGCCACCTATCTCGCGCCACCGCAAATGCATCGCGCGCTCGCGGAAATCGCCCGGTTCTACCGCGAGCAACGCGAAGATATTGCCGCCCGCGCGGCCGAGCTGCGTTCGCGCAGCGGCAGCTACGAAGCCAGCGCCGTCGCAGATCTCAACCAAAGCATGGTCGCGCACGTAGTGGACGACATCGCCGCAGGCTACGACGCCGAGTACGGCGGCTTCGGCGAAGCGCCGAAATTTCCGCAACCGGAAATGCTCGAACTCTTGCTCGCGCAATGGCGCTATACCGGCGAACATCGGCTCTACGAGATGGTCGCGCGAACGATGCGGGAGATGTCGCGCGGCGGCATGTACGACCACATCGAAGGCGGATTCTTCCGCTATTCCACGACGCGCGACTGGTCGGTTCCGCATTTCGAAAAGATGGCCGAAGACCACGGCGGCCTCTTACGCGTGCTCGCGCAGCTCATGCTCTGGGCGCCGACCGACGACATCCGTATCACCCTGAAATCCGCGCTGGGATACGTCCGAACCGTGCTGCTGGATCCGTCGACGCATCTCTTCGCCGGCAGCCAAGACGCGGACGAAGAGTATTTCTCGCTGCCGATCGACGAACGCCGGAAACGTACCGCACCGTTCGTAGACCGGCGAGCGTACACCAACTGGAACGCGGGCCTTGCCGGAGCGTTCGCATGGGCCGCACTAGCGCTCGACGACGACACCCTCACCGCGCACGGCGCCGCCACGCTCGATGCCTTGCACGAACGCATGAGCGACCCCGAAGGCTTGCTCTATCACGTCCTGGCCCCCGGGGAGGCACCGCGCGTGCGCGGATTGCTGGGCGACCAAGTCGCCTACGTGCGCGCGCTCCTGGACATGCACGAAGCGACCGGAGAGGCACGCTTTCTCGAGCGCGCGGCCGCGCACGCCGGCCGAATCGTCGAACGCTTCAGCGCGCCCGACGGCGGCGTCTACGATCACGCCGGCATCGAGGCGACGCTCGGCCGGCTCGACGTGCCCGACCGCCCCGTCGTGGATAACGGCCTCTTTGCCGAAGCCATGCTGCGCTTAGCCGCGATGACCGGAGAGCAGCGCTTCCGCGCCGCCGCGGAGCGAACCCTGGCCCTCTACGCTCGCACCTTCGCGGCCGCCGGGTCGTTTGCGTCAACGTATATCCGGGCGCTCCAACGCTATCTTGCCCCCGAAGTCACCATCAAGGCGACGGGTCGTCTGCCCGATACGGGTGACTTCCGCGAAGCGGCGCGGCGCCTTCCAACCCCCTTCGTGAGCGTGCGAACCCTGGACGCCGCGAGTGCCCGCGAGGCGGGCGTGCCCGCCTCCCCATGCCCGGCCGCATACGTCTGCGTCGGGACCCTATGCGGAGCTCCGATCCAATCCGCCGCCGATCTTCGCAACGCCTACGATTTGCTCGCCCCAAGCGAAACACCCGGAGCCGTCCCGCCGTAGTGAACGGCGGAGGATCACCATGACACCGTACTCGCAGATGCTTGCCCGAGAATTACGTCCCGAAGCCCAGGCCACGTTCGTGTATGAATACCAGCGCTACGCCAAGGACCCGACGATTGCGCTGATGCTGACCATCCTGCTTGGCCTGGTCGGCGGCGAATCGTACTATTTCGGCGACTACAAGCGCGGCATTCTCATGACGCTCGCGCTGCTTAGCGGCGTCGGTGTCCTGATCACGATCCCGCTGTGGATCGTACGCTGCTTCACCATCCAGAACGACTGCGATGCGTATAACGATTATCTCGCATACTCGCTCGCGCTCCGCTATTGGCCCGCGTCGGTTGAAGCACCGGTCTCGCCGCAGCCGCCGGCGCGCCCGCAACGCCCGAACATCAGCGGCGTTCCGATGCGCGTAAACGGTCAATAACGAATCGACGGGACTTTCGGTTCGGGCGTCGGCGGCGGGTATCTCGCACTTTTTAGTCAGAAGCACCGGCCGGCGCAGGGCGTCAGTCACCACATTGGATTCCCTAACCTAGTTCGAATGTTAGGTGCTTTCGACGGCCGTCCATCATGTTCGTTCTGGCGCGCGATGAGTCGAAGCCTAATTGCCGTTAGGAATCGTAGCCAGAGTCCGGGCATCGCCGACCCGAATAATTTGCAGACACATCCGCGCAGGCTCCTAACTTAAGAGTAGTGCTTAGCAATGACTTGCTCGATGAAGGTGCGGCCAATGTCTTCTAGCTTGCCATCCGATATCTGTCCGGAACCATAGCGAACGACAAAGGCCTCGTTTCTTGCCTCATATCCGAGCTCGACAAGATCTGGTACATTTGGCGCGCTTATTTGCTCTAACCTAGCGTAGTTGAAAGATCCAGCAGGCTCCTCCCTGGCGACAAATACTGTCACGCCACATTGCCGCGCTCTGAGTTGCACGCTTGGCGACCCAAAGAAAAACAAATAACGCGCACTACGGGGTGTTCCATTTATTGCTCCCTGCACAAAATCAATCCGGAAAAGCCAGGTGCGCTTTGCGGATTCACCTTTCATCAACGAAAGATATTTCTGAAACTCGAGCATACCAAAATCGTTGAAATAGACATGCCCCAACGGCGCGGCCCTATTAATCATCTCTGTCGTTTGCCTAAAATAGCTCCTCAAGAGCTCCATGGCACTCTTCCAAACCTCGTATCCATTTTCCGTGCGGACAAGTTCATCCGCAGAGAAACGGGCAGCAACTAATCGCGTCCAATCTCCCCGTTGCTGTTGCTCAGCGACTGCCGTCTCGTACTCTTCAATGCTTTCTTGTTCACACTCGAGCACTAGTTCACCGAACGCGGTCAAACTTGTCGACTGAGCTTCTTCGAGCGCGTCATAATAACGAAGCCGATCTTCGCGCGTAATTATTGCAATAGGGAATCCATATCGCATCAGAATTAAATTGAGAAGAAGCCTGGCGGACCGTCCATTGCCATCGACGAATGGATGAATCGTAACAAACCACGTGTGAGCGACCAGCGCAAACATCAATCCGTCCGCCGAAAGGAGGCGATCGCCAGGTAGAGACGCGACATTTAGCCATTGTGAAAACGCCGCCATTTCCTGGGATATGCGTATCGGATCTGGTGGCCTGTGTTGTGACCCTGATATTTCAACCGGGACTGTGCGATATCTTCCTGCATTTTCGTCATTGATGTTCTTGAGTATGAGCATATGCAACTGGCGGATATCGCTTTCCGTGATCCCTCGCGTATCCGATGTCGCGAGGTCTTCGAGCAAATCGAGAGCCGCAGACAAATTCTTAGCCTCAGCTTGGTCGCGCAGCGGCTTACCCGTAATCGTTAAACCTTGCTCAACAACCAAACGCGTCTCACCAACATCGAGAGTATTGCCTTCTATCGCGTTTGAATTGTAGATGTTTTTAATACGAAAATATCTATAAATTTGCTTTAGGGCTTCTGCATCTAACGCCCCCTTGGCTCGGAGATCTCGCACTCGAGCCGCTATCAGACTCGCTTGCTCAGCAAATTGCGCGGTGACGCAATAAGGAGTACCTTCGATTTCGATGTAATCTGGCAAGGACACGTCCATTCACGGCTCCTGTTCCTACATGTCACGCCCTGCAATGTATCCACCTATGCTGGACTTCGTGCGAGGCTCTCGTCTGGTTAAACGTCTTGGCTGTTGACTGAAGTGATGACCTGCAAATTCGGTTCGTACACCGCAAAGTCGTAAAATTCACGAGCGAACTCAGAAGGGGAGCGAGTGGGAGGAAATACCCATTCAGCGCGCTTCTAATCCTCGACGTCGAAGACGTCTACCCGCCTAAACGAGCTAGCAGCATAGGAACTAAAAGGGAAATTGCTCGCTACTCGTCCTACAACCCAGGGGTTGGCTTATCGTCCCAGACCGCGCAGTACATCGCCGGGCGTGGCTAGGCTCGCTCTGGAGCCCCGAATCACTTCGTCGCGCGTTAATTCGTTGGGCGGATGAAAGCGTTCCAATACCAGCAGCCCCAGAGGCCGGCGGCGCACGAATAGGCGATCAGCGCGTAGCCCCAGCGCGGGATGCGTTCGCGCGCGACGAGGAGCATGAGCGCTACGAGAAACGGTTCGAAATCCAATGCGTGACGCATGCCGAATTGCGCGAAGCCGTTGACGTAGTACACGAAGTTCGGTGCCGCGCATAGTACGACGAGGACCCAAAGCGCCGCAACCCAGCGCAGCGGCTTGCGCGCAAAAAATGCGAGAAGTAATGCGGGGCTCGTCCACGTGAGCGCGACGCCGCCCAGTTCCGGGCGTAGCCATGGAAAGACCGGCAGTACGGTGGGAGCCTGGACAAAAAACGACGCGAGCTCATAGGGAAAGTACAGCAAGCGGAACGGTGACCCGGTCGGCATGCCGGCCTGATCTTGGTGATACCATGCGGTGTAGCCGATATCGCTCCACGTTCCCCAGCGCGCGTAGTTGTACCATACGAATAACGCCGCGAACGGCACGAGCGCAGCGCCGAAGGTCAGCAGCGCCGAGCGCGCGCGAGCCGAAAGCGCGAAGAGTCCGTCACCGTCGGTCGCCAGCAAATAGGCGTAGATGGGTAATGCCAGCACGAACGTGAAGCGCGATCCGAGCGCGCAGACGGCCCAGAGCGCGACGAGCCAGCCACGTTTTTTACCGGCGAGTTCGCACAAGGCGAGCATCGTAAAGCAGACCGCGCTCACGTGGGCGATAAACCATACGTCGCCGAGCATCGCGCACCACAGCACGTCGGTCCCGGCCAACAAGAACGCGCAGATCCAGAGATTGCGCGCGCGAGGTACGCCCCAGCGTTCTCCTAACTCGTAGGTTGCGCCGATCGCGATCGCGGCGAGCGCGCAGGCCAGCAGCGTTTGGTTCGTGGCCGCGCCGAAGACGGCCACGAACGGCAATAGGAGCAGGGCCGGCAACGGTGCCTCGATGACGTAGTGGGCGCCGTTGTAGGCGAGCGCATCGATATAGGCGCCGGGCCAATCGATCCAGACGTGTCCGTGGAGAAAGGCTTGCGCGAGCAGGACGTAGTTGTTGTAGGGCGTGTTTCGCCCGTGCGCGACGATCAGTGTAACCAGAAAAGCGACGACGCCGATGGCGAGCGACGGCTTGACGCGTTTCATGCAGCGTTTAGAACGTCGGCAGCGCTACGGGCGCGATCGGCTGCGCAAGCCGAAACGTGGCCGCCGGTAGGCTGGGCGGAAACCGGTACGCGCCCCACGCGATCCGTTCGCGCGCGGGCTTGCCGTTTACCGATCCGGAGACGGCGATGCTCGTGGGCACCCAATATCCACCGGCCGGCCCGTACGCAATCTGGCCGCTGGCGCTTGCGGACGCCCCGACCGTATGGAAACGAATCACCCGCGGGAGATACCGCTCGCCGTCGATGATGATGCGATCCACGACGAAGCCGCTCGCACCGTGAATGATCGGCGAGGTCTCGAATTCGTAATCGAAATGCTTGCCGTTACGCACGGTGCGCAAGAAGAGAAAATCGTAGGTGCTGACGCGGGGAGCGAGGCGCACGAGCGCGTAGCGGTCGACGCGTTGCGATATGTGGACGATTTTGCGCTTGAGGCCGACGCCGTCGACCGAGAGCGTTTCGTCGCGCACTTTGAGCCCGCTGCGATAGATCGTGTGGCGCTGTTCGATATTGGTCGGGCCCGCCTGCGAAACGACATAGGAGAAAATCATCGCTTTCGGCGTTTTGAGATCGGCCATTTCCAACTCGTAGCGCTGTAGCACCATTTGCGAATCGAACGGTAGAGGTGCCGCTCCCAGCGCGAACAGGGCCAACAGGATCGCAGCGGCTACCCGCATCATGCGAAGACGGCCTCTCGAATGGCGCGCACGGCGGCCTCGGCTCCGTCGGGGTTCTTGCCGCCGCCCTGCGCCTGCGCCGCCTGTCCGCCGCCTTTTCCATCGATGAGCGGCGCCACGAGCTTCACCAGGTTCCCCGCATGCGCGCCCGCTTTAACCTGATCGTCGCTCGCGGTCACCATGACGCTTACGGTGCCGTTGTCGATGCCGACGAGTGCGATGACGCCGCTGGGCATCCGCGTCCGAATCGCATTTGAGAGATGACGCAGCGCCTCACCGTTGGCTTCGCGAACGACCGCGCCGACAAAGGATCGGTCGCCGTTACGTTCCGCACTTTCGAGATACGTTTGGGCGTCGGCAGACGCCAGGCGTGCCTTGAGCTGGCCGACCGCCGTCTGCAAATCTTTGATTTCGCGCTGGAGATGGTTGACGCGATCGCCCAGGTCGTCCGGCGTCGATGCGAGGGACGCCGCCAGATCGCCGACCAACGATTGTTGATGTTCGACGTAGGCTTCGGAAGCGCGCGAAACGCACGATTCGATGCGACGCACGCCGCTGCCGATCGACGATTCGCTCAGAATGAGAAAGAATCCGAGCTCTCCGGTTGAGTGCGAGTGCGTGCCGCCGCAGAACTCGACCGACGGGCCGGCTTGAACGACGCGTACCTTCTCGCCGTACTTCTCGCCGTGCATCCAGATGGCGCCGGTGGTTTTCGCTTCTTCGATCGGCAATTCGCGCGTCACCAGCGAGGCGTCGTCGCGAATCATCTCGTTGACGCGCCGCGCGACGGCGTGCCGTTGCTCGCGCGAGAGCGATCCGGCCGGCCAACGAAAATCGAAGCGCATGCGATCGATGCCCACCCACGACCCGGCTTGAACCACATCGTCGCCAAGCACGTCGCGCAGCGCCCGCTGCAAGAGGTGGGCCGAGGTGTGATGGCGCCGAATCTCTTCGCGCCACCATTCAAAGACCGCCGTTTGGACTCGCTCTCCGACGTTGAATTCTCCGCCTTTGACGACGCCGTGGTGCGCGACCGCTTCGCCCAAATACTGCGTGTCGGTAACCTCGAAAACGGCGCCGTCGAAGGTAATGCGTCCGCGGTCGCCGATTTGGCCACCGCGTTCGGCGTAAAACGACGTGCGATCGAGCACGATAACGCCGCGTTCGCCTACGGCGAGCGCCTGCACGGGCTTGTCTTCCCGGAGAATCGCGACGATATTCCCATCGCTCTCCAATCCTTCGTACCCGGCGAACGCCGTTTTGATCGCCGGAACTTCCGCGATGGCGACGACCGAACGCTTCGAGGCCGCGTCTTTGCGCGCGCGATCGCGTTGTTCGCGCATCGCTTTTTCGAACGCCGCGGTATCGACCGCGACGCCGCCGTCGCCGGCGATTTCGCGCGTCAGCTCGATCGGGAAGCCGAACGTGTCATGCAGCACGAACGCATCTTCGCCGGAGATGAGACGCTTGCGATCTTCGTTGGCATCGGCGATCAATCGATCGAGCATCGCCATGCCGCGCTCGAGCGTGCGATCGAAGGTCTGTTCCTCGGTGCGCAGCGCTTGCTGGATGCGCGTGACGTTGCCGCGCAGCTCTGGGTAGCCCGGCGCCAACGATTGCACGACTGCGGGAACCAGCTCCGTGAGAAAACCGTTGGGATAGCCGAGCAGCCGACCGTTCCGAATCGCGCGGCGGATCAGGAAGCGCAGCACGTAGCCGCGATCGGTATTGGACGGATAGACGCCGTCGTTGATGAGAAACGTCACCGCGCGCGCATGGTCGGCGATGATATTCTGTCGCACGCGCTGCTCGGCCGCGGCAAGGGACGTCTGCCCGACGGGCGGTTGGGCCACGATGAGATCGGTGAAGAGATCGGTCTCGTACATCGAGGCCTGCCCGTTGCACGCCGCCAGCATCCGCTCTAATCCCGCGCCCGTATCGATGGACTTACGCGGCAACTCCGAGAGCTTACCGTCGGAGGAGCGGTTGTACTGCTGAAAGACGACGTTCCAAATCTCGACGTATCGGTTGCCCAAGTTCGGCCCCGTGTCGTCGGGGCCGCTCGCGTACGCTGCGCCGGAATCGTAGAAAATCTCGGTGCATGGGCCGCAGGGGCCGGTCGGGCCCATCGTCCAGAAATTGTCTTCGTCAAAGCGCGTGATGCGTGCCGGGTCCAAGCCCACTTCGGTGCGCCAGATCTGCTCGGCTTCATCGTCGGTGGTGTGCACGGTAACGTAGAGCCGCGCCGGATCGAGGCGCAGCACCTTGGTGACGAACTCCCAGGCCCAGGCGATCGCTTCGCGCTTGTAATAATCGCCGAAGCTGAAATTGCCCAGCATCTCCAGGAACGTACCGTGGCGGCCGGTCCGGCCGACGTTCTCGATATCGCTCTTGGCACCGGCCACCCGCAGGCAACGCTGCACGGTCACCGCGCGCGGCGCGGGAGCGGGCTCGTCGCCTAAGAAGACCGGCACGAACTGCTCCATCCCGGCGATGGTAAACAGCGTGGTGGACATGGCATCGGGGATCAGGCTGGCCGAAGGCAGATGCTTGTGCCCCTTGGCCGTAAAGAAGTCGATCCAGGCCTGGCGTAAATCTTGGCTTTTCATAGTCGTCAACGCTGGATTGTAGCAGAGAACGCCGCCGGGTTCCTACAACCGATCCGTTATTTAAAGAGGGCGCGCCATACGGCGCACCCTCTTATCGGCATTCGCTCCCGACCGAATTATGGGGTAATAGCCATGGAGTCCGGGCCTGCGATCGTAGCGTCGTTGAGCGTTGCCACCGGAACGCTCGCGTTGGTGAACGGAGGCGAATAGACGGTAATGCTACCGGTGCCCGTACTAAGGACGCAGGTTGGGCAGTTCGCGACGTAGAGGTTTCCGGCCCCGTCGATTGCCAAGTTCTGCGGAAAACTCACGCCGGTCGTAAACGAAGCGAGGAGCGTCCCTGAGGCGGAGTACTCGTTGATGTAATCGGCGCCGCCGACTCCGCCGCAATAGTTGCAAGCGGCCATAAAGACATCGCCGGCAGCATCGGTTGCGAGCGCGTTCGGATACGTCCCCGGGCTTCCGGCAGAGAAAATATCCGAAGACGAGAAATATCCCGGAGCGAGAAGCTTCCGCACGACCGTCGTGTTACTAGCGAACGCGGCATACAGGTTGTTCAATGGATCGAATACGAGCGATTCCGGTCCGGCCGCATTTACAGTCGGTGCGTACAAGTTCGCATTGTTCGCAGCGGCGAACGGCGGTTTGTACTCATAGACTGGGCCGTACGTCCCCACCCAAAGATTACCGCTCCCGTCAAAGAGTACTTGCTCGACGTCGACGATCGCGCTGCCGCTGGTGGAACGCGTCAGTAGAACCGGGGTCGTCGTCGTATACGGTGAGGGAAAGATCGCGACGTCCGATGCAGCCAAATCGCCAACGTAGAGCGTGCCGTTCGCATCGAATGCAAGCGACCAGGGCTTATTGAGACCCGACGTGCTCGGGATCGACGTGATGAACGATCCGGCCGGCGAATACTCATAGACCGCACTGGTGCCGGCGGGGTGTCCGCCAACGCTCGGGTCGGCAACGAACACGTCCCCGGAGGGATTGAGCCCCAGCGTCCATCCGTAGGCAAACTTACCGCCGTTAAAGGCCGCGATGCTTGGCGATACGCCGGTGGTGACCGGGAGTTTGTATCCGGTAACGTCCGGGCCGCCGGCGTTCAGAACGTAGAGCGTTTGAATGTCGTTCTTGACCGCGAATGTGGTCGTACAGACGGCGCCCGCTTGCGAGCAAGTGGCATCGCTATACGCAGCGGTGACGGCGAGGATGGCCGTCGAGCCGTTGGTGCCCGGTGGTGTGATCGGGATCGCATTGGGCGTCGTGGCCGCGGGCGCCGTAGCACTGTACCCGCTCCCCGAAACTACCGAAGCGCTGAACGTCGGAGAACCCGGGCCGATGATGTAGTTTCCGTCGGCATCCACAGCAGTGGCGAAAATCTTCTGCGGCGCCGCACCGTAGAACGTGAAGCCCGTACCGGCCGAGCCGCGGATCGCGTACGAACCCGTTACGGCAATCGAATGCGGTACTCCCGAGAGCGTAAGGTTGATGGTGTTATTCGTCCCCGCAACGACGGTAAACGGAATCGTTTGAGCCGAGGAGAGCACGTTCGCGCTCGCGTCTTCCAGCGTGAGCGTCGTGGTGTACGAGCCCGGCGCGAGGGCGATGCTCAATTGGCAGAGCGTGCTTGTGAGCGTGCTCGAACATCCGGTCGAGGTCGGCGTTAGACCGACGGTCTGTGGGTATCCGGTGATCGAAGAGCCGCCTTGTTGGATATTGATGGCCATTTGGGTGGTTGCGGGCGAGACGTATTGCGGACGGGCACCGCTTTTCTTCGGAATGGTGATCCGCAAGGTTGCCAGGGCCCCGGATGCGTTCGGCACACCGGTGTGCGTGGCGAGCGCGGGGAGCGCGCCCTTGGACCCGCCTCCCGCACAGCCGGCGACACCTGCGCCAAAGAGCGAGAGCAATGTAACGATGGCTAATTGACGCATGTGTCTGCGATCCATGATGTTACTGAACTCCGAAGCCGGTTGAGGTGTACGTCAGGGTTACGTTTTTTGATTGCCCGCTCGTGAAATCCGTAAGCGTAAGCGCACAGCTTCCGGCTGCCGGCGTTGTTGCGACGGTTGTCGTGAAGGACGTTCCGCTTGCGGGTGACGTGGTCGCGATGCTGCTGCAACCGGCCGCTTCGGTTGCGGTGATGGCTTTATTGTATGGAGCATTGGTCCAACCGACTTCGCTCGCCGTAAAGGTCGCGCTCGAACCGGTGCCGCTGGTCGCGTAAAGATCGATCTCCGGCAAGCTGCTCACGAGCGGCCCGGAGTAGACAATCGCGGAGAGCGCCGGCGTAAATGTTGCCGTACCGTTGGTCGCGCCGGTTGCGCTAGCGGTGAGCGTCGCCGGAGCGATCGCCAGGCCCGTGTAATTCAGCGAAGCGGTATCGCTCGAGCTGACGAGCGTTCCCGCCGGCGGCCTATCGCTCCCGGCCGTCGCTACCGTGGTCGCACCGCTCGCATCGCTATCGGCAAGTGCTACCGGGTTCGCATAGGTGCCGAGAATCGTGGACCCATCGGCGTCTTTTACGGTAACCGTAAAGTTTGTTGCCGCACCGAAAGCGGTTCCAGCCGTACCCGTGGGGACCCCCGTAATCGCAAACGATGCCGGAACGCCGTCGAGCGTCACCGTATTCGAATTCGCGGCTCCGGTGGCGATCGTGTACGTCGGAGATGCCGTTGAAATCACGTTGCCGGAGCCCGCAGTATTATCGAAGGTCGTCAGCGAGAAATTGTCGAGTCCAGGCGGCACGGAAGGCCCGGGCACCGTGCAAGGACATGAAGCCGGGGTTATATTCGTGGTAACGCTCGTAACCAACCCCGACGGAGGCGTTGCGCCGTTGACGGTGTTGAGCACGATCGCTACGGATTTGATATTTGCCGTTACATACTTCGGCGAGACCGGCCTCGAAGAGGCGGCGGATGACGAGGACGCGTTCGACATCACGAACACGAAACTCGTGTTCACAAGGTTCGCGGCCGGCGTTATCGGATTCGTGGACGCAGGCGAACCGACGCCGCCGCCTCCCGAGCACGAGGCTAGCGCGAGCGCACAAAGCAACGCGATATGACGGATATTCATAAAAAAGATGATCCTTTCCAGCAACTGCGGGCGTATCCCAAGGACAATGTAGCGGAGCGCTCTCAACGAATCGTCAAATGCTTCCAGGGAGGGGTGGGCCGAGGCGAAACGGGGAAAACTCCACGCGTGTGGTCGCTGCGGACGCTCGGTGCTTTTGCCCTCGCGCTTGATGGCCGCGAGCTTTCATCGCCTCCCACGCAGAAGGCCCGCGCCTTGCTCGCCTACATCGCGTGGCATCGTGGCGCGGATCACGCGCGCGAGCGCATCATCGAGCTGTTCTGGCCCGAGTGCGAACCGGAGCGGGGGCGATCGAGCCTCAATACGGCGCTCTGGTCCATCCGGAGGTGCATCCGCGATGCGGGCATCGACCCCGAAACGGTCATCACGGCGAATAAGACGCGCATCTCCTGGTTGCCCGAAATCGAAGTAGATATTCGCACCTTCGAATCGCTCGCTAGCGACGCTTCCGCCGGAGCGTTGACGACGCTGGGCCTCTATCGCGGAGATTTTCTCGAAGGCGATTACGGCGAATGGAGCGTCGCGCAGCGCGAACATGCGGCCTCCACCTACGAACGCCTGCTAGATCATGCGGTGCTCTTGGAATCCGACATTCCGAGCGCGCGTCGCCTCATGGATCGCGGGAGCTTCGAGGAAGCTCCCTACGCGTTGGTCATCGCGGCGGAGGTGGTGGCGGGCCATCTCTCGGCAGCCGCGGCGACCATCCGCCGCTATCGCGATACGCTCGCCGGCATCAACGCCGTACCATCCGCGGAGTTCGAGGCGCGATTCGCGGGTATCCGCGCTACCTCGCACGACCCGATCGAACTCACGATGTCGTTTGCCGGACGCGTGCGCGAACTCGCCGCGATGGTCGCCGCGTTTCGCCGCGTCGGCACCGGTGCGGGCGCGATCGTCGTGTTGCAGGGTGCCGCGGGAAGCGGAAAAACCGAGTTGCTTCGCCAAGCCGAACGCGCGGCAAACGACGCATCGATACGAACGATCGTGGTTGCAGCGATTCCCGATGATGCACGCGCATTCGGCCCTTGGGCGTCCGTCTACGAACACGGGACCGGAGCGTCGTTCTCCGATTTCGCCGCATCCGGTGGTGATGCAACCGCGTTGGCTCTGGCGCTCGAAGAACGGCTCGGTCCGGCTGCGTTTTTCGTGGACGACGCCCACTATCTCAGTGGCGATGCACTCGAGGTGCTCGGGATATTGGCGCAGCGCGCCGTACGAAGCACGTCACTACTGATCGTCGCGATGCGTCCGGACGGCCCGCGCGGCCGCACGGCTCGATTTCCCTCTCATCAGCGCATCGTGCTCGAGCCGCTTACGCACGACGACGTACGCGCGGCGCTCGGCCGCGTGGCGCCCGAACACGTTGCGATGGTATCGGAATTCCTCTACCAGCGTTCGGGCGGCCATCCTTTTTTTGCGGCCAAACTGCTCGAATCGCTCGTCCAGTCCGGAGCGTTACAACGCGAACGCGGGCTCTGGTCGCCCAGCACAACTTTGAGCGAAAGCATCCAAACGCCGCCATCGATTCGCGCCTTTATCGAGGAGCGCTTGTTTGCTAAGGGCGACGCACCCGCCATCGTTGCATGCGCGTTGGCGCTCGAACCGAGCGCCACATCCGAACATCTCATCGCCGTGTGCGGATTGGGCGAAAGCCCAACGCTCGATGCGATCGACGATCTCCTGGGGCTCGACCTGATCGAGCAGCCCCATCAAGGAGCGGAATTCCGCTTTCGGCACGATCTCATCTGCGAAGCCGCGGCCCGGACCCTCAATAGCGGGCGACGCGTGCGCCTGCATCGCGCCTTCGCAGAACTCTTCGCCGGCGACGAGCATCGCGAATCCCAAGTACGCCGAGCGCGGCATCTTCGCGCTAGCGGCCGTCTCCTGGAGGCCGCGCAATCCTTCGCTCAAGCCGCGTACTCCGTCATGGAAATGAGCGCATGGCGCGATGCCCTTGACTGGGTGAATGCCGGAGCGGAGGCATTGCAGCAACTTACGCCGACCGATGCAACCAATCGTCTCCTCTGCGATTTGCACGAGATCGCGACCCGTGCATGCGAAGAAGCCGCCATGCCCGGTGAATCGTTCAGGCACGCGAACGAGCGCGTGTCTTATGCGCGCGAGGTCCACGACGGGGCGCTCATCTGCCGCGCGCTGATACGGCGCGCGACGGTCACCATGGAGACTTCGCCGCCCGAGCACGCTCTCGGCGATATTCGCGAGGCCTTAGAGCTTGCAAATGCGCTCGAGGACGACCACCTTCGAGCGCTCGCATTCATTCGGCACTCGATATGCCGGCAGTTCTGCGGTAACGGTGAAGAGGCGGTAGAATCGGCGCGCAAGGCGCTGCTGGCCGCACGGCGCGCGACGAGCGCGCGCTGGATCATGCCGGCAATGGAGCGGCTCATGACCGTCCTATGCATCTGGCACGGTCACGGAGAAGCGACGGCCCTTGCGGAACCGATGCTGGAGCTTGCGCGCCAAGCCGCCCCGCGTAGCGAGGCTATCGTGCGCATCAGGCGCGCGAGCTTGTGGTATCTCATGGAACGTTGGCAAGACGCGCAGAGCGAGTTGCAGATCGTCTCCGGCATTCTCAACGCAACGCAGACGCGGATCCGCATGCCCGAACTCATTGGACTCAACATTTCCCTTCTACGCTTCCTCCATGAAGCGCAACGAGCCACGCTCGCACTCGCAGAACGCGCGTGGAATGTCGCGCTTGCTGCGGCGGAGGACTTGCTCGCAAACCCGGCCGGTAGGGCGCACAATCGAAGTGGAACCGCCGAACTCTACGATATAGAGGCTCTGCTGGGGCGCGACCAGCCCGGCGACGCGCAGCGGGCCTACACGCTGGCCAAGACGCTGCCGGCAGAGCCTTCGCCGCCGGGTTTGGTCGGCATGAGCCTCACGGCCGAATCCGCGCATGCGCGTATCGCCGTTCGTTTGAGGCACGAGGACGCCCCGCTTCTTTTGCGCAAAGCCTTCTATGCGCTAACGCTGCAAGCGCAGCGTATGCCGATGGATGTGGACCTTGCGCTCGCGAACCTTGCCGATGCCGCCGCCGAACTCGGCATGACGGCGTTCGAAGCGGAATTGCGAGAAAACGCACGCATGTTTCGTTCGTTGCGCCTTACATTCGCCAGTTCGCAACATTCCAAAAATCCGAGTTCAGCGTCTCCGGCTTAAATCCGCGCAAACGCGTATCGACGGCATAGATCGTGCTCTGCCACGCAATCGGGATGTAAGGAATATCCCGATTCAGGCGCCGGATGATACGGCCGTAAACAACGGTGCGTACGGGTCTGCTACTCGTTCGCAACGCCGCATCCGACCAACGATCGATATCGGCATCTCGGTAGCGCGCGAAGTTGTCCCCGAGCGGCGGCACATAGCGACCGGTGATGAACTCGGTGAGGTCGGGGTCGGCGTCAAACCCTTGTCCGAGCAGGGCTACATCGTAGCGTCCTTTTGAAAGCAGCCCGTCGCCGTACAGCATATTGCCGGAGACGAAGCGGACGGAGACGCTCGCACCCAAGTTTCGCCACGCGTCTTGAATCAACAGCGCCGTAGCCCGCATCGCCGAAGATTGAACGGTTACGAGCCCGATCGCGAGCGTTTGCCCGTTCTTGCTTCGCATCCCGCCAGATCCGCGGCGCCAGCCTGCTGCGTCCAGTAGCTCGTTCGCGCGCGCAACATCGTACGCGGGTGCGGCGTTCTCGGACGTGTAGGCCCAGCTCATCGGCGAAATCAACGAGTCGGCAGCACGCGCCGTCCCCAGCGACACGACGTGCGCGATCCGGTGCCGGTCTAAGCCAAGCGCCAAAGCCGTACGAATCCGGCGATCGTCGAGCGGGGAGCGTATGAGGTTGAAGGCCAGATAGATGGCGGCTCTGGTCGGGGCCGTGAGGATGCGGACGGTGCTATCGTGGCGCACGGCCGGGATGAGCGAAGGGGGAATGGTCGCGACGTCGATTTCATGCGTTCGCAACAGACTCAATAGCGTACTATCGTCCGGCACCTCGAGGAGTTCCAGGTGCTTGATGTGCGGGCTGCCCTCAAAGTAAGCTGGGTTCGCTTTCAGGTCTACACGGGAGCCGCGAGCCCATGACACGAGTTCGTACGGCCCCGTCCCGATTGGATGCACGTTGAAATCGTCGCGATTGATATCGCGCGAATGCTGCAGCAGATGCTTAGGTACGATCGCGCCGTTCTCGCCGATGCAGAATAACCGCGCTACCGCAGCCGCGTAAGGGCGCCGGAGATGCACCCGCACGGTATAGCGATCGGGAGTCTGCAGCGAAGATACGAGCCCGTATATCGCCCGGTTCGGCCCGTCGATATGCGGATCGCGCAGCAAATCGAACGTAAAAGCAACGTCGGCCGATGTGAACGGCGCCCCGTCTTGCCAGCGCACTCCGCGCCGAAGATGGTAGGTAATGGTGCGTCCGTCGGGGCTGATCCCGCCGTTCCGAACCGAGGGCACCGTGCTAGCGAGATCCGGGAGCACATCGCCGCGAGGGTCGATTTTTACCAGCCCGTCGAAGATCGCTTCATCGACCGAGTTCGCCTCATACGTGAAGACCAGGAGGGGGTCGAGCGTCGTCAAGGGCCCGCGAATCGCGACGCGGGCGGTATCCGTGCCGGGCACCGTGGCCCCACAACTAGAGAGCGCGAGCGTTATTGCCGCAGCTATGGAGATGCGCCGGACACGTTCAAACCATCGATTCACCGGTTTGACGATTCGTTGAGGATCGCTTGGTACATTTGCTGCAATGGAAAGCCGTGCTTCCGTCTTCGTCCTAAAGTTCTTTCGGACGCCTACGGGTGAGCTCTGCGCGCGCGTGACGGATGCGCAAAGCCTGGAAATCCAAGCCGTAAACGACGCAGCCGCGCTCTGGCGGCTTCTACACGATCCGTTACCTAAACCGTCGCCGCCCGGCCGGCCCGATCCCTAGCCGGGCATTACTCCTCGAGGATGCCGCGCAGTTTGTCCAGTGCTTTAGCCTGCAAGCGCGAGACGTGCATCTGGGAGACGTTGAGACGCTTGGCGATCTCGGTCTGCGAGACCGATTCGTAGAAGCGCAGGTAGATGATCACGCGCTCGCGCCCGCTCAGGATCGCAAACGCCTGTTCGAGGTTGGCGCGATCCTCCAGCAACGTCAGCGATGCGTCGTTCTCGCCGACGGTATCCGCCAGCGTCTGCCCTTTGCGATCGCCCTCGCCGGAGACTTCACTATCGAGCGAGAGAAGATTGTAGGCCTGCCCTAGTTCTTGCGCTTCGAGAATCTCTTCTTCGCTGGCATCGAGATGATGCGCGAGTTCGGCTACGGTCGGGCTGCGTCCCAAAGACATCGCGAGCTTCTCGCTCGCGCGATTCACCGAGAGGTTCAGCTCTTGCAAACGGCGAGGCACCTTGACGGCCCAGCCTTTATCGCGAAAATAGCGTTTGATTTCGCCCACGATCGTGGGCGTGGCGTACGTCGTGAATTCGACGCCGCGGTCCAGATCGAAGCGATCGATAGCCTTGAGCAGGCCGACGGTCCCGACTTGGATCAAATCGTCCAGCGGTTCGCCGCGATTGGCGAACTTGAGCGCGAGAAAGCGCACGAGATTGAGATGGGCCACGACCAAATCGTTGCGCAGCAGCTCGAATTCGGCGTCGTGCTCCTCGACCTGTTCTTCGCGCCGCGCCCGAACCCGGGCAAAGTCCGCGAAAAGGGAGCGCGTCCGTTCTCGCTCGGAGCGAACGTCGGTTTCTCGGTCGGTCACTTTAGCCCGGACGTCTCTTGAACATGGAAAGATCCGTCCCGCTCTCGGCGTGGACGTCGTACGATACCTCGTCCATGAGCGAACGAATCAGGAACACGCCGAGGCCGCCCACGCGCGCTTCCTCCAAATTTCTCGATACGATATGTTCGGGCCGCGTACCCTGCCCGAAGTCGCGCACGTTGATGCGCAAGCCTTCGGGTAGCGTCTCGCAGCGAATGTCGATGAACGGGCTGCCCTGCGCGTGTTGAATCGCGTTGGTGCAGGCTTCGGCAACCGCTAATTTCACGTCTTCGATTTCGTCGATTGAGAAATGCAGGCGGCTAGCAACGGTCGCGACGGCGAGGCGCGCGAGCGCTACCCATTCCGCTCTGGACGGAATGCGCAGCTCGACGATGTTGCTGTACGTCTCCTCCGAAATTGGCTGGTTCACACCAGTGCCTTCATTGCGGCGTCTTCGCTTTCGAAGATTCCGAAAATCTTGACCAGCCCGGTAATGTCGAAGATCTTCTTGATTTGCGGGTTCGTGCAGACGAGGTTCACCGACCCGCCGTGCTCGCGCACGCGCTTGAGCCCACCGATCAAGACGCCCAAACCGGTGGAATCGATATACCGCACGTTCTCGAGATTGATAACCAAATGATAGACGCCGCGATCGATAAGATCGCCGATGGCATCTTTGACTTTTGGCGAGGTATAGACGTCGATCTCGCCGCTGAGCTCCACGACGCTACAGTCGTCGGCTTCGCGAACGTTGACTTTGATATCCAACGGGTGCTCCTATCCCTCGGCCTTGTGTTGCAATTCGTCGCGCAGATGATCGGCCGCGGTGACGCCATCGTCGACGGCTGCATTGAAATTGGTGCGCGCGTTCTCCACGACTTGGCGTCCGCGCTCGTACAGATCCGACGCATTGGACTGAAATTGCGTCGTTACGTCGGTAACTTTGCTGCGCAGGTCCCCGGTCGCGTCCGCGGCGATATTGGTCGCCTCACGAGCCTTCCCCACCAGAAGGTCGCGCGTATCTTCCTGGGTCAGCAAAAGCGCAACCGCTCCGCCGATGATACCGCCGATGAGAAATCCGGCGAAAAAACCGCTCCCGCCGCGATGCTCGTTATCCATCGTGTTCGTACTCCCTAGACTAGGATTCGTGTGATGATCTTTTGCCCGAAACAAGCCGTCGCAAACCTGCACTCACCCCGGTAATCGTCGCTCCGACATTGACGATCGCCGGTGATAGCGCGTCTTTAGCCAGCTGGGCCGTCTGGGATAGCGAGGAAGCCACGCCCTCCAGCGAGCCTACCACGCCGGTAAGGCGCGCTAAGGTGCGATCCGCAGTATCGGCGATGCCGCCGACGTGCTCGAGCGCATCGCCGATCGGCTTGCCGATCCCGGCCATCTGGCGATCGACTTCATCAAGCGTCAGGTTGACGCGGCCAAGCGTCTTGGACAGCGAGAGCATAGCGACGAAAATGCCGACCCCCATCAATAAAACGCCGACCCCAACGCCGACGTCCAGCACGATACTCCAATCCATCGCGACGACTCAACCTTTCTCTCGGTAGAAGGCGCGCCTTCCGGCCCCCTATGCTATTCCCTCCAACGCATCAAATCATGCAAGGGAGGCAGCGCTTCGCAATTGGGCGATGATCCGGGGCAATGCGGCCACCACGCGCTCGATCTGTTCGGAGGTTGTACCCGCCCCCAGCGAAAAGCGGATCACGCCTCGCTGCCACCGTTCGCCGGCCCGCAGCGCCGCGATCACGTGGCTCGGCTCGAGCGCGCCGGACGTGCAAGCACTTCCCGCCGAGACCGCGATGCCGGCCATGTCCAACGCCATCAGCAGCGGTTCGGAATCGACGTCGGCAAAAGAGACGTTCGCGCTGTTGGGGAGGCGTTGCCCGCCCGCTCCGTTGATGCGTGCGTCAGGAATCGCTGCGAGAATGCCGCCTTCAAGGCGGTCCCGCAAGGCGCCTACCCTGGCGGCTTTCTCTTCGCGTTCGCTCACCGCCAGCTCCAGCGCGCGCGCCAGGCCCACGATGCCCGCAACGTTCTCGGTGCCGGAGCGCCGGCCACCCTCTTGCCCGCCCCCGTGCACCAAGGCCGGGAGTGCCACCCCGTCGCGCACGTAGAGCACGCCCACACCCTTGGGGCCGTGAAATTTATGCGCCGAGAGCGAGAGCAGGTCGACTTCCAACTCGCGAACGTCGATGGGTAACCAGCCGGCGGCTTGCACCGCGTCGGTATGAAAGATCGTCCCCCGCTCTCGCGCGAGCCGCGCAAGCGCCCTTATCGGCGCCACGGCCCCGATCTCGTTATTGGCATACATCACGCTGGCGAGGCTGGTCCGCGGGGTGAGCGCGGCGGCGAAGGCCGCGGGGTCGATCTGCCCGTCGCCGTCGACCGCAAGCAGTTCCGGCGCAAAGCCCTCGTCGGCTAAGGCATCCAGGGCATGCAACACGGCGTGGTGCTCGATGGCGGTCGAGAGCAGGTGCGTGCCGCGCTCGCGGTTCGCGCGGGCGGCGCCGAAGATCGCCTGATTGTCCGCCTCGGAGCCGCTCCCGGTGAAGACGATTTCGCGGCGCGAAGCCCCCAAGCTCGCCGCGACCCGGTCGCGAGCATCGTCGAGGGCCGCGCGAGCGCGGCGGCCTTCGCGATGCAGCGAACTCGGGTTGTGGCCCACGTCGCTAAAATACGGCAACATCGCGTCGAGCACTTCGGCCCGCACGGGTGTGGTAGCGGCGTAATCGAGATAAATACGGTCCTGAGTCATCGAACGTTCACAGATTTTTCCAAGCGTACGTCGCTACTATAACACTCGTGCGAAGCTCCATTGCACAGAACTCCGAGAAGTAGCAACGGGACGGCGGTTCGAGTTTTACTCGGGCCGCCTTTTTTTAAGCCACTCGGCGATGCGCGATTCCGCACCGCGTTCGCCCGGCTGATAGTACGCGCGATCGCGTAGATTCTCCGGTAGATTGGCTTGCGTCACGTCGTAATCGTCGTGCGCGTAGTGGTATCCCGCACCGTACCCCAGTTGCTTCATGAGGTTGGTCGGCGCGTTGCGAAGGTGGAGTGGAACCGGATCGTTGCGCGTTTCGCGCACGTCGCCCATCGCTCCCGAATACGCTCGGCCGACGCTATTGCTTTTCGGCGCGGTGGCGAGAAAAAGCGTGGCATGCGCGAGCGGATAAAAACCCTCGGGCATACCGACGAAATGCACGGCTTGTTGCGCCGCGATCGCCACCTGTATGCCGCGCGAATCCGCCAGCCCCACGTCCTCCGACGCGAGAATCACGAGACGCCGCGCGATGAACAACGCATCCTCGCCGCCATCGATCATTCGCGCGAGCCAATAGATGGCCGCGTCCGGATCGCTCGCGCGAATGCTTTTGATGAATGCGCTGATCACGTCGTAGTGCGCTTCGCCGCCCTTGTCGTACGTCGAACCGCGCCGCTGCATCGCCTCCTGCACCATCGCTTTGGTGACGACGCGCTCCCCGTGCTCCTCCGGCGCGGCGTGCGCCGCAAATTCCAACGCGTTGAGCGCGGTGCGAGCGTCGCCGTTCGCATAACCGATGAGCGACGCGCGCGCGTCGTCCTCCAGGCGGACGTGCAGATCGGCGATCCCGCGTTCGCGGTCGCGGAGCGCGCGATCGACCAAGACCGCGATGTCCTCATCGAGCAGTTGCTGCAGGACGAAGACGCGAGCGCGGGAGAGCAGCGCCGAATTCACCTCGAACGACGGGTTCTCCGTGGTCGCGCCGATCAAGACGATCGTGCCGTCCTCAACGTACGGCAAGACGGCGTCCTGCTGCCCTTTATTGAAGCGGTGAATTTCGTCGATGAACAACACCGTGAGACGCCCCACGCGCCGGCGCGTCTGCGCTTCGGCCACGACGCGGCGCAGGTCGGCGACGCCGGCGCTCACCGCCGAAAGTTTTTCAAAATGCGCGCCCGTGGTTCGCGCGACGATTTCGGCCAGCGTCGTCTTGCCGGTTCCGGGCGGGCCCCACAGGATCATCGAAGGAACGCGATCGCTCTCGATCGCGCGCCGCAACGCGCGCCCTTCCCCAACGATATCCGTCTGCCCGACGTACTCGTCGAGCGAACGCGGGCGCATTCGCGCGGCAAGCGGCATCGCCTGTGGCCCGGGGTCGAAGAGTGAGGTGTCCATCGCCGTTATGGCGACGCGGTCGCCGCCGGTGCGGGAGCTTTGGGCTTTTTCTCGAGCGGGTTCGGAATGTGAATCGGACGCGGCGTTGCGATCGACGGATGCACGGCGCTCGGGAACTGCATCGTTACGTCGCCTTCCGCATGCGCGTCGCCGGAGAGCGTGTTGTATTTCACATGCGAGGCTTCCATGCTGCGAGCGCCTTGCACGATGTGGACGTGGCCTTCGAGAAATAGATCGTGCGTGTCGTCATTCAACGTACCCTTATCCGCATCGACCACGGTGTCGTTCTGCACGTAGTGGACGCTGCCGGTCGCCGTGTAGATTTTCCTGTTGATATTGACCTTGTCGGCGGTAAGCGTCGCGGGCCCGCCCGAACTCGAGGACGGCGCGCTCGCAACGCCGTTGAAGCTTCCGTTCACGTCGTGCATGACGACGTGGCCGTAGAGCGTCGCAACCTTCGATTTGAAGTTTCCGCTCGCGCGGTCGGCGGAAATATCGCCCCCGACGCGCGTCATCACCAGCTTGTTGGGCGCGCTAAAATCGCCGCTATGAAAGTTCATATCGGCCGATGTGGTATGCACGGTCCAAACGCCGACCGTAAAGGCCGTACCGCCCGGCGTGGCGATCGGGCCCGGCGTCGGCTTGGGCGCCGCAATGGCGAGCGCGGTGCCCAGGGACACGGCTGCGACGAGGGCGACGAACGAGCGAATCATGATTGCGAGCGCACCTTTACCGTATGACGTTCGACCGGGCCTAACAGTTCCGAGAGCCGTTCGATCGAAACGGCACCCTCGCGCAAAAGCCGCGCGACCGGTCCGGTGAGATCGACGATGGAGGATTCGAGATCGTAGCGGGTCGGCCCGTTCTCGATCAGAAGATCCGCCGCCGGCAGCGTCGGTTGCGCATCGCTTCCGCGATACGGGCTGCCCCCGCTCGGGTTGGCGCTCGAGACCGCCAGGGGGCCGCACCGGTCGAGAATGGCCTGCGCGATCGGCTCGTCCGGCACGCGGAAGCCGATGGTCGCCAATCCCGCGGTCAGCTCGTTACTGATAAACGACGGCTTCTTCACGATCAGCGTGACCGGCCCGGGCAATAGACGCTTGGCCGCGAGAATGGCCAGCGGATTCTCGCGCGCGAATTCCAAAAATTCCACCGGCGTCGCTACGTGGAGGGTGAGCGGTTTGTGGTCGGGGCGTCCCTTGGCGCCGTAAATACGATCGATCGCATCCGAACGGTACGGGTCGCAGCCGATGCCGTAACTGGTGTCGTTCGGAAAGATGACCGTTCCGCCGCGCATGATGACGCGCGCGGCTTCTTCAACGACCTCCTCGATGCGCTCGGAACGCGCATCGAGTACCGCTTCGATCTGCACGTTAGACGTGCAAGCGCATGCCGGTGCCCAGCGCGACGCACGAGAGCGGATCGTCGGCAACGATCGCAGGCACGCCGGTCACTTCCGACAAGAGCCTATCCAGCCCGCGTAAGAGCGCTCCGCCCCCGGTGAGGATCACGCCGCGATCGATGATGTCGGCGGCAAGTTCCGGCGGCGTTTTCTCGAGCACGGCTTTGACCGCTTCGACGATCGAACCGACGGGCTCGGAGAGCGCTTCGCGAATCTCTTCGCTGGTGATTTTGACGGTCTTCGGCAAGCCGTTGATGAGATCGCGTCCGCGAATCTCCATCGCCAACTCTTGCTCCAGCTTGTAGGCGGAGCCGACTTTGATTTTAATCTCTTCGGCCGTGC
>Ga0307373_10002993_pt1 | contig 29982 bp, 23 predicted proteins | sample OX2MG_FD_202534 | JGI IMG/M metagenome (GOLD analysis project Ga0307373, IMG submission 202534) | Soil microbial communities from Risofladan, Vaasa, Finland - OX-2 | ecosystem: Environmental > Terrestrial > Soil > Coastal area > Acid sulfate soil | place: Finland: Risofladan, Vaasa | collected... | reverse complement strand
TTTTGAAGCGAATTTTCCGCGACGTGCTCCAGCAAGTGCCGGAGGACGTGCAGTTTTTCAATGCGCGTATCGACGACACGGTGATCGCCACGCTGGAGGGCATTGTCGCCAGCGAGTTCGTGCGGCTCACGTACACCGAGGCGGTCGAGCGGTTGGAAAAATCGGGGCAGACGTTCGAGTTTCCGGTCGCCTGGGGTCGCGACTTGCAGGCCGAGCACGAGCGCTATCTGACCGAGCGGGTCTTTCAGCGGCCGGTGATCCTCTTTGACTATCCGCGCTCGATCAAGCCGTTTTATATGCGCGTCAACGACGACGGCAAGACCGTGCGGGCGATGGACATCCTGGTTCCCAAGGTGGGCGAGATCATCGGCGGCAGCCAGCGCGAGGAGCGGCTCGACGTGCTCGAACAGCGGATGCGCGAGCAAGGACTCGCGCCGGAAAACTATGGGTGGTATGCCGATCTGCGGCGCTACGGAACCGTGCCGCACGCGGGCTTTGGATTAGGGCTGGAGCGCGCCGTGCAGTTCATCACCGGCATGGCGAATATCCGCGACGTGATTCCGTTTCCGCGGACCCCCGGAAACGCGGAGTTCTGATGAGGGATGAGCGATGCGGGATGAGGGACGTGCGATCCCGACCATGGGCCGCAAATCACAAAGCACCGCTGTCGCCCGCTTCTGCCGACGTTGGCTTCTCGGCGCCAGGGCCTTTCAAGCGATCGAGCAGCGAGTGCAGCCGCGTCTGGTTTGCCTCCTGCTGGAAGGGATTGTTGTCGTCGGGCGGGACGGCGTTCGGATCCTCCGTCCTCCCTGGCGGTTTGCCACCGCCGCCAACACTGACGGCGCCGCGAGGCAGCTCGAACAGGGCCAGCGTCTCTTTTTGCTCATCCGACAAAACCGCTTCCAGCGAATCGCAAAGCTCTTGAGCTTCGTCTTGCGTCATCTTGTCGGGCTGACTGAGGGCCGCCAACTGGGCCGCCAGCTCGGCGGTTTGCTCGCTGTCAAATTGGCAGGAAATGCGCTTGCTCGCCAGATCGAGCTTGGCGACCAGCGTGGCGAGATTGCGTTTGCCGCGTGGGCCACCCGTGCCACCCATGCCGCCACCACCCATGCCGCCACCACCCATGCCTCCACCACCCATGCCGCCGCCACCCATGCCGCCACCACCCATGCCGCCACCACCCATGCCGCCACCACCCATGCCTCCACCACCCATGCCGCCGCCACCCATGCCGCCGCCACCCGGCATCGTACCAGCCATTGCGGCGGGTGGAGGGCCGCTGTTGTCAACGAGCGATTCGAGGGGCGCATAGCCGTAGAAGTACAGTGTCACGAAACAGCCGCCGGCGCCCAGCACCAAGCCGAGCACGCCCGAGGTGATCCAGGCCGGAAGCGGTTTTTGGATGGCGTTTTTGGCCCCGGTGTTCCCAGCAGTGTCAGACATGCGTTCGCTCCAAAGATTAAGTTCAAGTTCGGGGAGATTTGACCTGGCGCGCTCTTCTTTGCCGGCGATGTGGCAGGTCTTCAGTCGTCGTTGAATTGAGTATCGGGCCGAATTTCGAGATACCAGGCCTTCCATTGGTTGATGGTCTGTTTTCGCGCCTCTTCCTCGCTGCTGGCGTTGACGCCCGACCCGCTGAACTTGCGGGCCATGAACCGCAAGGCGTCGATGGCCGCGATATAGACCTGCGGATCCGGATCTTTCAAGGCCTCGATGAGCAGCGGCACATGGTCGAGATTGCGGGTACGCCCCAGCAAGGTCATGGCGGCGGCGCGGGCCTCAGGCGATTTACCTTCCGCCATGCTGCGCAGCTTTTTCTGCATCTCCGTCAGATGGTCTCCGGCTTCCACCAAACTCTGCGCTTCGATCCCCCGCAGGGCCTCTTCGAAGTTGGGATCGTCGGGCACGAGCTTCTGCAGCAGTTCCTGCGCGGGGCCCTTCAAGGCCTTGGCCCGCACGCTGCCTCCCGCCAACTCGATGTCGCTGGCGTTGTCGGGCAGCCCGCGTCCGCCCACCAGCAGTCCGCCGCCGAACGTCTTGGCGTGTTCGATCGCTCTCTGGGTCGAACGCATCAGAAACAGCACGGCGAAGCAGGTGTCCGGAACGTGGTAGCCGCCCGTCTTCCAGCTTCCATCGGCGTCTTGCGTCTTGGCCAACAAGGCGTAGCCATCGTCATACCATTGGTTGTCGGCTTTGTGTTTGGCGTCGACCTCTTGAAGGAAGCTCTTATAGCGCTCCATGGCATACATGTAGTAGTACATGAACTGGGGCTTGTCCATCTTGTAGTCGCTGGTGTAGTTGGCGGCGAACCAACCGGCGCCGCGTTCCAAGGCTTGACTGACCTGTCTGGGGTCGACCATTTTGGTGAGCGCCTCGACTTGCTTGACGACGCGCTTCAACTGGGGTGGACCGGAGGACGATTGCGCCTCGTCCGGGGCGAACAGCCGCAAACTCGAAGCGCAGATGCCGAGGCTGCCCAAGCCGGCGGCCGACAAGCTGTGCCGCACCTCCTGCTGGGGCACCAGGGAGAACGATCCTGGATCGATGCCTTGGTAGCCGAACCCGCCCTTGGGGTCCTGCGTGCGCAGCAGCCAATTGGCCGCGCGTTCCCAGTGGTCGATGGGCACGGGGATGCCCGACATCATGCAGGACCACATCCCAAGACAACCATATTGGTGCATCGAGGTATCGCCCGTCTGCTGACCGGGATAGCCGAAGCCGCCGTGCGGCTTTTGCGCGGCCAGCAGGATCGCCAAAAGCTGCTCCATTTCGGGGCGGTATTCATCGTGGCCGGCCTCCAGCAAAAAAATCAGGCACAGGCCGATGTTGTAGATTTGCTGCAGATCGGGGATGCCTTTGTTCGCCAGCGCCGATCGAATGGACTGGACGGCCTCGATGACCTTTGGCTGATTCTTGCCGGTCTCTCTCGGATAGTGTTTGAGCACGCACATGCCCACGAGCGCATGAGCGCCCGGATGCTGGGCCCAACCCTCCGTGTCGTGCGTCTCCAGAAACTTGACTGCCTTTGCCACCACGGCCTTCACTTGCGGGCTTTCGGGCGTAAGGGCAAAGCTGGCCGCGGGGCTGGACAACAGGCCCAACGTGACGAACAAGCCGACGATGGGCGGTTGCCCGAAAACGACCGTCTTCGTGGCGGAGCACCACGTTGTGATGCACGACAAGAGGCTCTTCATGGATTCGCGGACTTGCAGGAACGGAGATTTGCCGCCTCGGAACACCGTCGATCCTAGGCGTGCGAAGAGGCCCGTGTCAAGCTCCGCGCACGGAAACGGGGAAACGGGTCGCAAGCTGCTACTTGCTGGACGGAGACCTGGAACCTGTGATAGTCTCTAGGCGAGGGTGGCTGGGGCAGAGCATCCATCAATCGACGACTGACAGAGCACTAGGAGGGGTCGGCCGTGTCTACGGGTCCTGCGTTCGACGTCAAGGAACAAATCAAACGCGCCGTCGACATCGTCGATCTGGTGGGCGAATCGGTCCCGTTGCGTCGCGAAGGCCGGGCCTATAAGGGCCTGTGCCCGTGGCACGACGATTCTCGCCCCAGCTTGCACGTCAATCCGGAGCGGCAAACGTTCCGCTGCTTCGTGTGCAATATCGGCGGCGATATTTTCACCTTTGTCGAAAAGCGTGAGAACGTCACGTTTCGCGAGGCCCTGGTCATTTTGGCCGAACGGGCGGGAGTTCCGCTGGCGCCGGGCCGCGGCGGCGCGTCGGCGGAAGAATCGGACGAGCGGCGGAAGCTGTTTCAGGCGGCGGCCTGGGCCGAACAGCAGTTTCACGATTGCCTGCTCAAAGCCGCTGAGGCCGAGCCGGCCCGCCGCTATCTCCGCGAGCGCGGCATCAGCGACGAAAGTATCCTGCGTTATCATTTGGGTTTTGCGCCGAACGAGTGGGACTGGCTGCAGAAACGGGCCCGCGCGGCATCCATCTCGCCCGCCACGCTGGAAAAAATCGGCCTGGTGCGGCCGCGGCCGCAAGGGCCGGGACATTACGACTTTTTCCGCGGCCGCGTGCTGTTTTCGATCCGCGACTTGCAGGGCCGCCCGGTGGCGATGGGCGGGCGGGTGTTGCCTGACGCCAGCGACCAGAAGGGGGCGAAATATATCAACACGCCCGAAACACCGCTGTTTTCCAAAAGCCGGCTGCTCTACGGCCTCGACTTGGCCAAAGACGCCGTCAGCCGCAGCCGCACGGTGATGGTCATGGAGGGCTATACCGACTGCCTGATTGCCCAGCAGTGCGGCATCCAGAACGCCGTGGCCGTGCTCGGAACGGCTCTGGGCGAGCAGCACATCGGCATTTTGCGGCGGTTCGCCGACCAGGTGCTGCTGGTGCTCGACGGCGATGCCGCCGGCCGGCGGCGGGCCGATGAGATCCTGGAGCTGTTCGTTTCGGCCCAGCTCGACCTGCGCATTCTGACGTTGCCCGACGAGCTGGACCCGGCCGATTTTCTGTTGGCTCGCGGATCGGCGGCTTTCCAAAACCTGCTCGGCACCGCGGTCGACCCGCTAGATCATAAGCTGCGCATCTTGACAGCCGGAGTTGACGCTCACAGCGGTATTGGCCAAATCCAGAGGGCACGGGAGGAGATGCTCCGCATTTTGGCCAAAGCGCCGTGGCCGGAGGACACCACGGCACGGATTCGCGAGGCCCAAATCCTCAACCGCTTGGCGCAGCGGTTTCGCGTTCACGAACTGACCCTTCGTGAACGATTGCAGGCTTTACGCGAAAAACCCAATCGGTCGCGGGCAACGGCCGCCACAGACGTGCCGGAGCCGGCCGCCCCGCCGCCCAAGCCGGGAATTCTCGATAAAGCCGAGCAGGAACTGCTGGAAATCGTGTTCCAGTCGCCCCAATGGGTGCCGACGATCGCCGAGCAATTGCCGCCGGCGGTATGGCGTTGTTCGCGTCGCCGGGGCGTGTTTGCCGCTTGTTGCCGGCTGGCGGCGGCGGGCGTCGTGCCCACCGTCGAGCGGTTGCTATTGGAGATCGACGACGGACAGCTTAAAACGCTCATCATTGAGCTTGACGATCTCCAAAAGTGTCGTCCACGCCCCGATGCCGAAGGGGAGGTGACGCGGCTTTTGGCGATGATCCGCAATCCTTCCGCCGTGGCCCCGCGCGTCCTGCGACCCACGCCGAGCGACGCGAACATGAGCGAGGAGGAACTGCTGCGGATCATCGAACGGGGGCGGCTCCGGCACGGTATTTCCGCGCCCACGGATGGGTAAGGATGCCTTGACCGGTTGGCCTCGATCCGGCGAACTTGTTTGCGCCGCCGGTCCTGGTCATAATTTCGATTATCTTGCATCGCGCCGTTCGGCGCCGGAGGAAGATCAGATGCACCATTTGGACCAAGATCTTTCGGAATTGGTAGCAACGGGCAAGGCCCAGGGATATCTGACCTACGATCAGGTCAACGAATACCTGCCCGACGAAGCCGTCAATCCCGACAAACTCGACAGCCTGCTCGTGGCCCTGGAAGAGATGGGCATCACGCTGGTGGAAGAACCGCCCCAGCCCCTGGCCGAAGCTGCCGACGCCGACGCGGACGCGTCGGGGGCGCGAGCGGCCGAGGACGAGGCGGCGCTCGACGACGCGCCGGCCATCAATCTCGATGAGCCGGCCAAGTGGAGCGACGACCCGGTGCGGATGTATCTGACGCAGATGGCCGTCATTCCGCTTTTGACCCGCGACCAAGAGATCGGCCTGGCCAAGAAGATCGAAATCACCCGCAAGCGGTTCCGTCGCACCGTGCTCTCCTGCAACCTGGCCATGGAGAACACGATCGAGACGCTGGGCAAGGTGCATGAAGGCGTTTTGCCGTTCGACCGCACGATCAAGGTCTCGCTTACCGAGTGTTTGACCAAAGAGCAGATCATGGCGCGGATGCCGCACAACCTGCGGACGCTCACTTATCTGCTGGAGCAGAACCGCCGCGACTTCCGCACGGCCGGCAGCAAGCGGCTGCCGCGGGCCGAGCGGCTGGCTGCCCGCAAGCGGTTCCTTTTGCACCGCGCGAAAGCCTTGACGCTGGTGGAAGAGTTGAGCCTGCGCACCCGCCGCGTGCAGCCGATGGTCCGCGAGCTGGAAAAAATCTCCTCTCGCATGGAGGAGTTGCAAGCCGACTTGGCCGAGCTGGGTCGCAACTCGGCGGCCAAAGACGAGCGGGCCAATCTGCGAAAAGAGTTCCGCGACCTGCTCATGCTGACGCTCGAATCGCCGGCCGCGCTGCGGCGGCGCTGCGAGCTGATGCGCGGCCAGTACCAAGATTACGAGCGGGCCAAGCGCGAGCTGTCGGGCGGAAACCTGCGGCTGGTGGTCTCGATCGCCAAGAAATATCGCAACCGCGGCCTGAGCTTCCTCGACCTGATTCAAGAGGGAAATACGGGGCTGATGCGGGCGGTCGACAAATACGAGTATCGCCGCGGTTACAAGTTTTCCACCTACGCCACGTGGTGGATCCGGCAGGCGATCACGCGGGCCATCGCCGATCAGGCCCGCACGATTCGCATTCCGGTCCACATGATCGACGTGCTGTCGCGACTGCGAAACGTGTCGAAGCGGCTCTTGCAGGAGCTGGGCCGCGAGCCGACGACCGAAGAAACGGCCGCCGCGGCGAATATCAGCCTGGACGAAACCCGCCGCGTACTGACCATCGGCCGGCATCCGGTGAGCCTTGACCGCCCGGTGGGCGAGAGCGAAGACAGCGCGTTCGGCGAGTTCATCGAAGACCACGGCACGCAGAGCCCCATGCGGTCGGCCTCGCAGTGCATGCTGCGGGAGAAGATCGAGGGCCTCTTGAAAACGCTGACTTATCGCGAGCGGGAAATAATTCGCTTGCGCTACGGGCTGGGAGACGGCTATACTTATACATTGGAAGAGGTTGGCCGAATCTTCAAGGTCACGCGCGAGCGTGTGCGGCAAATTGAAGCCAAAGCGGTCCGCAAGCTGCAACATCCCGTGCGAAGCAAACAGCTCGAAGGGTTCCTCGAAGGAATCGCCGGGTAGCGTTGTGGTGCGGGCATGCCGCGGAACGAGCCAACCGCTGGTCAATCGACCAGCGGTTTTTTTATGATAGGGGTGTGCGGGGCGCGGCAGGCGCCCGGCGAGAACTACGTCTTTTACATGGGGAGCGACCGATGTCCGCCACTGCTGGAGTGTTACGCGAGCTCCACCGCATTCATCGACAATTAGGCGACCTGCGCGAACGGCTCGACCGGGGGCCGAAGCAGATCAAGGCCCGGCAGGGCTCCGTGACGAAGCTGGAGGCCGAGTTGGCCCAGGCCAAGGCCGAGACCAAGGCCGCGCGCGTCGGTGCCGACCAGAAGCAGCTTCTGCTCAAAAGCGGTGAGGCGAAGATTCGCGACCTGAAGGCAAAGCTCAACGCCGCCAGCAGCAACCGCGAATATCAGGCGCTGAAAGACCAGATCGCCGCCGACGAAATGGCCAACAGCGTGTTGGCCGACGAAATCCTGGAAGCCTTGGAAAAGATCGACGGCTTCGCGGCCACCATCGGCGAGGCCGAGCAGAACCTGGCCAAGGGTCGGGAAGAGCTGACCAAAGTCGAGCACCAGGTGCGGGAGCAGCACGACCGCCTGATCGCCGACGTGCAGCGGCTGGAGAGCGAGCTGAAGACGGTCGAAGTCGGCTTGCCACCGGATTTTCGCGACGCCTATCAGCGCGTGGTGAAAGGCAAAGGCTCCGACGCCATGGCGCAGGTCGAAGGCGAGACCTGCGGCGGCTGCTATCACCGTCTGACTTCCAACATCGTCAGCTCGCTGTTGATGGACCATCTGGTCACCTGCCAAAGCTGCGGGCGGATGCTGTATTTGCCCGAAGACCGCACGCCGGGCGGGAAGTGAGGAGGAGCGAAGGAGCGAAGCAGCGAGGGGCGCGGCGCAATGCCGAATGACGAATTCATTCTTTCGTTCCGCCACCAATTGGCATGCGCGAAGGAAGCCGAGAGCGCTGGTCACGCATGAAATCGGCCGCGGAGCGGCGACGGAGTTTAGCCGTGGGTGTCAACCCACGGTTCAAGGGTCGCTCAATTCTCGTCAGCCGCGTAGCGGCGGCGGAGAATGCTTCCGTGGGTTGGCAGCCACGGCTAAACTCCGTCGTCCCTCCGGGACGGATTGCCGCGTCCAGCGGAACGAACGTAAACGGAAAAAGCGATGCCTGAAGTTGAAGTCACCGTTTACTACCTGGAAATGCTGAGCCATGCGCATCGGGCGGTGCCGGCGCCGCGGGAGGGGCTCACGGTAGTCCATGCCAGGCGGCCGACCGTCGGCTTCTACCGCTTTCTCTATAACGCCGTGGGCGAGGCCTACAACTGGCATAGCCGGGGCAGCCGTCCCGATGCGGAACTCGCCGCGCTCATCCAAGACCAACTCAACGAGGTGCATGTCCTCTATGCCGATGGCACGCCCGCGGGGTTCGCGGAGCTCGATCGGCGCACGCCGGGCGAGATCGAGTTGATTCAGTTCGGCCTGCTGCCCGAATTCATCGGCCAAGGACTGGGCAAGTGGTTCCTGCAGTGGACGATCGACCAAGCCTGGAGCTACCAGCCCCGCCGATTCTGGCTGCACACCTGCACGCTGGATCACACGGCCGCGCTGCCCAACTACTTGAAGGGCGGTTTCACACTTTTCAAGCAAGAGACAAAACGGCAACTCGTCCCGCAGCAAGCGGCCCCGACGAGACCCTCGTCGCCGCACGTCGGCATTCTGCAACCCGGTCGCTACCGGCATTACAAGGGCCGCGAGTACTTGGCGCTCGGCATCGCGCGCCATAGCGAAACCGAGGAAGAACTCGTCGTCTATCGCCAACACTACGGCGATCGCGGCCTGTGGTGCCGGCCCAAAGAGATGTTCGAGGAGACGGTGGAAGTCGCGGGCCAGACGATGCCCCGGTTCCGGTATCTCGGTCCGGAGTGAGTAGCGATCTGTCGCCCGACCATGTTCGCCGTAACGTGTTGGGCGGAAACGGTTTACATGCAACGCACGGTAAAGCTTCGCCGAACCCGGTACGCAGGTGCCGTACACCAACCCGAAGCGCTAGCGAGGAACGTGAAAAAGGCGACAAAACCTCGCTTGCGCTTCGGGTTAGTGTGAAATGGGAACGGGTTCGGCGAAGCTTTACAACGCACGCGGAACGCCTCGTCTCGGCGCCGCACGATCTCTCGCGGTGGTGGCTGGGGGAGAGCCGCTTCGTTCGCTGTTTCTGAAACCACCGAACGAGGTCAAGCTTGATGCCGCCTTTGTTCCGCTCGGCGGGGCTTACCCACGCGGCCGACACGATTAGCCAGGGATGCCCGCCCCCCTCGCCGGCTTGCCCGGCAGGAGCGCAAGTTTGACAGGCTAAGGGGGCGGGGTGACTTTTACGCCGCCCCCTCGCCGGCTTGCCCGGCAGGAGCGCAAGTTTGACAGGCTACAAGGCTCATTATGCTAAGCCCGTCAAACTTCTTCACCTACCAGACAAGCTGGCAGGGGTCGAAGTCGTTCGGCCCGGCGGCACTCTTAGCCCGTCAAACTGCTTCACCTGCCAGACAAGCTGGCAGGGGTCGTAGCCGCTCTGAAACACTTGCGTAGAACAACGAGGGGGCAAGCCCCATCGTGGCGGGAACAAAACCAGCATAACGTCGAAAGGCACGGAAGCCGTGATTTAGCGCAGGCCAGTCGCACCCTATGGGGACATCAGTTCGTTGACGAATTGTTCCCTTCGTCGTTCGGGTCTATGCCAGGCTTGCCTTCCGTCGCCTTTTCCGCGGCTGCACGATGGAGCAGGCGATCGCGATGGGCCTTGGCCGTGCCGAGCCGTGCTTCGGCGACGTTCAGCGCGGCCCGCGCTTCGTCGATAGCCGCCTTGTATTGGCGGACATTGGCAGTAGCGGTCACTAGGGCGGCCTTCGCGGCCGCCAAAGATGCTTTGGCTTCAGCGAGGTTTTGTTCTGATTCGTCGGCCAATCTCTGCTCAAGACCTCTCTGCGCGACAAGATTCTTGATGCGCTCGAACACTTTCGCGCGATAATCGTGCGTTACCTGCGCACTTTCAACATCGGCTCGGCGTTCGCCGACGAGCGCCTCAGCCGCCTCGAACTCCGCCTGGCAAATACGGACTTTGGCGGCGGCTTTCTGCTGCTCGGCCTCGGCCTCGGTAACGGCGGCCTCCGCCGACCCTTTAAGCTCGGTCCGCTGCCGGGCAAGACCCTCGATCTGCACCTTTGCGCGTTGCAACTGGACTTCCGCAAGGTGGAGCTTTAATTCCAACATTTTCATCTCGGCTTTCGGAGTCGAGCCTGGAGCCTGCTTGTTGCCGTCGCGATGTCTGTCAAGGTCGAATTGCGCCGCGTCGCGATTTGCTTCGGCCTCCTGAAGATCGAGTTGCGCCAGCCGCTCGCGGGTCTCGAAGTCGAACCGCGTCTCGGGAGCCGTTTCGCCTCGCTCGTTTGTGGCGGCTTCTGGAGCCTGTGCCGATGATTCGCGTTCGGCCCGCTGCCGCGCCAGCCCCTCGACCTTGACCTCGGCCCGATCAAGTTCCGCCTTGGCGCGGTGAAGATCCCTTTCGTCCGCATCAAGTCGACTTTGTGTCGCCGCCCCCGTTTTGTGAAGCTGCCGCGATCGCTTGAGCTGCTTCTCAGCGGCATCGAGCTCGTTTTTGGCCTCCTGTAGATCGACCTGCGCGAGTCGCTCACGCGTCTCGAGGTCGAGACCAGCCTCAGAATCAGCCCCGCTTCGCTCGCTCGCAGATGCTTGAGCAGCCTCTACGACCTGCGGATTGAGCACCGTCAGTGGCACACCGATGGCACCCGGTGCGGCGGCCGCACTCGGCGGATCAAGAGTGATCCTATTCTGACTTCCGTTGGGCAGTTGCGCGGCTGCCGGTACGCGGACCGTTTTCGTTATCACCTCACCGCCGCCGCTCATGCCGAGCAGCAGGCTGTCAAGCCGTGTGTTGACAATCACCTCTTTGTTTTTCTCGCGGGCCGCGACCGCCTGCTCGATTTCGGCCAATCGTCGCCGCAACCCGTCAAGTTCGGCATGCTGCAGGCGCTGCCGGGCCTCGAAACTCTCCTCCAGCACCGGCCGCAGCTTGTCGCGCAGCGCCTGACGTCCTTCGGAGCCAGGATGGTCGCCGAGAAAGTCCTGCACGATGGCGTCGCGGATCACGAAGCCGATCCGCTCTTCCGCTTGAAGGAACTGCTGTTTCGCTTCTTTGAGAGACGTTCTGCCGTTCGACGGTGGCTGCCCACGAGCTGCAGAGACGACGGCGCAGGCTAAAACAAGAGAAGTGGTAAGTGTTCGTTTCATGGTTGGACTTCCTTTACAGGCTTGGGTGACGGCGTAGTTGGGTCATGGTCGGCGGCTTGCGCCGCGAGTTGTTCGACATCGTTTTTCAGTCGGCCTATTTGTCGGGCCAGCGGGTCGTTCCAAAGATCGTCGACGCAATCTCGCGCCACGAGATCCGCCTTGGCGGCCAGTGCCTCGATTTTTTCGCTGATTCCGTCGTTCCAGGGCGCTGCGACGCCCGGTTTATCCGCGGACGTCGCGGCGACGCGTTGCTCGTGCTGCGTCTGCCGTTCGCGTTGAACCGGCAATCGCTGCTTCCATGCCACCAGCGCGGCAACTAGCAACAGCGTGGCCACGAGGAACATCGCTGCCCGCAGGCCGATGCGGGCCATGAACGCCAGTGCGCCGGCCTGCTCACTCAGCTCGGCCGGCAGCGCGACCGTCGCCGGCTGCTGCACATGGGCCAGGCAACGTTCCAAAAGGGCCGCGACCTCCGCGGCCGAGCCGTATCGCTGCGACGGATCTTTGGCCAACAGCCGGCCGATCATCCGCCATAGCCACGGCGGAACGGCCGGATTCAATTCGCGCACGTCGCGCGGCTCGCTATCGCAGATCTTGCGCAGCACGCCGTACGACGTTTCCGCCCGAAAGGGAGAACGGCCGGTGCAGGCGGCGTAGAGCACGCAGCCCAGGCTGAACAGGTCGGTGCGGTGATCGACCGGCTCGCCGCGGGCCTGTTCGGGCGACATGTATTGCGGCGTGCCGGCGATCACGCCGGAGCGGGTCAGGCTGGCGTCGTCGACGGCGCGGGCCAGCCCGAAATCGGTGATTCGGACGCGTTCGACCCCTTCTTCCAGCAGAATGTTGGCCGGCTTGATGTCGCGATGCACCAGCCCTTGGGCATGGGCCGCCGCCAGCCCGGCGGCCACCTGCATGCCGACCCGCAGCACTTCTTCGACTGCCAGCGGCCCATCGCCGCGCAGCCGCTTTTCCAGCGAGGGGCCGCGCACGTAGGGCATCACCAGGTAAGGAAGCCCCTGCGTCTCGGCCACCGCATGAATGGCCATCACATTGTCGTGAACGACGGCCGCCGCGGCCTGCGCCTCGCGCGAAAAGCGCCGCCGGGCGGCGCCGCTGTCGGCCAATCGTGGCGAAAGTAGCTTGATGGCCACAGAACGGTTGAGCGCGGCGTCGAACCCCTTGAGCACCACGCCGTTCCCTCCCGAGCCGACGATGCCCACGATCTCATAAGCGCCCACGCGGCCCAGCATCCGCGGGTCGTCGGTCGGCGCCAAGTACGGTCTGACCGCAGAAAGCCACGAGCTGGTTTCTTCGCCTGCTTCCGCCGACCGACTCTGCCACGCGCCGGTTGCATCGGCTTCAAATGGCTTGCTGCTAGATGCGGCCAGAATGAACGAGCTTGAGTTGCCCGGCGAGAGGCAATCTCGCGTCTGCGCCCACCAACGTTCGTCGGCCGTGCGGGCCTCCAGCTCTTGGCGGCACGCGGGGCAGCTTTCCAGATGACGCTCAAACGCCGCCGCTTCATCCGCGCCGAGTTGATCGGCGAGGAACTGTTCGATGAGAGCAGTGTCGCAAGATTCGTGTACGTTCATAGCATTCCTTGTCCGTGGTCAGTGGTCCGTTGTCCGTTGCAGGTAACCACGGACAACGGACTACCGACCACGGACAATCCTCACTCATCCCATTCGAGAACAACCTGTTTCAATCGCTTCATCACGCGGCTGCGAGCGGCATAGACCGCTCCCGCCGTTTTGCCGGTCGCGGCGGCCGCCTCGGAAACGTCGCGGCCTTCGACGGCCGTCAGCCAGAAGGCGTCCCACGTTGGCGGCTCGAACTCTTCGCGCACCCGTCGCGCGGCCCATTGAAAAATCTCGCGGCGCGACTCGGCCAGCAGCAACTCGGAATCGGCCGTCTCGGCCGCGTAGCCGGCCAGCAGCTCGCGCTCGGCCGTGTCGCCCGATGCCCGGTCGGGCGTACGACGCGAGAGAGCGTTCAGAATCGCATGACGGGCGATCGTGGTCAGCCAGGTGCGAAACCGGGCGCGCCCTTCGTCGGGCTGCCAGCCATCGACCGCACGGGCCACCGACTCGAAGACCTGTTGCGCCACGTCTTCGGCGTCGGCATGTTGCAGGCCCTTGGCGACGGCCAGCCGATAGACCAGCGGCTGATAAATCTCCAGAAATTCGCCCCACGCCGCCTGATCGTCGCGGTCTTTCAGCCGCACGATCAGGGTCAGGCGTGTTTCGGGCGATTCGGTCATGTCAATTCTCTCCGCTCATTGTATTACACACACGAGCGGAGGGAATCTGACACGACTAATGCGGATTCACAAAGGCCGCACGCGGGCCTTTCGACGAAGCCGCGTCGAGCGTGAACTCCACCTCCTGGCCCACCGCCAGGTTGTCGAACTGCCGCTCGGCCACGGCCGAATGGTGAAAGAAAATGTCGGCCCCCTGATGCGAGTCGATAAAACCGAACCCCTTTTTGGAAATCAACTTCTTGATTTTACCCTTGGACATGGAACTCTCCTTGACTAACGGACTTACGATCTCACAGGTTTTCAGAATCAACAAGACGGCAGTGGATTGACTGTAGGGTGGGACCAGCGAGCTTGCGAGCGCCGGCCCACCAGAAGCGACGTCTATAAATGGTGGGCCGGCGCTCGCAAGCTCGCTGGTCCCACCCTACGTTGCCCGCCGCCTAGGCGTGGCAGCCGAGCGGCAGCACCTCGACTTCGTTCGACACCCGCTCGACGCCGCCGATCGACTTGACCAGCCGGGCCGAGAGGTCTTTCAGATACCGGGTGGGTACGCGGCCGCGGATGGTCACGTGCCCGTCGCTGCCGTCGCACTGCAAGGCCCGCAAAGGCAAGAACGGGCTTGCCGAGAGGCGCGCCTGGGCCGACTCGCGCGGCTGGGCAGCCGCCGGAACCGGGCCCTCGCGACGTTCGCCTTGCTGCGCAGCCGGCCATCGCTGCATCTGCCGCTCGACGAGCGCGCTGGTGACGGAATTCGGACGCAACGGGCTGAATAAGGTAAACATGATCTTCTCCCTGCCGCCGCAACGCCGGGCGTGGCCGGCGCGCGACTGCGGTGAAAGTGCTGTGGAAGGCGCCGGGCACACGAGACCCAACGCCGAGAGAAAAACGACGGCCGAGCGGCGTCGATCAGATTTGCAGCCGGACGCGCAGCGCGTTGAGCGTGATCAGAAGCTTCGGCTGCCGAGAGGCCGCGGTCAGCGTCGCCTGCCGCGATGCGTCGGGACAGTGCCGCCCCGACGACTCACACGCCTTCTCGCGGTCCGATAGCTCCTCGGTATCGTCGGTTTCATCCGACTCCAGGGCCACCGGCAAGGACGCATCGCCGCGGACCCATTGGCCGTCGCGATTTGGGAAGTCCGTCGGCTGGCTCGACCTGGCCTGCGCAAACAGGCTAGGGCAGGCGGGGGACGAGGCGAGAGAAGCTGATGCGAGGTAAGCGGCGATGGCGCCCAGCAAACAGGTGACGCAGTAGAGTCGCTCGCGTTTTGTCATTGAATTGCCTCGCTTCCCGCAGCCTGCGGGAGTTCCGGCCCGGTCCGCGATATAGAATCGGCAGTTGGCCAGCAAAACTTGCTCCCGTTCTTTTATTCCGCGGGGGCGGATTCTATCGCCCGGTGAACTCGGGCCGATACGGCGGTTCGCTCCGTCGCCTACACATCGTAAACGACTCAACATAAGGTAAGGTGAGGACACGACCAAGAAACGCGAGCGATTGACGCCAGGGAGCGCAGTGCTATGTTGAACTTCATGCGTCACGGAATTCTGTTCTTGCTGCTGCTTCCCTCGCTTGCCCAGGCCCAGCAGCACACCAGCGCCATCATGGCAAGTCGCAATCGTCCCGACCTGCGGATTGCCGACCGGAGCGTCGGCAAGCTGAACGACCTGGATTGCGTCATCGAACATTATCAGGGCGATTGGGCCTGGGTCCGCGAATCGACCGGGCAGGCCGGTTGGGTCAAGCGGACGGAGGTGGTGCCGATGGACGAGGCCACCGACTACTTCACGCGGAAGATTCGCCAACAGCCGGCGGTGGCCGAGTGGTACAACCGTCGTGCCGCCGTGCGGCACTACCAGGGCGAGCTCGATTCCGCCCTGGCCGACATCACCGAGGCGATTCTTCTCGACCCCAAGGCCGCGCCTTACCACAACAGTCGCGGAAACATCTTCGCGGCCAAGCACGACTACGAGCGGGCACTGGCCGACTACAACGCGGCCCTGCGTTTGGATCCGAACTTCGCCGCCGCCTGGAACAACGCCGGTTCGGCCCGCTTCCGCCAGGGCAACTACCAGAAAGCCCTGGAAGACTACGACCGGTCGATTCGGATCGAGCCCAACGACGCCTTGATCTACGGCCGTCGGGCATGGATTTTGGCGACGGCCGGGGATGCGAAGGTCCGCGACGGGAAAAAAGCGGTCGAATCGGCCCGACATGCCTGTGAATTGACGGCCTGGCAGGAATGGGGCGACATCGACACGCTGGCCGCCGCCTACGCCGAGGCCGGCGACTTCACCAGCGCTGTGAAGTATGCCAAGCGGGCGCTAGAGAAGGCGCCGCCGGACGACGCTCAGCGCGAGGAAGCCGCTGAGCACTTGCAGCTCTTCGAGGCCGGCAAGCCGGTGCGCGATTTAAAAGTGACTCGCTCAAGCCGAACATAGCAATCGATCGCGGCACCGCCTGGTGGCGCGTCATCGCCTTGACCGGCGCGTCAAGCGCCGTGATACTAGGGCATGGCCACCGTCGAATTGACGCCCCAGGCGGACGCGCAATTCCAAGCCCTGCCGCGCGGCATCCGCCCGCGCGTCGCGCGATTGCTCGACCGTTTGGAGCAATGGCCCGACGTGAGCGGGGCAAGCCGAGCTGGCTCGCCGCGCCGGCATTCGGCCGGAAACGCTGAACCGCATCGAACAAGCGAAGCGTTCGCCGAGCCTGAGTACGTTCGACAAGGTACATCGCGCCTTGGAAGCCGGCGAAGCGAAACAACCACAAAAAGCCAGCCGTAGGCGAGCAACGTAAAGTAGCGCAACCGTCGGCTGGCGGATGCTCGGCCGATCCCGTCGCCTTGACGTCTCCGCGGCGTGCTATCCCGCGTTGCCGCGCTGCCGGGCGTCCTGCTTGCGTTGTTTCAGCAGTTTTCGCAGACGACCGCCGGGGGCCCACAATCGCAGCGCGGCTGCCCGTTGCTTGTCTTTAATTTCCTGTCGCCTCTTCTTGGTCATCTCTTTGCGCGGTGCGGCTTGCCGCTCGGCTTCTTTGGCGTGCATGCGGGCCAGAATTGCCGCGGCCGTCCGTCGCTTGACGGGCTTCTTCTTCGAGTTCTTCTTGGCCATGTGGGCCAGCATAACAGCCGCGCCGCGCGGGTCAAGTCAGCACGCCTTGTGGCCGGCCGCGGCAAGCGCTAGAATCGAAGAGTGCCCGGCCGATGCTGCCGGGCCTGTTTGTCTCGGCACGTCGTTGGTATCAGGGCGAAAGGCTTGCTATGCCCCGTCGGTTTGTGAATCAGTTCGGCCATCAAGAGGCCGTCGACCAGGTGTTTCTCGTTTCGCAAAAGCAGTTGCGCCCCAACCGCAACGGCAATCTCTATTTGCAGGTTGAATTGTCGGACCGCAGCGGCACGATCAGCGCCCGCATGTGGAACGCCAGCGAAGTCGAATATCGCAACTTCGACGACGGCGATTTCGTGCGCGTCGAGGGGAACACGCAAGTCTATCAGGGCTGCTTGCAGCTCATCGCCTCGAATATCTGCAAGGCCCGGCACGACGAGATCGATTACGGCGATTTCATGCCCGTCGGGCCGCAGGAAATCGAACGGCTGGCGTCGCGGCTGAAAGAGCTGTTGCGCGGCATGAAAAGCCCGCCCCTGCTGACCTTGGCGGAATGTTTTCTGATCGACGACCAGTTCATGGGCCGGTTCACGCGCGCCCCTGCCGGCGTCAAGAACCACCACGCCTACGTGGGCGGCCTGTTGGAGCACGTCGTCAGCCTGATGGAGATCTGCACGCGCGTGGCGCCGCTCTATCGTTCGCTCGATCCCGACCTGCTGTTGATGGGCGCGTTCTTGCACGACGCCGGAAAAATCGGCGAGCTGAGTTACGACCGCGGCTTCGCCTATACCGACGAAGGGCAGCTCATCGGGCACGTGGTGATGGGGCTGAACCTGCTCGAGGCCAAGCTGCGCGAAGCCGAACGGCTGTCGGGCGAAGCCGTGCCTGAAGAACTCGCCCTGCGGCTGAAGCACATGATCGTCAGCCATCACGGGCAATACGAGTACGGCAGTCCCAAGTTGCCGATGACCTTGGAAGCCGTGGCGCTGCACCATCTCGACAATCTCGACGCCAAGCTGCACAGTTTCGAGCAACAGATGCGCGACGACCCGAATGTCGAAAGCTGCTGGACCAGCTACAACCAAAACTTGGGCCGCAAGCTGTTCAAGGGACGCGATTTTCCGCGCGAGGGCCGGACAGCGGTCGCAGAACGGAACGGCGAATAAGAACAACCATGCAAATCCGAGGTAGGGTGACACCAGCGAGCTTGCGAGCGCCGGCCCACCGTGTTCGATGTGGCCTACCGTGGCGGGCCCTGGGCGAGCAACAGGCCGTTTGCGTTTGCATCCCCATCTGTGACTGAACCTGATGAAGCCCCAAGACACCAGCCTGAACGATGCTTTTGCACAGCGGCTTCTTGCCAAAGCCGCTCAATCGCAGGATCGCTTTAACGAGCCGAAGGCGTTTTACGACGCCGATGGCGATTGCATCGAGGTTTTTTTATCCGTCGACAACTACCGCGCTGAACGAGTCAACGATCGTTTGACCCTTTATGTGAATCGCGACGCAGGAACGGTCGTCGGAATTCTATTGAACCGCGCGAAGCAATTAATAAATGACCGATTTAATGGCTGACCCCGCACAAGATCTCGCGAAAGAACTGCTCGACTTCGTGAATCGGCCGAACTATCGACCGGCCAAGCCGCGGCAGATTGCCAAAAAGCTCAACCTGCCCGAATCTCGGCTGCGCGAGCTCAAGCGGCTCATCAAAGACCTGGTCAAGCAAGGCAAGCTGTCTTACGCCGACAAGCACCGCATCCTGCCGTCGATGGGCGCGGCGCCGACGGGTGAAAAGCGCAAGGCGGCTGACGGGCACATCACGGGCGTCTTTCGCCGCAATCAGGCCGGCTTCGGGTTCGTGCGGCCGGCCGGCACGCTGCCCGGCCAGGGACGCGAACAGGATATTTACGTCGCGGCCAGCGACGCGGGCGACGCCGCCAGCGGCGACGTCGTGCTGGTGCGGGTCATGCGGGGACGCGACCGAGAGCGCGCCTTCCGCGGCGTGGTCACGGAAATCATCGAACGCGAGACGCACCAGTTTGTGGGCGTCTATTTCGAGCGGGGCGGCGGCGGTTGGGTGCAGGTCGACGGCACGCTCTTCGCCCGGCCCATTTCCGTGGGCGATCCGGGCGCCAAAAACGCCCAGCCCGACGACAAAGTCGTGTTCGAGATGGTCCGCTTTCCCACGCACGTTCACGACGGCGAAGGCGTGATTACCGAAGTGTTGGGGCCGCGCGGCGAACCGGGCATCGACACCCTTTCGATCCTCCGCGAATACAGTCTGCCCGAAGCCTTTGCCGAAGACACCTTGGAGGCCGCGCGGCAAGAGGCCGACCGCTTCGACGAGACGGACCTCTCCGGCCGGCTCGACCTGACCGCCGAGACGATCATCACCATCGACCCCGTCGATGCGCGCGATTTCGACGACGCCATTTCGCTGCGCCGCGAACCGAACGGGCATTGGACGCTGGGCGTCCACATCGCCGACGTTTCGCACTTCGTTCGGCCGGGCACGCCGCTCGATCGCGAAGCGTATCAGCGCGGCACGAGCGTTTACCTGCCCGATCGCGTCGTGCCGATGTTGCCCGAAATCATCTCCAACGGCCTGGCGAGCCTGCAACCCGACCGCGTCCGCTACACGAAGACCGCCTTGCTGGAGTTCACGGCCGACGGCGTACCGGTGGCGAGCGAGTTTCATACGGCGGCGATCAAGAGCAAGCGGCGCTTCAGCTATGAAGAGATCGACGAATACCTGGCCGATCCGGAGGCCTGGCAAGGGCGGCTGACTCCCGAAGTCCACGCCTTGGTCGGCCGGATGCACGAGCTGGCGATGACGCTCCGCCGCCGCCGCTTGGCCCGCGGCGCGCTGGAGCTTTCGATGAACGAGATCAAGGTCGATCTCGACCGCCACGGCCGCGTGGTCGGGGCCCACAAGGTGGTGAACACCGAGAGCCACCAGATGATCGAAGCGTTCATGCTGTCGGCCAACGAGGCGGTCGCCCGGCGGCTGAAGGAGGCCGAGTGGCACTTTCTGCGCCGCGTTCATCACTCGCCCGATCCGCGCAAGTTGACGGCGCTCACCGAGTTCGTGTCGGCGTTGGGGCATCCGACGGAAAGCCTGCAAAGCCGCTTCGAGCTGCAAAAGCTGCTGCGAGAGGTGCTCGGTCAGCCCGAGCAACAGGCCGTGAACTACGCCGTGCTGCGCAGTTTGCAGCGCGCCGTCTACAGCCCCGAAGAAGAAGGCCATTTCGCTTTGGCCAGCGACTGTTATTGTCACTTCACGTCGCCCATCCGCCGCTATCCCGACCTGACGATTCATCGGCTGCTGGAGCTGCTGCTGCGAGGCGGCAAGCCGCGCAACGACTTCTCGGAATTGGCCGTGCTCGGCGAACATTGTTCGGAGCGCGAGCAACGGGCGGAAGAGGCCGAGCGAGAACTGACCAAGGTCAAGTTGCTCAATTATCTCAGCGGGCGCATCGGCGAGGAAATGGACGCCGTGATCACCGGCGTCGAGCAGTTCGGGCTGTTCGCTCAAGGCATCGAATTGCCGGCGGAAGGGCTGATTCACGTCACGTCGTTGGCCGACGACTACTATCAGTACGACCGCCGCACCCACACGCTTTCGGGCCGCCGTTCGGAGAATCAATTCCGGCTGGGCGACCGAGTGCGGGTGGTGGTGGCGCAGGTCGACGTCGACCGCCGCGAGCTCGACTTCCGGCTGGTGGCGCGGCGCGGCCATGTCGGCGAGGACGGCGAGGCGGGCCAAGGCCACGATTCGTCCAAGCCGCGGCGGCGCTCGGCCGCGGACCGCGGCGGTTCTCAACAGACCCGGCCCGGCAAACGCCCCACCAAGCCCGAAGCCGGCAAGAAAGGCAAGCGGCGACGCTAGTCGTCATGCCAACCTCGCCGATCTTGACGACCCGCGGGCTGACCCTCCGCTTCGGCGGCCTGACCGCCGTCAGCCATCTCGATGTCGACATCGAGCGCGGGAGCATCACGTCGATCATCGGGCCGAACGGCGCGGGAAAGACCACGCTCTTTAACACCATCAGCGGCCTCGTGGCGCCGACGGTCGGCGACGTTCATATCGACGGGCACGACGTTCGACGAGCCTGGTCCTGGCGGCCGGCACTGGCCGCCGTCGCCGTCGGCCTCGCTACGGCCCTCGCCGCCGCATGCCTGGCGTTGAACCTCAACGGCCTATGGCGGGCGACCGTGCGGCGGCCGACGAGCTACTCCACCGGGCCGTTTACCTACGCCGCCGCCGGGACTGCCGCCCGCGATTATCTGCGCGGACGCCTGGCCCTGGAGCGACAGAGCAACGGCCGCTGGGCCGTGGTGACGGCGGATGGAAGCACCTCGCTGGCCGTCGCGGAAAACCGCGAGGCCGCCGACGAGTTGCGACGCGAATACGAAGCGATCCTCGCAGCCGGTCCCGATGACGCGGTTGTCGAAACGCTCGGCGGCCGGTGGCGGCTGACATCCGCTCAGCTGCGCTTCCCTTCGCGCGACGCGGCCCTGGCCAAGCGAGACCTGCTCGTCGACGTGGCGCGTCGACGGCGAGCGAAGGCGCGGCTTGCGGTTTTCGCGGCGCTCGCCGGATCGGTGGTCGGAGGCCTGGGCGCAGTGACCGTCTGGAGCCGTTCGCGATGGACGCCCGAACGAGTCACCGCGGCCGGTCTCGCCAGAACGTTTCAGAATTTGCGGGTTTTCAGACGGATGACCGTGCTGGAGAATGTGCTGGTCGCGATCGAAGCGGCCCGGCCTCAACCGTTCGGCCGGAAATATCTGGCTCGCGCAGGCGAGACGCCCGCACCACAAACGGCAGCCGGCGAGACGGCCGCACCACAAGGCGGCAAACGACTTGTGGGAAGCGTGGAACAGGCGCGGCGGCTGCTGGAGTTCGTGGGCCTGACGCCGCTGGCCGAGCGCCGCGCCGGAGAGTTGGCGTATGGCGATCAGCGGCGGTTGGAAATCGCCCGTGCTTTGGCGATAGGCCCCCGTTTACTGTTGCTCGACGAGCCGGCGGCGGGCATGAACGCCACCGAAACGGCGCGGCTGATGGAACTGATTCGTGAGATCCGCGCGTCGGGCGTTACGGTCGTGCTGATCGAGCACGAAATGGACCTGGTGATGGGAATGTCCGATCAGGTGATCGTGCTCGATGCGGGCAAAAAGATCGCGGAAGGCCCGCCGCAAGTCGTGCGGCGGCATCCGGCCGTGATCGAAGCGTACTTGGGCACGTAGCCCGCTACATTTGAAATGCGGGCCGGCAACCGACTTTTGAGGGGTCGCCTGGGCAGACCGCCCTTTCGCGGTGTATATTTACGGTGGTTCAACCAATCGCTTGCTCTCAATTCAAAGAGGTTGCCGATGACTCGTTCCATGTTGCTCACCGTTGCTCGATCGCTGTCGTGTGCCGCCTTGCTGCTGGCCGGCGGCGGCGCGAGCTACGCCCAGTCGCTGAATCCCAATCCGTTGCTTCCCTCCGGCGTGGGCAGCGCCAGCGACATCGATATGTCGCGCGGCGGGGGCGGCGGCAGGCTGGGCCGTGGCGTCGGACCTTCCGGCCGCATCGAGGCCAATCCCGCCGACACGCTGCTCAGGGGAATCAACGGCACCAATAACGGCCGCCGCACGGGCCGCGGTGAGTTCGCCGACGCCCGACGCCGCAATACCGGTTATCGCGGCGGCACGCTGAAGATCGAAGAGGGGGCGGTCCGCTTCGATCGGCGTGGGGCCTACGAAGAGGCGATTTACGGGTCGAAACGCGGGTCGTATACCCAACTGACGCGGCGGCGCGGGCGCAGCGGTTAAGCCGGACGGTCACGGCCCGCCCGGCAGGCCGGCTGCCGCGAGCCGACGGAACTCCTCGAAGCGCTGCCGCCAGATCTGTTCCAGTTCGCGCGACTTGTCGGGATAGGCGGTCGCCAGGTTGTTCTCTTCGCAACGATCGACGCTGAGATCGTAAAGCTGCCAATCGGCGTTTTCGCCCGCCGCCACGATCTTCCAGTCGCCCAGCCGCAAGGCCCGGTTCCCTTCATGCAGCCACCACAGCTCGTCCCGCGCGATTCGGCGGTCGGCGGCAAAGGCGGGCACGAGGCTCTTGCCCGGCGCGGCGGGCACCGGCTTGCCTTGCCACGTTTCAGGGCGTTGGCCGCCGGCGAGCTCCAGCACGGTGGGCACGAGGTCGACGACGTGACCCGCGGTCTGCCGCAATTCGCCCCGCGCGGCGATGCCCCGCGGCCAATGTACGATCAGCGGCGTGGAGATGCCGCCTTCATGCACCCAGGTCTTATGACGCCGATGCGGCGTGTTGGACACCGTCGACCAGCCGGGGCCGAGGCAGAGGTGCGTGGCGGCCGAACCGGGTGGCGCCGAAGGATCGTGCCCGTCGTCGCGCACCATGATCTCGGCACTGGCGCCGTTGTCGGAAAGAAAGAAGAGCACCGTATTGTCGAGGGCCTTCATGTCGCGGAGCTGATCGAGCAGGCGGCCGATCTCGCGGTCCATGCGATCGACCATCGCCGCATGGATGGCCATCTTCACGGCCTGGAACTCGCGCTGCTCGTCGGTCAGCTTGTCCCAGGGCAGCGGCCGGTTCACTTCGCCGGGGCCAAGCTTCTTGATCGCGTCGGGAAAATCGTAGGGCGGCCCCACGTCGGTCTCCACGGCGGAGAGCGGGCAATCGACGATGCCCAGTTCTTTCATGCGCGCGTAGCGGGCGCTGCGCACCAACTGCCAACCCTGTCGATAACGCTGGCGGTAGCGGTCGATGTCGGGCTGCAAGGCTTGCAGCGGAAAGTGCGGCGAAGTGAAGGCCACATAGTGAAAGAACGGCCGATCGACGTAACTCGCGGCATGCTCTCGCAGACATTTTAAGGCGTGGTCGGCGATGGCGGTGGTGGCGTAGTAACCCGTGCCCGGCTCGACCGGAGGGAGCTTTTGATCGTCCTCGTAATGCACGCGCGGGCTGAAAAAGCGGCCCTGGTCTTGCAGGTAATACGAACGATCGAAGCCGCCGGCCAAAGGCATGCCGTCGATGTGCCATTTGCCGGAGTGATAGGAGCGATAACCGAGCGGCTTGAGCATCTCTGGCAGCAGTCGCGCCCAGGCCGGCCTCGTGCCGACGCGAATGCCGGGCAAGGTATCGCGCCGCACCTGTTGGGCATAGTAGCCGGTGAGCAAAGCCCCCCGTGTCGGCCAGCAGCGGGCGGTGTTGTAGAACTGCGTGAACCGCAAACCGCCCGCGGCCAAAGCGTCGAGGTTGGGCGTCTCGATTTCGCTGCCGTAACAGCCCAGGTCGGAATAGCCCAGGTCGTCGGCCAGGATAATGACAACATTCGGCTTCTCTGCCGCAAGTGCGGAAAGCGGCAGCAGGAATGCGACGATGGTGGCGATATGGCGCATCACGGCTTTAAATGGCTTCGCCGCCGCGTTCGCCGGTGCGGATGCGAATGCAGTCTTCCAGCGGCAGCACGAAGATTTTGCCGTCGCCGATTTCGCCGCTGGTTCCCGTGCGGCCGCCCTTGATGATGGCCTCGATCGTCGGCTCGACGAATTCTTCATTGACGGCGATTTGCAACTGCACCTTCCGCAGCAGGTTGACGGAGAACTCGTGCCCGCGATACGTCTCGGTGTGGCCCTTCTGCCGGCCGAAGCCCTGCACGTCCATCACCGTGAGACGGAACACCTCGACCTCGGTCAGGGCGGCTTTGACCGCTTCCAGCCGGCTCGGTTGGATGATGGCGATGATCAACTTCATAATTGGCCCTTGCTTGGTTCCCGGCTTTCAATCGTAAAGCACAAGCCAGATTGTCACAAGGCTTACGGGCAACAAACACACAAACCCGAAGCGCAAGCGAGGTCAACGGCATCGCGCCTCGCTTGCGCTTCGCGCTTAGTCAAGTCAGGTGCGGCCCAGATCGCCGGCCATTCAGAGAGAAAGAACGCCCCGACTTGGGTGGACTAGGCGGAGCGTCCACCCAAGCCGATGGGGCATCCTTCTGGCCCAGGCAGGTGCCAAAAAGCGTTAAGGAGGTGTCCTGCGGCGAAGTGCGTAGACCCAGAGGCGGGATCCACGCCTCTGAGTCACGCATCGCACGCCCAAGTCAAGCAGAAGCAACCCCTGTGCCACGGGCTGGCGGCGGCATTGTCTGTCAGCACCAGACCTCGGCGTGGCAACGACTTACAGCCGAAAAACTGGGCCGCGACCTTGGCCTGCGAGAGGCGTGCGAATGGCTGGCTGCCTAAACTTCGGGCACGCCGCGGCTAGGTGCGAGGCATGACGGCTTGGGGTCCGGCCAAAAAAACAACCCCCCGCCTAAATGGCGGTGGCTGGGGCAGAGCCGCGCCGATTGGGCAGTTCCTCGGAAACCGCTCCACCGCGGCGATGCCCCGGTAGCGCCACGACCGGGGCGTCGCTGGCCGGCGGTACGTATTGCGATGGCCGGATCGACTGCGGCCAGCTTCTGCCCCAGCCACCGAAGATGTCCCCGTGGAATATAGCAACTTGGCGGGTGGTTGAAAAAAAAACGCCGCCCGGTCGCGCGAGCAACCGGGCGGCGTGGAGTAGGTCCGGATTCAACCGCCGCTCATGCCACCACCGCCGTTAGAATGTGACGATCGCGTCGGTGTACAGCGCTTGTTGAAAGTTCTTCGTGCCGCCATCGTACGGCTTCAGACCGTTCACGTCGTTGTTGCCGTGGTACCAGTCGGCACGGAAGTTGGGCCGTATGACCAAGTTGGGCAGCGGGGTCCAGCGAGGACCGATCGTGAAGTTGTAGAAGTTGCCCGCGAAGCCGGGGCCTCGCGACCAGCCTGATGCGGAGGGGCTGCCGGGCGAGGGCACGGGAGCCGCCACGCGGAAGCCTTCTTCGTCGCGGAACCATTCGAACTCGACGCCGTAGCTCACGATATCGTTCTTCTTGTAGTAGAGATAATTGTTGAAGCCGTACCAACGGGCGGTCTTGCCCGTGATGGTAGCGTTTCCTTGCACGCCGAAGTCGCTCTGGGCAATCCAGGTCAGCTTCTCGCTGATCTTTTTCAGCGGGCGGGTATAGACCAAGGTCTGGAAGTAGCGTTGCGAGAAAGCTTTGGCGGCGTTCTGCGTCGGTTCCGTGCTATAGACCTGGACGAAGGCCAGCGAGTCGTCGGCGTTGCCGTTGAGGGTGGCCGTGCCGAGGTAGCCGCCGTGCTTGTTGAAAGTGCTGTCGAAGGCATCCCAGCCGTGGATCAAACCGGCTCCCAAATTGAGCTTTTCGGTCGCCTGATAGTTGGCGAGTACGCCGGTGTGAGTGAAGGGTTCGCCGTACTGATAGGTGTAAGGAATCGTATTGAAGAAGTTGTTATAGGTGCCTACGGTGTAGAAGCCGACCGGCGAAATGAAGTGACCGATCTTCACTTTCAGGTCGTTGTAGGCCACTTCGGCATAAGCCGTCGGAATCGCCAGGCCATAGGTTTTGCCGGTGTTGAAAGTGCTTTCCAGGCCCGCTTCCGTGTCCCAGCGGTAGCTGCTGCCATAAAATGCATCGAAACGAAAGCCGGCATCCCAGCCTTCGCCCTTCGTGTCTGTGGGCTTGACCGCGTAGAGCCAGAACTCGTTCAACTGATACTGGTTGGCCTGGTCGAGCCACGTCACCGGGCCGTTGCGGCCGTCCGACGGATTGTACGGATTCCAGGTGTAGCTTTGGGCCAGCCAGCCGCCGACGGCGATGTTGTGCTGTTTTAACCTGGGCATGTGCTCGGCCAAAACGAACGGCTTGCCCAGTTCGTACAGGCAGCAGCCGTGCCCCCAGCAACCCAGAGGACCCGTGCAGCACTGCTTGCACGGTTCTTCTTCTTTTGCTTCTTCCTCCTTGGCGGCACAGCCGGCTTCCGCCTCTTCGGCCTCGGGTTGCGCGCAGCAGCCCAGGTTTTGCGTCTTTTGCCTGGCGTACGAGGCGGTGATGAAGCCGGGCCGCAGCATACCGTCACGGCTTGGCGGGCTGTCGCTCGATGCCGACGGCTTCTTGGCCGTGGAGGGGGCCGATGCGGGCGACGCGCTGGGTGGCGGGTCGTCGTACCTCACCGCGGCCCCTTGAGCATACTGAGTTGCCGGCGACGCGCCGGCGGCGCTCGGGGATTGTTGGGCGACGGCTGGGCCGGCGGAAAGCAGACCCGCCAACGCGGCCGCCACCGCCAGTCGAGAAGTGACCATAATCCATACTCCATTACAACATGACACGTTGGAACGCCACGTGCCCGCCAGGAGCAAGCCTTGCGACCATCGCGATCGTGAGGCTTGACGCACGCAGGAGAGGCAATCTCTCGCCGAATCCGGTCGGCCAATGGGAGCTATCGGATCCGCAATCTGGCAAAGTCAAGTGAAAGGACCGCTTTTGCGTTACAGGCAACCAAGTTACGGCGCCGCGTCTGTGGGTTATGCCGTCTAGGCAAACATTGCCGGGCAGCCGCGATCGCTGCTCGCTTGCGCTTTTTGATAGGGCGCTTGCGACAGCTTGCAACGTGGCGTAACCGTCCTCGCTTGCGAGACCGACAGCCGCAAGCCGGGACGCTTACGCCACGCCTGGGCCAAAGTATAGAATGAGCCGGTCGCGACATACCGGAACGCGGAGGAGCCCTTCATGCCTAATCGCCAGCAACTCGGCGGCGTGATCCATACTTATCAGAAGTACGACCCCAAGAACATTCCCAGCCCCACGCAGCCGCCGCCCGATATGGTGTCGGGCGCCATGGAGCACATGCTGGCCTACGGCAGTCTCCGCGAGTTGACGGAGGAAGAGTTGGCCCGCGCGGTGCATCTCGATCCCAGCCAGATCGCCGGCCTGGGTCCAAGTCTGGAAGCGCTTCGCGAGATGCTGCTGGAGCGCAAGCGGCGGATTCTGGAGAAATATGAAACCCGGCAGGTGCGCGAAACGGCCCGCCGCGAGTATCGCGCGGCCGGCCAGCGAATCAAGCCGCCCAAGCCGTTGCGGCAGCCGTTCGAGCGGGCCTTCGAAGAAGAGCAACTCCGCGAGTTGGAAAGGCTGTGGTACAAGGCCGGCGGAGAGCGGTCGCCGTTCTCCGCCGAGCTGCTGCCGCTCATCGAACGGCTGGGCGAGAAATACCAGGTCGACGAGCTGGCGGCCAAGTACGAGTTCACCGGACGCACGGCCATGACCGTGCCGCGGGCGTTGGCGATCAAGGAAGAACTGGAGTCGATCGACCGCTTGCTCAAGCAGCTTGAAGAGGCGGCCAAGACGGCGCAAGTCGCCGCGATCGACATCGAAGAGCTATCCAAGTTCGCCGAGCCGGGACAGATCGAAGAACTCAACGCCCTGGCGCAGCAGATCGAAGACTACGTCCGCAAGATGGCCGAGCGGCAGGGCATCGAGCGGACGCGACGCGGCTTTCAGCTCACGCCCAAAGCCTACCGCATTTTTCAGGGCAAGCTGCTGGAGCGGATTTTCAGTCAATTGCAAGCCTCTCGCACCGGGCGGCACCAAGGCCCGATCGTCGGCGAAGGGGCCGTCGAGCTGGAGCGGACCAAGTCTTACGAGTTCGGCGATTCGGTGGCCGACATGGACGTGCCGGCCTCGTTCACCAACGCGCTCATCCGCCGCGGCCCCGGTTTGCCCGTGCGGATGAACGCCGACGACATCGTCATTCACCGCACGCGCAACACGCCCAAATGCGCCACCGTGGTGGTGATGGACATGAGCGGCTCGATGCGCTACGGCGGGCTGTACGTCAACGTCAAGCGGATGGGCCTGGCGCTCGACGGCCTGATCCGCCGCGAGTATCCGGGCGACTTCCTGCAGTTCATCGAGATGTACACCTTCGCCAAGCCGCGGCTTTCGGCCGACCTGGTCCACCTGATGCCCAAGCCGGTGACGATCAACGATCCGTATGTGGCCCTCAGGGCCGACATGAGCCGCGAAGACATCAGCGAGTTTCACATTCCGCCGCACTTCACGAACATCCAGCACGGCTTGCAGTTGGCCCGCAAGTTTCTGGCCAACCAACCGACGCCGAACCGGCAGGTGATTTTGATCACCGACGGGCTGCCGACGGCCCACTTCGAGGGCCCGATGCTCTATCTGCTTTATCCGCCCGACCCGCGCACCGAGTCGGCCACACTGCGCGAGGGGCAGCTTTGCCGGCGCGACGGCGTGACGATCAACCTGTTTCTGCTGCAAAGCTGGTCGCAGTCGGTCGAGGACGTGCGTTTCGCCCATCGTCTGGCCGAATCGACCAAGGGCCGCGTGTTTTTCACCGCCGGGCGCGATCTCGACCGCTACGTGGTGTGGGATTACGTGCAGCGCCGCCGGGCGATCGTGTCGTAACCCGCCCCGCCGGGTAGTGATTCCATTTCAGCCGTTGTCAAATAAAGTGCTCGCCTCCCTCGACGATCCGTTCCGCACTGCGCTGCTGTCGATGTACGACAACGAGCCCCAATCGGGAGAGGACGGTCTTTCAGTTCATCGAAGAGACGTCCGCCACGGCACTGGGACGCTTGGTTGACGAACACCGCAGATTTGAGGTGATCTTCATCGACGGCAGCCATCTGTTTGACGCGGTGAACGGAATTTGCGTGAAGCGAAACTTCACGCGGCCGAGAATCAGACATCGGCGGTGGCTGGGGCAGAGCCTGGCCAAGTGCAGGCTGGCACTCCGTTCATCTCGGCGGCCAGGCGATGCCCCGGTTGGACGCAGCGGGGCATCGCTTGGCCGTCACGCTGTTCGACACATGAGGGCCTTCGCGCGCTCGACATCGCAGCCGGGCACGCCGCCAAGCTGCACGATGCGCGACGAGAGCTAGTAGGCGAGCGAGGCCACAACCGGGTTCATCTCCCCGGCCGACGGAGGAAAGCTGCGGCAACAGGCTTCACACGCATCGCGGCGAACGCGAAACAGCGTTTCATCCTCGGCCCCGGTGACCTGGGCCAGCAGGCCGCAACGCGCTGCCTCCCACGGCCCTTCGCTCGGCGACGGTCCGCGGAAACGACATTCTTCAACTTGTCTTGGGACAGATCATCAAGTCGACGCGCGCCAGCCTATCGTGCTCCGGGTGCAGACACTCCCAGTTCGGAACGCAGGCAATCTTCGGCCAGCGTGGCGATTAATTCCGCCGTCTCGGCGTGCGAATAGGGGAGTCAGCGAAGCAAGACACCCAGCCTTTTTCCCTGTGCCCTACAAGCCGTCCTCTGAGAGGCTATCCGAAAACTGATCTTGCCGTAAGTCGGGATTTGGCGGACGTTTCGTGCATTCCCATCACTTGCAAAGGAGTGCGCGAGCATGTCGAACCAA
>Ga0307373_10002992_pt1 | contig 29987 bp, 20 predicted proteins | sample OX2MG_FD_202534 | JGI IMG/M metagenome (GOLD analysis project Ga0307373, IMG submission 202534) | Soil microbial communities from Risofladan, Vaasa, Finland - OX-2 | ecosystem: Environmental > Terrestrial > Soil > Coastal area > Acid sulfate soil | place: Finland: Risofladan, Vaasa | collected... | reverse complement strand
GGAAGGGTTCAAACTTTTGCATTAAGGCCAGGTAGCTCAGTTGGTAGAGCAGCGGACTGAAAATCCGCGTGTCGGTGGTTCGATTCCGCCCCTGGCCACCACCTAATTCAAGCCATATCAACAACTGAACTTTGAAGCAATTCATTGCCGTTTGGCAGTTAATTACTTCAATTTCGTAGCGGCAGAGAATTACTTCAATTTAAATGTGCCATCTAAGTGCCCAGAAGGCCTTATGGGCTACGATAATTCCCCCGTACCTTAATAGGTTCGAATCCTGGTGGGCCCAGAACGAATTTTAACGCCCTGGCATGTGCGATTGTGACTAACCGCTAGCTGTTCGTTTGAGCATAGTTTGGCCATATTGGCCAAACTATGATGAAAATTCATCATAGTTTGACTGGCAGGGTAACCTATTCTCTTCAAAGAGGTTTGGGCACTTTCGTTAACGAACCCGGCTTTGAGAGCTTGATGTTTTGCAATAGTGCCCAACAGTTGGCCTAGACTGGTAGTTCTAACCTGGCAGGGTAACCATTAGGGGGGTCGGTTCATCGCCCGGTTGTTGTCAAACTCGGCGCTGGTGATCGTATTCCGACGATTCAGAGATTTGGACAGTCACTGGATGTGCCCCTCATCCGCATCAATCGGACTGATGCTAGAGTCGATCGACCCAGCGATGTCGCTCTAGGGATGGGCGCCCTGGAGGCCATCACAGCGATTACAAAGCAACTGATTACATTGCGCTTTATCACGGCTGTGTAGCAGCTAATATCCAATTCAAGCGTGCGCTTAATCGAAAGCCAATTGGTAACATACAGGAAGCCATGACACGTAAACGAGAATCAATAATTGAAATATTGGCCATGTGTCCATGGTGGGTGAGTGTTGCAGCTTCAGTAATCGCTTACATCGTTCTGAGAGACTTTTTACCTCATATACACGCAGGCGATAAGTTGACAGCTCCGATTGTTACAGGTCTCGGGCAACTAGCGTACGTGTCAGCACCTTATGTCGCAATTTTGTTGCTACTTCCACTCCCATTTAGTTTGTTTAATGCCTGGCAACGGAAGCAAACTCTAGAAAACCAGACGGGACTCAAATCCATCCGTGATTTGGATTGGAAAACATTTGAGCAACTTGTAGGGGAAGTATTCCGGCGGCAGGGTTTCGCAGTTGCGGAAACCGGACAGGGCGGGGCCGATGGCGGATTGGATTTGGCGCTGCGCAAAGGCTCTGAAGTCTTTCTTGTGCAATGCAAGCAATGGCGTGCCTACAAGGTAAGCGTAAACGTGGTGCGTGAACTCTATGGGGTGATGGCGGCTAAAGGCACCGCAGGTGGTTTTGTAATAACTTCCGGCAATTTCACCGAAGATGCTAAGGCATTCGCTGCGGGCCGGAATATCGAATTGATCGATGGACCGCGCCTGGAGAAAATGATTGCTTCTATCCAAACTACGACACAATCCCGTAAGCCAGCAATTGATTCAACCAATGCCACTCCAACATGCCCAAAGTGCAACAGCCCAATGGTCAAGCGCACGGCAAGACAGGGGGCGAATGCCGGAGGTCAGTTCTGGGGCTGCTCCAGATATCCGGGTTGCCGGGGAATTCGCTCAATAAACTGAAAGCATTCTGCAGGGTTGCTATATTTCATTGGGGTATTATGTTGATTGCCACCTGGGACCGGGCTGGCGAAATCTAGCCAAACATTAAAGGGTTGCCGTGGCCCCACCGAATCCAGAAGAACAAGCACGAGAAACCATTGACCGAGTGCTGAATGCAGCGGGCTGGCAGGTTGTTGATCGCGATCAGAAAAATATGCTTTTACATTTACGCAATCGAGATTACAACATTTAACGATGAATGCAGTAGAAATCGAGGAAGCTGTTTCTGCCTTGGCATCTCGGCCATTTGATGGCCCTGAGTTTTCCTTTGCCTTCCTTACGGCCTTCGGCAACAAGGACACCACCCTCAAGCGTCTACGTAACGGCAATTCCAACAAATCCGACGTGCAGGGCGGTGTGCTTCAGCGCAACAACATTCATATCGCGGTGTGCGAGTCCGGCGCGGTCGGCAATACTCTGAAGGCGTTGCGCGAAAGCCCGGAGACCGCCAAGGCAAAGGCCAAGTTCATCCTCGCCACCGACGGCCAGACGCTGGAAGCCGAAGATCTCGTCAGCGGTGAAACCATTGCGTCGGATTACCCCGACTTCGCGCAGCATTTCGGCTTTTTCCTGCCGCTGGCCGGCATTTCCACTGTCAAGGAGATCAAGGAAAACCCCATCGACGTGCGTGCCACCGGGCGGCTCAGCAAGTTGTATATCGAACTGCTAGAGCACAACAAGGACTGGGCGGGTGCGGAGCGTCGTCACGACATGAACCACTTCATGGCGCGGCTGATCTTCTGCTTCTTCGCCGAGGACACCGACATCTTCGATGGCGCCGGGCTTTTCACCAAGACAATCGACCAGATGAGCGAGCGCGACGGTAGCAACTTGCATGAGGTCATGGGCACTCTTTTTCGTGTTATGGACATCAAACTAACCGATCGTGATGCGGCCAAGTTGCCTGCATGGGCGGTGCGGTTCCCCTACGTCAACGGCAGCCTGTTCTCCGGCAACACCGAGGTGCCACAGTTTACCCGACTGGCGCGCAGCTACCTGGTGCATGCTGGTGAGCTGGATTGGCGCCAGATCAACCCGGATATCTTCGGCTCCATGATCCAGGCTGTAGCCGCTGATGAAGAGCGCGGCGCTTTAGGCTTGCACTACACAAGCGTGCCCAATATCCTGAAAGTGCTGAACCCGTTGTTTCTGGACGAACTGCACGCGCAACTGCAAGCCGCGGGCGACAATAAGGTCAAGTTGCTGAACCTGCGCAAGCGCATGGCGCGCATCCGCGTGTTCGACCCGGCTTGTGGCTCGGGCAACTTCCTGGTGATCGCCTACAAGGAAATGCGCGCCATCGAGGCCGAGATCAATCGGCAGCGCAACGAACTGGAGCTTCACACTGAGATTCCACTAACTAACTTCCGCGGCATCGAACTGCGCGATTTCGCCGCGGAGATCGCCCGGCTGGCGCTAATCATCGCCGAATACCAGTGCGATGTACGCTATCGGGGCCAGAAGGAGGCGTTAAAGGAATTCCTGCCGCTCTCTGCCGAAAACTGGATTACGCGCGGTAATGCCCTGCAACTGGATTGGCTCGGTATCTGCCCGCCCACCGGCAGCGGCGTCAAGGTGGTGGGTGACGATTTGTTCCAGACACCACTGGATCAGGCCGAGATCGACTTCGAGAACGAGGGTGGTGAAACCTACATTTGCGGCAATCCGCCGTATTTAGGCTCCACTTGGCAAACAGATGAGCAAAAGTCGGACTTAGGCGCGATCTTTACCAAACGAGTCAAAAGCTGGAGATCCCTGGACTATGTGACTGGATGGTTCATGAAGGCCGCAGACTATAACACCAAGACCAAGGCAAAGGCTGCGTTTGTATCCACCAATTCCATTTGCCAAGGGCAGCAAGTGCCCATTCTCTGGCCATTGATCTTTGCTGCCGACAACCAGATCAGTTTTGCGCACACATCCTTCAAATGGGCCAATCTAGCCCGTCGCAACGCAGGCGTGACAGTGGTGATTGTGGGCTTGTCTGCGCAACCCAATGCACCGGGTTACCTCTACTCTCTTGCTAATGGCGGTCAAAGTGACGCGGTGGAAGTAAAGGAAGTAGAGTACATAAACGCTTACTTAGTGTCAGGTGCCAATGTAATGGTGAAAAAGGCATCTCGCCCCTTAAGTGAGCTGGACGAGATGAGCTTTGGAAACAAGCCAGTCGATGGCGGCTATCTGCTGCTGTCCAGAGATGAAGTCGGTGGGCTTGGCCTGACATCAGATCAACAGGCCCGTTTTATTCGCCACATCTATGGTTCCGCAGAGTTTATTCGCGGACTAGAGCGCTATTGTCTGTGGATTGACGACTGCAACTTAAAAGAAGCCATGGGCATCACCGGCATTCGGAAACGCATTGAAGGGGTGCGTGCGATGCGGCTAGCCAGTCGTGACACTGGTGCCAATCAAATGGCTGCACGGGCACATCAGATGAGAGAAATGAACATTGGGCAGAATCAGACGATTGTAATGCCCTGTGTATCTTCAGAAGCACGTGATTATTTGCCTGTGGGGGTGATCGATAAAAATACAACCGTCACCAACCTCGCCTTTGCTCTCTACGACGCACCTCTCCGGAACATGGCCCTCATCGCTTCGCGCCTGCATTTGGTGTGGATTGCTACCGTCTGCGGCAAGCTGGAAACGCGTTACCGCTATTCCAACACCCTCGGCTGGAATACGTTCCCCGTACCCACGCTGACGGAGCAAAACAAAGCTGACCTGACGCACTGCGCGGAGGATATTTTGCTGGCTCGCGAGACGCATTTCCCGGCCACGATTGCAGATTTGTACGACCCGGAGAAGATGCCAGAGGATCTGCGCCATGCCCATGAACGCAACGACGAGGTGCTGGAACGCATATACATCGGCCGGCGTTTCAAGAACGACACCGAACGGCTGGAAAAGCTGTTCGACATATACACGAAGATGACGGCGGCGAAGCCGCTGGCCAGCGAGACGGCCACACGCAAAAAGAGGACGGCCGCAACATGAGCACATCGGAGAATCCCACCAACCGGTTCGTCGTGCCGTCGGTGTCCATCACCACGGCGCACACCGGCGCCACCAGCAAGACCAACGCCCTGGGTATGCGGCCGATGCAGGAGCGCGCCTGGGCCAAACGCGGCGAGCAATACTTGCTGATCAAGTCGCCGCCGGCTTCGGGCAAATCACGTGCTTTGATGTTCATCGCACTGGACAAGCTACATAACCAGGGATTGAAGCAGGCTATCATCGTGGTGCCGGAGCGTTCCATCGGTGGCAGTTTTGCCGACGAGCCGCTGAGCCAGTTCGGATTCAACTGGGATTGGGTGGTGAAACCGCAGTGGAATCTTTGCAATGCGCCGGGCGTGGACGAGCCGCGCATCGCCAAGTCTAAGGTCAAGGCCGTGGGCGAGTTCCTGGCCAGTGATGATCCGGTGCTGGTGTGCACCCATGCCACCTTCCGCTTCGCGGTGGAAGAGCTTGGCGTGGAAGCCTTCGATAACCGCCTGATCGCCATCGACGAGTTCCACCACGTCAGCGTCAATCCGGATAACCGGCTTGGCAGCCAGCTCGGTGCCTTCATGGCTCGCGACAAGGCGCACATAGTGGCGATGACCGGCTCGTATTTTCGCGGCGATGCCGAGGCGGTGCTAGCGCCGCAGGACGAGGAGCGTTTCGATACCGTCACCTACACCTATTACGAGCAGCTCAACGGCTACCAATACCTAAAGTCGCTGGACATTGGCTATTTCTTCTACACGGGTCGTTATCTGGACGCGATCATGAAGGTGCTCGAACCAGCGCTGAAGACCATCGTGCACATTCCGAATGTGAACTCGCGGGAGAGCCTGAAGGACAAGCACCGCGAGGTCGAGGAGATCATGAATTCCCTCGGCACGTGGAAAGGTGTCGATCCGGACACCGGCTTCCACCTAATCGAGCTTCCAGCCGACAAGGGCGGCCGCACCATCAAGGTGGCGGACCTAGTAGACGACAGCGATCCTGCACAGCGGTCAAAAGTACTGATGTCGCTCAGGGATCCTGCCCGACGCGACGACCGCAATCACGTGGACATCATCATTGCACTGGGTATGGCCAAAGAAGGTTTCGACTGGATCTGGTGCGAGCACGCGCTGACTATCGGCTACCGCAACAGCCTGACTGAGATCGTGCAGATCATCGGCCGCGCCACGCGCGATGCGCCGGGAAAAGAGAAATCACGCTTCACCAATTTGATCGCCGAGCCGGACGCCACTGAGGCAGCTGTGGTTGATGCGGTCAACGACACCTTGAAGGCGATTGCCGCAAGTTTGTTGATGGAACAGGTGTTGGCACCGCGTTTCGAATTCACGCCCAAGAATGCCGGCTCGCTGGAAGGTTTCGACTACGGCCCCGATGGCTATAAGAAGGGCGGTCGCAATGTCGGCGTCAACGAGGCGACGGGTCAATACCATGTGGAGATCAATGGACTGACCACACCCGAAAGTCCAGAAGCCAGCCGTGTATGCCGCGAAGACCTGAACGAAGTCATCACCGCATTCGTGCAGGACAAGACGGCGCTGGAGCATGGCATGTTCGATCAGGAAAACACGCTGCCAGAGGAGTTGACACAGTTGCGCATGGGCAAGATAGTGCGCGAGCGTTACCCGGATTTGACCGAGACGGATCAAGAGGCGATACGCCAGCATGCGGTGGCCGCCTTGAACGTCACCCAGCAGGCCAAGCAGCAGATTGCCGCGGACATTGCCGCAGGCGGCGAGGACAAGGGCAACCTGGCCCTGATCCATGGGGTGCGCAAGTTCGTGAATGTGCGCGATCTGGACATTGACCTGATCGATCGCATCAATCCCTTCGATGCGGCCTACGCCGTGCTGTCCAAAGCGATGGACGAGAAAACCCTGCGTCAGGTGCAGGCCACTATCGAAGCCAAACGCGTGAGCATTCCATATGAGGAGGCGCGCGACCTTGCGAAACGCGCGTTGCTGTTCAAGCAGGAGCGCGGCAGGTTGCCGGACATCAATGCCCAAGATCCTTGGGAGCAGCGTATGGCACAAGGGGTTGCCGCTCTGGCCCGCTATCGCTCGCAGGAGAAGGCAGCCGGACAGCACAAGGGCGTGAGCGATGCCTGATCTCTCCGATGACGAACTGCTGGATGCCCTCGGCGTTGAGGTCGTGCCTGCCAAGTCAGGCAGCCATACACCACGCGAGGAACGCGTCATTGCGGGGTTCGAGGACATCCTGCATTTTTACGAAACGCATGGACGTGTACCGCAGCATGGCGAATCACGTGACATATTCGAGCGGCTGTACGCTGTGCGCCTGGATCAGTTACGAAAACTGCCGGAAGCCCATAGGTTGCTGGCGTTTATGGATACCCATGGTTTCCTTGGTGAAACCGACGCTGTCTTGGAACCCGATGCTGGAACCTTGGACGACGATGCGCTATTAGCAGGTTTGGGCGTGGACGCCCCGCAGAGCGATGACGATATTACGGTACTCAAACATGTAAGAACGCACGAGGAGCGGCGCGCCGCGGAAGATGTAGCCAATCGCGTTGCGTGCAAAGACTTCGAGCGTTTCAAGCCATTATTCGAGCAAACGGAAAGTGACCTGAAGGCGGGCGTGCGCAAGACACTTCGTTTTGGCCGAGACGCCAGTGTGGCCGAGGGAAACTTTTTTATTCTCGGCGGCCAGATGGTTTATGTAGCTGAGATGGGAGAAACCATCAAGGCTCCGAATGGAGAAACCGATGCACGTCTCAGGGTCATATATTCCAACGGTACTGAAAGCGACCTATTGCGCCGCTCACTGCAGCGCGCACTGTACAAGGACGAAGCCGGACGGCGGCTGACCGATCGCCAGTTGACCGACTCGGATGCAGGCCCGTTATTTAGCGGGGTGATGGACGAGAATGACGTCGAAAGCGGCACGATCTATGTGCTGCGCAGTCTGTCGAATCATCCGTTTGTCGCCGAACATCGTGAGCTAATTCACAAGATCGGCGTCACCGGCGGCAAGGTCGAAACACGTATCGCCAATGCGGCGCACGATGCCACCTATTTGCTGGCCGATGTGGAGGTCGTGGCTACATACAAGCTAGCGGGCATCAACCGTGTCAAGCTAGAAAAGCTGTTCCATCACATCTTTGCGCCTGCGCAGCTCGACCTGACCATTGAGGATCGCTTCGGAAAACCGGTCCGGCCCCGCGAATGGTTCCTTGTACCACTTCCTGTGATTGACGAAGCCGTACAACGCATTAGGGACGGATCGATTACCGATATGGTTTACGATTCAAAGTCAGCCCGTCTAGTCGGGTCAGGCCGGTAGGTTTCTAATGTTCCTGAACGAGGTTCAGTTAGACCTATCGCTTCGGCAACTGAGAGTAAAGCATGCCAGATAGACTCAACATGAGCATAACACTCACTGACGCTATTATTATCGCAGTCGCACAGCTAGTTGATGACGCACAAATGGCGCGTCGTGATCCAAGCCATTCGGCACTTGAGTTTGAAATATCCCGGTGCGGACTATTGAAGGGGGATCCTTCTAGCAAGGGCCTACAGGTTGGTAAGACGAAGCGTATTCGTGGGACTCTCAACTGGGCATACGAGAACGACCCTAATGCTGGCAGTCAATTGGTGGTTGCTCTCTTATCTTTGATTCGAGGACATGGTGGCTTTCGCGAAACTTCGCCAAATTATGTAGGCCACCAAGAAATTGAAAACGCGGTTGCGGCATTCGACGCGGAAGGATATCAGCTAACGTCAGATGGCCAGCTTCAGCAAAAGATGCTAGAAAACTTGGCTGGCGCGGCTCTAACTGATGCACTGAATTCTTATATTAGACGCGCAAAAAAGGGGGCGGAAGACGCGGCACTGGTAACTGGCACAGGAAAAGACCTACTTGAAGCGGTGGCGGCACATATACTTCAGGAACGCTACGGTACCTATCCTGACCAGTCAAATTTTCCGACGCTTCTGGGCCAGGTTTTTGTGTCGCTTTCTCTAGCAACTCCACAAAATCCAATAAAGGTCGGTGAGCCACCAAATAAGCGTGTTGAGCGAGCAATTTATGAACTTGCTTGTGCTATCAATCAACTTAGAAACAAGCAAGGAACTGGGCATGGACGGCCCTGGTTGCCCACAGTGACGACTAACGAAGCGCGGATGGCGGTGGAGTCAATGGGCATAATTGCAGAGAGATTATTGTTCTTGCATATTAGCAAATAGTAACTCGGAGAGATGTGGCAAAGTCTGAGAAACTAATAAATCGCAATAGATGACTATGAAAGTCGATCTAAGTTAAATACGTTATGATGGTATAAATAGAGCGTGGCAAGAAGACCGCGGTTCGTATCTGAGCACATGTGATAGACGAACGCAGACCAAGCAAAGTAGATTAACGCCCGAAAGTTTCTTACTGCAGCGTGGAAATTTGTATATGCGTCGACTCGAAAAATTAACAGTTAAGAATTTCAAATCCATTCGGGATCAGTCGTTGGCACTGACCAATCTGAACATATTTATTGGCGGCAATGGCGCGGGAAAGTCCAACCTTGTTCAGGCATTCCGTTTTCTACGAGAGATCGTCACTCAAAATCTAGCTAACTACACAGCGATGAAAGGTGGAGCAGATAACCTGCTGTACTTTGGGCGTAAATTATCTCCAGAAATGGAATTGTTCCTCGAATTTGGTGAGAAGAATACATCGAATTCTTATAGGGTTAAGCTTCGCGGTACTGACCAGGACAGTCTAATCATCGCGGAAGAGACTGCGTACTACCACGACAAGGTTAGATACAAACAGAAACCTTTCGACTTGCCGATTGCATCTGGCTCACAAGAGTCACGGTTGAAAGGCGAGAAACATATTTGTGCGCGCCAAGTGTCGGCAGACTTAGAAAGTTACAGGGTCTATCATTTCCACGATACGAGCGATACGGCAGCTGTCAAAGGCACAGTTGATATCGATGACAATCGGGTCCTAAGACCACAGGCAGAAAACTTAGCTGCGTTTCTCTATTGGATGCAAGAAAGAAAGCCGGACACCTACGCAAATATAGAAGATACAATTCGGCAGATAGCTCCGTTCTTTGATGGATTCCGTCTTGCCCCTCAAAGGCTGAATGACACGAAGATTAAGCTCGAGTGGAAAGAAAAAGGAAGTGACTCATATTTCAACGCTTCTTCGCTGTCTGATGGCACATTGAGATTTATTTGTTTAACTACTCTTTTATTGCAACCATCTCTCCCAAGTGTCGTGTTACTTGATGAACCCGAACTAGGATTGCACCCTGCTGCGATACGATTACTTGCGGATCTCCTATCATCGGCAGCCACACGCGCACAGGTCGTAGTTTCGACCCAGTCTGTTACGTTGGTGAATCAATATGACCAGACAACTGTTTGGGCTGTAGATCGTGTAAGAGGTGAAAGCGTGTTTCGGCATTTAGGAACTGACGACATGACACATTGGCTTGATCACTATGCTTTAGGCGAGCTCTGGGAGAAGAATATTCTCGGGGCGAGACCATGACAACGAGAGTTTTGATATTGGTGGAGGGCCAAACAGAGGAGCGCTTCGTAAAAGATGTCTTGGCACCCGCTTACTGGTCGAAAGAAATATTTTTTACCCCAACAATCCTTATAACAAAACGAGTTAAAGAAGGGGCGCATTTTAAGGGTGGCGTAACTACGTATGGAAAGTTTGAAAATGATATACGCAGGTTACTGGCAGGCAGTCGGGGAGCACTTGTAACTACGTTGATTGACTATTATGGCCTCCCAACAGACTTTCCAGGGATGAATGATCGACCATTGGGCAGCCCTAGGGATAGGGTGATTCATGTGGAATCCGCAATAACACAAGATCTTGGATCCCCGTCAAACTTTATTCCGTTCTTGCTGCTTCATGAATTCGAGGCGATGCTATTTTCTTCAATTGATGTGCTTCCACGTGTGATGACGCAAATTGAACATGGTCCCGCATTCGCGGCAATTCGAAGCGCAGTGCCGACGCCAGAGGATATCAATGAAAAACCTGAAAATGCTCCTTCTAAGAGAATTGAGAGGCTATTCCCAGCCTATAAGAAAACGTTGCACGGCCCGGTAGCCGCAGCACGAATTGGGCTTGAAGCTATAAAATCTCAGTGCTCACACTTTAGTAGCTGGTTACAGCAAATTGAACAGATTTCAGCAACTCATTGATGCCCTGCAGTAGCGATATTGTGACCCAAAGCCACCAGTACACATTCTGTCCAGAAAAGGAGGGGCTAGTGAGTTAATACGCAATCAATGTGGCATCGGGCCATACAGGTCTTTATAGCTCGGCCTTGGGCCCCCTAATGTTTATTGGGCGTTAACGAAGCAATTAGTGATATGGCATCAGAAATTCGAGACCCCTGATGCACAGCATCTAGCAATCGCCATTGCATACAATGGTGGATGAGATGCGTACGTTTGATGACAAGCTCTTGAAATTGGACAGCGATGGGACATCCCCTAAATATTTGGCAAACCGCAAGGAAATCAACGTGAGATGTTCGGCTCATGAAGCAGTTACATCAAATAGTATGGCCATACTGGAAGTGTGTGCAACATTAATAAATTCACTTTTTAAGTCTCAGTAAATATCGCAACTTACATTGCCTACAAGTCCGAGACCCCGTCCTGATATTAACATCGGCATCTAACATGACTGAAAACCGCCCGCATTCTTGCGCGAAGAACCATATTTATTGGTTAATTACGAATATTACAAAGAAACGACAAACGCACTAATATCCATCAAACTAGACGACTGCCGAGTAAACTGGTACCAATATGGCCTTAGAACCAATTGATCCATTCACGTACCAAGACTACGTACGTATAACTGGCGATGCACCATTACAAATCATAAATATATTTGAAAACCACGAAAGAGGAGGCTGGTACAATGCGCTAACTAATTATAATTATAATGGGAATTATATTACCGGGCGGTTTCAATGACCAAGTGCAAAAAGTGCAGCATGATGCTGCTTGAAATTGAAAGCGTCAGGAGTGAACAACTCAGCGGGACACTGGAAGCCCAGCGACTTGCGTGGTCGGGTGTTCAGTTTCCAGGCGATCGTATCCAGCTCCTTTTGGGTGAAGCCGCTCAAATCGCTGCCCTTGGGCAGATACTGCCGCAACAGGCCATTGGTGTTCTCGTTGAGCCCGCGCTGCCAGGGGCTGTGCGGATCGGCGAAGTAGACTTTCACCCCGGTCGTGTCAGTCAACCGTTGATGTGCCACCATTTCCCGGCCCTGATCGTAAGTCAAGGACAATCGCTTTTGTGCCTCGATACGATTGAGCACATGACTGAAGCCACTCACAGCCGATTCGGCACTGGCGTCGTCCATCCTGGACAGTACCGTGAACAGCGTAGTGCGTTCCACCAGCGTGCCAACGGCCGAGCGGTTATGCCTGCCTTTGATGAGATCGCCCTCCCAGTGTCCCGGCACCAGCCGCTCTTCAATTTCAGGCGGCCGTTCATGAATGCTGACCATGGCAGGGATCCGTCCACGCCGGTCTTCGCCGCGCGCACGGGGGCGGCGCTTGGTATGGCCAAATCGCAGCCAGCCAATCACTTCCGTACGCAGCTCGCCTCGCGGCATGGCATAGATCGCGGTATAGATGGTTTCATGAGAAACCTGCAACGAAGGTGTCTTGGCCTGCACACGGGAAAGTGTGCCAGCAATCTGTTCCGGCGAGTAGCCCGCTTTCAGATAGCGTCTGACATGACTCCACAAAGCCGTTCCTGGTCGCAGCCGGCGTTCAACCCGCGGTTTGACCGTGCAGGCACGGGCGCGCCTTTGAGCCGCCTCGGCATGATAGCCGCCTGCCACTGGAGGTCGTCCCGGACCACGAGGCGTCTTCGGTCGACTCCAGTCGTTGCGACGCAGTTCCCTGGAAATGGTAGACGCACAACGGTTCAGAGCTACCGCAATCGCTGCAGGCTTTACTCCCATTTCCAGTTGCGTTTCAATCACCGCCCGTTCCTCAATACTCAACTGACCATAGGTTTTTCCCATGCAACATTATCTCCCATAAATGTTGCACTTGGTCTTTGAGCGCGCCCCGGCATAAATATTAGGGGGCAGTTTCATAATGCATTAGTTAATGCAGTTGGTGAACAGCGATTGGATATGGATGTTGTAAACAATATTCTGGACTGGGGTGGAATGAATCGATTGGGCGATGATATGCAAATACATTTACAGAGAAGTTTACATATTCTCAACAATCTTAATCATAACAACTATGAGAATGTTTATTCTGGACGTATTGCGTCAATGTCGAAGATATATGAAATGTGGCATCCTGCTAATTGGGTAATCTATGATTCCTATTGTGCTAGAGGTCTTCAATGGCTTGTGTCCCAATGGTGGAATCTTCCAGGAAACTACAATACCTACGAAGACATATTGAGATTACCATCTCCACCTGGACGAGCCATAAGACCTGTTGATGGATTTCCGCGATTAAATACGCAACATAGCCTACAAGCAACTCTTGGTTTTATTTACGCATCATGGCTATGCAGAGCAATTGCGACACAATTAAACATAGGTGGAAATCATGCACAGGACATAACTTGGCAGGCGTATCATATTGAGATGGTCGCGTTCCAACTCGGACATGAAGTATAAATACCAAACGTATTGTCCTCTTAGTTTCCCCACCCGTTCGGTGCCGACTACATTCTTTCTAAAAGAATTGAGCGATATGCGCATTTTAAAACTCGTGTTGTAGGGAGCATGATAATTATCAACGATTCCTTTTGATCTATAAGAGATAATGAATTCGAAAACTTCTTAATACAGCCAGGAATAGTGAACGAAAAAATAACGTATAACTTCGTTCATTAATTTATAGAATAACCAATGCATTATTCTAGTCACCTACGTTTTAACGCAGATACGTCCTCTAGAATTGAAAATCTTGTTAAGCAAATATATTTGAGAATTTGCTATTTTTGGGTGGACGTTGCGGGAATTCTGTTCTAGTCTTTAGATAAGTCATCCTGTACTTGAGGTTGTAGTGACACCTTTCGGAGCTCTACTACGTTATTTCCGAGAAGACCGCGGTGTCTCCCAGCATGAGATGGCTCGGCGTTTAAGTGAAGATTCCAAGCTTATATCCGCTATAGAGACAGGACGCAGGCGCCCACCCAAAGGCGAAGAACTGCAGCGCATCCGCGACGCCTTATTGCTGTCTGAGGCGGAATTTAAGCAGCTTTCAGAGGCAGCTGAGCATTCGGGATATACCCTTAGGATTCCACGCGAAATCTCCCCTAGAGGACTCCAACTGGCCCATAGGCTAGTCAATTCACTGGGCGGATTAAGGCAAGACCAACTGACAGCAATTCAGATGATCCTGGAAAGGAGGTCGTCGTAATTCAATAGCCAAATAAAGAAACCCGAAGCCAGGCAGGCCCGACTCCGGGTTTGGCGTAGGCACGAAATACCTAGCGCTTGCATACTAAGTATTAGCCCCGCCATTCCTGTTCGTCAAGCCCCCACAGCCCTTTTTTGACCTTAATTCCGTCGAGTAAGGGCACGCCTGGCCATCTGGTTCTGCAGCAAATAGTGATTGCCCGAAAAACCTTATGCACCCAAGTAGCTTGGGGCCAGGAGAGACGCTATGCGAGCATTACCCGATCTGTCGCCTTTATACGAACGACAAGGCATTACCGATGCCGGTCGCAAGCTCGTAGAACACATCCGCCACTCTGAGCCGGAAAGGCGGGTTGCGGGAGGTGGGAGTGTGAGCGGCGTGATTCCGATTGACACAATGCACGTTGGAATCCAATACGAGAGCCGTACCAATGAGCGCAGATTCACACTGAGATGGCGTTTCGATCCTACCGTTATTGAGTTCTGGGACCAGCCCACCACATTGAACCTGGCATATCACAATAAGGCTGGGCGCAAAATTCACAGTTCGCACATTCCGGATTACCTGCGGATTTCAGAACTCTCAATAGATTTCTTCGAGTGCAAGCCGGCGGCCAAGCTAGCTGAATTGCATGGTAAGTATCCAGATCGCTTCTGTCCGGATCAAAATGGCAGGTGGATATCGCCGGCGGGCACGAATGCGTGTTCTCCGTACGGCATCGGGTATCAGGTGGCTCTCCCTACCGACGTTCCAGCAATCTTCGTGAGAAATGCTGATTTCCTTTACGACTACGTACGGGCGGAGCCGAGCCTGGATTTGGAACCGCAGATCACGAAAGTGAAGCAACTTGTGGAGGAAAAGAAGATTATCCGGCTGGATGCCCTATTAGATGCGAGTCAGTCACCGGATGCCGTTTATTATGCCATTGGGACGTGCCACGTCCATTTTCTAATGGATGAGCAATTGTTGTGCCGCCCTGAAAGATCTTATGTTTTCTACAGCAGTTCATATGCCGAAGCGATGTCGTTTGCAGTCGATAGCCAGTATTCAGCCAATCATCCCGCAGTGCAGTTGGCAATTGGGGTCGAAGTGCTTTGGGACTCAAAGAAGTGGACCGTAGCCAACTTCGGCGATGGCCAATACTCGTTGATCGATGAAAGTGGCGGGCTGGTACGTCTTCCAGAGATTCATATCGCCACTCTCGTTCGTGATGGACACATTCGCCCTAAAGAGAATCAAGGTCGAGAATTCGACGAGGCGCGCGAAATACTGCTGACTGCATCGCCTGAAGAAATTGCAGATGGGGTGCGCAAGGGGAAGATTCTCATTCAACTTGCTCAAGGTGTGAAGGGATTATGCAGTGTTCCCGCTAGAACAATACGTGAGTGGAAGAGGCAAATGCGTGATGCTGCCGCCCGTTATGGAAATGGCTTCATTGGCTTAATTGGACGATTCAGCCGCCGGGGAAGGCGTGGCTCTCATCTCAATCCCATTATGGACAGCGAAATTGCCTTATCAATTGACGAGGATTACCTGACAGCGTCACCCAGAAGAAAGATAGCCGCCTACCGTCTGTATGTGGTGCGCTGCAGAACTAAACATACGCCGTATGCGTCATACAAGACATATCGTTCGCGCATAGACCAACTGGATCTGGAGCTCAGGACCGAAAGGCGGCACGGCCGAAAAGCAGCGTATCAAGTTGCGGGACCAGTGCCAGGATCCTCCGTATCACGCGATATCCTTCCGACTCACGGTGACCGCGCGTTTGAACTGGCCCACGCGGATCATACCGAGCTTCCCATCGATCTTGTGTCGGCTATTACTGGCCAAGTTTTGGGTCGACCCTGGCTATCAGTTCTCATAGATGCGTACACCCGCGTAGTTCTCGCATATTTCATTACGTTTGAGCCGCCATCCTATCGAGCTCTCATGATGCTCTTGCGCGAATGCGCGCGCCGTTTTGGACGCTTTCCCGCAAAATGCATCACAGACTGGGGGAAGGAGTTTGAGTCCGTCTACTTCGAAACATTGCTAACGTCTCACTTCGTTGAGCGAATGCATCGTGTTACTGGCGAACCGAGATATGGTTCATTGATCGAAAAGATTAACGCTACGAGCCAGAGTCAGTTTGTCGAAGACCTTATGGGAAACACCACCAACCTGATGATGATCAGATCTCTCAGCGGCAGTCATTACCCTGAGCATCACGCTGTCTGGACGCCAGATGCTTTCGACAACCGGTTAGGGGAGTGGTTCTATGACCAGTATCCGCAAAATCGACATCTCGGTATCCATGAGCGGCCCGCAGATCGAATGGCGAGATCGCTCGCATCCTCAGGTAGCAGGCCTATTCGCCTGTTTGCATACGATGAGGATTTTATTCGGGAGACTCTACCCGCACCGGAACGGGAAACCAGGTGCATTCGAAAAGGCACTATAAAACTCAATCATGTGCCCTATGTCGGCAGCGCGCTAGATGATAGCAGTCTTTGGGGCGTCAATGTTCCGGTTCGCTATGACCCATACGACATCAGCTACATCTATGCGTATGTAGCGCGCCGCTGGGAGCGTCTGCGCACCAATAGTCAATTGATTCTTGAATATACGGAGAGGGAAATACGAATGGCGCACATGGAGGTGTATGCACGGTGCCGTGACAGCAACAGGGAGTACCTGAAAGTACCGGAGCAAATGATTGACTTCCTGCGCGATGTACATAACCAGGAACGACATCTACTGGGTCTTAGGAAATACAACCAAGAGCGTTCTGCCGAGGACCTTGAGCCAGTGCCAGAGCCCATTGTCCGCAGTGCCTCAGGCTTACCCCCATCGGAACCTGTTCGAATTTGGAGACGTAATGGCGGAGGAGGACACCCATGAGAAGCAAACAAGAAATCCTGGTCCATCTCGACGAAATGGTAATCGAGCACACCGTATTTTCTAATCTCTGCGACAAATTGTTGACGACGATACAGGAAGGTGCGCGCGGGCGCATTCTTATGGTCGTTGGGCCTACGGGAGTTGGCAAAACAGCGCTGGCTGGTTTATTGATCAACATTCTAACAACATTCGTCAATTCACATCCTGAACTTGGATTCTGGCCGCCGATCTTCTTGGATGCAGACAGTCCGGAATACGGTGAATTCACCTGGCGAGCATTCTACATGCAGGGCTTAAAAAAGCTCGCAGAACCTGCGATAAAAAAAAACGGAACATCGATTCCTTAATCGAGGAACTTCAGCTCGGCAAGCCCAAAAGTTCCTATCAAAGCCTACACGTATATGAACTCCGGGAATTGTATTTGAACGCTCTCGCAGAACTTCGCCCAATTGCGGTCTTCATTGATGAAGCAGCGAGCTTCGAAAAGACCCGTTCCCACATGAACAAAGGCGGGAACCTGAACGTTATTAAAAGCATCAGCAATCGCAAGTCGACTATCCAAGTTCTTCTTGGTGCCATCGACGCTAAGAAGATGTTGTTCCACGAAGCACAAACCTCACGGCGTATTGAGCCCGTGCCAATGTGGCACTATAGCCGCATTCAAGTCGATGTCGATTATTACGTCAATCTTCTCCAAGATGCCTTGCGGGTTCTGGAGGTGCCATGTGATGGGTCACTCTTTACTGACAAGTGGTACATATATACGCACGCACTCGGTCTGGTTGGCGCAGGGATGGAATGGGAACGTCGTGCAATCGAGGAGATGTTCCGTACCAAATGTGAGGTATTGAAACGGGAGCATTTCGCTGCGACGCGGCTATCCAATCGGCAATTGGCGTCGATGGCTATAGACATGAATGCATTTGAACTGGAGTTTGGCGACAAAACCGATTTTGACATTGCCGCGTACTTTGCAAAACCAGCAGAAAAGACGCCGCCTCAGTCACGAGTGGCAAGCAAAAAGTCCAAGCCTGGGCAGCGAAAACCCAAACGCGATTCAACTGAACGCACATAAAAAACCCGGATATGGCATGAAAGTCTCTGCAGCGCGATTTTCTCGACGCACGATAAGAAAAGAGCGCTTATCGCCACGGGTGCGGTGGGTAACACCCCACGGGATCGCGACCGGCCAAATGCAGTGTATGACCGATTACCTTGCTGAGTTGGCAGACCATCACTGGATGACAACGATGATGTTCTGGAATGTCGCGATACAACGCGAAGTACTGAGGCGTCAGGGAGGCGAATCGAAATCCAGATACGATTTCAATTCAGCTAATGGGTACGGCCCGCGGGCATTGCACGTTCGGGATGCACTACGGGAAGCTAAAATGCCCATTGAGTACCCTGACCTGTCGTATTTGCCGCTGGGCGACGTGCTGGACTGCCGGAGCCATGGTTTGTTGAGTGATGAACTCAGGTGGTGCGTCGACTGTTGGCAGGAAGACAAAAAGACTTCGGGCCGTCCCTACGTACGTCTACTATGGATAACCATGCCGGTTAGCATTTGTTCTCGTCATCATACATTATTGTCAACGAGATGCAAGAAATGTGGGTCTAAACAACTCGTCGTATCCCTGATTCCGCGTGCCTGGATATGCAGTGCCTGCGGCAACGATCTTATGTCTAAGTCACGGTCGCAGCGGCATATACAATCCGGCGATAGCGAATTGTGGAAGGCCATTGTTTGCGAACGCTTGATCAAGAGATTCAGCATGGGGGAATTCGTAATTAGTCCGGAAGCGGTGTCATTAGGCGTCACTCGACTAGCACATCAACATACCGGGGGATCAGTCTATAAGCTTGGGCAACTAGTCAATTTCGAGCGCATGGTACTTCACACCTGGATGCAAGGAAAGGCAAAGCCCTCGTTGCCATCATTATTGGAGTTCTGCCGTCGGGTTGAAATATTGCCGGACGAACTTTTATCCCAGCAAGCGACCTTCGCGCAAGCCATAAAGAATCGGCATTTGGATCGCCCATCCATTGTGAGCAGAAGAATATTGACCGAGGACGTGTTATCAGCGACACGAAACTATCTAAAACGTTTGATCGCAAAAAACCCTCGACACCCACCTTCTACCACAGAAGTGGCCCGCTTAATGCATATGACATATGTGAAGCTTCAATATCACTTTCCCAAGCAATACAAAATTCTCAGGCAACGATATCTATTGTGGATTGAAAAGGTTGCCTTTGACGATGCCAAACGTCGAGAACAAAATCTCAAGGAAGGTGTTGCCTGGTTGCGCAGACGCCATGTTTACCCTAGTGAACGGCATCTGAAGGCTCTTACCGGTGTATTGCCGAGCGATCTAAGAAGGTCGGATATAAAGCGGCTGTTGTACCGACTTCAACGAAAGTTACCGGGCCTTGTTAGATCCATAAGACCGCTGAGTAAACGGAATTCTATGAAGTATGATTGGCAACGTGGGTCAAAGATGAATAGGCGACGTCAGTCTTGATGTTACAGAGCAAGGAGTGACCAAACATGAAGTGGGGCTCGCGACACCAACATCAATTATTATCGAGGATATTTGACTTTGACAGAAAGCGAGTCGATGGGACGAGCCAAATAACCAATTGGAAACATCAGGTTGTTATATGACAATGATTACGAAGCTGCAGAATGACCCAGCATAAAACGGATTCAGAGGAACCGCGGATTTCCATAGGATCGTTGGGTGAGTTCGAGATGTACGGACTATCATTACCCAAGAACCTAATTAACAAGGGAGCAGGAAACCCGTCGGACGTCATCACAATACCCGCCTCAATGGCGGTGCGGATGACGTTAAACATACTGAAGATTTGGGATGTCTCAGCGGATGACTGGGGCTCTGTATTGGGTGTGACTTCGGAGCGGGTTGAAGACTATAAAAAGGGACGTTTCCCGACAGAGACGGCGGAATTGCAGCGCCTTGAGGATATTCTCGCAATCTACAGAGCATTAAAGATTTTGATACCTGATGACAGCTTAGGAAAAAGATGGTGTTCAACACCGAATGGATACTTCGATAAACGGCGGCCGATTGATGTGATAGTGGCGCAAGGAACTCTGGTTGTCAGGCGTTTTTTGGAAGGCTGGCTTGGCTGACTATTTGTTGGAAGTTAATCTGGGCTTTACATAACAGGGGATTATGCGCAGGTCGGAACGTTTGCTAACGAAGAATTAGCTTGGGGATGCACAACAATTCAAAAAATCCGAGCAAAAAAACCTGAGAACACCCATCGCGGACATGCGGACAGGACACCAACCATCGGTATCCGATGCGGACCAGTCATCCGGCGCAGGTGATGTTACCGATGCCACCTGCAAAGATTACTGGAACGCTTATCACCAGACAGGCGAGGTCACCGCTTATCAGAGTTATGCCAGCGAGATATATGACAGACTGAATGAACAAAGGACGGCCAACAATCTAAGCAATGTACCTTTCAATCCGCAGAATGATGCGATGAATATACTTGCATCTATGTGCAAAGCATTCGCACGCAGTGATCTGATGGTTAATGGCGGATCATTCCATGATGCCGTATTAGCGCTCTATAACGTACAGAAAGCCGGATAGGGTGGCTGAACAAGACACCTTCGCTTGTAGTGGTATCGAAATCAAGATTGCGAGCGCGATGAGCGGCTTCCAGACACGCTTCATGGTGAAGAGCCCGGATAACATTCCTGGCTGGTGTCCTTACCGCTGGCATCAGTGGCTGTTTTATTGCCTGTTTGATCCATCGTCATCGTTTCGCAGTCAAGGTCAGCGAGCGGCGCATCGTCGTTGTTGATTACCAGCGTGTACTTATCATCCGTGATATGTGTACGCTGATCGAGTTTGTACGCGCCAGAATCTGATATCTTATTGAGATGAGGGCAATTGGCGTAAGTAAATGTTTGCGTATAACAGCTTTCGAGTATCTGGCTGTCTGTGGCGAGCAGAGTAAACCCTTCAGCACGCTGTTCATCTGCGCTGGCGCCGGATGAAGCGGGTGTGATGATGATGACTGTGGACCCAGACGGAATCTTGTTGCAGGCGGCCACTCTGACGGCAAGGACTGCAACAATGCCATCTGGGAAACGGAGTGCACTGTTTGGCGGGAGTATTCCTGCGGCCGGGCTCCATCCTAACTACCAATCCCTCTTGGGTTCCCGAGCTCATTTAGAGGCCAGAAACCTGATGGATGCGCTTCTCTGCGAAATGGGCGATCCGAATGGGAACTTCGTCCGTGACTTCATGGCGAGCGGGTTCCATTCACGGCTGTTTGAGCTGGGTTGTTATGCGTACCTCAAGGAGGCCGGGTTCGACATAGACAGGAGCCATGAGCGCCCGGACTTCCTGGCGTCGTACAACGGACTCGATGTCGCCCTTGAGGCATCGGCGGCGAGCGTCCAGGAAGGGAATGTCCTGGACATTTCTGTGGCTCAGATGATGCAGTGGCCGCAGGAGCTTGTGGATGCGAAGGTGTACGAGGAATTTCCGCGACGGATCCTGTCCGTCCTTTCCAGGAAGCTCAAGAAGAAGTACCACCTCCTGGAGCAGTGCCGGGGCAAGGCGCTCGTCATAGCTGTGGCGCCTTACTACGAAGCGGGCTCTGTATTCCAGGTCGACGAGGCCTTGGTCTCTTGCCTGTACGGAGGAATCCCGCCAGCGGGCCGCTACCAGCCTCGGACCCCATTCTTCAGCATGCCAGGAGCGGACTCGGTCAGTGCGGTGCTCTACTGCAACCAGTTCACGGTACCCCGATTCCTGCGGATGGCGAAAGCGAGCTCTGGAAAGCGCTTGAACGCCATCAGGACTGGAAATGCGCTCATTCCTGAGTGCGATGGCGCCAGCCTCGGCGAGTACCGGCTGGACCTGTCAAAGGGACGCGGTCCGAAGGAGCTGTGGTCCCAGGGGGTGTCCGTCTTCCACAACCCCAATGCATGGGTAAGGCTCATGAGTGGTGCGCTCCCTTGCACCTGCGAGTTCTATGTATCCGGGTCCAACGTGATCCGCCAGGTAGGTGGATTCCACACCCTGACATCCTTCATGTTCATGTTCTGATCCGGTCGGTCCGGGAAAGCTAAGTCTCGAGGCCGCTAGAGGAACTTGGCTATCCGGGGTTTTCATGGGATCTCCGGGTTGGGCGACTATAGTTCTTCCACGGGGCCGCACTGACGGAATTCAGGTCTTCTGGCGGTAAACTTAGGTAGGCCCTGGACAGGGGCTGGCATCAATCAACCATCTGCAGCCGTCAACAAGGTGAAGAACATCGGCCCAGAGTGTTTGGAACTGATCGCGGAATAAGGAGTTTCAGGGGAAGGGGGATAGATGGCAGGAGCCAGTAAAGGGACGCCTAAGCGCAGTCGCGGTTAGCCGCTGTCGTTCTTGAATTCAGGCTCAGAATCAATAGTGCAGTGATAGCAGGTGTAGAGGGACACGTAAATGATTGGAGTAGGGATGCGCAAAGTCATGTCTGAGTTTCCCCTGTGAACGCGGTTTCGCCAGCGATAGCAACAGCGCTTGCCGATCTGAATCCGGAAGATGTCGTCGTTGCTGTAATCATCGTCGTTCGCGGTGAAATTGCCGCGGCTGACTTGCTCATCCCCGACAACCCTAACAAGATCCAGAAGACGAGCACGCCTGTATCAGGAACGTCCGTAAATCTATGCGACGTCACCAAAGTGAATGGCGGAAAGTGGCGTGTAGCTATCGCCTACCAGTCACTACCTGGCAATAACCACGCTGCTCGACTCGTTACAGAGCTCAAGTACTGTCTTCCCAATCTCGGTTACGTAATTATGTGTGGAATAGCCGGAGCTGTGCCGCATGAACAGGGAGAATTCGACACGGGAGTAAGACCAGGAGATCTAATCGTTTCAGATCGTAAAGGGGTGCTCCAATACGATTTTGGCGAAGAAACGGTAGATGAAATCAGCGGGCATGAAAGCTTTCAAATAAGTGCTGACATTATAAAGCCGAGCACGAGTTTACAATCTATTGTTTCGCAGTTTCGTGCGCACGACGGTAACTGGCGTGTATGGTTGGACAAGAAGCTTAGTGAACCAGAATTCAATAAGTTTAAGCGCCCGTTAAAGGCTCCAAAATACGTTAGAGAACGAGCAAAACAGCAACCACAAACAGCTGTAGATATTTCCAAAGAAGTTAGTTTAGTCGGAAGGTTAATGAGACTAGTTAGCCCAAAACCAGTGGATCAACCAAAGTCGAAGAAGCCCCAAAAGTCTGCATCAGAATTTCGCGAGTACCCCTGGGGGACGTTGCGCACATCGGAACTTAAGCCTAGCTGCCGTCAAGTAAGAATTGCTGGTGGAGTTATCGGATCAGCCAACCGCGTGTTACGAAATCCACGTAAGCGTGATGCCTTATTTCGTAGTCATGGAATTATGGCAGTTGATATGGAGAGTGCCGGTATTGCTGATGCTGCTGCTGCACTCAAGATGGAATACCTGATCGTGCGCGGGGTAGCCGATTTTTGTGATGAATCGAAGGCGGCCGAATGGCAGCACTACGCTGCAGCTGTTGCAGCTGCTTTCACTCGAGCAGTTATTTCGGAAATTCGTCTGGATCCGAGCACATCGAAGATTGCTAAGGGAGCCGCCGGCGAGGAGCAGTTAGTCCCAGAAGAAGCGTCGCCGGAGTTGGCGCGTGCTGGGGCCGCGCTGCCTCCTAGGGCTGAGACTGTTGGTACTGCTGATGTATGTAATGCGGACGACATCGCAGCGGCCGCGCGCGGCGCAACCACCACGAGACCTATGCTATTAACTATTGCGGAGACTATGAAGGAAATTCGACGACTTGATAGTGTTCACGACTTCCGCGCGAGTTATACCTTGGCCATGCGCCTGCTTACGGACATAGAAGCCGGGGCAGAATCTATTGACAATGAAATGAAAGCTGATGCTTTGCAATTGGTTGCGCAATCAGTCTTGATAATGGCCAAGAACACTACTGGTGAAGAGGGAATGTCGCTTAAACGGGAAGCGCTGAGCCTAGTTCAGCAAGCGAGGCACCTCAATGGACAAGGCTAATCGTACTGCCCAACTAGACGGGCTGGCTGCACTCCTGGAGGCAGAGCTAGGAGACGTCGACGCGGGGCTAAAGAAGCTCGAGTCACTTACCGATCCGGATTCCATTCGTCGACGGATAAGCATTCTAATTACGGACAAAAAGTATGATCAAGCTGCGAAAGCAGCCATTCAATTCCCCCTGGACCCGGCGTTTGTGGAAATAGCCGTTCGGGCTCTGATGCTCAACGGCGATATCACTCAGGCCTTTGCGACTTTTGACAAGGTGGCAGGTTTGAAAGATGACACGAACACGCTACCAAGACGTACATTGGTATCTCTGACCGATGGATTGCTAGTTTATCATCAGCTTCATTCTAGCGAACCGACTAGAACGTTTCTTGCAATGGAACCGGAGGTGCGTGAGGCAATGTCGCGTGCCAAGAAACTATTGGCCGCCGATGCGGAAAGAACAATAAAGAATGTAGATCACGGTACCCCGCTAGATGCGGAGGTCGTGGCCTTATTTGCAATGAGCTGCGGAATGCTTGGGGACAGCTTGGCGGCTGATGGTGCGATGACTTTCATAGCCAGGCATCGCCATTTGGTAAAACTTCTTCCATTTGCTCAGTTGGTCGCAACTGGAAGGCTACGTATCTTTGATGGCCTCACTGAAGAACTACTAAGTGCCAAAGAGGATACAGATGCAGCGAGAATTCTCGCCGGCGCCATTCTAGCGAGTTGGAGGGGAGATGCGGTTGCAGCATTCCAGATGCTAAATATTGGGCTTCATGCCGCCAAGACAGCTGATATCCGTGCTCAATATTTTCTAGCAATGCTGGACATCTCACGCCTGGCGCCACGGGCTTTAGATTCTGTGATTGATTCAGCGGCGAGTATTGAACTCGATCCTAATGAGTCGCTGCACAACACTTGCATCGCCAGACTGAAGTTATATCGCAATGACCCAGAGTCGGCACTAGTCTTATTGGATACTCAACCATTGGATGCCGATCCGCGTTGGCTAGAAACTAAAGCAAGATGCCTTGATGCTGTAGGCGACAAGAAGCAGTCGTTAGCTCTGCTCGCCCAAGTTGCCAGTATGACGCTAACTGAAACTGGCTTAATCGAGGTGATAGATCAGGCCAGACGACTCGAAGATACAAAGGTCGCACTAGCCGCAGCCATCAATCTCGTTAAGTACTACCCATGGATAAAAGGCGGTAGAAGAAATCTCGCTGCACTCTTGATTCAAGATGGGCAGCCAGGACCAGCAGCGGTAGAGCTAGAGCGCCTAGCTCTCGATGATCCAGAAGACATGGCTGTACGATCTGAATTGTCTCGGGTGTATATGATCTTGGGGCGTCTTGATGATGCCGAGGAGGGATTTCGTAAGGTCAATTCCAAGCCCGAACCCTCCTTGCCAGCTGTGATCATGTGGTCTCAGTCGCTTCGAGCACTTGGGCGGGTCAACGAGGCATTTGCCGCCTTGGACAGGAACCGGCCGAGATTTTGGAGTGATAAGGACTTTTTAGGGGAGTATCTCACCTGCGGGTATGCGGCCGGGCACGAGGATGCCTCGCACGAGGCGCTGATGGCGCTGGAAGATCTGCGGCAACGCGGACTGCTCGAGCCGGAACGTCTCCGCCTAGGAAGCATAGAAGACATCCTGGCTTTGGTTGAGCAGAACCGGAAAAGACAGGAAGAAACCACCGAGCAAATTATTACCGGCAAGTTTCCGTGGTCCTTCGCCGCTGAGCTGTTCAACATGTCGGTGATTTGGAACTGGACAACTCGGACGCAACCCTTGCGGCAGCAGTCCGAGGAGCGATCTGCGAAGAGCTTATTTACTCTCTATTCGACGAACTCATTTGGTGTGGATTTCTCGGAAGAACAAGAGGGAGAAGTATCCCAGATTACGCCTCCTCAAAAGGGTGGAGCAGTATGCTTGGATGTAACCGCTCTGATAACGCTTCACAAGTTGGGGCTTGTTTCAAAGCTCGCAACCATGTTTTCCGAAGTACTCGTTACAGACCGAGTTTTGTCCAATCTTGTAGCAGAAAGTCAGCGCCTACTACCTCATCAGCTAAGTTCTGCGGAGGGATATGCCCATCTGCGAAAACTGGTGGCGACCCAAGGCGTGGCAGTGGTGTCCGAAAGACTGCCATTTCATGTTGATGAATACAAACATGAACCGACTGACTTTGATATTCCACTTTCGGTATTGGAACCAAGCCTAATTGCGGGCGGACTACTTGATGCGGAAGCCCTAGGGAAATTCCGCCTCCTCGCTCGACGTCAATTGCCACCTAATGTTCAACCACTCGGGTTACGTGCAAAACTGTCGTTAGACATCGAAACTGCTATGAGTTTATACCGCATGCAGTTGCTCGATGTTGTGATCGAAAATTATTCCGTGTCGATACTTGAAAATGAATACAAGGGAGTGCAGCTTGACCTTGTTACCTTTGATGCTCAGGAAGATGCATATAAGGCCTTGCAAGCCATGGTGACGGAGGTCAGGGCGCTACCGAACGTAAGATTTGTTGGTTCGAAGTTGGAAGGTGATGGAACGGCTCTAAATGACAGTTCTGCGCTCGCAGGATTTCAGATTGCCCTGGATCGTGGTATCCCGCTTTTGGCTGATGATCGTGTCCTTCAGGCCATGATGATCAACCAAAGGCGGACAACTGCTGGAGTAGCCTTTGGATCCGATGTGTTTCTCTTGCAATTGCATTCTGAGGGGATGATATCCGCGAAGGAATTTGCTGACTCATACCTGTCGCTAATAAAGTGGAGATACCGTTTCCTGTTGCCTCCAAGCTCCGTACTTAAGGAACTGTTCAACCGGTACCCAGATTGTGTCCCAGGAAGTAGCGTTGTCCTCGTGACCCGTTATATGCATGACTCCTTCGCGGATCCAGGTCTATTTGCGGCTCCTGAGAGAGCCAGAGTACCGGTAAGTGTTGCAATGCGCATGATGATGACTTGGGTGAAAGAGATCACTCAATTCTTGGCCGATGTACTCACGAGCGACGATGTACCAGAGGCGAGGTGTGTGATTCTGGCCGAGTGGATCGGTGCCTACATGCTGCCAGCTGTACCCGCAAATTTGGCAGGTCGACAGGAGTCTTTGTTGGGTAGCTACCTACCCCGGTCTTGTGTGGCTTACACGCTACTTGCTTCCGGATCCAAGCGTCCCAACGACAAGTTCCACAAGGCACTGAAGAAACTATCGGATACGGTGGGACTAAGCGAACGCGAGTATGAACAAGTTATTGCGGAGGTTATCCAAAATGCCTTCATCTGACCCACGCCTTGAACTGCGAGTAGTGGCAGCGCGGTACTTGGTAAGCGCATTTCCGGAAGGTCAGGTACCAGCGTATCTGGGAGCGAGACTTGTTAGGTTTGGAATGACAGAGGCTGGAGACGGTAAGGCGGACGACGATAGCCAATTTGCTTCCCATACACAGGCGGCATTAACGTATTTTAGTACGAGCAAGGCAAGTGAGACTGGTCCCTATTTCTTTGCGATGGCTGAAGGAGTTCAAGCCAAATACATTATTAATGACTTCTTGGTTTTCCCGTCTCTTAGAATCGCCCAAGGTCTTGCAGCCTGGTTACGTGCGCTGCAAGAGACCGCGACTTGTACGATACCCACCCATGGGTTAGTACAGCTTTATTTGCAAGCGGTTGAGTCCGGAGACCTTGCCAGCATATTGGAAGCTGGAGCGAAGCTTTCAGATGCTTTTGATGAGGACTGGTACTGGCAGCGCATTGGCTTAATCTACGCTAAACGTCATGGCGATGGTCCAGGGGTCGGTGAGCAACTTCACAAGATGGTCACGTTGCCGCGTGAGCGATCAGCGATAATCAACCTCCTGATCGCCGAGTATCAAGTGGCCCAGGCGGCGGCTAAACAGACTCCGGGGCCTCTGTCGGATCTGACGGCAGCGTCAGTCATCCCAGTGCTCAAGCAGTACGGCCATTTGCCGTGGGGCAGTTCGGTAGGCCTTACTGCCGCGTTGTCCGCTACTACAATAGATGCCAATGCGGCAGAAACACTAAGCTCTGATATAGATACTGTCCTAAATCAGGTAGGGCCTGCCTACTGGCATCAAGCCTGGCAAGCAGTTCTTTCGGACGAAACGCTCCGAGCAAATGAGCAACTAGTTAGGAGTGTGTCGGATGCTATTTCTGTACTTTGTATCGAAGTTCCAGGAGCAGCTCTAGGACGTCGTGCGATTATCTATATGACCTTGTGCCGGTGCTTCTACTACCGCATTGAGGCGGAATATCGTGGCCTAAATCCGGCTGGTGCGCTGTGGTCTGCATCCATACTTGCGTCGGACGTGGAGTCCGCGCTGGCTGGTCTTGAAGGCGAGCACTTTGAATCAGTGCTTAAGTTTCTGAAGCAGCTTGAGGAGCAACATAGTCAAGCGTGGAGCATTTGGGGCTTGGAGAGCGAGCCCTCAGTAATGCAAGATATCTTTTCAACGAAACAAACGCTTTGGCCGCTAGCGGTTTGCGCGATACCTTCATCAATACCGATTGATGCAATCACAATCCCGGACGACTACAAACCAGTGTTCACCAAAATCGTGCGGGAATGCGGTCTTGTATTTACTGTCCATCCGGACCGTGACTCTGACGAAGGCCTACCGGTACTGGATTTGCTTGCAAGGAACCGCGTAAACGAGTGGACAGCATACCTACAAGACGCCGATCTAAATGGATTTCTGGCTGAGGCCAAACGGGTGCAGTCCGTTCACGGCGCCAAAGATTTACTATTAGCCGCCATCAAGAATCTTCCTTCGCTGCCCACCGAAGAAGCCCTGATAGTGGTTCTAATGGGTCTCTCAAGGCTACGGGCTCATGCAGTAACAGCAAAAGAGTTGCTTTCGGTGATAGGAACCGAGGAGTGGGTTAAGGACGTTATGCCAAAGATTCCAGATAACGTTCTTGATATGTTTATGTCGATGTTAACTACTAGTCCCGTAGTTACCCAACGTGATGACCTGGTCAAATTGGCGCACTGGTGTGCGTACGTGTATTCAAAAGGACTACTTGGCGAGCATGGAATGAAAGCCGTCGCGGTAACAACCGTTGTTGTCGCACTAAAGGCTAGCGCATACAGTGCCATTGCCAGACTTAGTGGCGCACAAAGCCATGTCCCTGGCATAGATTTGTATCAAGAAGTTAATTCGATGATCTTAAAACTTGAGCAACAAACTCCGCCATGGATGCGCGGCCGCCTACGTGCTGCAAAGGTGGCACTGATGCCGATGCCTGCCTAGGGTCGGAGTTTGGCAACGTGGATTGTTTCTAAGACTGTCGATTTGCATCGAACTCTGAGCCAAATGGAATAAGAATTTGCATTTCAGTCTGACCCACTCCTAACCAGATTTATCCGGTTATTTTGCCGGTTCAGAATGATTGTACGGGTCAATTCACCATGCAATTGCTGGGTCAATTTCCGACGCAAATCAACACCAATCCATTGATAGCGTAGTTCTAAGGGGCTGCTTAGGCTGTGACTTCAACCGATCGATAGGGTTGAACTATTGGCTAGATTATGTGACATAACTAGAATCCGATTACGACCAGGAACCGAACCCGAGCCGGGATTGGGAACCTCATTGGTTCAACAGCCGAGCCATTGGCCCGATTACCCAGATATAAGGCTCGCATGTGGCAATGAATTGGGTTATTTCCACACCAGTGGCAAGTTTCTACCTTTACGGCCTCTTTCTTGGGCGCTGATAAGGGCCCTTACAAAGGCATTTAGGGGGATTTTCGGCAAGGTATTGGGTTATCAGTCGGCAAAGAATTGAGCTAAACGACAGCGATAAGAGCTGCTCAGTTTCTAAAAAATTGGTTCATTTCAAAAATTCTTTTAAGTATTCGGACATTGATCTGAATATAACCGCCACCCATGTGAACGAGTTGCGGGTAAAAGGGCTGCTCGTC
>Ga0307373_10002991_pt1 | contig 29991 bp, 34 predicted proteins | sample OX2MG_FD_202534 | JGI IMG/M metagenome (GOLD analysis project Ga0307373, IMG submission 202534) | Soil microbial communities from Risofladan, Vaasa, Finland - OX-2 | ecosystem: Environmental > Terrestrial > Soil > Coastal area > Acid sulfate soil | place: Finland: Risofladan, Vaasa | collected... | reverse complement strand
GCTTCCAGGTGCCGAGCAGCATCACCACCGCCAGGGCGGGGATCAGCAGCTCGAACCAGGCCGAGAAGGCGCTGCCGACGAAGGCGACCAGGACTGTGAGGATGATCCCCGCCTGGTTCACCTTGAGAGCGCTGTGGTCGACGATCCCGATTCGGGCGGCCAGTTTTGCTACTTCTCGATCGGGGCCTTGATGAGGGACCCCCACTCGGTCCAGGAGCCGTCGTAGTTCCGGACGTTCGGGTAGCCGAGGATCTCGGTCAGCACGAACCAGGTATGCGCCGAGCGCTCCCCGATCCGGCAATAGGCGATCGTCTCCTTGTCGGGTTCGATGCCCTGCGCGCTGTAGAGCTCTTGCAGGTCGGCCACGCTCTTGAAGGTCCCGTCCTCCTTGACGGCCTTGGCCCAGGGGATGTTCTTGGCAGTCGGGATGTGGCCGCCCCGCTGAGCGCCCTCCTGCGGCAGGTTCTCGGGTGCGAGCAGCTCGCCCGAGTACTCGCCCGGGGAGCGGACGTCGACCAGGCCCGCCTTGCCGATCCGCTCGGCGACGTCGTCGCGGTAGGCCCGGATCGACTCCTTGGTGGAGCCACTGAACTTGAAGCCCGTCTCCCCGTAAGAGGGGGCCTCGGTGCTGAAGTCGCGGCCCTCGGCCTCCAGCTTGACGCGGCCGCCGTCCACCAGCTTCACGTTGTCGAAGCCGTAGTACTTGAGCGTCCAATACGCGTAGGCGGCGAACCAGTTGTTGTTGTCGCCATAGAGCACGACGGTCGTCTTTGGACCGATTCCGCTGCTGCTCAGCAGCTGTTCCAGCTGGTCTTTGGCGGCGATGTCGCGCACCGGCCGAGCCTGGAGGTCAGTGCGCCAGTTCCACCCCACCGCGCCGTTCAGGTGGCCCTTCTCGTAGGCCGTGGTGTCGACGTCCACCTCGACCAGCCGGACTGCCGGGTCGTTGAGGTGTTCGACGGCCCAGTCAGTGCTGACCAGGGCGTTCGGGTTGGCGATGTGTCCATTGCTTCCCATCTGTTTTTGTCCTTTCAGGTTTCCGAGATTGGCAACCAGGCATGGCTTGGCTGAAAAAAAGAAAAAGACCGGGGCTTCCGCCGGGGCCTTTATGAAGTGGAGGCGCGGAGGAAGTTCTTGCCGGTCTTCAGCGCTTACAGAAGCAGGCGGGAGTATGGATCAGCCGCATCGCGGGATACTGATAGCCGTTCTCCAGCCGCATTTGACGGCATTGTAACCACAGGTCGAGACCGATTTCTTCCATCCGGATAGGCTTGATCTGCTGATGCGAACCGGTCTCATCAAGTACCAGGCGCTGGGCAACGATTACCTGGTCCTCGACCTGCCCGGCCCGCTCGATGAGCTCCTGCCCCTGCTGCCGGTGCTCTGCCACCGCCAGTTCGGCCTCGGCAGCGACGGCCTGCTCGCCTTCGATCCGGCCGCGATGTCGGTCCGCATATTCAACCCCGACGGCAGCGAGGCGCAGAAGAGCGGCAACGGGCTCCGGATCACCGCCGCCCACGCCGTCCTCGAGCACGGCGCGCCGGAACGGTTCGAGATCTTGACCATGGATCGCGCCAACCAGGTGACGGTGCTGGAGACCCTGGGCCCGCGGGTCGTCAGCGAGCTGGACATCGGGCGCCCGTCATTCCGGGCCGCCGACCTGCCGGCAACGGTGGAGGGGGAACCGGGGCAGGTGACCATCGAGACGCCCGCCGGGACCGTCAAAGCAACACTGGTCTCGGTCGGCAACCCACACGCGGTGGTGTTCGGCGAATCGGTGGACCCCCGGCGGATGGTCGAGCTGGGCCCGCACATCGAACGGCACCCGATGTTCCCGGAGCGGACCAACGTGCAGCTGGTCGAGGTCCTCGACCGGGGCCGGGCGCGGATCGAGATCTGGGAGCGCGGAGCCGGTTACACCCTCGCCTCCGGCACCAGCGCGAGCGCCGTCGCGGCGGCGCTGATGCGGGAGGGCTTGGTCGACGAGCGGGTGACGATCACGATGCCCGGTGGCGAGCTTCATGTTCACCGCGGAGCTGACGGCGGACTGGTCCAGCGTGGACCCGCCCAGCGGGTCTACCGGGCGGAGCTCGAGCTCACCGACCTGATGGGGGTCAGGATTCCACCCTCGGGCTGACCCCGGCGGCGGTTGCCCTCAAACGGAGAACGGCGGCCAGGCTGCTGCCAGGCCGCACGTGTCCCCCTTTCCCGGGGCCTTCCCTCCCTCTTCAGACGGCTTGCCCCTGGATCGCAAGGTAGAACTCGCGGTCCCCGGAGGAGACCAGCGAGGCGCCGATGCCCCTCAGTGCCTGGGAGACGGCTTCCATCCGGTCGACGGGGCCGTCGTACTCGGCCTCGAAGGCGGCGACGTCGCCGTCCGAGCCGAGGGACCTGACGCTCGACATCCCGGGCGCGCTGTCGAGCAGCTCGGCGACCTTCTCCGCCAGCTCGGCGTCGAGGATCGGGCGAACGCTGACCAGCACCTTCGGGCTCTCCTCGGCCGTCGACCAGTCGAGGCCGAGGAACGCGGAGGGAAGCCGGACGGGCGTCGGCTCCGCGGGAAGAAGATCGGAATCGGTGCCCCAGCCGAGGCTCTCGACCACGTTCTCCGGCTCGCCCTGGGGCTCCGGCAGGAAGGGGGCGCGGTAGCTCTCGGGCAGCGGAGCCAGGCTCGCCTGGGCCGCCTCGACGCGCTCGGGCGCTGAGGTCGAAACCGGCAGGACCGGGGCCGGGGGCTGGACGGTAGCGGCGGCGCTGCGAGCGCGGATGCGCTCGAAGAGCTCGGTCGGGACCGACGACCGCCAGTCAGATGCCGGCTGGGATTCGCTGCTGCGGCGCTCGAAGCGCCAGTGGTCGAGAAGCGTGGGCTCGGACAGCTGGACCAGGTTCTCGCTGTTGTCGGAATCCGTTCCTTCCACCGTCATCTCGGGGTTTTCCGCCGTGCTCATGACCGCAAGTTATGACGGCTGCCGGTCATGTCACCGTCATGCCGGCGACGCGTCGCGATCAGAGCTGGATCGACGGGCCCCCAGACCCCTCCGAGCTCGGGAGGTAATGGCTGATCGCATGGGCGAGGTTGGGCAGCGGCAGGGACTGGAGCCAGACCTTGCCCGGGCCCGTCAGCTGGACCAGGAAGAGGCCGTCTCCGCCGAAGAGCACGTTGCGGATCCCCGGCACCGTGGTCACCGAGAACTGGACGCTGGCGTCGAGCATCCCGACGTGACCGGGATGGACGCGGATCGTCTCGCCGGCCGCCAGCTCCTTCTGAACGACCTCGCCCTGGAGCTCGCACCACCAAAGGCCCTGGCCCTGGATCCGCTGCATGAAGAGGCCCATGCCGCCGAAGATGGCGCCGCCGAGCTTCTGCTGCATCGCCACCGTGAGCTGGATCTGGGCCGTGCCGGCCAGGAAGCCGTGCCGGTGCACAACGTATCCGGGATGGCCCGCCGGTAACTCGACCGGCAGAATGGTGCCCGGGACCTTGGTCGCAAAGCCGACCTGTCCGGGAGCCTGGTAGGCGTAGTACTGGGTCATGTAGATGGTGGAGCCACTGATCGCGCGGGTCAGGGCGCCGAAGAGCCCACCCTGCTGGCCCCCGACCGCGGTGCCGCTCTGTAGCCCGATGCTGGCGGTCATCCAGGAGAGCTCCCCGGACTCGGCGAAGATCCACTCCTGCGGCTGCAACTCGACCTCCAGGACCGGCATGGTGGTGCCTAGGATCTTGTAATCCACGTCCTCTTCCCCTCTCTCCTCTTTTTGTCTATGAACCGCCGCCGGCGGGCCGGCCGGCCGCGATGACCATGAGGCCGCGGTCCGCGGCGGTCAAGACCCGCGCCCCATCCGGTTCGACGACCACATCGTCCTCGATCCGGACTCCTCCCCAGCCGGGCACGTAGACGCCCGGCTCGACGGTCACCACGTTACCCGCCTCCAGCCGCACGGTCGAGCCGGGCTCGAGGTTGGGAAGCTCGTGCGCGTCGAGGCCGAGACCGTGCCCGGTGCGGTGAATGAACCGCTCGCCGTAACCCGCCCGCTCGAGGCTCTCCCGCGCGGCGGCGTCGACCTCGCCGCAGGTGGTTCCCGCCCGGATCGCCTCGATCGCCCGGTCGTGGGCGTCGAGCACCGCCTGGTGGACCCTTTGCTGCTCAGCGTCGGGCTTTCCGATCACGGCCATCCGGGTGGTGTCGCCGTTGTAGCCGCGGTGTCGGGCGCCGAAGTCGAGCAGGACCAGGTCGCCAGGCGTAAGGCGGCGCTCGCTGGGTCCCAGGTGCGGCAGCGCCGAGTTGGGTCCGCTCTGCACCAGCGGAGCGAATGCCAGGGAGGCGCCGGATTGCTGGATCAGGGCCGCGAGACGGCCCGCCACCTCGCGCTCGCTCAGGCCCGGGCGAAGCTCGGCGAGGATGGACTCGGTCGCCTGGTCGGTGAGGCGGGCGGCCTCGGCGAGCAGCTCCAGCTCGGCGGGCTCTTTGACGGCGCGGAAGGAGCGCATCGCGGGCGAGGCGTCGACCACGCGACCGGCCTCGATCGATTCCAGGCGGGCGAGCGTCAGGTGCTCTTTCTCCACGGCGAGCACGTCCGCGTCCCCGAGGGCGTCGATGAGGACCCGATAGGGGTCTGTCCCATCGCGCCAGGAGACGACCCGGACCTGGCGGGCCCTGCCCTCGGCGTTCTCGCGCTCGAGGTCGGGGACGACCAGCACCATCTCGCCGGCGGCGCGGACCGCAACCGCCATCAGCCGCTCGTGAGGGTTGGCCAAAAAGCCGGTCAGGTAGAGGATCGAGACCGGGTCGCTGACCCAGGCCGCCCCCGCGCCGGCCGCCGTCATCCATTCGCGCAGCCGGGTGAGACTCACAGGCATCGAGGGTACATTTGCCTCGAGGCTTTCGTAATTTCCTTGGACGACCACAAACACCTGCTGACCGGCGGACGGCTCCGGCAGGCCTTCCTGCTGACCGCCTTCATCCTGCTGGTGGAACTGGCGGCTGGCCTCCTGTCCCATTCGATCGCGCTGCTCGCCGACGCCGGTCACATCCTCACCGACGTCTTCGCACTGGGCGTGGCCTGGTTCGCGGTGGTGCAGTCGAGCCGCCCCGCCGACCTCCGGCGGACCTATGGCTACCAGCGCGTCGGCATCCTGGCCGCGGGCGCCAACGCCGTGACCCTGGTCCTGATCGTGATCCTGATCCTGGTCGAGGCGGTCCAGCGCCTGCTGCACCCGCAGCCCGTGAACGGCGCCCTGGTGATCGTGTCCGCCCTGGTCGCGATCGGGGTGAACGCCTACATCGCGCGCGGGTTGCGCGCCGATGACCGGAACCTCAACGTGCGCGCGGCCCTGCTCCACGTGCTGGGTGACCTCGCCGCCTCGATCGGAGTGGTGGCGGCAGGAGCGCTGATCCTGCTCACCGGCTGGCTCTACGCCGATCCGATCGTCTCCATCCTCATCACCGGGCTGATCAGCTTCGGGGCCTGGCGGATCGTCATCGACGCCGTCAACGTCCTGCTGGAGGGGGTGCCTGCGGGCATCGATCTCGACGAGGTGCAGGGCGAGATCACCGCGGTGGCAGGGGTCACCTCGGTCCACGACCTTCACGTCTGGTCGCTGTCGGGTGAGTCGATAGCGCTGAGCTGCCACATCGTGGTCCCCGAGGACCAGCCGGCCGCTGACTCCGAGCACATCGTTCGAGAACTGGAGATGTCGCTCTGCTCACGCTTCGACATCGGCCACACGACCATCCAGGTCGAGTCCTGCCATCCCTGTTCCGCGGAGTTGACTCATGGGCCGGACGAGCACAACCATCCCCACTTTGCGGTGGGTTAGCCGCGCCGGCTACTCGATGGCGAGGATCGTCAGCTCGTAGGGCTCGCCGCCGCCGGGGTCGACGCTGACGGTGTCTCCCTTGCGGTGGTTGAGCAGTGCCTTTCCCACCGCGGATTCGTTCGAGATGCGGCCGTCGGCCGGCGACGCCTCCGCCGGACCGACGATGGTGTAGTGCTCCTCGGGTCCGCCGGCCTCGCTGAAACGCACCGTCGAGCCCAGGTGCACTACTCCGTCGGCGACGGGCGCGGAGATCAGCGACGCATTGCGCACGATCTGCTCGAGCTCGGCGATGCGTGACTCGATGAAGCCCTGTTCGTTCTTGGCCGAGTGGTACTCGAAGTTCTCCGACAGGTCTCCAAGTTCGCGCGCCGACTTGATCTTCTCGACGATGTTCGGCCGCCGCACCCCTGTCAGCTCGGCGAGCTCAGCCCTGACGGCGGCGAGGCCTTCGGGCGTGATGTCGACTTTTCCAGATTCCGGCACAAGGTCAGTCTAGAAGTGGCGTTAGTACTTATGCTGTGCGCCGCATTCGCCCGCGCAAATAAGGAGGAAGTGCGTTTATGAGTTCGATCCGATGTTGAGGGCTCGTCTCCTGACCGTGGTGATGCTGCTGATGGGCATCCTGTTGGTGGTCGGTGGAACCGTCTCGGTGCTGCCAACCTCACTGCTGCCGTTCGACGGCCTGGCCGGCGCTGACGTCTCGGTCGCCGGGGTGGCACTCGGGGTCGGCATCGCGGCCGCCTCGTTCAACCCCGAAGCCCACGTCAGCTGGGTTCGGATCGCGATTCTTTACTCGATCCTCGAGATCGTCTATCGAGTCGTTTTCGGCATCTTCTGGGGCACCTGGGGAACTGGGGTCCCGTCCCTTCTGGCGATCATCTTCGCGATTGTGCTGATCGTCCTCTACCCGCGCCGCGGCGAACTCATGCCGCACGCGGACACGAGGCCGGCAGTCGCAGGCGCCCACTGACGGCGCGAACAGCCAGCTGAAATAAGAGAAAGGGGAAGGCTTCTTTCGCGGGAAGCCTTTCTCCTTTCTTTTTTATCCCGCTTTATGCCGCTCCCGGCACCAGTGCCTGCGCCTGCGCGGTGAGGCGCTTTTGGTAGAAGTAGGACAGCCCGAAGACGCCGGCGCCCAGCGCGACTCCCACGACCGCCGCCGCCGCCGCGTGAAGGGGCACCGGGTAGAGGGGGATGAAGGCGGTGACGTCATCGCCGAGAACGAACGCGGCCGCCAGCGCGGCCGGGGTCAGCAGCGGCAGCAGCTGGAGGCGCTGGAGCACCTCCGGCACCGGCGGCTCGGGGCGCGCCATCTGACGCTGTCCCATGACAGAGACCGAGCGGACGTAGCGCAGACTGGGCGTCACGCTGATCGCAACCTGGACGACGTTGCCGGGCACCTTGGCCAGCTTCTCGGGCGGGCAGAGATACTGCTCGGTGCCGCTCCGGGTGCGGATCATCAGCATCCCGAGACCTCGGGAGGTGCTGACCGAGCTGGCCCCGAGAAGCTGGCCCTGGACGACCAGCGGCTGTGCCCTGCGGTCCTTGAAGGCGAGCCTCACGCCGGGACCGATGAGGCTGACGAGGATCACTATCGGCGCCAGCCAGGCGACCGCCGCGATGATCTTGACTGGGAGTCCGGTCGGTGCGAGAGGACCCCAGATCAGCTCGGCGATGACCAGCAGGCAGAATACGATCGCCGCCAGGGAGTAATAGCCGAGGCGGATCACCCACTCGGGGGAGTACCCCTGGAGGAAGCCCCCCGCCTCGACGTAACGCTCTCGTTGCCGCCGCTGCTGGGCTCCGCCCGGGGGCGCCGAGGAGGCCTTGGGGCGAACCTGGCGCATGGTCTTTTTCACCTGGCGCACCTGTGCGCGCTTCTTGCCCATCTTGTGGAAGGCAAAGTCTATCGACCGTCCGCAAGCCCCGGAATTGGGCTAGGCTTCGGTGGACTGCGCTTCTGCAAGGACGGAAGCCGCTTCGATATGAAGATCAGGATTCGAGGAGCTTTCAACATCCATGGGTGACTTCGCCACGTCGGTCCCGAGCGCTTCCTCGGCCGCCGTTTACAGGTACGCGGTGGAGCTGGTCGAGGACACCCGGCGAGCCAACGAGACCAAGATGGCCGACGCCCGCGACCTTGCGGCGGTCGTCCGGATCGCGGACGAGCCCGCCGCCGACCGGATCCTGGGAGCCGCCGAAGAGGCGTGCGCCCGTGACCTGCACATCGCGGAGCAGCAGGCAGAAGAGGTGGTCCGCCACGCGCGAAGCGGGATCATGGCGGCCGTCCAGCGCTACGCCCAGGCCCTGGTCGAGGACGCTCGCAGTGCCGGGCAGAGCCGCCTCGACAAGGCCACCGAGCTGGCCGAGCTGGTCCGGCTGGCCGACGCGAATTCAGCCGACCGCCTGCTGCAGGCCATCCATACCGTGAATGAGGCCTCGCTCCGGACCGCCGAGCGCCAGGCCAACGGCGTCCTCGAGGCCGCCCAGACACGGCTCACCATGTCCAGCCGGATCGGCGAGGGATCGCCGTCGCCCTACGCGACCCAGAACGGACCTCCCGTGGCCCCGCTGCCGCCGGTTGCGACCGAGCCGGAGAGGATCATGATCGGCGAGCCCGACCCCCAGGAACCGAGTTCGGCCCCCCCGGTGCCGTCCTACTATTCCTCGCCGGCCAACGGCTCGCCCAGCGAGCCGCGTGCCGACGAGGCGGACGTCGACCGCTTCCGCCCGGAGGGGTCATAGGCAGGAGCCCGTAGGAGAGAGCAGACATGAGCCAACCTTCCCAGGGCCGGGTTCTCCAGGAGGTTGCTCGCCGTCTTGCCGAGGTCTTCGCCGCCGCGTCGGCGATGGTGGCCGCGGCCGAGGAACGAAACCGGGTCAGGGAAGCCGAGACGGCACGAATCGCCGAGGTTCTCGGCCGGGCCGACAACTCCAGCCGGCGGCGGGTGATGACGGCTCGCCGGGCGGCCAGCGCCGCTGAACTGCAGGCGGCCCAGGCGCTGGCGGACGAGATGCGCTACCAGGCCGGGTCTCGCGCCCTGGCCGCCGTCCACCGCTACGCCGGCACGTTGACGCGAGAGGCGGAGGAGGGCAACACCCTGGGCCGGCAGCGCCTCGGCGAACTGGGCGAGATGCTGGGCCGCCTCGATCGCAGCCAGGCCCGCTCGCTGCTCGAGGTCGTGGAGAAGGCCGAGGCCGAGCGGCTGGCCAGCGCGCAACGCCAGGCGTCGGACCTGTCCGCCCAGATCCAGGAAGCCATCGGAGCGCTGCCGGCGCCACCTCTCGAGTTCGACGACGCGCGCCCGCGCTCGCGTAAGAATCGCCGCCGGGCGCGCAAGGAGACGCGAGCCGCCGAGGTCGTGGACGACCCGGGCCAGGTGGTCCACCTCGACCCCGCCCGTCGCCGTAGCGCGACCTAGCGGGGACCGTGACCGGGACCCTCTTGACCACCGTCGAGGTGGCGGAACGGCTCGGCCTGAGCGGTGCCGCCGTGGCCCAGGCCGTGAGGACCGGCGCCCTCCAGCCCGCCGCCCGAACGGCAGAGGACTTCCTCTTCTCCGAGCGTGCCGTCGCCGCCTTCGCCGAGCGCCGGGCGCGGGCCGCCGCGTCTCCCCTGCAGGCGCCTGCAGCCAGTTCTCGGACCGAGTGGACGGGGGACGTGGACCGGCTCAACTCCTGGTTGCGAGACCTGACCGATGCCATGCCCGGCCGGCGCCCCGACCAGACCATCGCCCTCGGAGCGAGCGCCTCCGCGCCGGAAGCTCCACCGCCGAGCGCCGCGCCGCCAGCAGCTGCAGCGCCGACAACGCCGCCTGCTCCCGCGGTACTGGCCGACTTTCAACGCCCGTCCCCGCCACCTACGGCCCCTCCCGCGCCGGTTGCAGAGCTCGGGTTGCCGCCGCGGCCGGTACCCGAACCCGAGCCACCTCCCGTAGTCGAGCCGGAGCCCGCGCCCCCGGCAAAACCAGAGCGAGAGCCCGTCCCCGAGCCGGAGCCCAAGCCGGATCCCCAGCCAGAGCCGGAGACGGTCCCCGAGCCCAACCCGGTCGTGGACGCGGCTCCCCCGGCGCCGCAGCCCGCGCCGGAGCCCGCACCCGAGCCGGCGCCCCAGCGGGCGGCCCAGCTCACGCCAGAGCCCGCACCCCAGCCGGCGGCCCAGGCCGAACCGGAAGCCGCGCCCGAGCCAGCGCCCGTCGTCGACGCCGCCTCTTCCACCCCCGAGCCTGGGCCCGAACCCGGCCCGCTGCCCGCCGCCGAACCCGAGCTGATCCTCGCCGCGCCGATCCAGCCCGCGCCGAGCTCGGGGCTCTCCCGGCAGGCGATCCTCGTCATCGAGCCGATCAACAAGTTCCGCGTCCTCCGCGAAGTCGCCGACCGCCTGAGCGCGGTGCCGGGGATCACCGACGCCCGCCTGGAGCGCCTGGAGTCGGGCCTGGCCACCTACCGGGTCAGCTTCGGCGACACGCAGCCGAACGGTGAAGCGATCGCCGGGGCACTCGCCCCGCTGGGGCTCCAGGTGATGCTGGTCGACTCGCAGTGAGGCGCCTGCGCCTGGGCCCGATGCTGGGCGCCACCGTCGCCGGACTGGTCGGCGGCGCCGTCTTCGCCTCGGTCCTGCTCCTGGTCGTAACGCCCAGCGCCGGGCCGACCTACTGGGCGGCCGTGGCCATCGCCACCGCCGTCTCCCTCGGCGCCGCCCTCGGCAGCCAGGTCGTCGGCGCCCTCCAGCCGCCGCCTCCAGCCGAGGAGGGGATGACCTACGCGCTGAGCTTTTCCGCCGCACCGCCTGGCGGCCTGATGCCGACGGCGGAGGCGATGGTCCGCTTCGACGAGGAGCTCCGGCTGGCCGCGGAATATGGCCGGCCGCTCTGCGTCGCCCTGGTCGGCCTCGACCCCGCGGAGGGCGTCGAGGCGACGGACGCCCTGGAGGCGCTCCGTCAGCTCAGCGCCGGCGCGGTCCGCAAGCAAGACGTGGTCACCGACCGGGGATCGGCCGAGGTCCTGTTGATGCTGCTGGAGACGACCTACTCGGCGGGCTGGGTGGTGATGGAGCGCATTCACCACCGCGTCTCGGCAGTGGGCGTCGGGGCCCTCCGCTGCGTGCTGGTGGCGCCGGGCGAGACCGATACCCTGCGCGAGGTGCTCGACGAGCTCGACAGCGGCCTCGAGGCGTGTCGCGACATGGACGTCCACTTCGCCGATCCGACCAAGCTGCTCGCCCCCGCCCGCTAGGTGAACAGCGTGCCCGAGAGTTGCCCGCTCTGCCGGGCCGAGCGGATCTCGCGCTGGTACTACGAGTCGGAGCTCTGCTGGATCGCCGACTGTCAGATCTGCTCGACCCCGATGGTCGTTTGGCGCAGCCACGGGATGCCCGACGAGCCCACCCGCCAGGCCATGCGCGACGAGCTTGCCCGGGTGGCGGCAAAGGAGTACCCGGAGGGCTGGTGGTTCGACCCCGTCATGCGGCAGATCCCGGACCACTTCCATTGCCATGCGAGACCCAAGAACGGGTTCTTCGGGCCGCGGAAAAGTAGCCAACCCACCACCTGAGCGGTGGTGCTAATCTCCGCTCGCCCATACTGAAAGGTAGAAGCAAGTACTCGGGCGGCTAAAGCACAAGTGCGTGTCCCGTCCGCCAGGAGGTAAGGCCTCAGATGCCAAGAGCGATCTGGAGTGGCGCCATCAGTTTCGGGCTGGTCAACGTACCCATCAAGCTGTTCACCGCAACCTCGCAGAAGGACGTCCGCTTTCACCAGCTCCACGACAAGGACGGCGCGCGGATCCAGCAGAAGCGCGTCTGCAGCAAGGACGGTGAGGAGGTCCCGCTCGAGCACATCGTCAAGGGCTATGAGGTCTCCCGCGACCAGTACGTCGTGGTCACGCCCGAAGAGCTGGAGGCGCTCGATCCCAAGGCCTCCCGGACCGTCGACATCCAGGAGTTCGTGGACCTCGACGAGATCGACCCGGTCTACTTCGACTCGACCTATTACATGGTCCCCGAGAAGGGCGCGGCGAAGGCCTATGCGCTGCTGCTGGAGGCGATGCGAGCCTCCAAGAAGGTGGCCATCGCCCGCGTCGTGCTGCGCCAAAAGCAGCACTTGGTCGCGCTCCGGCCCCTCAACAACGCGCTCTCGATGGAGACCATGCTCTACGCCGACGAGGTCGTCGGCACCGATAGCCTGGAAGGCCTTCCCGAGGACGTCGAGGTCACCGACCGCGAGCTCAAGATGGCTCAGCAGCTCATCGAATCGCTGGCCGACGACTTCAAGCCCGAGCGCTACAAAGACGACTACCGGGAGCGGGTGCTGGGCATGATCGAGCGGAAAGCCGAGGGGCAGGAGCTCGTCGTCGCCGACGAGGAGGAGGAGCAGGCCCCCGTGGTGGACCTGATGGCCGCCCTCGAGGCCAGCCTCGCCGCGGCCAAGGTGCGGCGGGAGGTCGAGCCCGCCGAGGAGACGCCGGCCAAGCCCGCACGCCGGCGCAGGAGCGCCTGATCCCCGACTCGAAGACCGTCGACGTCGTCGTCGAGGAGCGAAAGCTCAAGCTCTCCAACCTGCAGAAGGTCCTCTACCCGCAGGCCGGCTTCACCAAGGCGCAGGTGATCGACTACTACACGCGGATCGCGCCCGCGGTGCTTCCCCACCTCCGCGACCGAGCCCTGACCCTCAAGCGCTACCCGAACGGGGTGGACGCCCCTTACTTCTACGAGAAGCGGAGTCCGGAGCACCGCCCGGAGTGGGTGAAGACCAGCCCCGTCTGGAGCGTCGGCAAAGGGCGGGACATCCAGTTCACGGTCTGCAACGACCTGCCCACACTGGTCTGGCTGGCCAACCTGGCCGACCTCGAGCTCCACACCAACCTGTCGCTGGTCAGCGACTTCCTGCAGCCGACCATGATGGTCTTCGACCTCGACCCGGGCCCGCCGGCAAGCATCGTGGATTGCTGCCGGGTCGGGCTCTGGATCCGGGAGATCTTCACCCAGCTCGAGATCGAGGTCTTCGCGAAGACCTCGGGCTCGAAGGGCCTCCAGCTCTACATCCCGCTCAACACGCCGGTCACCTACGAGGAGACCAAGGCGATGTCGCATGCGATCGCGGAGCTGCTCCAAGAACAGCACCCGGAGCTGGTGCTGTCGAAGATGAGCAGGAGCGCGCGCGAGGGCAAGGTCTTTGTCGACTGGAGCCAGAACGACCGTATCAAGACCACCGTCGGCGTCTACTCGCTGCGGGCGAAGGACCAGCCGACGGTCTCCACCCCCGTCAGCTGGGAGGAGGTCGAGGAGTGCCTCGACCGCGGTGAGCCCGCCTTTCTGAGCTTCCTCAGCGATGAGGTGCTGGCGCGATATGGAGAGTTGGGCGACCTTTTCGCGCCCGTCCTGACCGTCCAGCAGAGGCTTCCCGCCCTCGACGGCTTCGGGTCTAAGCCGGCTCGCAAGAGGGCCGCACGGACCCGAACCCGATAGCTGACAGCGACCTGAACCGGTTCCGGACCAGCGGACTTACTTATTTACGGGCTGTCGGTTAGGCCCTAAGCTCCCCCCAGTTCACCTCGAGACGAATCCGAAATGTCGGTGATTTGTCGGTGCAGTGGCGGACGATCGCCACGGTCAGATCCGGAAGAGGCTCTCCCGAGCCCTCTGACCACCGACGAAAGATCGTCAAACAGGCGTTAGAAAGGCCAGGCGCCGCGAGCGTCAATCAAGAAAGGCCAAGGAGGAAATCGTAGAAGTGAGCAAGGTCAAACGGCTACTCGTGGGGATGCTGATCGTGGGAGCCATCACTGCGGCTACCGCGACCGGCACCTTCGCGACCTTCAACGCATCGACAAGCAACAACGGGACCATCACCAGCGGCACCCTGCTGCTGGGCAACAGCGCCAACGGCGGAACCGCCTGCATTTCGACGGCCGACACCGGCGCGGCCAACACCATCACGGCCGGCAACAGCAACGCCTGTGGCGTGCTGTTCACCAGCAACCTCAATCCGACCGGGTCGACCACCGCGTACTTGGACCTGACCAATGACGGCAACTTCAATGCCGCCACTTCGAGCCTGACGGTCAGCGCCTGCTCGTCGACCCAGCACACCGTCACCATCAACGGCCACACCTTCGGAGGCGACGTCGCCCGGGTGCCCCTTTGCAACCAGCTCCAGCCCGTCATCGCCGAGGTCACGACCTCCAATGGGTCGACGCTGGCCGCCTCAGGCTGCTATGTCGGAACCGCCAGCGGGACGACCCCGCTCACCGGCTGCAGCTACAGCCCGACGGTCACCGGCGCCGCCGGCAGCTATGCACTGGGCGCGTGGAATGCCGCCGTAACCCGGCACTTCGTGGTCTACGTCAACTTCCCCGACACCACCGACAACGGCTACCAGGGACAGAACGCCGCGCTGACTCTCACCTGGACCCTGAACCAGTAACCGAATAACCAATACGCCCAAAGCGAAAGTAAAAAAGAACGATATGAACGCGACCATGCGAGTCCCTTGCAGTCGCTGCGGGCAGCTGAACCACGTGGAGCGGGCAGCGGAGGTCTCCTTCCGCTGCACCGCCTGCGGGGCCCCCAACACCGTCCGAACCCTTGCCAGCACCGGAACCACCCCGCCTGAGGAGCCCCGCCGGGCTCCCCGGCGGTGGCAGCCGGCGGTCACCCCCCGGTCCGCCGGGTCCCGCGCCGTTACCGCCGCGGTCGCGGTTGAGCGCAAGAGCTCCCTCGGTCGGGCCAAGCAGATCCTGGTGGCCCTGATGGTCCTCGCGACCGCCAGCGTCCTCATCCACCCGGGCGGCACCTTCGCGACCTTCAACGCGCAGACCGCCAACGCGGCCAACATCACCACCGGCGTCCTGCTGCTCGGCGACAAGGTCGCCAACGGCACCGTCACCTCGGAGTGCTTCTCCTCGGGTGGCGCCGCGCCCGGCAACCCCCAGATCGTCAGCTCGGCCAACAGCTCGAACTGCGCCTCGGTCTGGACCGTCGCGGCCCCCAACAAGCCGGGCGACTTCTTCCTCGCCCACGTCGCGATCCGCAACCCGGGCAACGTCTCCGCCAGCACCCTGCAGATCGAGGCAACCACCGGGAACACCTGTGACAGTGCGCCCGGTGTCGTCGACGGCGCGATCACCTACAAGGGCTCGAACCAGGCCGCGCTGACCTCGACGCTGTCGGGCGCCACCATCATCGGCGCCACCTCCTTCACGCTCGCCAGCGCGGCCAACTTCACCGTCGGCGAGTACATCCAGGTCGACACCGGCACCAACGCCGAGAACCTGACCGTCAGCAACATAGTCGGCAACGTCCTCACCACGAACGCGGCCGCCAAGGCCCACGCCAACGGCGTCACCGTGGCCGGGTCCGGCGTCTGCCGCCAGTTGCAGTTGGTCATCGCGAAGACCGACTCGACCTACACCACCATGAGCACCTGCCTCTACGGCAACACCGGCGCAGGCACCACGCCATTCACAGGTTGCGTGTACGACACCGCTCACAACCTTCGCGACTTCAACGATAACGGCGTCGTCGGGGGGACCCCGGGTCCGATCTCGGTCGCCGGCGGCATCGCGGCCGGCGCGACGCAGTACTTCGTGATCGCGATCAACTTCCCGAACTCGGCCGGAAGTGACAACGGCTTCGCCGGACTCGGCGCCGCGACCACGTTCAACTTCTACGCACAGCAGTAGCGGTCGGCAGTAGGTAGGCAATGCAGCCGATGGATGCGCCCGGCTCTGGCCGGGCGCAGCCAACCTCGTCTCGCAGACTGGTCCCGATCCGGCTCGGCGGCGCAGCCGCCCCCCCGCTGCCGGTCCGCCAGGCGGCCGCGGTCCCGATCCGGGTCGTTGCGCCGGAGCTGCCCGACACTCGGCGCACCGCCCCCGGTCGGCTCGGACTCGGTCAGCAGGTTCTCATCAGCCTGATGGTGGTCGGCGTCGTCATCGGAATGGTGGGATCGGGGACCTTCGCGAGCTTCAACGCGGTCACCAAGAACACCGTGGCGATCACCTCCGGCGACCTCGTCCTCAGCGACAAGGTCAACGCCGGGAGCGAGTGCTTCTCGGCGGGCGGAGTTGCTCCCAGCAACCCGCAGACGGTCACCGCCGCCAACAGCGGCGGGTGCACCGGCGTCTGGGGCATCACGACCCAGACACCGGGCACGGCGATCGCACCTCTTCAGATGACCATCCGCAACGCCGGCAACCTGACCGCCTCGGCGCTCGACATCTACGCCCAGGCCGCCTGCGCGGACTCCAACAACGGCGCCGGCTATCACGGCGGCGGCAGCCTCTGCGGCCAGGTCCAGCTGGAGATCGAGCAGTACACCGACAGCACCTTCGGAACCCCGTCCCACTGCTGGTACGGGAGCACCAGCGGCTCCCTCTGCCTGGCGGAGGCGAACAAGACGCCGGGCGGGTGCAACGTCTCGACGTGCACGACCTACCCGTTCAGCGACGCCACCCATACGCTTTCCAACTTCGGCAGCACCATCACCAGCGCGGCTCCCATCAACACCGGGGCGCTGGCCGCTAGCGGCGGCAAGGCCTACTTCCTCGTCTTCGCCAATCTCCCCGGCACCTCCGGCGATACCTTCCAGGGCCGGCGCGCCGACCTCACCTTCACCTGGCACATCATCCAGTGAGCGGCTACCAATCCCCGGTGGTGAACTAAGATGGCCGCGACCTTGCAGATCCCTCCGTCCAGCGAGGCGCGTGACCTCGCGCCTCCCACCACCGCCGAACGCCCTCGATCGCTGCTGAGCGCACTCGTACAGGTGCTCGGGCTGCTGGTGCTGGGCGTGATCGTCCTCTTCCTGCTCTCGCTGACCGTGGGCCCGCTGCTACTCCCCTACAAGGCGCTGACCGTCTACTCCGGAAGCATGGAGCCGCTGATCCATACCGGGTCGGTCGTCATCGACGTGCCCGTGAACGCCCAGGACGTGAAGGTGGGCGACATCGTCACCTTCGTCCGTCCCGACAACCAGAACGAGCTGGTCACCCACAGGGTGGTCGCCATCGAAACCGGACCCGCCGGGCGCCAGTGGGTGACCAAGGGCGACGCAAACAGCGTCGCCGACCCGTGGCGCGTTCCCGCCTCCGGGTCGGGTTACAAGTACTCATTCAGCATCCCCTACTGCGGGTTCGTGCTGGTCTGGTTGCAGTCACCGATCGGCCGCCTTCTCTTCCTGGTGATTCCCGCCGCCGCCCTCGGGCTGCTCACGCTCTACGAGCTCTGGTGGCCGCGGAGGGCGAAGCCGGCCGGTTAGAGGCCATGCAGGCACCCGCGAAGCGGCTACCGCCGCTTCCACTTCCGGAACCCCCCCGCGGCCGCAGCTCCAGTGTTCGGAGCGCACTGCTGGTGATCCTTGTCGTGGGCGTGACCTCGGGCCTGGTCGGGGGCACCGCCGCGGCCCTCAACGCGACCAACAACAACGTGGGCTTCGTCGCCACGCCCTCGCTGGTCGGTCCCAATTCCTCCGTGCTGACCGCGGCCGCCGGCACCCCGCCGGCGATCACCCTCAGCTGGACGGCGGCGACCAACCTGGGTCCCACCTTCAACGAGTACGCCCTCTACCGGGCGAACAATGCCGTGACCACCGCGACCTCCTGCCCGGGGACGGACACCAGCTATACCGGCGCAAACGGGACGCAGATCTACTTCGGCACCGGCCTTTCCTACACCGACACGCCGAGCAACTCGAGCTCGACCGCGGGCTACCTCTGCTACATGCTCTTCGCCGCCTACACCTCGGGCGGCGTCCCCTCGGTCCCTGTCTGGATCAGCCACCCGGTCGCGGCGCCTTTTAACCCCTACACCGACGCGACCCACACGGCGCCGCATCTCCCCTTCGAGGTCCTGTCCCTGACGTACACCAACAACGCCGTCGCGGGAACGCTGGACAGCCCGGACGTGATCACGATCACCTACAACCAGCCGACCAACGCAGCCGCGATCGCGGCCGCCAACCAGTACGTGTGCACCGACCACACGACCGGCATCATCTACGTCGGAAGCAACATCAACGGCGGTTCCAACAAGTGCTTCAAGTCCGGCGTGGTCGTCACCATCTCGCCTCCCAACGCCGGCAGCTACACGATCACCGGCACGACGCCACTGAAGGACCCGATCTGGGGCAACGGCGCACCGGGGACCACCTTCACCTGGAACAACAACGCCGGCTGCAACGTCGGGGGCACCGCCAACACCGTGCTCTGCGTCACGCTCGGGGTCAACGGGGCTTACGGCGAGACGGTCGCCAACACAGGCTGGACGGTCACCCCGATCGCGGGCACCATAACCGCCAGCGACGGCACCGCCGTATGCACCACCTGCACGGTCCTCACCACCAACCAGCCATGAGCACCATGACCGCCGCTCCGCAGATTCCGGCCGAGAACCGCGACCGCGCATCCTGGACCGTCCTGACGGCGTCGGTTCTGATCCTCGTCGTCGCGGCCCTGCTGGCCGTGAGCGGCCTGCTGGTTCGGCTCGGCAACGACCATGAAGGGCACTCCATCCTTCCGCCCACCGTCGGGGCCGGCGAGTCGGCGAGCGGCCAACTGAAGTTGAGCAATGCGGGCCTGCTACCGGTCGAGGTCTACCTCGAGCCGCGAACCGGAAATGGACTGGCCGATACCTCGCTACCGTCGGGACTTTCCGTCATCGTCCGGCGCGTGTCCGACGGCGCCTACCTCTACCAGGGCCCGATGACGACCTCGATGGGGCCCCTCGAGGTTATCCAGCCGGGCCAGTCGAGCGAGGTCGAGCTGACCGTCAGGTCCGACGAGACCGGCGGGACGGCCGCGGTGCCCATCAACTTCACCTACTTCTGGGCGGCCCGGGTCGCTCTGCCCTGGTGGTGGTGGATTCCGGCCGCCCTGCTGATCGCAGCCTTCCTCGCCTACGGCTACCGGCGGAAGCGAGCGAGAGGGGCCTGAGGCGAGATGGAAGCACGTCTCCCGCGCCGGTTCCCCTACCTGCCGGAGCTCGACGGGGTCTGGCTGCGGTTGATCCTGACCCTGATGGTGCTGATCGCCAGCGCCTCTCTCCTGACCGGCACGGCCGCCACCCTGAACTCGACCACCGTCAACCCGGGCAGCTCGTTCACGGCGGGCACGCTCGTCCTCAGCAACCAGGTGGCCAACCGGAATCCCTGCCTCTCGCAGGGCCCGAGGGTCAGCTGCGACGCCCTCTTCCCGGGCGTCCTGCTGCCGGGCGTTCCCGCGATGGCCAGGGTCACCATCACCAACCTGGGCACCCTGCCGGTGACGACCCTGGGCCTCTGGTCGACGTCCTGCGCGAACGTCAGCGGATCGGGCTCCAACCGCGGCACCGGGGACGTCTGCGCCAGCACCTGGCTGACGATCCACGACGACAACCACGACCAGTGCTACTTCCCGGTCAAGGCGCCCGGCGCCTGCACCACCGCGATGCACGCCACCTTCGACGACTTCGTCAAGGCTTTCAATGGAACGCGCCCGATGGCTCTTTCCACCGACCACCTGGGCGGCGGCAACGCCTACACACTGACCGCCACAATCGACCCGGCCGCGGCCAACGACATCCAGAACCGGGCCGGGAACATCGACTTCATCTGGGAGATCACGCAGGGATGAAAGGGCAAGAGGGGACAGGCCCCCCGGTCTAGAGCTGCTCGCGCAGCAAGGCCGACAGCTCCCGCGCGTTGGTCGTGCCGTAGTTGCCGAAGCAGTTGTTCATCAGGACGTGCGTCTGTTTGGCGGCCCTCGCCACCTCGCGGATCCGCGGGACCCAGTCGGCCAGCTGGTCCTCGTCGTAGAGGTAGCGGAAGCGCTCGACCACGGGGATGCCCGGCTTCTCCCAGAGGTCGCTCCGGCGCCCGTGGAACCGCACCACCGCCAGGTCGGGCGAGGTGACAGCGGTCAGCGGCGGGATGCTGGACTTGAGGCCCTGGGGACCGTCCACCATCACGTAGGGGACCCTGTTGTCCTCGAGGAAGCGAAGGGTGCGCTCGGCGTTCTTCTCGTTGAACCAGCTCCCGTTGCGGAATTCGGCCGCGACCTCGACCCCGAGGCGCCGGCGAGCGTCGAGGATCAGCTCGCGGTTCTCGTTGGAGGGAAAGACCCAGCGCGGGAACTGGAGGAAGACGGCCCCCAGCCGGCCCGCCTCCCTGAGTGGCTCGATGGCTCGCCCGAAGCTGGACCAGACCTCGTCGTAGAGCTCTAGAGGCAGGTCCTTGCCGTAGATGCGGGCCTTCGCCGCCAGTTCCTCGGGGAGCTCTTCGCGGATCGCTTTCGGCAGCCGCTTGACCTCCGAGGGCTGCCCGGTCATGAGGGCGTGGGCCTTCACGTCGAAGCGGAATTCGGCGGGCGTCCGCTCGACCCACAGCTCAGCCGTCTCGCGGGCGGGGATCGCGTAGTAGGAGGCATCCACCTCGACCACCGGGAACTGGCCGGCGTAGTAGCGGAGCCGGTCCTCGGCGGTCTTCGCCTCGGGCGGATAGAAGACGCCCGCGGCGGTCATCGTCGGGTCCGTCCAGGAGGCGGTGCCGACGCGCACCTCGCCACCGCCGGAGCCGATCGGTTCCGCCGCCGAGGGCAGCGCATCGGCCCGTGCCCTGGCGGCCTGTGGACCGGGATCGTGCGCGCCGAAGTCCTCGGCTCCCTCCATGAGCCTCAAAATAGGTCGCTATGCGGATCGGCGTCCTGACCGGAGGTGGAGACGCGCCCGGCCTCAACGCGGCGATCCGCGCCGTGGCCAGGCGCGCCTTCGTCCGCAACCTCAAGGTCAGCGGGATCAAGAACGGCTGGGCCGGCGTCCTCGGAGAGGGGGAGATCGAGGATCTCTCCCCCCTTTCGACCCGCGGCATCCTGCCCCTGGGCGGGACCATCCTCGGCACCTCGCGCACCAACCCACTCAAAGAGCAGGACGGGATCGACCGGGTCATCAGCGTCCTCAAGCGATACGGCATCGACGGGCTGGTGGCGATCGGCGGCGACGACACGCTCTCGGTCGCGGTGGCGCTGAACGGGGCTGGCTTCCCGGTGGTCGGAGTTCCCAAGACCATCGACAACGACCTCAGCGCCACCGAGTTCTGCATCGGCTTCGACACCGCGGTGGGCGTCGTGGTCGAAGCGCTCGACCGTCTCCACACCACCGCCTCCGCCCATCACCGGGTCATGGTCGTGGAGGTGATGGGTCGCGACACCGGCTGGGTCGCGATGGAGGGGGGCCTCGCCGGCGGGGCCGACATGATCATCATCCCCGAGTTCCCGGTCGCCCTCGACGAGGTCGTCGAGCACCTCCACCGCCGGCGCGGCGAGGGCCGCTACTTCAGCATCATCGTGGTCGCCGAGGGAATCCGGATGAAGGAGCTGGAGGGAACCGACGCCGCCGCCGAGCACAAGACCGACGCCTTCGGACATGTCCAGCTGGCCAAGCAGGGCGTCGGCGACGCCCTGAGCAGGCACATCGAGGCCACAACCGGCTTCGAGACCAGGGTCACAGTGCTCGGGCATCTTCAGCGGGGCGGCACCCCTTCCAGCGTCGACCGGATCTGGGCGACCCGCCTCGGTGCGGCCGCCGCCGACCTTCTCGCCGACGGCAAGTCGGGCCTGATCCCGGTGCGGCGCAATGGCGAGGTGGTCGTCATCCCCCTGGCTGACGTGGTCGCCGAGCAGCGCCGCGTCCCCCACGAGCTCTACGAGCTGGCTAAGGTCTTCGGCTAGCGCTAGCCCGTATCCGGCGAGCGCGACTCCAACAGCCGGCGGATGTCCTCCTGGCGGAAGCGGCGGTGGCCTCGCTTGCCGACCCGGACCGAGCTCAGGTGGCCGGCTTCGTCCCAGCGGCGGACGGTGGAGATGTCGACGCCGAAGAGATCGGCGACCTCCCGAATCCCGAGCAGACGGTCGGGCTCATTCTTCAAGATCGATCCTTTCCTCGGCAAAACTGGGCAGAGCTGGGCAGGCCGAGCCAGCCACTCTAGCCCAACCAGGGCTCCCTCGAACTGACTAACGCGCGGGCAGCGGCTCCCGCTCGCCGTCCACGACCAGCGCCAGGTCGGAGGGCTCGACCCGCTGGTAGGCGCGCCACAGCTCGGCCACCCGGGCCTCGCGGGGACCCTGGCGCGCCGCCTCGGCCAGCAGCCCGGCGATCCAGGCCTCGCTGAGCTCGAAGGCGAGCCGCCGGGCCGAGGCCTGGGCAGCGTCGGGATCGCCGGAGCCCAGGCGCGCAAGTGAGGTCGCGGCGGCATCCCGGCCGGGTGACCCGAGCTGCTCCAGCTCGGCCAGGAGAGCGTCTGCCACCCCCGGCTTGGACAGCACCCGCAGGGAGTCGAGCGAGAGGACGTTGGTCGTCCCCTCCCAGATCGGCAGCACCTGGGAATCCCGAAGCAGGCGGGGCAGCCCGGTGTCCTCCATGTAGCCCTGTCCGCCGAAGGCCTCGATCGCCTCCGACGCCGCGGCCACCGCCCGTTTTGCGGTGTAGAGCTTGGTCAGCGAGGTGCCGACCCGGAAGACGTTGGCCTCCTGGTCGGTGGCGACCTTCTGCTCAACCCGGCCGAGCAGTTGGGCGAGGCGAAGGGTCAAGAGCAGGCATCCCTCCGCCTCCACGGCCAGCTCGACCAGCACCTGGCGATGGAGCGGCTGGTCCTGGAGCAGGCGGCCGAAGGCCGCCCTCTGCGAGGCGTAGCCACGCGCCAGCATCAAGCCCCGTCGCATGCTGGCGGCCGCGGAGACCGAGTTGTGAAACCGGGTGATGTTCAGCATCGGCGTCATCTGGCTGAAGCCGTGCTCGAGGACGCCGACCAGCTCCGCCTCCGCGCCGTCCAGGGTCACCTCGCCGGTGGCCATGGCGCGGGTCCCCAGCTTGTCCTTGAGCCGGTCGATGCGGTAGGAGTTGCGGCTCCCGTCGGGCATGAGGCGGGGGATCAAGAAGAGGCCGAGGCCGCGGGTTCCGGGCCCGGCACCTTCCGGGCGGGCCAGCGCCAGGACCATCTCGCCGCCGACGTTGGAGCAGAAGAACTTGCGCCCGTGGACCCGCCAGCCGGCGCCCTCGCGCCGGGCGGTCACGGCGTTGGCTCCGACGTCGGACCCGCCCTGCTGCTCGGTCATCCACTGGCCGGCAGTCCAGGCCTGCGCGGGGTCGCGGCTCACGAGGTGGTCGAACCAGCGCCGGCGGAGGTCGTCGGGGCCGAACTCCGACAGCACCCGGGCGGCGGCGTCGGTCATCGCCACCGGGCAGTAATAGGTCGCGGCGCCGGGCTCGAAGAGGTAGCCGAGGGCGGCGTGGACCACCCGCACGTCGGGGCCGGCGATCGCCAGCGCCTGCGGCTCGTAGGGGAGCGCCGTGCAGCCCAGCCGCGCGGCCGTGGCGGCGAGCTTGCGCCAGGCCTCGGGGTAGACGACCTCGTCCACGCGTTCGCCCCAGGGATCGATGCTGCGCAGCCAGGCCGGGTTGCGCTCGCATTCGTCGCCCCAGCGCCGGATCTCGTTGGCGGCGAGGGAGCCGACCGCCAACAGCTGCGGCTCCGCCCACTCGAGGACGTCCGGTCCTAGCCGCGCCCTCAGCGCTGACTGGAGGGCTGGGTCAGCGGCGAAGGTGTTGTCGGGCAGGAGATCCATCAGGTCTGCGCCTCTTGATTCTGGCCGGTCGCTTCGCGGCTTCGCTTGTCACCGTAGAGCTGGGAGTCGGCCGCCGCGGCCAGGGTGTCGAGGGTCATCCCCTCCCGCCACTCGGCGATGCCGACGCTGACCTGCACCTCGAGGTGGCGCTGCCGGCGCGCGTCCGCCAGGTGCTGTTGGAAGCGGGTCACGACGTCGCCCGCGCCGCGGGCGTCGGTCTGCGGCATCACCAGCGCGAACTCGTCGCCGCCGATCCGCGCCGCCAGGTCGAGCGATCGAACCGTCGCCTTGAGGGTGGCTCCCACCGTCCTCAGCGCCTCGTCGCCGGCCTGGTGCCCGTCACGGTCGTTGAGCATCTTCAGGTCGTCAAGGTCGATCATCGCCAGGCTCAGCGAGTCGCCGAAGCGTTCGGCTCGGGCCAGCTCCCTGCGCAGGAAGCTGTCGAACTCGTGGCGGTTGGCAAGCCCGGTGAGGAAATCGGTCCGGGCTTCGCGCATGTGCTCTTGGACCTGGTGCACGGCGACCGCCATCTGTTCGGCGATCGCGACCAGGAACTCGCGGTCGCGAGGCACCAGCTCGTCGCGGGTGCCGGCCACGGCGATCGCGCCGAGCGGGCGCTCGCGGTGGAGGAGCGGGACGATCACCAGCATCTTTGCCCCGACCTGCGCCACCGGCTCGGGCAGGTTCGTTGCCACGTAGGGCACGGGGGAGGCGCCTCGAGCGGCCGGGCCGAGGAAGGGCTGGTCGAGCGCCACCTCGGGAAAGGCCTTGCCGATCGCACTCCAGTCGTGGTGACGCCGGGAGCGCTGGCTGAGGAACCGGAGCAAGCCCTTCTCGACCGAGACCAGCCAGAGTCCCGCCCACTCCACCTCGAGCGCATCGCGAAGCTGCTCGAGCCCGACGCCGACGACGTCGTCCATGTCGAGCGAGCGGCTCATCGCCTTGGCGATCTCGACCAGCACCTCCATCCGGTGGTGCTCGCCCTCGTAGGCCTGGCGGAGGTGGTCGAGGAAGCCCTGGGTGACCATGAGGGCCACCTTCTCCATGAAGCGCGTCATCAGCTCGGCGGCCTTCTCGATCTCCTCGGCCGAGGCGCCTTCGTTTTCCGCGGCGGTGGTGAGGTGCTCCCAGGCGATCTCGCGCCCGATCGAATAGGCCTGGAGCATGGAGTCCAGAGGCAGGCCCTGGGCGGCGCGCTCGCGGCCGAAGGCCCGGACCGCGAGCAATTCCCGGTCGGTGGGGTCGCGCCCTTCCGCGATCAGCTTCAGGAAGACGCCGAGTGCGCCACGGGACACCGCCGAGACGTCCTCTTGGTGGCGCTCCAGGAACTGCGGGTACTCGGGAATCCGCCCCCGGTAACCCTCCACCATCTCGGCGGTCAGCCCGTCGAGGTCCCCCAACAGCGCCGTCGCGATCTCCTGGAGAGGAGTGCCCGGCATGCCGAAATTCTAGGTCGCCCTGCCGATCTGCGAATTCAGGGTGCCAGCCATTGAGGCGCGATCACGGGCTGCAGCCCGGCGCCGGGAGACGCGGCGGCGAGCGATTCAGGCTCGTAATAGCCGTGGCCGCCCGAGACCACCACCGTGTACACCAGCCGGGCGTCGGGAGAGGCCGCCGATAGGCTGCGGGTCGGGTAGGGCGCGCTGGCCAGCGCCAGCTCGAGTGGACCGCTCACCGACACCAGCTGCCCACCGCTGAAGTCGATCTCGAGGCCGGCCGGCGCGCCGGAGGCGGTCACCTCGGAGACAGGCCCCGAAGAGGTGTCGAACTGTCGGTTGTAGATGACCCGGTCGCTGCCAACCAGCACCTGGTAGGGGTACTGGGGAATGAGGTTGTGGGCCCCGAGGAAGGCCTGCGCGGCGGCAGCCAGGCCCGAGGGACCGGTCGGTAGGGTGAGTCCAGTGACCTGGAAACCGGGCGTCCGGCCACCGGCCGGGTCATTGGGGGCCGCCTGCACCTTCAGCCCGCTCCGGCCCGCCAATGCGGTTACGGCCGCGGCGAGCGCGGATCCCGATGGTTCGTCGTAGCGGTAGACCGGCAGCTCGGCCGGCGCCTGGCCCTTCGGGGCGGGACCGGCGATCCCCAGGGCGGGAGCGCCGACCCCCGGGACGGTCGGCAACGCCGGGGAGATCGAACTGTCGGCGCCCCTGACGGCTGGACTCAGCGAGGGCAGGACGCCGAAGGAGGGCGCCGTTGCGAGGCTGGCCCCGGCACTGGTCGCGCTCGGGGTGCCGGACCCTGCCGGATGGAATCCGGTGAGCAGCCAGCCGAGCCCGGCCACCACGACCAGCGCGGCGAGGGCGGGGGCCAGGTGAGCTGGAGCGGAGAGCCACCCGAGCAGGCGCCGCGGCCAGGTGCGCTGTGCCCCCAGGCGCAGCCAGAGCTGGTCGTCGAACTCGGGACGCGGGCGCACCGAGGCGAACATCGCCTCCAGGCGGCGCTCCAGCTCGGGATCTTCAGCCATCTTCCCGCAGCTCTGTTCGAAGCGCCTTGAGGGCCCGGTGGTAGAGCATCTTGGCGGCATCCTCGCTGCAGTCCATTAGCCGGCCGATCTCGAGGAACCCGAGGTCTGAGCGGTGGCGCAAGGCGATCACCTCCCGCTGGCGATCGGGCAGCCGGCGGACCGCCTCCAGGAGGTCGCCGAAGAGCACCCGCTCCTCGGCCAGCCGGGCCGGGTCACGATCCTCGCCGAGTTCGCGGCCGGCCGCCTCGAGCGTGCGCTCGCGGACGCCCGAACGCCGGTGGAAGTCGAGGAGGGCGTTGCGGGCGATCCGGAAGAGCCACGCAGCGGGGGTCGCTGCCTGCGGCTCGAAGCGGCCGTAGGCCTGGTAGGCCTTGGTGAAGACCTGGGCCGTCACGTCCTCCGCCTCGGCCGCATTGCGGAGCTGGGCGAGGCAGAAGCCGTAGATCCGCGGCAGGAACTCCCGATAGAGGTCCTCGAACTCGGGACGCTCGGGCATGCGGCGTCATGGTAGCCAGCCATTCAGGTGAGCTAACGCGCTCCGCTCGGCGCCTGTAACGAAGGGAAGCGTCAGGGCTGGGAGTTGGCCGCCCAGCTGGAGGAGTGTAGCCAAGCTCCTCCCGGACCCTGAGGCCGGCGGCGCAGAGCGCGGTGGGGATGCAGCGTTCCTCGCCCGCGGCGCGGGAAGGTTATTTCAGCTTTGGGCCGATCTCGCCGGGACGGTTGCTGAAGGCGGAGTCCGGTCGGCAGGCGAGAGTCCACATAAGGGACAGCTCGTCGTCGACCGTCCAGGTCCCGACGGCGGCCCCGGCGGCTTGGATCTCGGCCACCATCGACGGCTCCAGCGTGCCCCAAAAACAGGAGTAGAGCTCGGCCGATGCCGCCCTCAGCATCGCCACCGGGTCCACCGGCCGGGAGGCATCGATGATCCCGGCGTCGACCTCGGGCGCGATCTGACGCAGGTGGCGGATGCAGCCATGGTGGAAGGAGATGACGCTCACCCTGTCAGCCATCGCCTGCTCGCGAATGGTGGCGACCAGCTTTTCCTCCAGCCCCGAATAGGGGATCGGGTTCTGCTTGGTCTCGATGACCACGCCGACGCGGTCGCGACAGAGCTCGAAGACCTCTTCCAGGAGCGGGATGCGCTCCCCGCCGCCGGCGTCCAGCTCGCGCAACTCGGCGAGGGTGCGGGCGCCCACCATCCCCTTTCCATCCGTCGTCCGCTCGAGCTGGTGGTCATGGATCACCGCCAGCTCGCCGTCGCTGGTCAGGTGGACGTCGCACTCGACCATGTCGCAGCCGAGCTCGATCGCCGACCGGAAGGAGGCGAGGGTGTTCTCGGGGTGCTCGGCCGGGTTGCCCCGGTGACCGCCGAGCATGATGCGGCCCTCGGCCCTGGCCGCCTCCAACCGCTGCCGCATCGTGAATGGGCCTTGCACCGAATTCGGAGTCTAAACTGCGAGCTTCCAGTGCCCTCGAGTCAGCCCCGGACCATCGCCGAGCTGCGCGCCTCCGGCCACCAGCGGGAAACCGTCAAGCAGGAGATGCGCCGCAACCTGCTGGCCCGCCTCCGCGAGCGGAGGCCGATCTTTCCCGGCATCGTCGGCTACGACGAGACCGTCGTCCCCCAGGTCGCCAACGCGGTGATCTCCGGCCACGACCTGATCTTCCTCGGCGAGCGGGGCCAGGCCAAGAGCCGGCTGATGCGGTCGATGACCGAGCTTCTCGACGCGCAGGTGCCCGTCATGGCCGGGTGCGAGATCAACGACCACCCCTACGCGCCCATCTGCAAGCACTGCCGCGACGAGGTCGCCGCCCACGGCGACCTCGCCGTCATCGACTGGCTGCCCCGCGAGCGGCGCTACGGCGAGAAGCTGGCGACGCCCGACACCTCGATCGCCGACCTGATCGGCGAGGTCGACCCGATCAAGGTCGCCGAGGGTCGCTACCTGGCCGACGAGCTGACCATCCACTACGGCCTGGTGCCGCGCACCAACCGCGGCATCTTCGGGATCAATGAGCTCCCCGACCTGGCCGAGCGGATCCAGGTCGGGCTCCTCAACATCATGGAGGAGAACGACGTCCAGATCCGCGGTTACCGCCTCCGGCTGCCGCTCGACCTCTTCGTGATCGCCAGCGCCAACCCGGAGGACTACACGTCCCGGGGTCGCATCATCACTCCTCTCAAGGACCGCTTCGGATCCCAGGTCCGCACCCACTACCCGCTCACAGTCCCCGAGGAGATCGAGATCATGGAGGGCGAGCGGAGCGCTCCGGGTGAGGAGGTCGAGATCCTGGTCCCGCCCTTCATGAAGGAGATCGTGGCCGAGATCACCCACCACTCCCGCCGCTCGCCGCACATCTCGCAGTCCTCGGGCGTGTCGGTCAGGATGTCGATCGGCAATTACGAAAACCTGGTCTCCAACTCGGTGCGCCGCGCGGTCCGGCTCGGTGAACCGCTGGCGGTGCCGCGCATCTCCGACCTGCCCTTCCTGGTCGCCTCCACCGCCGGCCGGGTCGAGGTCGAGGCGCTCGACGAGGGCAAGGAGGAGCAGGTGCTGAGCCGCATCCAGCGCTCAGCGGTGAACGCCGTCTTCGGCCGCCACTTCACCGCGGGGCAGTTCGAGTGGCTGGTCCAGCGCTTCGAGGACGGGGCCACCGTGGAGGTCGGGGAAGCGACGCCGGCGGGCGCCTACCTGCGCCTCCTGAAAGACCCTGCCGAGCTCGAGCCCATCACCAAGCGGCTCGGGGTGCCCGACCGCCCGGAGGTCCAGGCTTCGGTCCTCGAGCTGATCCTCGAGGGGCTCCACCTGAACAAGCGTCTCAACAAAGACGAGATGAACGGAAAGGTTCTCTACCGGCGATGAGCATGGACGCGGTCCAGACCAGTTGCGACCGCTGCCGGGCGCCGCTGGTGAAGGACGCCGCCTACTGCGAGGAATGCGGTCAGCGGACTCAACTGGCCATCCGCCGGGTGCGGCTGGCGGTGCGCATTGAACTCCTCTTCTTCGGCGCGATCGCGCTGATGGTGCTCATTTTCGCGGTCAGCCAGGTCCACCACTAGGCCGGGCGCGAGATGGAGGCAGACCAGTCGCTCGCGCGCGACGATGTCCTGACCATGCTGGGCGCCTGCCCGGAACGGGTACGCGACTATGTGGGCGGCCTCGACGCGAATCGCCTCGGGTATCGCCACGCACCCGCCTTCCCCACCCTCGGTGAGCTGATCCTCCACGTCAGCGACACCGGCTCGGCCGCCGACACGGTCCTGCGCCATGCCCTCATCGAAGGCGCGCAGGAGGTGGACGCCCGCTCCGCGCTGGAGCCGGTCGGTGACGGCCACGACGCCACCCAGCCAGCGCAGGAGAGGCTCGAGGACCTCGGCCGGCTGCGCCGGCGGACGATGGACCTTCTCCGCGGACTGACGGCAGAAGATTGGGACCGGGTGGTGATCGACCCCGCGGTGGGCGAGATGACCATCCTCGACTTCTGCCGGCTGGTGGCGGCGCACGAGATGAGCCACCTCTCCCAGGTCCGCAACCTGATGGCGCTGCTGCCCGAATAGACCTCGCCCGGCGTCGGCGCGAAAAGCGAACGGCGCCGGGAATGATTCGACCCGGCGCCGTCCAGAGGGAGGGAGACTTCTAAGCTACGCCGTTTCCACGGCCGCCGTCAGGACCTCCCGGCGGAGCTCCTCCAGGCGACCGGCACTGATCGCCTCCCGCACACGCTCGAGAAGACGGGCGGTGAAGCGGAGGTTGTGCTCCGCCATCAGGCCCACCGCCAGCATCTCGTGCGCCTTGAACAGGTGGTGAACGTAGGCTCGCCCATACCGCGCGCAGGTGTGACAGTCGCAGCCCTCCTCGAGCGGCCCATCCTCGGCCGCCCGGGCGGCGTCGCCGAGGTTGAGCCGGAAGCGCGGCAGTCCGGCGTGAAGCGCGCTGCCGTGGCGGGCGATGCGGGTCGGCATGGCGCAGTCGAAGCTGTCGATGCCACGCAGCGCACCCTCGACCAGGTCGTCGGGCTCGCCGACGCCAAGCAGGTGGCGAGGACGCCCCGGCGGAAGCAGCGGCGCCACCAGCTCGACCACTTGGTACCAGTCCTGCTTGGTCTGACCGAGGCA
>Ga0307373_10002989_pt1 | contig 30005 bp, 25 predicted proteins | sample OX2MG_FD_202534 | JGI IMG/M metagenome (GOLD analysis project Ga0307373, IMG submission 202534) | Soil microbial communities from Risofladan, Vaasa, Finland - OX-2 | ecosystem: Environmental > Terrestrial > Soil > Coastal area > Acid sulfate soil | place: Finland: Risofladan, Vaasa | collected... | reverse complement strand
CAAGTGACACACTCCGTTATGACCCCGGTCAGCATCCGCGACCTGCGCAATCACGGCGGTGACGTCGTGGACCGGGTCGAACGCGGCGAGACGGTGACGGTCACCCGGGCGGGCCGGCCGGTGGCGGAGCTACGGCCCGTGCCGAAAGCCGGCCTCACCGCCGATGAGCTGCTGGGCCGCTGCCGGCGTCTTCCCGTCGTCGACCCGGCCGCCCTGCGCCGCGATATCGACGCCGTGATCGACACCAGCCTGTGGTGACCGACCGCCACCCCCGGGGCGTCCTCGATACGTTTACGTTCGTCTCGCCAATCGGGTGACCGATGCCGCAGCACTGCCCCATGAGCCGCTCATCACCACGGTCACCTTGGCCGAGGTGTCGGTCGGCCCGATCCTGGCGATGACGGACGACGAGCGGGCCAGACGCCAGGCCCATCTGCAAGAGGCCGAAGCCGACTTCGACCCTCTGCCTTTCGACGTCGACGCCGCCCGCGCGTTCGCCCGCGTGGCGTCTTCGCTCCGCACCGCCGGCCGCAAACCCACGGCGCGGTCTTTCGAGGCCCTCGTCGCCGCCACCGCCCTCGCTCACCAGCTTCCCGTCTATACGTGCAACGCAGGCGACTTCGAGGGGATCGACGGCCTCGAGGTCGTACCCGTAGGCCTCCCTGACAGCTGAACCCGCCCGATCTTCCCCCGTCGTTGGTGTCGCCGCCCGGCGGCTCCTCGCTGCCTCTCCCCCACTCGGTCATCCGCGGGGGCGACCACCGGGTCCTGATCGATGAGCTGCTCGAGAGGCGCCACGGTGCTGCCGGACCACTTGGAGGTGACCGTCGCCGGCGTCCCCAGGCTGAACGTCCTGCTCGAGGAGGTGGGGCTCAAGAAGTCGAAGATCAGTGGTGTCGGAGGGCCGATCCGTACTCGACGCCCACGCTGGGCCTGCGGACCGAGCTGGCGCTGGCGGGGTGGGCAATCCGGCGAAGGGCGCTATACCCGGCGCCCGAGCCAGCGGACCGCCACCCCGAGCTCCTCGGCGACACGGAACTCCGGATCACCCGTGAGCACCGGGCAATCGAGCACCGACGCGGCTCCGGCGGCGAACGCGTCGGCATAGCTGAGCCCTCCGCGCGCCTTGATGGCCGCCGCCCGGCGCACGAGGGTGTCGTCGATGTCGATCCAACGAATTGGCACCCCGCCGGGCCGGATCTCCGCGCGGAGGTTCGCCCACACCTCGTCGGCGGCTCCGGCGTCGGAGGTGCGTTCGAGGATGTAGGCAACCTCTCCGAGGTTGACGAGCGTCATCCACGGCTCGCCGGTCCGCAGGATCTCCTCGACGTCAGCCCAACCGGGATCCTCTCCCAGGAAGGCGAGGACCGCGTGGGCGTCGAGGACGACGCGATCAGCCATCCTCGTGTTTGCGGTCCCGGGCGCGCTCCGCCAGCAGCATGGCCGTCAGCTCGCCCCCCTTGAAGCGCCCACGCAGCTGTTCGACCGACAGGAGAGGCTTGGGGATGAGGTCGCCGTCGCGCTCCAGCCACACGACCTTCGTGCCCGGGGGAAACCCGTAGCGGTCGCGCAGCGGCTCGGGGATCGTGACCTGGCCCTTCGGATTGACCGTGGTGATCATCGGTATTACCTCCGTTGTCAGTGTACTACTGAGGGAGTTCCGTAGTGATCGACACCGTCCGCGGGTTCGAGGAAGAGTCCAGGCGCCGCGGATCGACTTCCCCCTGCGGTAGAGGCCGTTCGGTACAGTCCTCGGGGATGTTCGTCTCCGACCTTCGCCACTTCCTCGACATGCCGGACGACGCCCCCGGGCCCGCCCGCAAGATGGCCGAGCAGCTCGGGAGCATCGTGCGGGCAGCCACCGCCTCCGAGGCCGGTGCCGCCTGGGCGAGCGCCCTGCCGTGTCGCCGGCGGCCGGGACGGAGACCCTGTCCGGGTCGCATCGCCGTCTTCCGACCTGACGTGCCGGCCCGGATCGAGTGGCGCTGCACCTCGTGCGGGGACGAGGGTGTGATCAGGGGCTGGGAGGGCACCTACTTCGACCTGCGGACGCCGAGGGCCGGGCGACACGACGGCGCCGCGAGCGACATTGTCGTCTCCGACGAGGTCGCCGTGGCCTTGCGGGACTTGCGCATGCTCGACGCCGAGTGCGAGCGTCTGGTGTACCGGGCGAGAGCAGTGGACGGCGGCGTTGCCCTCACGGCCGACGAGGAGGACCTCGACGAGCTGATCGGGTTCGTGGCAGCGGAGGCCAACCACGAGCCCAACCGCCGGCGCCAGCAGCGTCTCGACCGAGCCTTTGCCGTGCTCAGCGACGCTCTTCAGGCGATGGACTCCTGACCGCCAAGTTGCCGATGACCCGTGCCGAGGGCGGCGAGCGGGACCAGCTCGAACCGACATCGACCGCGGCCCACGGACCAGACGGTTCCTCGGGCGCCGGGAGAGCGCCGGCTGGGTAACTCAGGCGGCGCCGATCGTGCAGGAGATCCGCGACGCCGGGGACTCGGCACCGTCGGGCGGGCTGGGCGGGAATGCGACCACGGACGGTCAGCATTGACGACGATCGTGCAGGCCGGGAAGCTCAAAAGTCCAGCAGGAACCCGAGTGCCCGGGTGATGGCGAAGAGCGCTTCGTCGTTCGCTGCACCAAGACGAGCGACCAGTCGACGCTCCGACACCGACTTCATGTCCTCGCACTTCGCGTAGCTGACCTCGTCGAGCCCGCACTCCTTCGGATCGAGCTCGACGTGCGAGGGGAGCTCTCGCCGTCTCGTCGTGCAGGGAGCGACCTGCAGCTCGCCGACCATTCGCTGCTCCAGCGGGTCGAGGCTGCCGCTCTGGTCGGCGACGGCCACCGCGCAGAACCACCGGTCCCAGTGGCTCCAGCTCGGTCCCCCGATCTCCTCCCACGGTTCCGGGCCGAAGGCTGGCGGACGGCGCGGCAATGGGGTCGTGCTCATGGCCGCCGCCAAGTCTCGGAGGGGGGACTCCAACTGTCTTCCTTGGGTTCCAGCCCTGTCCACTTGATCGTGTACAAGGTCGAACCTCCTGTTTGTGCTGTACCCACAGCGTAGACCGACGAGCCTCGAGGCCACGGCCTTCAGCGATCGGCAGGAAGAAGCCGGCGTCCGAGCACGTGCACCACGTGCACTACTGCTCTACACAATGATAATGTTGTGGAGTGTCCCTGCCTCCCTTCGAGCCGATCACCGGCCGTCTGCCACCAGGCGAGCACATTGGCACGTGGGAGGAAGTCGTCGATCGGTTCGGCTGGAACCGGCGCAGACGCCAGCTACTCGACGGCCTGGCTGAAGCGCTGGCCTTGCTGGCCGATGCCGGATGTACGCGGGTCTGGATCAACGGAAGCTTTGTCACGGCCAAGGAAGAGCCGGGAGACTTCGACGTCGTTTGGGACCCGACCGATGCCGACCTCGACCGACTCGACCCGATCTTCTTCGACTTCGCGGACGGCCGGAGGGCGCAGAAAGAGCGGTTCGGAGGGGAGCTTCTTCCGAATGTCGTGGAGCGGGCAAGCGGACTGGTCTTTGCCGAGTTCTTCCAGAACGAGCGGGACACAGGATTGAAGGGCATCGTCGTGATCGACCCGAGGAGGATCGAACAATGATCACCAACGAAGTGCAGTTCCGGGCCACCAAGGCCCATCTGGCGAAGTTCGAGGAGGCGATCGCCAACCTCGAGAAGGAACCGGTCAGGACTCCGGGCGACCGCAAGCGTCGTGCGTTGGAGCTTGGAGCGCTGCGTTCCCAGGCTGCCGACCTCGAAGCCGAGATCGACGAGTACGAGCTCCTCCAATCCGGCACGCAAACCACTTTCGAGGCCGCGTCGCTGGCGGCACTGGCCGGTGCTCTCGTGAAGGCACGCATTGCCAAGGGATGGACCCAACGTCAACTGGCAGATGCGCTCGGTGTCGCCGAACAGCAGATCCAGCGGTACGAGGTAACCGAGTACACGTCGGCCAGCCTGGCCCGACTGTGCGACGTCGCAGATGCGCTCGGAACGGAGATTCGAGAGACCATCACGTTGAGCACCGACGCGGCGTGATCACCCTGACATTGGACGAAGTCGATTCCTCCTGCCGACTATTGGTGATGTGCGCCACGGACGCTGACAGAGATCACGCAGAACGACCGAGTGGATCTCCGGTCCCGTTGAATGGTGTCGGAGGGGCGCCCGGTGAGCTCCTCCAACGCGTCAGCCTAGTCTGCTGTCAGCTTGAAGCACTAATGTTTCCGGTATTGATGGCACCGCAGTAGCCGGCGAGGCGATCGAGGATCTGCTCGGCGGTCTTGTGCCAGACGAATGGCTGCGGGTTCTCGTTCCATGCTTCAGCCCACGACTTGATGTCAGCGGCGAGCTCTTTGACGCTGCAATGGGCCGAGCGCTTGAGCTTCTTGGTGGTGAGGGCAGAGAACCATCGCTCCACCAGGTTCATCCATGATCCGTAGGTCGGGGTAAAATGGAAGTAGAACCGTCGATGGCGGAGCAGCCAGCGGTGGACCTTGGGGGTCTTGTGGGCTGACAGATTGTCCAGCACGACGTGGACGTCGAGTTCAGGCGGCACATTGCGGTTGACCTTGTTCAAGAAGACGATGAAGTCATCGGAGGTGTGGCTGGAACGGACGTCGGTGATCACCGTCCCCGAGGCGATGTCGAGAGCGGCGAAGAGATCACAGGTTCCGTTGCGCTCGTTGTCATGCGTTGCCCGGGCCGGGGTGGTGGGCAGCATGGGAAACGTCGGTGCGGTCCGGTTGAGGGCCTGGATCTGAGGCTTCTCGTCCACCGCGAACACAACGGCGGCAACCGGTGGGTTCATGTAGAGGGCGACGATGTCGCGGATCTTCTCCACCAGGTCGGGATCGGGGGACACCTTGAAGGAATCTTCCCGCCACGGCTTCAGACCGAACGCCCGCCAGATCTCCGACACGGTCTGATGGCTGATCCCGTGCTTGGCCGCCAGTCCACGGGTCGACCAGTGGGTGGCGTCGGGCGGTGCCGACTCGAGGGTGTCGATCACTACCGCCTCGACTGTATCGTCGCTGATGGTGCGGGCTGCACCGGGGCGAGGCGCATCCATGAGCCCATCCAGTCGATCAGCGGCGAACCGCTTGCGCCACTTGGACACGGTGACCGGGTGGATCCTCAACTCTGCGGCGATGTCCTCGTTGGTCCGGCCTTCGGCACAGGCCATCACGATCCGGCATCGCAGGGCCAGGGACTGAGCCGACGAATGTCGACGGGCCCAGCGCTCCAGGGTCTTGCGCTCGTTGCCGCTCAGCTTGATCTCGACGGTGGGTCGACCACGACGTGCCATGGACTGCTCCTTCTGTCAGGGTTTCTACCTGACAGAAGGCGCCCCAGCTATGTAAATTCCCGGGTCTCAGGAATTCTTCGTGGAACAAGCTGACAGCACACTAGGCGATCAACGGAGCCGACCGGACGATCGGCGGTGGTGGAGGCAGCGCGGCAAGGAGCTGCTCGGTGACCAGCAGGGCGTCGACGGCTCGGACCGGTTCAGCCTCGGCGGCGGCTTCGACAGAGATCACGTCGTGGAGGCCCTGTACGGCGGGGTTGTCGGGAACCACTTGGCGGGCCGCCGAGAGCACCCCATCGAGGACTGCGATGGCGATGCCTTGGACCTCTTGCTCCGAGTCCAACGCGACGACGTTTCGCAGTGTCTGGCGCAAAGCCTCCAGCTGAGATCGGATCTGCTCCACGTCGACACCCACGGCGCTCTCGCTTTCCGAAGGGCTCGGCAGAAGATCGGCAGAAGATTGCCTCTTCAGAACCGCGCCGTACACCCTCTGACTAGGAAGTTAGCTGGTGTCGGAGGGGGGACTTGAACCCCCACGCCCTTGCGGGCACCAGCCCCTCAAGCTGGCGCGTCTGCCTATTCCGCCACTCCGACGTGCGTGCCCTCCGGTTACGGGGGGCTTCGAGTGCCCTGCGATGCTAGCGCGTCACCGGCGTCTCGAAAGGGCCCGGCTCAGCCGGTCGAGGTCGAGGTCGCGGTGGCGGCGGTGGCCGGCGACTCAGGGAGCCGGAGCTGCCAGGTCGGCAGCGTGCCGAACAGGCCGGCCCCGTGAAAGTTGGGGGTCACGCCGTAGGTGCGGACCGACCATCCGAGAACCGAGGGCTGGGCGAACAGCGGCAGCGCCACCATGTCGGTCCAGAGCTGCTGGTCGACCTGGGCGTATATCGGCTGGGCCTTCACCGGGTTGAGCTGCTGGGCCGCCTGAGCGAGGAGGGTGTCGACCGTCGGATCGTTCAGGTTGGACCAGTCCATCGATCCGTTCTGCCCGGCCGGTCCCAGACCGGTCGTGTACCAGGCCACGGCCTGGCTCGGGTAGGGACCCGTGTCGATGGGCAGGACCGCCAGGTCGGCCTGCCCCGAGGCCAGGGCCATGCCGGTGGCCGTGGCGGTGGGCTGGGCGACGACCTGCACCCCGAAGCCGGCGTGTCGCAGCTGCTCGGCCACGACGTCCCCCGCCTGCGCCGCCCAGGGATCCCCCTCGTCGACGGCGAGCCGGAGTACCAACGGGCCACCGGTCGGGACCTGCCACTGCCCGTCCGGAGCCATCACGTAGCCCGACAGGGTGAGCAGGCGCACCGTCGCGGTCGGGTCGGCGGTGGTGGAGAACGGCACCCCCGAGCCCGGGGTGGGGTTCGTCGTGGTGGTGGAGGAGGTCTGGTTGTTCCCGATGAACGGGTTGAGCGCGTTCTGGATGTCGGCGGGCAGGGGGTAGCCGTTCTGGCCCTGTACGTACAGGTGGCTCTGGGCCGGCACGATGTTGGCGTCGATCCAACCGGTCATCGACGTGACCAGGCTCTGGCGGTTGATGGCGTGGGCGATGGCGTCGCGCTGCTCGACGGTGGAGGTGTTCGCGCCGTTCATGGCGAACTCGAGCTGCACGAACGTCGAGGAGATGTCGAGCTCGCTGGCGGCCCGCGGGTTGCCGACCAACTGGTGGACGAAGGTCGGGTCGATGGCGCTGGGCTGCACGACCTGGGCGGTCCCTCCCCGTAGCCATTGGGCCAGCTGGTCGGCACCCGTGGCCACCCGGATGGTGACGGTGGTCAGCGACGGCGGCTGCCCCCACCACTTGGGGTTCACCTTCAGCACGATGCGCCCGGCCTGCACGGACCGGATGACGTACGGGCCACCGGAGAGGTCGATGGCCGGGTTGAGGGTGGGGCAGGCGGGGTTCCAGCCCACGCTCTCCATCACGTGGGCCGGGAGCAGGTTCGCGAACAGCATCTGCCAGTCGGCGAACGGCTCCTTGAACACGACGGTCACCGTCTTGCCGTTGTTGGAGGCGGTGAGCGACTTGATGCTCCGGTACCCGAGGACGGAGGCGTCCGCGGCGGCGGGCAGGCCGGTGATCGGGTCGGCCCCCCGCTGCTCGTACCACGCGTAGCGGAAGTCGTCGGCGGTGATGGGCACCCCGTCGGACCAGACGGCCTTGGGGTCGATGGTGTACACCACGGTCTGGGGGTTGGTGCTGATCAGCTCCGCCTGGTCGACGACGTTCTGATTGCCGGTCGACTGCCCGCTCGGGTCGACGGTGAAGGCGCTGGGGAGGACGGCGCCCAGCACCAGCCGGCTCGCCCGGTTCGTGCCGGTGAGGGCGTTGGGGTTGCAGCCGGTCGGCGCCTGGTCGATGCCGACCGTCAGGCCGCCTCCGGTGACCGGGACCAGGGTGACGGGGGTGGCCGACGCCGCACCCCCACCGCAGGCGGCGGCAAGGCTCACCAGCGCGAGGACGGCGAGCGCCGCCGCCCGTTGCCGCCAGCTGGGGCGCAGGCCCCCGTCGGTCACTGCAGCCGGAGGTCGAGCGTGAGCGTGGTGAAGGCGAAGACCAGGGCCACCGTGACGGTGATGCGGTCGAGGTTGCGCTCCACCACCGTCGAACCCTGCGCTGCGGCCCCGACGCTCCCGCCGAACATGTCCGAGAGCCCGCCGCCCTTGCCGCTGTGCATGAGGATCAGGAAGATGAGCGCGAAAGCCGACAGGACCTCGATGACGATATATACCCAGGTCAGCACGACCTACTCCTTCTGAAGCGGCAGCCCGCACACCCTCGGGGGGCTCACGAACGGTAGCAGCCCGCGACCGCCCGGAGGGTGTCGAGGAAGGAGCCGGCCTCGAGGCTGGCCCCGCCGACCAGGAGCCCGTCGACGTCGGGCTCGGCCACCAGATCCGCCGCATTGCCCGCGTCCGCCGACCCGCCGTACTGGATCCGCACCCCCCGGGCGGCTTCCTCCCCGGCCATCTCGCCCACGATCGACCGAGCGAAGAAGCAGGCGTCCTCGGCGTCCACCGGTGTCGCCGCCCGCCCGGACCCGATGGCCCAGATCGGCTCGTAGGCGAAGACCATGGTGGCGACCTCGCCGGCAGGCAGCCCTTCGAGCACCGCCCGGAGCTGGGCGGCGAGCACGGCCTCGGTCCGGCCGGCGTCGCGTTCCTCGGCGGTCTCGCCGACGCAGCAGATGGGTGTCATCCCGTGGCGCAGGACGGCGCGCACGGTGGCCGAGACCGTCGCGTCGTCCATCCCGAAGAGCCGGCGCCGCTCGGAGTGCCCGACCAGCACGTAGGAGATGCCGAGCCGGGCCAGCATCTGGGGGCTCACCTCCCCGGTGAAGGCTCCCCGGTCGAGGTAGTGGCAGTGCTGGGCACCCAGGGCGACGGGGATCGACTCGCCCTCGGCCACCGTCTGGACCGTACGGAGGTCGGTGAACGGCGGGTGCAGCGACACGTCGACGCCGCCCGTGTCCTCCGGGGTCAGCCGCAGGCCGAGGTCGCGCACGAGGTGGAGGGCCTCGGTGTGGTCATGGTTCATCTTCCAGTTCGCGCTGACCAGCGGACGGCGGGCGGCGGCCTTCGGCGACGCACCCGGCAAGGAAGGTTCCCCGGTCTCAGGCGGGTCGGGCGTCGGGGTGCCCCGGCGCGTTGGAGGCGGCCCGCAAGGCGGCGAGGCCGGGAAGGTCCCCGTGCTCGATGAACTGCAACGATGCCCCGCCCCCGGTGGAGAGGAAGTCCACCTGATCGGCCATGCCCAGATGGTCGAGGGCGCTGGCGCTGTCGCCGCCGCCGACCACGGTGAACCCCCGGCAGGCGGCCACCGCCTCGGCCACCCGGCGGGTCCCCGAGGCGAACCGGTCGTCCTCGAACGCCCCCATGGGGCCGTTCCACAGCACAGTGCCGGCGGAGCCGATCACCTCGGCGAAGGCGTCGGCGCTCTCGGGGCCGATGTCGAGCCCGATCCATCCGTCGGGGATGTCGCGGCCGAGCACCTTGGTGTCGCCCCGAGGCCCCTCCGCGCACGCGCCGTAGACCCCTCCGGGCTCGAGCGCCACCACGTCGGCCGGGAGGATCACCGGTACGGGGCCGTGCAGCAGACGCCGGCACTCCTCGATCAGCTCGACGTCCACGATGGAGGCCCCGACCTCGTGGCCGAGGGCAGCGAGGAAGGTGAAGGCCATCGCCCCCCCGACCACCAGTGCGTCCACCTTGCGGGTGAGGGCCCGCAGCACCCCCAGCTTGTCGCCGACCTTCGACCCGCCCACCACGGCCACGAAGGGCCGATCGGCATCGAGCAGCAGGCCGCCGAGCACCTCCACCTCGCGGGCCACCTGGCGCCCGGCGGCGCTCGGGAGGAGAGCGGGCGGACCGACCACCGAGGCGTGGGCCCGGTGCGCCACCCCGAAGGCCTCGTTCACGTAGGCGTCAAAACCCTCGACGAGCTGGTGCACGAAGGAAGGGTCGTTCGCCTTCTCCCCCGGGTCGAAGCGCAGGTTCTCGGTCAGGGCGACGCCCGGGCACAGCTCGGCGAGGCGGTCGCGCACCGGGTCCATGGCCCACTCGGGGTTCGGGGCCCCCTCGGGCCGGCCCAGGTGCGAGCAGGCGGTGACCCGGGCGCCATGATCACGGAGCCAGTAGAGGGTCGGGAGTGCCGAACGGATCCGGAAGTCGTCGCTCACCAGCCGCACCCCGTCGGCGCCGTCCTCGAGCGGGACGTTGAAATCCACCCGGACCAGCACCTTCCGACCGTTCACGTCGGGGAGGTCCTCCAACAGGGGCAGGCCCCGCAGCGGTGCCGGTCGGGTGGGCCGGGTCACCGCGCTCGGCTCCCGGCCGGGTCCTCGGAAGCCGGCGGGCACGAGCGGGCCGACGCCTTCACGACCGGGTCCCCACGATGACCGCCAGGTCCACCAGGCGGTTCGAGTAACCCCACTCGTTGTCGTACCATCCCTGCACCTTCACCAGCGTCGTCTGGTCGTCGACGGGCTGCACCATGGTCAGGCCGGCGTCGAAGGTGCACGAGGCGGGGCTCCCGACGATGTCCGAGGAGACGATGGGGTCCTCGGTGTAGACGAGGACCCGGTCGAGCGGATGGCTCGACGCGGCGGCGGCGAAGGCGGCGTTGACGTCCTCGACGCCCGGGCGGCCCCGGACGACCGCGGTGAAGTCGGTGATGGAGCCCACCGGGACGGGCACCCTGAGCGAGAACCCGTCGAGCTTCCCGCGCATCGACTCGAGCACGAGGCTGGTGGCGCGGGCCGCCCCGGTCGACGCCGGGACGATGTTGACGGCTGCCGCCCGGGCCCGCCGCAGGTCGTGGTGGGGCAGGTCGAGGAGGTTCTGGTCGTTGGTGTAGGCGTGCACGGTGGTCATGAGACCGCCGACGATGCCGAACGCGTCGTCGACGACCCGCACCATCGGGACGAAGCAGTTGGTGGTGCACGATGCGTTGGAGACGACCGTGTGGACGCTCGGGTCGAAGGCCGAGTCGTTCACGCCGACCACGAAGGTGGCGTCGGCGTCGGGTGAGGGGGCCGAGACGATGACCCGGGAGGCCCCCCCCTTCAGGTGGCCGGCGGCGTCGACCCGTGAGGTGAACCGGCCCGTCGACTCGATCACCACGTCCACCCCCAGCTCCCCCCAGGGCAGGGCCGCCGGCTCCCGTTCGGTCAGCACCCTGATGCGCCGGTCCCCGACCACGATGTGGTCGCCGTCGACGCCCACCGGCTCGGGAAGCCGGCCGTGGGTGGAGTCGAAGCGGAGGAGATGGGCGTTCGTGCTCGGCGACGTCAGGTCGTTGACGGCCACGACCTCGAGGGCATCACCCCCGGTCTCCTGGGCGAGGAGGGCCCGGACGAAATTCCGCCCGATCCTCCCGAACCCGTTTATGCCAACCCGAACTGTCATGCTCTCCGTCCTCCTTCGGCCGGCCGGACGCTCATGCCAGCAGACGCGAGAGTGCTTCCGCCAGTTTGCCAGGATCGTGGGCCAGCGCGCGCTGGCCGGTGAGCGGCACGTCCACCAGCGCCGCCGCCCCGCGGCCGAGGGAACCGGCGGGCATGCCCGAGGAGGTGTCGCAGAGCACGACGTCCACCTCGATCCCGTGCCGGGCCAGGGCATCGAGATGAGCGGCAACGTCGTAGCCTGCAGTTTCGGGGATCTGAGGGTGCAGGTTGCAGACGTACAGCCTCTGGGCCCGGGTCTCCCGGATCGCCGCCGAGATCCCCGGCACCGCCGCGGCGGCCAGCACGCTCGTGTAGAGGGACCCGGGCCCGATCACCACCTGGTCGGCCCCGGTGATCGCGGCGACCACCTCGCGAGGGGGTGCGCTGTCGGCCGGGACGAGGGAGATCCGGCGGATCCGCCCGGCCGAGGACACCGCGACCTGGCCGGCGATCTCCCCCTGGCCGGCCTCGGCCTTCAGGACGACGGGCTCGACCGTGGCCGGGAGCACCCGGCCGACGGCACCGAGCATCGCGGCGGCCGCGTCGATCCCCGACACGAGGTCGCCGGCGGCCACCAGCCCGGCGAGGACCAGGTTCCCCAGCGAATGCCCCTCGAGCTCGCCCTCCTCGAACCGGTGCTCGAACGCCTTCACGGTCAGCGACTCGGGATCGGCCAGGGCCACCAGGCACTTGCGGAGGTCGCCCAGCGCCACCACGTCGAGCAGCTTCCGCAGCCGCCCGCTCGACCCGCCGTCGTCGGCCACCGACACCACCGCGGTCACCTCCGAGGCGTACCGCCGCACGGCGCGCAGGGTCGCGGCGGTGCCGTGGCCACCCCCGACGGCGACCACACGGGGCCCACCGGGCACCAGCGCGCCGTGCGACGGCACGCCCCCGCTCGCCGGCCGGTCCCGCTCACCGGTCCCGCTCACCGGTCGATGTCCCGGTGGAAGACGGTGGTGGCGATGCCGTGGCCGGCGAGCCGCTGGCCGAGGGCCTCGGCCACGGCCACCGACCGGTGGTGCCCCCCGGTGCACCCGATGGCCACGGTCAGGTAGGACCTCCCCTCCCGCACGAACCCGGGGATCAGCATGGTGAGCAGCTCGTCGAGCTTGGTGAGGAACTCGGGCGTCTCGGGCTGGGCCAGGACGAAGTCGCGCACCGCCGGGTCGAGGCCGCTCAGCTCCCGGAGGTCCTCGGACCAGTAGGGGTTCGGCAGGAAGCGGCAGTCGAAGAGGAGGTCGACGTCGAGCGGGATCCCGTGCTTGTAGCCGAAGGTCAGGATGGAGGTCTGCATCCCCGACCCCTGGCCTTCGCCGCCGAACAGCTCGAGAACCCGGTTCCGCAGCTGGTTCACGTTGAGCTCGCCGGTGTCGAGGACGATGTCGGCCAGGTCGCGGAGCGGGGCCAGCACCTTGCGCTCGTCGCCGATCGACTCCTCCACCCCCCGGGACCCCATCGGATGGCGGCGCCGGGTGCCCTCGAACCGGCGCACCAGCACCTCGTCGGGAGCGTCGAGGAAGAGGACCCGGACCCGGTTCAGCGAGACCCGCAGCGAGTCGAGGATCCCGGTGACGTCCCCCCCCTGCTCGCCCCCGCCCCGCCCGATGACCAGGGCGACCCGCTCGTTCTCGGAGCCGGGCCTCCCGGCCAGCTCCACCACCTTCGGCACGAGCTCCGCGGGGAGGTTGTCGATCACGAACCAACCCAGGTCCTCCAAGGTGGCGGCCGCGGTCGACCGCCCGGCGCCCGACAGCCCGGTCACGACCAGGAACTCGCTCATCGGAGCCCCCTCTCCCGGTGAGCCCGTCCACAGTCCCCTGTGCCCATCCCCACCTGCCCGTTGCCGCTCATCTCCGGCCATTCTCCCTCACGGGCCCCCGGAACACCCCACCGCCGGGGTCGTGCAGTGCGTCGAACACCCGATCGGCGACCTGGTCGGGCAGCCAGCCGAGGTCCCGTAGGTCCCCCCGTTCGGCTGCCCGCAGGGACCGCACCCCGCCCATCTCCCGCAGGAGCCGGGACCGTCGGGCAGGCCCGAGGCCGGGGATGCCGTCGAGCACGCCGGAGGTCATACGCTTCCCGCGTCGCTCGCGATGGAAGGAGACGGCGAAGCGGTGGGCCTCGTCGCGGACCCGTTGGAGCAGGTAGAGGGCCTCGGATCCGCGGGGGATCCGCACGGGGTCGGCCCGGCCCGGGCGGTAGACCTCCTCGAACTGCTTGGCCAGGGCCGCCAGCTCGATCTCGCCGGCCAGCCCGAGCGACGCCAGCACCCGCTCACCCACGCCGAGCTGCCCCTTGCCTCCGTCGAGCAGCAGCAGCTGGGGAGGGTAGGCGAACCGCCTGGGACTTCGGCGGACGGCCGGCGCTTCGTCGAGCGGGTTCGCCTCCCCGGCCGCCGGCCCGCCCCCCGCTTCGGCCCCGTCGAGCGTCCCCGCCGCCCCTTCGTCGAGCGCCGTCCCCGCCGCCGCGTCGTCGGGCTCCGGCACACCGCCGCGCTCGGCACGCTCGGGCACACCGCCGCGCTCGGCACGCTCGCCGCGCTCGGCCAGCAGGGCGGTGAGCCGGCGGGTCAGGACCTCCTCCATGGCGGCGTAGTCGTCGTTGCCGTCGACGTGGCGCACGGCGAACCGCCGGTAGTCGGACTTCTTCGCCAGCGCGTCCTCGAAGACGACCATCGAGCCGACGTAGTCCGTCCCCTGCAGGTGGCTCATGTCGTAGCACTCGATGCGCAGCGGTGCCTGCCCGAGCCCGAGCGCCGATTGCAGCTCGGTCAGCGCCCTCGACCTGCTGTTGTGGTCGGCGGCCCGCCGCAGACGGTGGCGGGCGAGCTCTTCCTTCGCGTTGCGGGTCACGGTCTCCTGCAGGGCCCGCTTGGCACCGCGCCGTGGGACCGAGAGCCGCACCGCCGACCCGCGCAGGGCGGAGAGCCAGGCGGTGAGCAACCCGGGGTTCTCGGGGTCCTCGGGCACCAGGACGGCCCGGGGGACCTCGGCTCCGGGCTCGCCGTACATCTGCTCGAGCACCCGCGCCACGAACTGGGAGGCCGAGAGGTCCTCCACCTTGTCGGCCACGAAGCCGCTCCGGCCGACGACCCGGCCCCTGCGGACGTGGAACACCTGCACCGCCGCCTCAAGGTCGTCCTCGGCGATCCCGACCACGTCGATGTCCTCGGGCCGGTCCGAGACCATCAGCTGGGTCTCGGCCGCCTTGCGGACCGCGGCGAGCCGGTTGCGCACCCGCGCCGCCCGCTCGAACTCGAGGGCCTCGGCCGCCTCGTGCATCTCCCCCTCGAGCTTCCGGACCACCGGCGCGGTGTCCCCGGAGAGGAACCGCATCAGGTCTTCCACCATCGCCCGGTAGCGGCCGTGCTCGACCGCTCCGACGCACGGGCCCGAGCAGCGCTCGATGTCGTACAGCAGGCACGGGCGGCCGAGCCGCTCGTGCCTGCGGAACTTCGCGTCCGAGCAGGTGCGGACCGGGAAGCTCCGCAACAGGAGGTCGAGGGTCTCGCGCAGCGCGCCGACGTGCCCGTAGGGGCCGAAGTAGCGCACCCCCTTGCGCTTGCGCCCGCGGAACACCGACGGGCGGGGCCATTCCTCTCCCACGGTCACGGCCAGCCACGGATAGCTCTTGTCGTCCTTCAGCCGGACGTTGAACCGGGGCTTGTGAGCCTGGATCAACGAGTGCTCGAGGATCAGGGCGTCCACCTCGGTGGCCACCACGACCCACTCCACCCGGTCCGCCTGGGCGACCATCTGTGCGGTGCGGAACGGCAGGGCACCCCGGTCCTGCCAGTAGTTGGGGAGGCGGTGACGGAGCGACTTCGCCTTGCCGACGTACAGCACCCGCCCTTCGGCGTCGAGGAACTGGTACGAGCCGGGAGCATCGGGGATCGAGCCGGTGGCCGGACGGGACCGCATGGTCCCACTCTCGCGCTCCGCGCCGCCTACACTGATCTCGCCGGCCTGGTACCCCGGCGACATACCCGCACCGAGGCCGACATACCCGCGGATGGGCGACCAGGCTGTCCCCGCCGGCCATATCGGAGCGCTCCCGACAGGGGGTTACGAGATGTTCCGGCTTCAGAGGGCGCTCCCCGAGCGCTACACGAGTGCGACACCCGACGAGCTCGAGGGTTGGATCGCCGCGGCAAAGGCGGCACTTGGCCGCCGCCTGCTGATCCTGGGCCACCACTACCAGCGGGACGACGTCATGCGCTGGGCGGACGCCCGGGGCGACTCGTTCGGGCTCTCGCGCATCGCCGCCGACCGGCAGGACGCCGAGCTCATCGTCTTCTGCGGTGTGCACTTCATGGCCGAATCGGCCGACATCCTCACCGCCGACCATCAGCAGGTGTGCCTGCCCGACCTCAACGCCGGTTGCTCCATGGCGGACATGGCCGATCTCGACTCGGTGGAAGAGGCCTGGGAGTCGCTGGGCGAGGTCACCGACGTCGAGCGGATCGTGCCGGTGACCTACATGAACTCGTCCGCCCTCCTGAAGGCCTTCGTCGGCCGCCACGGGGGCGCGGTCTGCACGTCGTCGAACGCCAGGGCCGTGCTGACCTGGGCGCTCGTCGGAGACGGTGCCGGCGGGCCCCGGGGGGACAAGGTGCTCTTCTTCCCCGACCAGCACCTGGGCCGCAACACCGGGTTCCAGCTCGGCTACGGGGCCGAGGACATGCGGGTGTGGAACCCCAGGCTCGACGCCGGCGGGCTCGCCGATGCCGACGTGAAGGCCGCCAGCCTGTTGCTGTGGAAGGGCCACTGCTCGGTCCACCAGCGGTTCCGGCCCGAGCACGTCGCGGCCTTCCGCGAGCAGTACCCCGGCGGCATCGTGCTCGTCCATCCCGAGTGCGCGCACGAGGTGGCCGAGCTGGCGGACGAGGTCGGGTCGACCGACCACATCATCAGGGCGGTGGCCGCAGCCCCGGCGGGCGCGGTGATCGGGGTCGCCACCGAGATCCACCTGGTGAAGCGGCTCGGCGACGAGGCGCCCGACAAGACGGTGGTCTGCCTCGATCCGCTCGTGTGCCCGTGCTCGACCATGTCGCGGATCGATGCCCCTCATCTGGCCTGGGTGCTCGAAGGGCTGGCGGGGGGCGAGGTCCGCAACCGCATAACGGTCGAGGGCGAGACGGCGCGATGGGCCAGGGTGGCGCTCGACCGGATGCTCGCCATCACCTGAGGCGCCCCCGGCCCTCGTGCCGGGGTGCCTACAATGCGCCGCTGCCGGAAGAGGAACGAGGAGCCGAGTGAGCCCTGCGGGGGTGACCGCCGAACCGGGGACGGCGGAAGCCGGGGTCGGCCCGCCCTCGCCGGAGGGGGCAGTCTCCGCCGCCGGGCGTTTCGGGAGGCTCCGTCGGCTCGTCACCGGCCCCGGCGCCGGGGCGAGGGCCGACGGACCGGACGCCGGGGGCCGGTGGGGGTCGTGGGCCTCCCACCTGGTCCTGGCCGTGCTCGCCTACGTGCCCCAGCTGATGGCCCAGCCCGGGGTGGTGAGCTCGGACACCAAGACCTACCTCTACCTCGACATCAACCGCTTCCTCCCGGCGTCCGCGTCGATGTGGGACCCGACGGTCGGCCTCGGGACGGTCACCCACCAGCAGATCGGCTACCTCTTCCCCATGGGGCCCTTCTTCTGGGTCTTCCACACCGTCGGGGTGCCGGTCTGGGTGGCCCAGCGCCTGTGGGTCGGCACGATCCTGTTCGCGGCCGGGGCGGGCGTCCTCTTCCTGTGCCGGACCCTCGCGATGCGGGGCGTCGGGCCGGTCGTCGCCGCGTTCGCCTACATGTTCTCGCCGTACTTCCTGCAGTACGTGGGGAGGATCTCGGTCCTGCTGCTCCCCTGGGCCGGGCTCCCCTGGCTGGTGGCGCTCGCCGCGTTGGCCGTACGCAGGGGAGGGTGGCGGGACAGCGCCCGGTTCGGCGTCGTCGTGGCCCTGGTGAGCAGCATCAACGCGACCTCGCTGCTGTACGTCGGCCTGGGGCCGGCGCTGTGGCTCGTCTACTCGGTCGTCGGCGTGCGCGAGGCCACCTGGCGGCGGGCCGGCGTCGCCGCGCTGAAGCTCGCCGGGACGTCCCTGGTGGTCTCCCTCTGGTGGATCGCCGGGCTCGCCGTTGAGGGCGCCTTCGGCGTCGCCATCCTTCAGACCACCGAGACGGTCCAGACGGTCGGCCAGACCTCCACCCCGATCGAGGTGCTGCGGGGACTGGGCTACTGGTACTTCTACGGCACCGATCGCCTCGGCGCCTGGGTGTCGTCGTCGGTCCAGCTGACCCAGGAGCTCGTCCCCCTGGCCTTCGGCTTCGCCGTGCCCGCCCTCTCCTTCGCCGCCGCGGCCTTCACCCGCTGGCGGTACCGGGCCTTCTTCGTCCTCCTCGTGGTGATGGGGCTGGTGCTCGCCGTCGGGGTCTACCCGTTCGGAGATCCGACCTGGTTCGGGCACGCCCTGAAGGCGTTCATGACCGGCACCACGGCGGGGCTGGCCCTGCGCTCCACCGACCGGGCCACCCCGCTCCTCGCTCTGGGCATCGCCATGCTGCTGGGCAGCGGCGTCGCCGCGCTCGCCCGGCGGTCCCGCCCGTTCGCCCTGGGCGCCGCCGCCCTGTCGGTGGCCGTGGTGGCCGCGGCCAATCCGCCGGCCTTCAACGGTTCGACCGTCGCCGACAAGTACACGCAGCCGGCCCAGCTCCCCGGGTACACCCTGGCGGCGGCGAAGGCCCTGAACCACGAGGGGGCCGGCACCAGGGTCCTGGGCGTACCCGGGTCCGACTTCGCCGTCTACCGCTACGGGGACACCACCGACCCGGTCTACCCCGCCATCTTGAGCCGAGGCTACGTCAGCCGCGAGCAGGTGCCCCAGGGATCGACGGCGACCGAGGACCTCCTGTACGGCCTCGACGACCCGATGCAGGTGGGCGCGTCCAACCCGAACGCCCTCGCCCCCATCGCCCGGCTCATGAGCGTGGGCGACGTGCTGGTGCAGTCCGACCTCAACTACCAGCACTACGACCAGCCCCCACCGGCCCAGCTGTGGGCCCAGCTGCAGCCCACCCCGCCGGGGCTCGGCGCCCCGACGTGCTTCGGGACCCCGCGGCCCGACCACGGGCCCCTGCCCCAGCTGGACGAGGCGGCACTGGCGCACCCCGATCCCACCGAGCCGTGCCCGCTCGAGGTGCTGGCGGTGAGCAACCCGCGCCCGATCGTCCGAGCGGAGCCCACGCGCTCGCCGGTGGTGCTCGACGGCGACGGCGAGGGCCTCGTCGCCGCGGCCGGCACCGGCCTCCTCGCGGGCAATCCCACCGTGCTGTACGCGGGGACCCTCGACCAGCACCCCGGTCAACTGGCGGCCGCCCTCCGCCAGGGTGCGACGGTGGTGGTCACCGACACCAACCGCCGTCGGGCCTTCCGGTGGGACACCATCGTCGACGAGGCGGGCCAGACCCTCACCCCGACCCAGCCCCAGCAGACCGACGCGGCCAACTCCCCCGTCGCCCTCTTCCCCGGGGCGCCGATCACGTCCTTCACGACGGCCTCGTACCTCGGCGTGCGGGCGGTCACCGCCTCCGCCTACGGCGACACCGTCACGTACCTGCCCGAGGATCGGCCCTCGCAGGCCATTGACGGCAACCTCGACACCGCCTGGGAGGTGGGCGCCTTCGGCCAACCGGTCGGCCAGTGGTGGCAGGTGCAGTTCGACCGGCCCACGACCACCGGTGCGGTCAACCTGGTCCAGCCGCTCACCGGGGCCAAGAACCGGTGGATCACCAGGGCCACGCTCACCTTCGACGGGAAGCACCCGCTCACCGTCCGCCTCGGGCCCGCGTCGAGGACGGCGCTGGGCCAGACCGTCACCTTCCCGTCGCGGACCTTCGGCACCCTGCGGATCCGGGTCGACGCCACCAACCTGAAGGGGACCGACCTCAACGCCGGGCCGTCCTCGGTCGGGTTCGCCGAGGTCCGGGTGGCCGCCACCACGGCGACCGAGCTCATCGACCTCCCCAGCGACGTGCTGGGCGGTACCGGCGTCTCCACGACCGCCGACCGGCTCGTCCTCCTGCTCACCCGCCAGCGGGTGTCGCCCTACCCGCCGCGCCAGGACCCCGAGGTGAGCCTCGACCGGTCCTTCGTCCTGCCCGCCGCCCGGACCTTCGACCTGACCGGCACGGCCAGGATCAACGCCCTCGTCCCCGACGACCGGATCGACCGCCTGGTCGGCCGCCAACAGGCCTCGGGTATCGTGGCGTACTCCAAGGGACGCCTCCCCGGGGATCTCGGCGCCGGGGCCTCGGCCGCGCTCGACGGGAACCCGGCGACGGTGTGGAGCCCGGGCTTCGGGGCATCGAGCCAGCTCGGCTCGTGGATCCACGTCGACCTCCCCAAGCCCGTCACCTTCGACCACCTCGACCTGCAGATCGTCGACGACGGCCGGCACTCGGTCCCCACCCAGCTGACGGTGGCCACCGAGAACGGCTCGGCGAAGGTGCGCATCCCAGCGCTCAGGGCGGGCACCAGGCCCGGCTCGACGGTGACGGTCCCGGTCACCTTCCCCGCCCTCCACGGTGCGCACCTGCAGTTCACCATCGACCGGGTGGATCTCCGCTACACCCGCAGCTATACGTCCCGCCAGCTCATCGCCCTGCCCGTGGGGATCGCCGAGCTGGGCATCCCCGGCGTCACCGACCCTCCGCCGCCCGCGGCGATCCCGAGCCCGTGCCGGAGCGATCTCCTGAGCATCGACGGGCAGCCGGTCTGGCTCCGCGTCAGCGGCTCCTCCTCCGCGGCCCTGGCCGGCGACGGACTGACCGTCGCCCTGTGCGGGCCCGACGCCGGGGGGCTGCACCTGGGGACCGGCACGCACGTCCTGGTGGCGACGAACGGCCACGCCACCGGATGGAACCTCGACCAGCTGGCCCTCGACTCGGCCCCCGGCGGCGCGGCGATGCCCGACGTCTCGCCCACCGCCCTGGTCGCGCCGGCCTCGCCCCCGGGAGTGCCGACCGTCCGGGTCACCTCGCAGAACGCGACCACCCTCCACCTCCGGGTGAGCGGGGTCAGCGCCGCCGCCGCCCCCTTCCACCTGGTCCTCGGCGAGAGCATCGACAAGGGATGGACGGCGACCGTGGACGGGGGCCCGTCGCTCGGCGCGCCCGAGCTGATAGACGGGTTCGCCAACGGGTGGATCGTGAACCCGGCCGCGCTCGGCGGCGAGCTCCGTCACGGGACGCTGACCGTCACCCTCCGATGGACCCCCCAACGGCTGGTCTGGGCGGCGTTGCTCGTCTCGGGAGCCGGTCTGCTCGCCGCGCTGGTCCTCTCGGTGCTCCCGGCCCGGACCAGGAGGCGGCGGCGGGGCCGGCATCGGCGGAACGCGGCCAGGACCGGAGCGGGACCCGACGGAGCCGAGGTGCTCGATGCGGGCCCGTCGGCGGCGGTCGCAACCCTGGCCTCCCCCCTCCTCTACCCGCCGACCCGTCCCCGCCTGGTGGTCGCCGCGGTCACCGCCCTGCCCGTCGGCGCCCTCCTGGCGGCGGTCACCCGGCCCCTGATCGGCCTGGCGGCCGGGGTCGCGGCCGCTGCCGGCCTGCTGGTGGCCCGGACCCGCGGGCTGCTCACCGCAGGCGCCGTGGGCCTGATGGTCGCCGCCGGCACGGTGGTCGTGGTGGACCAGGCCACCCATCCCTCGCAGCCGGGAGGGACCTGGGCGCCCACGTTCTCGACGGCCGCGCTCCTGGCCTGGGGAGCCGTGGCCTGCCTGGTCGCCGATGCGACGGTGGAGATCGTTCGCCAGTTTGCGGCGCGACGCGAGGAGCGCGGCCCGGAATCGACAGGCGCCGTGGCCGGCGCCTCACCCGGGACCGGCCGGGAGGACCCCCCGGGCGACGGCCCCGACTGGTCCCCTCCGCTCGCCTGATGTGGACCTCCCCGGACCGTCCGGCCTCCCCCGATCCCGGATCGGGCCCGGCCTCAGGTCCCGCAGGGCAGCTTGGGGTACCACCACGGCGCGGGCTCGGGCGGCAGCGGCTTGCGGGCCCGGGCTCGGGGTGTCGCCCCGTGGGCCCGACCCAGGGCCACGAGCCGGGGGAGCAGCCGGGCCCCCACGTACTGGCCACCGGGCACGGTCAGGTGGACGCCGTCGGTGCACCGGACCGGCACACCGGACACGAGCGTGGCGAATCGCCCCGAGGGCGACAGCATCGCCCCCAGGTCCATCACCGTCGCCTTCCCGGGGTTCCGCTTGGCCACCTCGGTCAGAAGGCGGTTGTCGATCGTCACCCTGGCCGGGTCGTTCTCCGGCCAGGGTTGGCCGTCGCCCTGTTCGCCGCTGTCGTAGTAGGGCGACGTCAGCAGCACCACGTGGGCCCCGGCCGAGGAGAGCGCCGCGACCGCCTGCTCGAACCGGGACCGGGCCCAGCGGTCGAACGTCGGATCACCCAGGTGCTGCCACGTCCCGCCGATCTCGGTGGTGAGGGTGTCCCCCCGGGCCAGGTAGACCGCCACGTCGGGATCGAACTGGCGCACGAGGGAGCGGTAGGTGTCGAGCAGGTGCCCGGGATGGCCGGCCAGGCAGGGCACCCCGGGGAGGTTCGTGAACCACAGCACCCTCACCTGGTCGCCCTCGGCCACAGAGCAGCCGGGGGATCCCCGGTTCACGATCTGCGCACCGTACCGGGAGGCGACCGAGGCCAGGCCCACGCCCAGGGACCCCGCCATCGAGTCGCCGACGAGCAGGATGCGCACCGGGGGCCCCGGTGGCGCCGAGGGGACCGCTCCCGCCGGTGCGGCCGCCCGGGGGCCCGTTCCGGTTGCCGTCTCGACGGGCGTCCCGGCCACGGGGACCAGCAGCGGCAGCAGGCAGACCGTCAGCGCCGCCACGGGCAGGCTCACCCACGAGCGCCAGCCGGCGAGCGCCCCCCGGCGGATCGGGGTCTCCACCAGGTGGAACGACCCGGTGGCGATCACCACGATGACGGCGAGCCGCGCGGCCAGGAGCGCCACCCCGTTCAAATGGGTCCGTCCGGCGGTCATTACCAGGAGAACCGGCCAGTACCAGAGGTACATCCCGTAGGAGATGCGCCCGAGATAGGGAAGTGGGCGGAACGAGAGGGCCCTGGCGAGGGGGTGGTCGGGCACCTGGGTCACGCTGCCGATGACCGCCGCGGTGCCGAGGGCCAGCAGGGCGAACCCGCCGTGAAAGGTGAGGGCCGAGGTCTCGGTCACCATCCGCCACATCACGACGACCCCGGCGGCTCCGGCCAGGCCGATCACCCGGAGCGCCCACCGCCCCCCCGCCGTCCGGACCGGTCCCCACCACAGGCAGGCGGCGGCGAGGGCGGCGCCCACCAGCAGGGCCTGGGCGCGGGTGTCGCTGCCGTAGTACGACCGGTTCACCGAGGCGGTGCCCACCGGGGTGATCAGGGCCATCAGCAAGGCCGAGCCCGCGGCACCCGCGGCGGCCGCCGCCGCGACCACGGCCAGCCCGGCCCGCCCCTCGCCGGCGACGGGCCCCCGGCCCCGCAGCCGCCGCACCCCCCAGAGGAGCCCCAGCAGGACGGGCGGCCACACCAGGTAGAACTGCTCCTCTATCGCGAGGGTCCAGGTGTGCAACAGCGGCGAGGGGTTGGCCACCGTGGCGAAGTAGTCGGCATGGCCTGCGATGAAGTGCCAGTTGGCCACGTACCCGACGGTCGCCACGGTGTCGCCGAGGAGGTCCGGCGACCCGAGCACCCGGGGCAGGGCGGCCGCGACCAACCCGACCGCGGCCAGCATGAGGAACAGCGCGGGGAGGAGGCGCCGGGCCCGGCGGGCCCAGAAGGACCGGAGGCCGATCCCGCCCGATCCCCGCCATTCGGACAGCAGCAACGTGGTGATCAGGTACCCCGACAGGACGAAGAAGACGTCCACCCCGAAGTACCCGCCGACGGCCCAGCTCGGGGTGGCGTGAAACAGGATCACCGCGGTGACGGCGAAGGCCCGCACCCCGTCGAGCGGGGCGATCCGTGCCCGCTCAGCCGGCACGGCGGTGGCTCGCCCGGTAGTGCTCCAGCCCGAGCCCGACCAGCGAGGGGAGCACCGTCCCCCGGAGCAGCTCTCCTCCGGCCTTGGAGATGTGCTCGTTGTCGAGGGACCGGACCCGGACGCCGTCGACGAAGGACGTGTACCGGCCGCCGGGGCCGAGGAGCTTGTTCAGGTCGAGGACGGTGGCCTGGTGGGGGTGCTCGGCCACGGCACGGCGCACGTCGTTGTTGTAGGCGACCGTCCGGGAGGGCAGGTTCATGTCCCAGGGCGCCCCGTTCGGCTGCTCGGTGGTCTGGGCGATGTAGGGCAGGGTCAGCATCACCACCTTGGCGCCGCGTGACGAGCCGATGTCGATGATCTGGCCGAGCTCCGCCTGCAGGTGCCGGTCGAAGGCCCTCTCCCCCACGTGGGTCCACCGACCCTGGTAGATGCGGTCGAGACATTCCCAGCGCCCGAGCAGCACCGCGACGACGTCCGGGTTGGTCCGGGCGACCAGCCGGGACCAGTCCGCCCGCCAGTGCGGGCACCCACCGGCGGCGGGCGAGACGGTGCCCATGACGTCGACCGTCGTCTGCGGGTCGAGGTCGCACCCGACGGCACCCTTGTTGTCGAGGGCGATGCCCCACGCCCGGGCGTTCTCGCCCAGCCCGATCCCCAGGGTCAGGGCCATGGAGTCCCCGATCAGGAGGGCGTGCTCGGGATGGGCCGCATCGACCCCACCGGGACCGACGAACCCCGACGGCGGCCGGCTCCCGACCGGGAGCCTGGCGGAGACCCCGGGGGTCACGGTGGCGGCGACCAGCGCCACCGTCACGGCCAGGGCCGCCGCGACGCCCGCGCCGAGCGGGACGAAGGACCGCCACCGTCGGGCGTCGGGCCGGCCGGTGGCGGGCCGCCACGAGCGGACCGGCTGCTCGATGAACCGGAACGAGAGGCCGGCGGCGGCGAACGTGGCCGCCAGCCGCACCGACAGCAGGAGGATCCCGCTCAGCCCGGTCCGGGTCCCGTCGAGGACGAGAAAGATCGGCCAGTGGAACAGGTAGAGCCCGTAGGAGATGCGGCCCACGTAGCGCAGGGGCCGCCAGCCCAACGCCCTGGCCAGGAGGGCACGGGGCTGCTCGACGGCCAGCGCGACCACCGCGGCGGTGCAGAGCCCGACGACGAGGAACCCGCCTTCGTACAGGAGGGCACCGGAGCCTCGCACGGTGTGCAGGGCCACCGCGAGCCCTGCCGCACCGGCAAGGCCGAGCACGGAGACCAGGCGATCACGGGCCGGCCGGCCCCTCGCCCACCGCCTCCGCTCGGACCGGGTGCCCCCCGGGTCCTGCCGTGCGGACCCGGTCCGGGCGCTCGGTGCCCGCTCACCGCTCAGAGGGACGAGCACCGCGAGCAGCGCCCCGACCATGATGGCCTGGGACCGGGTGTCGGTCCCGAAGTACAGCCGGTTGACCGAGGCGCCGGCGAGGTACAGCGCCGCGCACGCGGCGGCGGAAGCGGCGCCCAGGAACCCGGCGGCCCAACCGATCCCGCGGCGGCCGAAGCGGCGCAGCACGACCAGGGCGACCAACGGCCACACCAGGTAGAATTGCTCCTCAACGGCCAGGGACCAGGTGTGCAGGAGCGGCGAGGGCGCGCCGAAGCGGACGAAGTAATTCTGCCCGGTGGCGATGAAGTGCCAGTTGGCGAAATAGGCCAGGGTGGAAAGGGCGTCCCCCCGGAGCTGGCTGGGCGGGATGCCGCCCCCGACCCAGATCGCGTAGGCGCACACCCCGAGCAGGAGGACGAAGAGCGCGGGGAGCAGGCGGCGGGCCCGTCGCCCCCAGAACCGGGCCAGCCCGATGGTGCCCGAGCCCGAGTGCTCCGCGAGGAGCAGGGACGTGACCAGGAACCCCGACAGGACGAAGAACACGTCCACGCCGAGCAGCCCCCCGGTCGCCCATCCGAGGCCGGCGTGAAAGGCCAGCACGGCCAGCACGGCCACGCCACGCAGCCCGTCGAGCCCGGGGACGAACCGGACGGCCACCCTCTCGGAACGAGTGGACGAGGCATGCCCAGGACCCGCCGGTGCCTGGTCCGGCTCCGGTTCCGGCACCACCCCGAGCCCGCTGGCTGTCAGCACGTTCCTGTTGCGACCCTCGCGAGCACCTGAAGGCTCCGGACTCCCTGTCCCGCCCTGTCCTGCATGATCCCACAGCGACACGGGCGTCCCGTGGTCGGCAGGCGGCCTCCCGTGGGCATGCCTCGGGGTTCCCGGTCCCTCCGGGACCACCGCGTAGAGTGGCCACCCATGACCGGCAGGGGGAGGCATGCCGGCCGCCTCTGGTGGCCGTGGATCGGCCTGTGGGCCGCCGTGGGCCTCGGGATCCGCCTGGCCTCGCTGTTCGGCCCGAACCGTTCCTCCCGGGTGGCCGGTGGCGACGCCTACTACTACCACAACGCGGCGAACCTCCTGGTGGCGGGCAAGGGGTTCATCAACCCGTTCCTGTACTACCCCCACGGCCTCCACCACCAGGTGCAGACCGCGTCGTGGCCGCCGCTCTTCGTGTTCGTGCTGGCGATGGCGTCGGTGGTGGGGCTGAAGAGCTTCTTCGCCCACCGCGTCTGGTGCTGCATCATCGGGACGGCGGCCATCGTGGTCTGCGCCCTGACCGGCCGGGAGATCGGTGGGCGCCGGGTCGGGCTGATCGTGGCCTTCCTGGTCGCCGTCTACCCCAATATCTGGATGAGCAACGAGCTGGCGCTGTCGGAGACCCTCTCGCCGCTCCTGGTGGCCCTGGTGCTGCTCACCGCCTACCGGTTCTGGAAGCGCCCGGGCGTGTGGACCGTCGTGGCGCTCGGTGCCTCCATCGCCGTCGGGGCGTTGGCGCGCGACGAGCTCTCGCTGCTCGCGGTGTTCATCATGCTGCCGCTCGCCCTGATGGCGACGACGGTGTCGTGGTGGCGCCGGGTCGGGCTGCTGGCGGCCGGCGGCCTCACCGCCCTCCTCGTCGTCAGCCCGTGGATCGGGTACAACATGAGCCGGTTCCGGGACCCGGTGTTCATCAGCTCGGGCCTCGGCATCACCCTGGCCTCGGCCAACTGCAACGACGTCTACCAGGGTGCCTACGAGGGGTACTGGTCCTTCGCCTGCGCCCTGAGGACGCCGATCAAGCCGCTCAGCGCGACCGTCGACGAGTCGGTGCAGGGCGCCGAGGCCCAGGCCTACGCCCTCCACTTCATCCGGACCCACGAGGATCGCCTGTTCCCCGTGGAGATGGCCCGGCTCGGGCGGGCCTTCGCCTTCTTCCACCCGCTCCAGCAGGTCGAGCTCGACTCCACCGTGGAGACCCGCCCGTACCACTGGGCGCTGGTCGGTCTCGGGATGTACTACGCCCTCTTCGCCCTGTCCATCGGCGGGGTGGTGATCCTGCGCCGGCGACGGGTACCGGTCCTCCCCCTGCTGGCCGTCGGGCTCGACGTGATGATCTCCGTGGCGGTCACCTTCGGGCAGACCCGGTACCGGAGCACGTTCGAGGTGGCGCTGGTGCTGATGGCTTCGGTGCAGCTCGAGTGGTTCTGGAGCAGGCTCCGCCCGCAGCCTCGGGCCGGGACCGCCGCGGAGCCGGCGCTCGCGGCCGGACCGGCCGAGCGTGGGGACGCGGCCGGACCGGCCGAGCGTGGGGACGCGGCCGGACCGGCCGAGCGTGGGGACGCGGCCGGACCGGCCGAGCTCGCCCTCCCGGCACCTGCCGGTTAGCGGGGACAGTGAGGATGGAGCTCGGGCCCGACGTGCTGGTGGTCCTGCCCGCCTACAACGAGGCGCGGTCGGTGGCCTCGGTGGTGGAGGAGGTGCTGGTGGCCGCGCCGAAGGCCGACGTGCTGGTGGTGGACGACGGTTCGGTGGACGCCACGGCCGCGCTGGCCCGTGCCGCCGGCGCCGAGGTCGTCGTGAACGTGTTCAACCTCGGCGTGGGGGGCGCCATGCGGGTCGGGTTCCGCTACGGCGTCGCCCACGGGTACCGGGCGTTGGTGCAGGTGGACGCCGACGGGCAGCACGACCCTCGGGACCTGCCCCGCCTGCTCGAGCACCTGAAGGACGGGCGGGAGCCGCAGGTGGTCATCGGAGCCCGGTTCGCCGGGGAGGGCGAGTTTCCCGTCCCCCTGGCACGCCGATGGGCGATGCGCCTTCTGGCGGGCTACCTCTCCCACAGGACCCACGTCCACCTCACCGACGTGACGTCGGGCTACCGGGCCCACAACCGTGCAGCGATGGAGCTCTTCGCCCGGACCTACCCGGCCAACTACCTGGCGGACACGGTCGAGTCGCTGGTCATCGTCACCGACGCTGGCGGCACGATCACCCAGGTGCCCGTGTCGATGCGGTCCCGCCTCGGGGGGGCTCCCAGCCAGTCGACCATCCGGGCCGCGATCTACCTGGTGCAGGTCACCCTCATGCTGGTCCTGAGCATCCTCCGCCGGCGATCCACCCGATCCACCCGATCCGACACCACGGAGGAACCCTCATGAGCGGAGTCCACCTCATCGCGCTGTTGAGCGCGATCGCCACCCTGACGGTCATCGTCGAGCTCTCCCGACGTCGCCAGCTCCGCGAGAAGTACGCCGTGGTCTGGCTCGCCGTCGGCGTGGTGGTGGCCGTCTTCGCCGTCGCTCCGGGATTGTTCAACGCCCTGGCTCATTCGGTGGGGGTGATCAACCCACCCGATCTCCTCACCGTGCTGGCCTCCCTGTTCCTGCTGATCGTCTGTATGCAGCTCAGCTGGGAGATCGGCCGGCTCGAGGACAAGACCCGTTCCCTCGCCGAAGAGGTCGCGCTGCTCCGCAAGGACGTGGAGGACCTGGGCGACGCCGAGCGCCGGGCACGTGCCGACCGCTGACCCGGGCCGGGCTCACCCCGCGGGTTCGATCCCGGGCCCGAGCCGGCGGGCCTCGCCGGCGAGGACCTGCAGCGTCCCGCGTGCGGTGGCGTCCCAGGTCAGGGTCCTGGCCCGTTGGAGGGCCGCCGCCCCCAGCCGCTCACGGAGCCGATGGTCGGCGACCAGCGTCCCCAATGCCGCGACGAACTCGTCGGGGCCGTCGGCCAGGAGGCCCGTCACCCCGTCGACCACCGCGTCGGCGTGCCCGATGATCCGGCTGGCCACCGCCGGGGTGCCGCAGGCCGCGGCCTCGGTGATCGTCATCCCCCACCCCTCGTGGGAGGAGGAGGCGGCCACGACCCACGCGCTCCGGTAGAGGTCGAGCAACTCGGTGTCATGGAGCTTCCCGGGTAGCCGGAGCCACCCCTCCGCGTCGGCCGCGATCACCCGGTCCCGGAGCTTGGAGAGCTCGTAGCCCTCGCCGGCGATCACCGCCTGCAGGTCGCCGTGCCGCTCCCGCAGGCGGACCAGGACGTCGACGAGGAGGTCGAAGCGCTTCACCGGGACCAACCGGCCGACGGCCACCACCAGGGGTGGTCCCGACCGGGTGCCGCCCGGCGCGAAGCGGGCGTCGACGCCGGGAGGGACCACCGAGACCCGCGAGGGGCGGAGCCCGAGGTTGTCGACGATGTCCTGCCGGGACGATTCGGAGAGCGTGACCACGGCGGTCCGGCGGTAGACCGGCGGCGCGATCCGGCGCTCCGTCACCTCGCCCAGGCGGGCCCACCGGGGAGGGAGGGCCATCCGCCACATCTCACCGTGGACGTGGTGGAGGAAGACCACCTTCGGTCCCCGGGTCCACACGGGGGAGAAGAAGGGCATGCCGTTCCAGATCTCCACCAGGGCGTCCCACCGACCGCTCCGTCCGGCCATGCTGCTGAGAACGGCCCGGGGGAACATCAGGTAGCGGCCGGCCTTGCGGGTGACGTGGTAGCCGTCCCGGTCGATCTCGGCGGGGTGGCCGGCGGCGAACGACGTCCGCATCGAGATCTCGAGCCCGGCCTCGGCCCAGCGCTCGGCGACCCTCGCGGCGTGGATCTCGGACCCGCCGGCCTCGGGATCGTCGAGGTCCCGCCAGGCCAGGATGTGGATGCGACGGAGCCCCGCCTCGGCCGCGATGTCCTTGAGCTCCCCCGCGCCGCCGGGGCTCCCCGGGGGCGCGGCTCCCTCGAGCGGTTCCGGGCCCCTCACCGGCGTGCCGGGGCCGCATGGGCGGGACGGCTCCGCCGCGTCCACCACCCGATGCGGTCCTTCAGCTTGAGGATCGGCCGCTCGAACAGCACGTAGCTCGCGGTCGCGGTCGCGGTCGCCAGCCCCAGGACCGCGAGGAACAGCTGCCACCAGGGCAGCCCGAAGGGGAAGTTCATGTTGCGGTGGGTCCACCGGAGATAGACGAGGAGCCATCCCTGGTGCCAGAGGTAGATGCCGTACGAGACCAGGCCCAGGCCCAGCATCGGCTTGCACGAGAGGAACCGGCGGATCAGCCCGCGTGGCTGGGGCCCGAAGACCGCCGGCAGCAGGAGGAAGAAGGCGAACGCCCCGTACAGGCTCTGGCGGGCCAGATTGGTGGTCAGGTGGTCCGTGTAGATGGGGACGATCGGGATGCCCAGGTTGGAGACGGCCCAGAAGGCGACGCCGGCACAGGCCCAGCTCACCCAGGGCAGGAACGGGGACCACAGCCAGCGCGGTTGGCGGTCGCGGTGGGCGAGCCAGCTGCTCATGACGGCGAGGAACATGCCCAGTCCGAACATGTCGAGCCAGGCAGGCAACCAGATGGGCATCACATGGGCTTCCAACGTGTGCT
>Ga0307373_10002987_pt1 | contig 30018 bp, 32 predicted proteins | sample OX2MG_FD_202534 | JGI IMG/M metagenome (GOLD analysis project Ga0307373, IMG submission 202534) | Soil microbial communities from Risofladan, Vaasa, Finland - OX-2 | ecosystem: Environmental > Terrestrial > Soil > Coastal area > Acid sulfate soil | place: Finland: Risofladan, Vaasa | collected... | reverse complement strand
CAGCGCAGCTTCTGAATGGATGCGGATCAGGTGGCCTGCGCGATCGCGCGAACGCCGGACGAGCTGCCTCGATCGCCCAAATCGAACGCGGCCGTATAGAAGGCCTTGGCGGCCATGGGGTCAGGCACTTCGAGGGCTGAGAGACTGAATGGAGGTCATGGCAGCCGCTTTTCGTGCGGGTTGGGATCGGCATCAGTGGTCTTGGGTCAAGCCGACACGGGATGCAGCACGGTCTTGATCGCGCCTGCGTAGACGAGTCGGTCATGGTCACTGCCTTTGTCGTGGGTCACGGCGGCGGGCAATTGCGCGTCACCTGGATGCTGGGCCATAATCATGGTATCGCCCTATCATTGTGGCTGTCAACCATTGTCCTCGTCCAGCGGATCTGCGAACCTTTGAGCAATGGCATCTCTCTCGACCGACATCGAGGTGGCCGAATTCGCCGGCCAGCTCTTCTTCCGGCTCTGGCGCGCCTCGCATACCCGCACCGCCGAGACGCTCGATTCGATTGGGCTCACGCCCGCGCTGTTCGCGCTGCTCAACGTGCTCGGCGCCCGCGACGGGGCTATCCAGCAGCAGCTGAGCTTCGACATGGGCATCGACCCGAGCGCCATGGTCAAGCTGATCAACGAGCTCGAAGCCGCCGGGTTGGCCGAGCGTCGACGACGTCCGGGTGATCGCCGCGCGTGGGAGGTAACGATCACGCCGGCGGGTCGGCGCACCCTGGAGCGGGCTCGGCAGCTCGTCGCCGACGTGGAGGAGTACGTGCTGGGCGAGCTCAGCACTTCCGAGCGTCGCCAACTGCTCATGCTGCTTCGCCGAGCACTCGTTTCAGCCCCTCCCCAACCTCCGTGGCGTCCCGAGGAAGGGGACTGAGCAACACGGCCGCCGCAGCTGGCCTCCCAATAGACAAGCGTCGAGCACGGCAATGCTGTCACGCCAACCCGGATCACGGTCGCGGACTCGGAGCGCGCGTACACTGGGCGACGGATTCTGAAAGCGAGGCTTGCCGTGAGGTATCGCGCGGTGTACTACGACGGAAACCATATGGGCGCTGGGGGCTGGGTGTTCATGGCGCTCATCGCCGTCGTCTTGTTGGGCTTGCTTGCCGCGTTCGTCATCTGGCTCATGCAGGACCAGCGGCGCCGCCCACACCGCGACCATCATCCCGTCGGCGGGTCCGCGGGCGAGATCCTCGATCGCCGCCTCGCCACGGGCGAGATCAGCGTCCAGGAATACGAGCGTGTCAAGGCCAGCCTCGCAGCACCCGCAGGCCCTCCACCCTCGCAGGCCGAGCCGCCAAGCGCGTCATAGATCCGAGCGCGACTTACCGACTTGGAAGGCGCGATCCGCACTGAGGCGACGATCATCTGGCCACTGTGCGGCACGCAGGCGAGGGAAACGACGCCCGCGAACGCCCTGCCAGCACTTCTACCGCTGCACAGGCTGCGGCCACACGCTGAAGCCCCAGGTGGGCGACAGAGCAGAGCGCTGGCCGTGCACCGGGCAAGCGGTCGGCGCTGGTTGCGTCATCAACGCAGCGAGCCTGACCGTCATGTCGGTCTCGCGGACCCGACAAGGAGCGCCGGTATGAGGGCCTACGTATCGCTGTGGTCAGCTGACCTGCTCGATCTGGGCAGCGCGGTCGACCGCCTAGACGCGCACGTCGAGGGCTTTCACCTCGACATCATGGACGGTCACTTCGTCCGTGAGCTGCTGTTCGGCGCAGACACCGTGCAGGCCCTCTCACGCCGCGCCTCCGCGGGCCTAGTCGACGTGCACCTGATGGTCACAAACGCCGACCAGTGGATCGCACCGTTCAGCGACGCCGGTGCGCAGATGCTGACCGTGCACCCGCAGAGCTGCACCGACGTTGTGCAGACCCTGGCGGAGATTGAAGCGCATGGGGTGCGGGCCGGGCTTGCGATCACTACTGACCTCAGCGTCGCCTACGCCGCCAGTCACCTCGAGGTCGTCGACCGGATCGTGATGATGGGCACCGAGATCGGGATCAAGGGTGTCGACATCGACCCCGACGTGTACACCCGGGTCAAGCAGCTCGCCGCGTTCAGGGACCGCAGCGCCCGCAAGCCGGAGATCATCGTCGACGGCGGCATCCGGCGGTACACCGTCCCCAAGCTCGCCGAAGCCGGTGCCGACGGGGTAGTCCCCGGGTCGCTGGTGTTCGGTGAGCACGACTGGCTTGACGGCGTGCGGTTCATCCACCAACAGGTACGGGCCGCGGAGAGCATCCCGTGAGCGGGCGCATCGGTGTGCTAACCAGCGGCGGGGACGCCCCCGGCATGGCCGCTGCGATCGCCGCGGTCGCCGAACACGCCCACGGCGCGGGTCTGGAGACAATCGGGTTCCGCCGCGGGTACCTCGGCGCCAGCCAAGGCGAGCAGCAGCTGATCCAGATGGGGGAAGCCCAGGCGCTCGCAGCGCAGTCTGGGACATGGCTTCAGTCGTCCCGCTACCCGACGATGCAAACCGAGGAGGGCCTCGCCGCCGTGGTTGAGCAGCTCCAGGCCGCGAACCTCACCGGCCTCGTCGTGATCGGCGGTGATGGATCGCTGAACGGCGCCCGCCGCTTGGCGGACGCCGGCGTGTGTGTCGCGTTCATCCCCGCAACGATCGACAACGACATTCCCGGCGCTCCCGTCAGTGACACGACGCTCGGGCATCACTCTGCAGTCACCTATGGGGCGCAGATCATCCATCAGCTTCGCCTCACCGGCTTCGCGCTGCCCGGTCGCGCTTTCGTGATCCAGACCCTCGGTGGCCGCGGTCACCGGCTCGCGGACGCGGTCGCGAACGCCGCGAACGTTCCCGACGTACTCACCAGCGGGGACGACGAGGAGATCGCGGCGGTTTCAGCAAGCCTCGTGCGACGCGCCGGTGACGGGGAGGCGATCGCGGTCATGCCCGAGGCGATCGGCAACGCGGTCGACATCGCCGCGAGGCTGCAAGACAAGAGCGGCATCCGCGTGCACCCCACAATCCTCGGCCACTCACAGCGCGCAGCGCCAACGACAAACCTGGATCTCACGTTGGCGTCCAGCGCTGGTCGCGAGGCCGTGGTCGAATTACTGCGGGGAGAGTCGGCGTTCATCTCACTCAACAAGTCCGGCCAAAGCATTCCTCGGCCAATCAACAGCCCGGCGACTGGCGCGGTGCCGGCACAAGAAGGCGTGGCACCGTAACCATGGGGTACGCCTAGCCGCTCTATATCCTCGCGTTCGACCGCCGAACCTCATTTCAAAGCAAGCTGTTGGGGATCACCGGCACCCCCACCGAGGACACGCAAAGACGCTCGCCGCCAAAGAGGTCCTGTTCGGGCTGACCGTTCCCGCCACTCCGGCCAGCTCGCCCAAGTCGACGACGACACCGACCGCTGATCCGGCACTCGTGACGACCCGTGAGGCCGATCAGCTCATCGCCTCCCGCTCGCACAGCCCTTAAGTAGCCGCAACGAGATGCCGACAAACGGCATATGCACGCAAAGGTGTCCAGTCGACTGTTGCGCTGCGCGTTCGCGGCTATGGGACTCGGCATCGCGTTTGAGCTTCTGCGGGCGGTGACTGGGCTGGGCGGGTCAGCGCTGGACTCGTTGGCGAACAACTGGGTGTACATGGCGGTCGAGTTCGTTGCGATTGGTGTCTGCGCAGCACGGGTGGCGCAGCATCGTGAGCAGCGCCTCGCCTGGACGTTGATGACCTTTGCGCTCGTGTGTTGGAGCGTGGGCGATCTGCTGTGGGCGGTCTGGTTGGATAATCTCGCCAGCCCGCCGTATCCCTCCGGTGCGGACGTCACATACCTGCTGATGTACCCGGCGATGTACGGCGCGCTGATGGTCCTGATTCGATCGCGCAACCGCAAAGCCGCCACGGCTCAGTGGCTGGACGGCGGCGTCGTGGCTCTGGCGGTGGGCGCGGTGGCGGCCGCGCTGGCGTTCGCGGACATCGCGCGGACGACGACGGGACGGTTCGTCGCCGACGCGGTCACGATCGCCTACCCGGTCGGTGACTTCATGCTGCTGATGTTCGTGGTGCTCGCCTACGCGCTGGCGGGCTGGCGTCCCGGACGCGACTGGCTGGCGTTGGGCAGCGGTGTAGTACTCATGGCGGTCGCCGACATCTTTTACGCCGACCAGGTGGCCGGCGGCGTCTATATCTCTGGCGCCCTGCTCAACGTGGCGTATCTCACCTCGTTCTCGCTACTGGCGTTGGCCGCGTGGGCGCCGTCGAGCCGTCGGACCAAGCCGGTTATGAGGGCCCCGGACACCATTGTCCTCACGTTCGTAGCGGCAATGATCGCACTAGCGCTGCTCGTCGTTGCGGCCTTTTCGACAGTGACTCCGTTGGCGGTTGGACTCGCCGCCGGCGCGCTGGGCCTGGCAACCGCGGGCTCAGCTCTGACGTACCTGGAGAACGTCCGAATCCTGCGCACGACGAGCCGTCAAGCGGTCACAGACTCGCTCACGGGCTTGAGCAATCGCCGGCAGCTGATCTCCGATCTCGAAGATTCGTTCCGCGACGGTCACCGAGTGGCAACGCTCGCGTTCTTCGACCTTGATGGCTTCAAGCGCTACAACGACACCTATGGGCACATCGTTGGTGACGCACTTCTCGTCCGGCTCGCGGCGGCTCTGAGCGCGGCAGTTACGGGCAAGGGCTCCGCGTACCGGCTCGGCGGCGACGAATTCTGCGCTCTGCTCGATGGCCGTTATCCGCCCCACGATCAACTCATTGCGAGCGCCAGATCAGCCCTCACCGAGCGCGGCGGCGGCTTCGACGTCACCACCTCGGTCGGGGTCGCCCTCATGCCAGACGAAGCAGGGACTCCAGACGCCGCCCTACGACTAGCCGACGAGCGAATGTACGCGGATAAGGGTCGCACCCAGCGCACTCCCGCCCGCGACGTGTTGATTCAGCTGCTCACCGAACGTGCGCCTGGACTGCGTGACCACGTGGGCGGCGTCGCCACCATGACCGCGGGGGTCGCCGCTCAGTTCGCCTTCGATGCCGAGGCTTTGGACGAGACTCTGCGGGCTGCCGAACTCCACGACATCGGCAAACTTGCAATCCCAGACGCGATCCTGAACAAGCCAGGGCCGCTCGACGCCAGCGAGTGGGCCTTCATGAAGCAACATGCGATCATCGGCCAGCGAATTCTCAACGCCACGCCCGCCCTCGCCCCAGTCGCGCGAATCGTCCGCTCTGCGCATGAACGCTGGGACGGCGGCGGATATCCGGACGGTCTCAGTGGCGAGGCCATCCCGCTCGGCGCCCGCATCATTGCGGTCTGCGACGCCTACGACGCGATGACCTCCGAGCGCTGTTACCAGCGCGCAAGGAGCCACCAAGACGCATTGGCCGAACTTCGCGATCACGCCGGAACCCAATTCGATCCAGCCGTTGTCCAAGCCCTCTTACATCACCTCCACGCCGTCGCCGAGCCATCGGAAGCGGACCTGAAGCTCGACGACAGACGCGCAGCCCAACCTTTGACATAAGCGGGGCTCGCATCCGGGTGCGCACGACGAGGGTTGATGTCCGCGTGGCTTGAAGGAGAACCACTGTAGGTCCGCGAAAGCGGGAGCATGACCATATTCGCCTTCACCAGGCACACTGGGGTGAGGGTCGCCGAGATCGGGTTCGCGTTCGTCGCGATTGCTGGTGCTTTGCTCGCGGTCGCTCCGGTCACCCGATTCGGCAGGCGCGGGACGATCGCCGCTGGTGTCGCCCTTGCCGGCGGCGCAGTGATTGTCATCATCGCGATCCGCTGGGGCTCGTTCGGGTCCAACTTCTAGAGCGACGGGATCGCGCTTGACGCTTCGGGCGACCTTTGGGAATGTGAGGTGGGCCGGCCCCGCTGGGCCGGCCTCTACAGTCGCCGACCGCCGCGCGCGACCCAGGCGTCGATCAGCACGCGCGCGATCGAGACCTCCCCGGGAAGCCGCAGCCCGGCGGACGCGCCGCCCGCGGCTCCGCCGGATTCCGAGCGCGCGGCCGCCTCGCGTATCTGCTCGAGGCTGAACCAGCGCACCTCAAGCATCTCCCCTGGCTGCGGGACCGGATCACTGCGCTCGGCGCCGGCCTCGTAGCCGAGCATCAGCGAAGAAGGGAATGGCCACGGCTGCGAGGCAACGTAGCGCGGGGCCTGCGCGACGATCCCCGACTCTTCGCGCACCTCCCGCAACACCGCCTCCTCGGGGGTTTCGCCCGGCGAGACGTAGCCGGCGAGGATCGAGAAGCGGCCCTCGGCCCAGCCGATGCGACGGCCGAGCAGCACGTTGCCGGCGCCGCCGTCGACCAGCATGATCACCACCGGGTCGGTGCGCGGGAAGTGGGTTGCCTTGCAGCTTGGACAGCGTCTTGACAGCCCGGCGTCGGCGACGCGCGTGCCGGCGCCGCAGACCGAGCAGAACCTGTGGCGGCGGTGCCAGTTGAGCAGCGCGACGAGGTAGGCGGCGAGGCCGCCCTCGGCCTGCGGCAGCAGCAGGCCCGCGTCGCGCAGCGAGATCAGCCGCCCAGTGCCGGTCTCGGCCACTTCCCCGGCGGCCTCGGGGTCGTCGAGGTCGGCGCCGAACAGCGGGCGCGAGTTCTCGAGCCCCAGCAGGATCGGCTGGTATGGATTCACGCGTCCCTGGACCGGGCGGCGCAGCAGCAGCGGCTGGGGGTCCTCGGAGATCAGCACGTTGTCGGCGCTCGCGCCGACAACCGCCGCCCGGGGGTGTTTCAGCAGCCGCTCGATCTCGACGCGGTCACCGCGCTGGTCGGAGATGCGGTCAAGCGTCGTGCCGGTGAAGGTGGGAGTCAGCCTCAAAGGTGTTCCTGCAGCCATCGGAGCAGAAGAAGTAGGTGTGGCCGTCCTGCCTGAGCCTCACGGCTCGGTGCCTGTCGACCATCATGCCGCAGACCGGATCGACGGCACCGCGGCGCATGGTCAGGCCGAACAGGCCACAGAAGAGCAGCAGTCCGAGCGCGTTCAGCACGAGTTTGTAGTCGACGTGGACGGCGCTGAAGATCTGGCTGTGGTTCGGCCGCGCCCCGGACGGGATCAGGCCCAGGCCGCCGAACAGCGCCTGCACGATCAGCGCCCCCACCGCCATCGCGACCAGCAACAGAGCGACCAGCCGCACGGTGAACGCACCGCCGTAGTACTTCCGGTAGATCGCGACTATCGGCAGGATCACCAGGTCGCCGAAAATGAACGCGACCACGCCGGCGAAGCTGATCCCGCCGCTCCAGAGAACGGCCGCGAGCGGGATATTGCCGACCGAGCAGACGAACGTCAGCATCGCGATCACCGGTCCGATCACAGCTCCCCAGACCGTCCGTACCAGCGCAGGCGAGCCACTCAGGAAGATGCTGTGGAATACATTCGGGTCGATCTGGGCGACGAACCCGGAGATCAGCAGACCGAGCCCGATCTCCCTGTAGAGCATCTGCCAGTCGCCGCGGAAGTTGTGCGCGACGTCAGACCAGGCGGCGACGCTCTCAAGACGCCTGCGCAGCGGCATGCTCTGGGCCGCCATGTGATGCTGGTGGCCGGTGTCGGCGGCGCTGGCGTGCTCGCGCGCCTGCCGCTCGCGCGCCGGCGAGACGAAGCGGCGCAGCAGCAGCGCCACCAGCGCGATCATCACCAGCCCGCCGACGTATTCGGCGAGCGCGAACTGCCAGCCGATCAGCACCCAGAGCACGAACCCGAGCTCCCAAACGAGGTTCGTCGACGCCAGCTGGAAGGCCAGCGCCGCGCGCGCGGAGGCGCCCTTCTGGAACAGGCTCTTGGCGATCGCCACCGCGGCGTAGGAACAGGACGAGGAGGCCGCGCCGAGTCCGGTGGCCTTGGCCAGCGGGCCAAGGCCACCGCCACCAAGGCTCGACTCGATGCGTTCTCGCGGGATCCATGCCTGCACAACGGCGGAGATGAAGAAGCCGAACGCGAGCGCCCACCACACCTCCCAGCCCATCAGCAGCGCGTCGCGGACGCCGTGCCAGAGAACGTGACCGAGGCTTGCCATGGGTAGATGGAGTCTGGCAGGGCATCAGACGCTCGGAAAGTTGCGGCATCTCGTCAAGTTGTTGCGCGCAACAGTCGCCTTCGATACGCTCAGATGGTGTCCGGCAGGCTCCTGGTCGAGGCTCGGGGCCTCACGAAGACGTATCCCGCCCGGAACGGCACGCCGCCCTTCTGCGCCGTTGACGGCATCGATTTCGAGTTCGGGCGCGGCGAGGCGTTCGGCTTCCTCGGCCCCAACGGGGCCGGCAAGTCCTCGACGATGCGGATGCTGGGCGCGATCTCGCCCGCGACCGCCGGCACGCTCCGGGTGCTCGGCATGGACCCCGTGCACGACGGGCCCGAGATCCGGGCGCGGATCGGCGTCGTCCCGCAGGACGACTGCCTCGACCGCGAGCTGACTGTCCGCGAGAACATCTACGTCTATGGCCGCTACTTCGGCCTGGGCAAGAGCGTCATCGGCGAGCGACTTGCTGGCCTGCTCACGTTCGCGCAGCTCGAGGACAAGGCGGACGCGCAGGTCGAGATGCTCTCCGGTGGCATGCGCCGCCGGCTCACGATCGCGCGCTCGCTGATCAACGAGCCGGAGATCCTGCTGCTCGACGAGCCCACCACCGGCCTCGACCCGCAGGCGCGGCACGTGCTCTGGGACCGGCTATATCGCCTGAAGGCCGACGGCGTGACCCTGATCATCACGACCCACTACATGGACGAGGCCGAGCAACTATGTGACCGCCTCGCGGTGATGGACGCGGGCAGGATCGTCGCCGAGGGCTCGCCGCGTGCGCTGATCGAAGCGCACATCACGCGCGAGGTGCTCGAGTTGCGCTTCGCGCCAGATACCCAGGCCGAGGCTGCGGAGCGTCTCCGCGCGGCCGGTCTGGGAGAGCGGATTGAGTTGCTTCCGGATCGTGTGATCGTTTATGCCGATGACGGCGAGGCGGCACTTGCGGATGTGCACCACAAGCTGTCGCTTGCACCGATCACCGCGCTCGTGCGGCGTGCCAGCCTCGAGGACGTCTTTCTGAAGCTGACCGGCCGTTCACTGATCGACTGACATGGCGCGGGCTCTGCACGCCTTCCGCTACTGGCTGAAGCTCTACAGCCGGACATGGCGCGGCACGATCGTGATCAGCGTCGCCAATCCGCTGCTGTTCCTGCTCGGGATCGGCGTCGGCCTTGGCCACCTCGTCAATCACGGCCACTCGGCGGCGCTGGGCGGCGTTTCGTATTCGGCCTTCTTCGCCCCCGGGCTGCTCGCGGCATCGGCGATGCAGACGGCGTTCGTCGAAAGCGGCGGGCGCGTGACCACGGCGGCCGGCTGGTCCGGCTCCTACCGCAACGCAGCGACGACGCCGCTCGAACCCGAGGAGATCCTGGCCGGGCACATGCTCTTCGTCGCTTTCCGGCTGGTCACCTCGAGCGCCGCCTTCATCGTTGTCATGGAGCTCTTCGGCGTGGTGTCCGGCTGGTGGGCGCTCGCGGTGTGGCCGGCCGCGCTGCTCACCGGCTTGGCGTTCGCCGCTCCAATCGCCGCGTGGGCGGTGACGCTCAGGTCCTTCCGCCACGTCAACGCGTTCTTCCGGTTCGTGCTGATGCCGATGTACATGTTCTCCGGGACCTTCTTCGCGCTCAGCGAGCTACCGCACGGGATCCGGCTGATCGCGTCGGCGCTGCCGCTCGCGCAGGGGGTCGCGCTGTGTCGCTCGCTGAGCCTCGGGACCGCTTCGTTTCCCGCAGCCGCCGGGCACATCGCCTACCTGGTTGTGTTCGTTCTCGCCGGCATCGCGGCCGCCCGGATCACGTACAGAAGGAGGTTGCACGCGTGATCGCCACCGGCTGGACGCTGCGGCGCACCGGCAGCCTGGTCGAGCGCAACGCGCTGATCTATCGGCGCTCGCTGACGCCGGTGTTGTCGAGCATCGTCGAGCCTGTGCTCTACCTGCTCACGATCGGCTTCGGCGTCGGAACGCTTGTCGGCAAGGTGGCCGGCGTGAACGTGCGCTACGCCGCGTTCGTCGCTCCGGCGATCCTGGCCACTACCGCCATGAACGCGGCCTTCAACCAGACGAGCTTCGCGATCTTCATGCGGATCAAGACCGAGAAGATCTACGACGCGATCGTGCCGACGCCGCTGTCGGTTGCCGACATCGCAGTCGGTGAGGTGGTGAGCGCCGTGCTCAGCGGCGTGTTCGCCTCCGTCGGCTTCGTGCTCGTGATGCTCGTCCTCGGCCTCGTCGTCTCGCCCGACATCTTGCTGGCGATCCCAGGTGCCCTGCTGGTCGGCTACGCGTTTGCGGCCGCAGGCTTGATGGTTACGACGTACATGCGCGACTTCCCGGACTTCCAGCTGATCCAGCTGGTGATGCTGCCGATGTTCCTGTTCGCGACGACCTTCTATCCGCTGACGGTGTATCCGAGCTGGGCGCGGCCGATAATCGAGATCCTGCCGCTCTACCAGAGCATCCAGCTACTGCGGGAGCCGGCGCTGGGCATCTTCCACTGGGATCTGCTCGTCGCCGTGCTGTACCTGGTTGCGTTCGGGTCGCTTGCGCTCGCGCTCGCGACACGACGGCTCACGCGGCAACTGCTGCCATAAAGATTGGCAAGCCGCTTGCAAGAATTGTCATAGAATTGCGGTGTGGCGCGCAAACTTGCAGACGTCGCGAAACAGGCGGGGGTCAGCGAGGCCACCGTCAGCCGCGTACTGAACGGCCGTCCCGGGATCTCGGAGGGGACGCGCGCCGCCGTCCTGACGGCGCTCGACGTGATCGGCTATGAGCGCCCCACGCATCTGCGCGTCCGGCGCGCTCGCATGGTGGGGCTGATCGTGCCGGAGCTCCAGAACCCGGTCTTCCCAGCGCTCGCCGAGGTGATCGGGGGCGCGCTCGCACAGCGCGGCTTCAACGCTGTGCTCTGCACGCGCACCGGCAGCATGTCAGAGGCGGAGTACGTCGAGATGCTGCTCGAGCGCCAGGTCTCGGGAATGATCTTCTCCGGCGGCCAGTACGCGGAGGCCGATGCGCCGCACGAGCATTACGAACGGCTGCTGCGGCTGCGCCTGCCGGTCGTGCTGATCAACGCCGCCGCCGATCACCTCGACTTTCCGCGTGTCTCCACCGATGACGCCGTCGCGGTGGAGCAGGCCTATTCGCACCTCGCCTACCTCGGCCACAAGCGGATCGGCCTGATCCTTGGGCCGCCGGACCACATGCCTTCATTGCGCAAGCTTGAGGCCTTCGAGCGTGTCGCGAAGCTGTCGATGCCGTCGGAGCTGGTCGAGTGGACGCGGTTCTCGCTCGAGGGCGGGCACGCGGCGGCCCTGCGTCTGATCGACCGGCGTGTGACGGGCATCATCTGCGCGAGCGACCCGCTCGCACTCGGCGCGATCCGCGCTGCCCGTCGGGCGAATCTGTCGGTGCCCGGCGACCTCTCGGTGGTCGGTTACGACGACTCCACCTTCATGGCCTGCACCGACCCGCCGCTCACAACCGTGCGACAGCCGATCGAGGCGATCGGGCGCGCCGCTGTGGAGATGCTCGCAGGGCAGATCGAGGGCTCGGCGGTCTCCGCGACTGAGCTCTTCTTCGAGCCCGAAGTGGTGGCGCGCGGGTCGACCGCAAACGCCCCTGGACGCTGACGCTGACGCCCGCGCCGGCACTCGTGCCGAGGCGCCCGTCGACGCTCGCGCTGAAAGTCTTGCGCTCTACAGTACGAATAATGCAAAAGTAAGTTTGACTCTTGCAATCACTTGTCGGGCCTGCAATGCTGCGCCCCATGAGGGAGACGGAGGAGGTGGGGACGGCTGCCCCGGTGGCCGTGAACGGTGACGTTGTCGACGTGACGGACGCGCCCGAAGTGGCCGTGCCCGATGTGGCCGTGACCGACCGCGCGGTCGAGCTGGCCGCGACCGACGTGACCGGCGTGCCCGAGACGGGCGTGACCGATGTGACCGCCGTAGCTGAAACGGCCGTCACCGATGTGACCAGCGTGGCCGAGACGGCCGTGAGCGATGTGACCGGCGCAGCTGAAGCGGCCGTGACCGACGTGGCCGGCGTGACCGCGACGGACGTCACCGTAGCCGACGACGCGATCGAGCGCCCGTGGTGGCGTGATGCCGTCGTCTACCAGGTCTACATCCGAAGCTTCGCCGACGCGAACGGTGACGGGATCGGCGACATCTCGGGCGTGCGCGCCCGCCTGCCGTATCTGGCCGCGCTCGGCGTCGACGCGCTCTGGTTCAACCCGTGGTACCCGTCGCCGCTGGCCGACGCCGGCTACGACATTTCCGACTACCGCTCGATCGATCCCGCCTTCGGGACGATCTGGGAAGCCGAGCAGCTGATCGCGGAGGCGCGAACGCTCGGCATCCGCACGATCGTCGACATCGTCCCCAACCATGTCTCCATCGAGCACCCGTGGTTCCAGGAAGCGCTCGCGTCCCCGCCCGGATCTCCGGCCCGCGAGCGCTTCTGGTTACGGCCGGGCACCGGCACCGCTGGCGAGCTGCCGCCGAACGGCTGGCAGTCGATATTCGGCGGGCAGGCTTGGACACGCGTCGCCGACGGCGAGTGGTACCTGCACCTGTTCGCGCCCGAGCAGCCCGACCTGAACTGGGAGGACCCCGAGGTGTGGGCCGAGCACGAGGACATCCTGCGTTTCTGGTTCGAACGCGGCGTTGCCGGCGTGCGCATCGACTCGGCGGCGCTGCTCGTCAAGGATCCCGGCCTCCCCGAAGAGGTGCCCAACCCGGGCCCGGGCGAGCATCCGTTCACCGACCGCGACGAGCTGCACTACATCTACCGCCGCTGGCGCACGATCGCGGACAGTTACGACGAGCCGCGGCTGCTCGTGGGCGAGGTGTGGCTCCCCGACGCCGAGCGCTTTGCCCGCTATCTGCGTCCCGACGAGCTCCACACGGCTTTCAATTTCGATTTCCTCGCCTGCCCGTGGGAGCCGGGCCCGATGCTCGCGTCGATCAAGTCGGCGCTGGCGGCGCATGCACCGGTGGACGCGCCGGCGACCTGGGTGCTCTCCAACCACGACGTGACCCGCCCGGTCACGCGCTACGGGCGCGTCGACACCCGCTTTGCCTTTGAGGCCAAGCGGGAGGGGACGCCGACCGACCTCGTGCGCGGAGCCCGGCGCGCGCGAGCGGCCGCACTGCTCGCGATGGCGCTGCCCGGCTCGATGTACATCTACCAGGGCGACGAACTCGGTCTGCCGGAGGCGGAGAACATCCCAACCGACCGGCGCCAGGACCCGATGTGGCGACGTTCCGGCGGCGTCGACCCGGGCCGCGACGGTTGCCGGGTGCCGATCCCGTGGTCGGGGGCGAAGCCTCCATACGGCTTTAGCCCCAACGATGAGGCGCCGCTCTGGCTCGACCAGCCCGACGACTGGGCGCCGCTGTCGGTGGAGGCGCAGACCGACGACCCCGCCTCGATGCTCAGCCTCTACAGAACCGGGCTGCGCATCCGCCGTGACGCGCCGTGGGGCGTTGACTCAGAGCTACGGTGGCTCGACTACGGCGACGACGTGATCGCCTTCGCTCGCGGCGAGCGGTTCATCTGCATCGTCAACTTCGGACCACAGCCGATCGAGCTTCCAGTAGAGGCCGACGTGCTCGTCGGGAGTGCCGAACTCGTCGGCAACGTGGTGCCGCAGGACACCAGCGTCTGGCTCATCCAGACATTAGACCGGGCTTCGTTCGACCCGGAGTCGATTCGAACGTAATCAGCACTCCCCGTTTCGGGGAAACTCCCCGTTCGGGGAAGGAGAGGAGAGGATCATGAAGTTCAACATCAGGGCGACAAGGTCGATTCGATTGGCCGTCGTCGCTGCCAGCGTGCTGGCAATGACTGTGGGCCTGGCCTCCAATGCGGCGGCCAAGAAGTCCTCGGTGGTCCACATCAGCGTCGTATCGCTGATTCCCGGCAGCACCCAGGCTGCCTTCAATGAGTTCGACAACAAGGTGGCGCAGTTCGAGGCCGCCAACCCGGGCATCGCGGTCAGAGGCGTGCAGTATCAGTGGCTCCCCGCGACGTTCGCCGCGAAACTCGCCAGCGGAACCCTGCCGACGGTGTTCACGGTGCCGTTCACGGATGGCCGGTCGCTCGGCGACAACGGTCAGCTCGCGAACCTGACCAAGTACGCCAAGGCGGAGCCCTACTACAAGGACTTCAACCCGTCGGTCATCGCCGAGGGGATCGACTCGAAGAAGCAGGTCATCGCGATCCCGACAGCCGCCTACGCGCAGGCACTGAACTACAACCGCCAGCTGTTCAGCGAGGCGGGCCTCAACCCCAACAAGCCCCCGACAACCTGGGCGCAGCTCGAGGCTGACGCCAAGCAGATCAGCCAGAGGACAGGCAAGACCGGTTATTCCGAGATGGGCGCGAGCGACAACACCGCAGGCTGGATCCTGACCACGGTCACCGATGCGCTCGGTGGACGTATGGAGACCGGCATCGGGACCCACGCAAAGGCCACGTTCGACAATCCGCAGGCGGTTCAGGCGCTGAACATACTCAAGCAGATGCGCTGGAGCGACCACTCGATGGGCGCCAACTTCGGCCTCAGCTGGGGCACCTCGAACCAGTCGTTCGCCGCAGGCCAGATCGGAATGTTCATCAGCGGCTCTGACGTGTACACCAACATGGTGCAGGCCGACAACATCAATCCGTCGATCTACGGCCTCGCCCCGATCCCGCTCGCCAAGAGCAAGACCGCCGGCGTGTTGGGCGGCGGCACACTCGCCGCGGTCAGCCCGAAGTCAAGCCCGGCTCAGATCAACGCTGCCATGAAGTGGATCAGCTTCTACTATGTCGACAAGCTCATCAATCGCAAGGCGGCGATCCAGGACGCCAAGACCCTGATCAAGAACAAGCAGCCCGTCGGCGTACCCGAGCTGCCAGTCTTCAATCAGGCGGTCTACAACCGTAACCAGAGGTGGATCAAGCCGTACATCAACGTGCCTGAGAGCCAGTTCGCGCCGTTCAACAAAGGCATCTTCAAAGAGCACGTGATCCCGGAGCCGGAGTCGGCCACGCAGGCGATTTACGGCGATCTGGATTCGGCGGTTCAGGCGGTGTTCGCCAACCAGGGCGCCAATTCGTCGCAGCTGCTAGCGGCGGCCAATAGCACAGGGCAGGCCTCGATCGCCTCAGGCGGTTAGGAACGCCGGCGAAGTTGGTCTCGGGTGGTCGCGCCACTGGTGGCGCGACCACCCGACCTTCGCGGCGGGTTCACACGACAGAATGTCCACCAGTCGACCGATGACAGCCGAGTTGGAGCCGATTGAACCGGCGCTCACGACGCCGGGTGTTGCAGGACTTCGCCGCGTGCGCCGCTCCAGGCGCACGCCGCTTGCGTGGGTCAAGGCCGGTGGCATTTCGCGGCTGTTATTCCTACTGCCGCTGATCGCGATCTTCGGTGCCTTCTCGTGGTATCCGATCGTCCGGCTGGTCCTGATCTCGCTTCAGCACACGAACGAGGTAACCACGACGTGGGTCGGGTTCCAGAACTTCAGCGAGGTGCTGCACGACCCGCTCTTCCCGATCGCACTGCGGAACACGGCCGAATTCGCCGGTCTGGCGCTTCTCTTCGGCTACCCGATCCCGCTGGTGGCAGCCGTGTTGATGAGCGAAGTCAGGAAACGGCGTGGACTCTACGCCGCGCTCGCCTACCTGCCCGTTGTGATTCCACCGGTCGTGGCCGTGCTGCTGTGGAAGACCTTCTACGCCGGTGGACCAGGCGGTGTGTTCAACACGATCCTCGGCTGGTTCGGCATACCGCCGCAGCAGTGGATCCAATCCATCGGCCAGGCGATGCCGTCGCTCGTGCTCGAGTCCACCTGGGCGAATGCGGGAGCCACCGTGATCATCTACCTGGCCGCTCTGACAAGCGTGAACCCGGAGCTGTACGAGGCGGCATCGGTCGACGGCGCGGGTCTCTGGAAGAAGATCTGGCACGTGACGCTGCCGCAGATGCGCACCGTCCTGCTCGTGACGATGATCCTGCAGATCATCGGGACCGCCCAAGTCTTCCTCGAGCCGTATCTGTTCACCTCGGGAGGGCCGGACAACGCGACCATGACGATTCTGCTGCTGATCTACAACTACGCTTTCGGGAACTCGCTCGGCGCCTCCTACGGTGAGGCGGCGGCGCTGAGCCTGATGCTTGTGGCCTTCCTCGCCGTCTTCTCCCTGATCTATCTGCGCGCGACCCGCTCGTGGAGCGACGAGTGAGCGCGCTCCAGTTCCAACAGTTCCGCTCACGTCGGAGGCAGGCCGCGGCCGATGGCCAGCAGGGACTGGTGCAGTCCGCCGACTGGAAGCGCCCGAGCGTCAGGTGGGGGCTCGGTGGTACCCAGACGGCACTGCTCGTGCTGCTGGTGATCATCGGGCTGGGACCGATCCTGTGGCTGGCCAAAGCGGCGGTCACCCCCACCCAGGACACGCTCTCGAACCCGATGGCGATCTTCCCGCACGGTGCCGATTGGAACAACATCAGCAACGCCTGGAACGAGGTCGACATCGGCCTCTACATCTGGAACACGATCGTGATCGCGTTCGGCTCGTGGCTCTGCCAGATTGTCGTGGCGACCACGGGCGCCTTTGCACTGTCAGTGCTGCGCCCAAAGTGGGGTCGCGTGATTACCGGGGCGCTCCTGACCACGCTGTTCGTGCCGGCGGTGGTTCTGCTCGTCCCGCTGTATCTCGAAGTTGTCCACCCGCCAGTGATCAACCACTCGTTCGTCAACAGCTATTGGGCCATCTGGCTGCCGGCGGGCGCCAGCGCCTTCAACGTCATCATCATGAAGCGCTTCTTCGACAACCTCCCGCGTGAGATCTTCGAGGCAGCCCGCATCGATGGTGCGGGTCCGTTCCGGTTGTTCGTCTCGATCGTGCTGCCGATGTCCAAGCCGATCCTCGGCGTGGTTTCGATCTTCGCCGTGCTGGCCTCGTGGAAGGACTTCCTCTGGCCGCTGCTGGTCCTCAGCGACCCCAGCAAGCAGCCGGTGTCGGTTCGCCTGCCGACGATCGCGGGGCAGACCGATCTCGGCGTGTTTCTTGCAGCGATGTTGATCGCCTGCCTTGTTCCGATCGTGGGATTCCTGATCTTCCAGCGCTCCTTCCTACGCGGGACCGGTCTCAGCGGAGCGCTGAAGGGGTGATGTGCTGATGGCCGCAATCTGCTTCGACGGTGTGTCGAAGATCTACGGCGACGGCACTTGTGCCGTCGATGCGCTCGACCTCGAAATCGAGGAGGGCGAGTTCATGGTCCTCGTCGGCCCGTCAGGGTGCGGCAAGACCACGGCGTTGCGGATGGTCGCCGGCCTCGAGGAGATCAGCGGCGGCACCGTTCGGATCGGCGAGCGCGCAGTCAACGACATCTCGCCGAAGGACCGCGACATCGCGATGGTCTTTCAGAACTACGCGCTGTACCCGCACATGACCGTCGCCGACAATCTTGCGTTTGGCCTGAAGCTGCGTCACCTCGGCAAGCCCGAGATAGAGCGGCGGGTCGCCGACGCGGCTGCGGCCCTCGATCTCGAGGACTACCTCGAGCGCAAGCCTAAGGCGCTCTCCGGCGGCCAGCGCCAGCGGGTCGCGCTGGGGCGGGCGATCGTGCGCGAGCCGGCGGCGTTCCTGATGGACGAGCCGCTCTCGAACCTCGACGCGGCCCTGCGCGTGCAGACGCGGGCAGAGATCCTGAGGCTCCAGAAGCGGCTTGGGACGACCACGATCTACGTCACACACGACCAGGTCGAGGCGATGACGATGGGCGACCGCATCGCCGTGATGCGCAAAGGCGTGCTCCAGCAGATCGGCACGCCCGAGCAGCTCTACACACGGCCCCGCAACGCGTTCGTCGCCACCTTCATCGGCTCCCCGGCGATGAACCTCCTTCCCGCCTCCGTCCTGGCTCTCGGCTCGGATTCGCTGCTCGCCGGCTTCCGGCCCGAGCACATCAGCGTCGGACCCGCGCCCGACGGTTGCCGCTTCGACGCGGTCGTCGAGGTCGTCGAGTACCTCGGCGACGAGCGCCTCGCGCACCTCCGCTTCGGCGAGCGCGCGCTCGTGGCCAAGCTGCCGGCCGACGAACGTCTCGAACTCGGGTCCACCGTCAGCTTTCACGTGCCGCGCCGAGCTGTGTTGTTCTTCGAGGCCGAGTCGGGCCTCGCGACCAGCTCACCCGCCTGACCGGCCGGCCCGGAGCCACCCATACAATGGTCCTGCTGCCCCCATGGTCTAGCGGTTAGGACGCCTGCCTTTCACGCAGGAGATCGCCGGTTCGATTCCGGCTGGGGGTACTAATCTTATGCCTGCAAATTGGCCACTTTCTATGTGGCAGATTGAGATTTAGACAGGCAGCCTGTCTTTCGGGCAACGGTCCGGGCAACGGTCCGGGGTTGATGGTGCACTCAGGTTCGGCTGGCCGCTGCGCAGGAGATTTTCGCTCTTTGCAGCGTGCGGACATATGCCCATTGCAGCTCCGACGCCCGCTTCGAGAAGACCTCTCGGTGGGTGAGGCAGGTCCGGGCAAGAGTGTTACGTGTCGATCTGAGCGGAAGGCAGCGCGTTTGCGGCCGGAGTGCTTGTTTCGTGGCGCAATCGCGAGGTCGGTGCCTTGCGGGTATTGCTTCCGGACGCTGTAGGGTGCGGCGATATGTGCGTCCATGCGATGCGGGTTGACTTGCATGTCGTTGCCTCGTGATCGCCCGAGTCTTGAGCGCTTGGCCGGCGAGACCGAGCGCGTTGTCGCGGAGACCTTTGTCGCGCCTAGCCGGCAAGTTGCGCAGAAGCACGCAAACGAGCTTTTCCGACTTGGCGAGATCCGCGCCCGCCTAGGCGAACACGCGGAAGCCGAGCGGATCTTTGAGCAGGCCGCGACAGCGTTCTTGACGTTAGGTTCGCCGCTCAACAGGGAGTGGGCGGCGATGGCACGATTCCGGCAGTCGACGGTTGCGGCGGACGAGGGTCGCTTTGCCGACGCTCTCGCACTGATTGAGCGCCTAGTCAAAGAGTTCGGAGGCTTTCCTAAGTTCGAGCAGCTTCCCCACCCCCGGTATATCGGAGTGGATCTGTGGATGCTGCTGCTTGAGCAAACCGAAGACTATGAGCGCCTGTATGTCGTTGCCGGTACTTCGTTGGAGCTCCTCAATCCGGCTGGGCCGGCGGACGAGCGAATCGTCATCGCCAAGGCGGTCGCAAGACGTGGGAGAGCCGCTCGCGCGCTTGGACGTAACGAAGAGGCCGCGCAGCTGTTCGAGCAGGCGATTGCGCTATATAAGCCAGAGGACCCAGCACTCGTTGGCAAGGAACTGATCAATGCGACCGCGACTCTGACGGAGCTGCGAACCGAGCAGGGGCTTGTGAGCGGGTCAGTGACGGAGTCCTTGACAGCGTTCAAGCAGATGGTCGGAACGACGGCAACGACCGTGCCAAAAATGGCGGCCAGCCGATGGTTCGCCGCGCGCAGGAAGCAGCAGTGAGTGATGTCTCTGACTGCTGCGTTCGGCGTAATCACTCCGGAGCGGACAGGCCATGCGGGCCCCATTGTTGCGCTGGTGGTCGTAGGATGCGTCGTCGTCTTTGGTGTGGGCTGGTGGGTCGTCCGCTTGTCCCGGAGGCGTGGCGGCGACCGGGACTGAACTGCGCCAGTCTTCCCATCCCGGCAATGACCCTGCGATCGGATTCACGCTGGCGTCCTGGCCGAGCTGACGAGCGCAATGTCAAGGAACCGGAAGCCTCGCACCGTCTCCGCTTAGCGCATGAATCGGGCGACAACCAGTAGCCGGACGGCTTCCGCGTCTCGATCGCAGCGACACTGGCCAGGAGCGATCTCGCGTCGCGCGATGCGGCATCCTCTGTGTCTGATGTCGCGCCTGACCGCACAGACTCACTCGGAATGGGTGCCGTTCCAGCGGCCCTGGACGATTGGCGTCCTTGACCGAGCGGTCGAAGAGCTTACGGCTGCCTACGGTTGGGTCTGGGAGGAGACCGACGAGGCTGGTCTCGGCCAGACGTTCTACCTCCCGCTGGCCTGGGACGGCAAGAGTCGTTACCTCCTAACGGCCAGCGGTGTCTATCCAGCGGACGGCATTCAGATCGAGGCATCGAGCACAGAGAACCCAGCGCAGGCTAGAGCCGACCTACTGGCGGAGCTAGGCCTCCGCAGTGGCGCGTTTCTGGCGATATCCGAGGGCGAATCGTGGTTTGCTCGGTGGGACCCTCCACATCAGGCGGGGGAACGCCCGGCGACTGCCGCACCGCGGAACACCAAAGGCTGAAGACAACGACGATTCAAGCCTGCTGCTTAGGGCTAAACGCGACACTCTGACCTACCAGCGCTTTGGTGTTCCGGCCGTCTCTTGTTTCGCGAGCTTGGGAGCGTTCCGCGACCCCTTCTGTCGCGTGGACCTCCCACTGCAACCAGCAGCGAAGCGTGCCTCAGGATCAGCCGTCCCAGTCGTCGCGCGATGGAGACCGCTGCGCTCCCGCTGTGGATCTCGCTGGCGCTCGATCAGGTTGACGAGACGCTTGTGGCCATCGTCCTCGAGAGCGTGACGAGCGTGCCCTCAGCCGACCCGTTCAGCACCTCCCGAGAGAGGCCACACTGTACGCACACGTTGTGCTTGCTCCGAAGCGTCCCCAAGCGTCCCAGCGATCAGCAGGCATGAAAGACCGCCTCGAAGGGTGAGTGAGCCGCGTGGACCGGTGTGAGCGTCACCAGTTCTCAGCGCAGGCCATCCAGATGCAGCGCGTGGTCGGCGGGGATGTTGGCGACCTTGCCGGGGATGAGGACACGGGTGCGCTGCGTCGAGTGGCTGTGGAGCGCTGCGACGTGAACCAGCCCGGTGTGCACGGGCCTGGCTGAGGTCCCCAGTCGCTCACCTTTCTGTCCCCTCGAGCAGAGCCTCCAGTCGGGGGCGCAGGAACCGGTAGGCGCGACCAAGGCGGCTATGGGGCAGCTGCCCCTGACGCGCGAGGTAGTAGACCGCCGAGACCGGGATCCCCAAGAGTTCGGCGACCTCCCAGGCGGTCATCACCTCATCGCGAGTCAACCCGCGGCCGGCGGTACCAGCATGGAAATGTGTGGTTGTGGTTTTCATGCGCCACAACCTGCACGACAGGCTGGGACGTCTCTACCACGCTTGGGGACGCTCGGGGACTCTTGGGCACTTCCGGGGACGCTCGGGGACGTTCCCGGACGATTCCCTAGAGTTGCGGGCGGTAACAGAACGTTTTGCCAGGCAGGGATGCGATGGGAAACGAACAGCTCAGACAAGCAGCTCCAGCAAACTGGACTCGCCCCAGCGAGCTTGCACGAGAAGCCAGTTGGCTCACGCGCTGCTGCGCTGCCGATCCTCAACAACGACCGCACGACGAGGATGGCTGAGTGGCACGAGGTGATATTGCACGGCGAAGCCGAGGGCGCCGGCGTACTTCTCAACGGTCGACATGAGCGCGTCGGAGGAACTCGTCTCGAGGTCGGACACCGCCGACTGGGACGTTCCCATCGCCGCTGCGACGACCGTCTGAGAGATCCTGCGCTGTTTGCGCTCGACGGCGAGAGCGCGCAGGACTTCCCGATTGCGCAGCGCTCGCTCGAACGCCTCGGGGAACTGGGGGTCGTGAGCCGTGCTCTCCGAGATGATCTCGTCGAGAAAGTCGGGTTCGTTCTCCATGGTTGTTCGCCTCAAACTGGTTACTGGTTACCTACGTATATGCCACAGCATATCGGATAGGGCCGATAAAGCGAAGCGGGCATCAGTGCGCGTTCGTGCCGCGCCGCTCCCAATCCGCCAGTCGTCTCTGCGCCAGATCGATGGCTGACTTCGGAGTCTTCTGCGTCTTCTTCTTGAAGGCGTGCAGCGAGAGCAGGATCCGTCCTCTTGATCCGACGGTTGCGAACAGGACGCGGTAGATGACGGCCTTGCCGTCCACGCGGACCTCCCAGATCGGGCCCTGTAAGTGGCGTCCGCCGCCATCTTTGTTGCCGTTGGCCCTGATGTCATACATGGCGGCGGCAATCGCTGCCCGGTCTTCGCTTTCGCAGCCCATGATGAAGTCACGCACGGGCCGCGCGCCCGAGGATGTCCGGTAGTCGCGCCAATGGCGCTTGACCTCGCTCACGTCCTGCCGGCGGCCAAGGTCATCTGTCAGCAGCCTCCGCGGAAGTGGCGAAGGCACGATTGAGGCGTTCAACATCCTCGGGGCGTGCCTTGGTGTGCAGGTAGCGCTCCGTGGTCGACAGCTTCGAATGACCGAGGAAACCCTGAACCCAGCGCGGGTCAGCCTGTCGGGCGACGAGCGAGCCGGCGCCATGACGCAGCGCGTGAAACCGCAGCACGCGCAGTCCGGCTGCCTCCGCCGTCCGCTTGAAGCGCCGCCGGATCACGGCGGCATCCAGCGGCCGCCCGATCCGTGAACAAAACACATAGTCGTCCGGCTCGATGAACTCGTCACGCTCCCGGAGGTCCTCGAAAGCGTCGGCGGCGCTGTCGGAGATCGGGATGAAGCGCGCCTGCCAGCTCTTCGTCGGTCCCTCGATGCCGGCGCTGAACGCCCGGTGCACGACGAGCCGCCGGTCTGTGAGATTGACATCCTCCCAGCGCAAGGCGAGCACCTCTCCCTGGCGCAGGCCGGTGTAGGCGGCGATGCGGTAGAGGTTCGCGTCCTGGCGGTCTTCTGCCACGCGGGCCTCGCGCTCCTCGTCGCTGACGTAGCGGTTCTCCGGCGTCCGGTGAGCCCCGCGCTCGGCCGCGTCCGCCAGCATTTCGACTTCCTCCGGCTCGTAGAAGTCGAGCACCGCCTTGGGAGGTTCGCGGCGCTTGCTCGTGCCGGCCGCAGGGTTGTGGGTCAGCTCGTAGGCGTCCTCGCGCATCCCGTAGTTCCATACGGCGGAGATGAGCTGTCGGTAGCGGTTCACCATCCGCGGCTTCGAGCCCGACTTGTCGAGGCCGCGTAGGAACTCGGCGACTTCGCGCGTGGTGACGGTCTCGACGAGCCGATCGCCTAGCGCGGCCATCAGCGGGCCAGGGCACTTTCCGTTTCCGCGCTTGTGGGGCGTGCCGGGTTCGACCAGCATCCAGCGGTAGTCGACGAGCGTGGAGGGCTTCGCACCCTTCTCGCGTTCGAGATACACGAGCCACTCGTGTGCGAGCCCGCGGAAGGTAAGGTCGCCGACGCGATCCTCCAAGCCCTCCTCGAGCTTCGCCTGCTCGGCATGGTGAGCCTCGACCAGCTCGAGCATCCGCTGGGCCGCCTGCGTCTCGGTGAGCGCTCCGTCGCGCGCCTGTCCGCGCCGCGGGCGCCAGCCGCCTTTACCGTCCGATTCGGCCCAGGCTGTGCCCAAGGCCCGGGTGATCTGCTTGCCGTCGCGATACCACTTCCCGTACCAGTGAGGGCCGCTCGCGCGTCCGCGGATGAACGGTCTGGAGGTCGGCTGCGGGGTGCGCTTTGGGGAGATCGCGGCGGTGTTCTGAGTGGCCACGGTGGGCACTCTACACTTCCCGGAGGACTGTTGCCCGACTGTTGCCCGCCTCCTGCGTGCAGAACGCTCGGGCAACGGTCCGGGCAACAGTGTCGGTCAGAATGGCTTACATAAAGGGGATTCTGGCCACAGTGATTCCCCCGGAAACACTGGAATCGTGCGCCCCACGCCTGCCTTTCACGCAGGAGATCGCCGGTTCGAGTCCGGCTGGGGGTATTACTCGCAGGAATGGCCTGCAAGTTGGGCTGTTCGACTGGTCGCCAGCGGGTCTCGCCGCGGTGTGCGGTGGCGTCATCCATGACCGCGACGCCGTCCTCGAGTAGTACGGTGGAACGATGCGAGGGAGGGCAGGCATAGTGATTTACGTGCTCGCGCTGGTAACCGTGGTGGTCAGCGTGGACGTCTTGTTCTTCAGGCATCACTTCTGGGAGCGCCTGATGGTGAACGTCGGGATTGTCCTCGTGTTCTCGGCGTTCTATTTGAGGTTTCTGAAGCGAGCATGAGCGGTACACCTTCGATCAACGCAGCCGACGACAGCACCGGCGCGAAAGCTCTACGTCAGTGGTGGCTGTCTCCTCCGAGATCTGGCATGCGACGCTTGCTCGCGCCATTCGAGTACCGCCACGCCCGCGTCTTTGGGGTCACGCGTATTGTGGGCGGCGTTGTCGTCGCCGCCGCGGGCATCGTGTGCCTGTCGTACGGCGTCTACGGATGGGCAGCCTTCTTCCTGGCTGTTGGGTCATTGAATCTCGCGTGTGGCTACGGGGAGCTTGCTATCGCTCGCTTCGCATCTGCCCCAACCTGAGCCTGGCTCAACACACCACAACGCGGGCAGCATCGCTTCTGGATTGGCTAAACGTTCCGATCGCCAACTACTGCATGTTGATCAATCGGGAAGCGGACGTCCCCGAGGCCGCGTCCTACTGATCGTGTGCCTAACCGAGATCCAGCTCTTCCGGGTTGTACATCGTACGGATGACTTCGTCTCGCTCATCGACGAGTTTTCTCAACCAGTGCTCGAAGCCGGGAAGGCATCCGACGAGCCGCTTCTGATCGGCCACGAAGTAAGCCACGGGGTACTCGCCGTCAGGCACAGACTCGCCCGTTAGGAAGCACCAGCAGTTGCCGTTGCTGTCCAGCGAGAATGGCACAAGCGCCCCCGCCTCAACAGCACCCCCATTCTCCAATGCGATGTCCTCAGTCGGAGAGGCTGAGATGGCGTATGCGATCACATCCTGTATGGCGCCGATCTGCCTGTTACCAGCCCCGGTCGCTGATACCTCTTGGAGCATGAACAGGTAACCGCCGTTGCTGAACTCGGTCGCGAAATAACGGAACGAAACTGGCAGTGGTCGGGAAAGCGCCTGCTCGGTTGCCGCAATGTCGTGGCCCGTCGCTGCTGGGTAGGTCTCGTGGTCGCCGTCCTGGCGAAGCCGCGCGACAAGCTCATCAATCGGCATGGCAAAACGGTACCGGCCCGCCGAGCGCTGTCGTCGAGATCCCTTGCTTTCACCTATATGTCTAGGTCCGGCACCAGCGCAGCTCCCGCGTCTCGATCGTCCGGCACTCCGCTCCGGGCTCTGCGTCCTGCGCTTTGGGGGAGATTCTCCGGTGTCGTTCGAGAGACTCCTGCATCAAAGTAAGCAGGTCCGGAGCGCGGGAGAATCGTTGACGTGGGGCTTCCGTTTAGGCACACCGATGACGAGTTGCGCAACATGTACGCGGGCGGACTCGCCAATGGCCAGGCGCGTCGCTACGCTCGGCTCTGGGCGGCAGTGTTCCGCAGTGGACTGCTCCCGCGGCGTTGTGTCACGCTGGAGGTTCCGGGCCGGAACTCGGGTGCGCCACGGAGGTTTCCGCTCGGGATGGCAACGGTCAACGGGGAGCCGTCGGCCAAAGCGACAGCCGGCCTGAACCGAGTCTGGCGGCATGCTCGCGTTTGGCGATCGCTTTGCCGGGCGGACACAGAGGTTGTCTTGAGTCGTGGCTGTCGCTCGAAAACCTGCCTAGTTGCGGGCGTTCGTGCGACTTGTCACTTTTCTTCGCGACGTGGGTAGCCCACTTTCACGCAGGAGATCGCCGGTTCGATTCCGGCTGGTGGTACTGGCGTCTTACCTGCAAATCAGCCACCTCAACTAGAGCACCGTGTCCCGCATCTTGACCGCGACCTTTTGACCATCGAGTTGCTCAGCCGAGTGATGAACCCTGGCCGGTGGGCGTACGCTACGCACCATCGCCAAGCGAACCTTCAAGGTCGAAGCTCACCGCGAGCCAGCGGGCTTGTGGCCGCACGCCTCCGGGCTTGGCGGCAGCTTCGTGGCGTCCAGAATCTGGTGCTCGGAGCGATGGTGAGCAGCGCAGATGGCCTGACCCGACTTAGCGCGGCTGAGGTTGCCGAGGCGGTAGCGCGCGGCGACCTGAAGCCCGGCGACGTCATCGAGGCGCACTGCGCTCGTCTCGACACACTGGACCCCCTCAACGCAATCATCACGGAATGCGCCGAACAGGCGATCGAGCGAGCGCGGGCAGGACTCACCGGACGCCTGGCCGGCGTGCCGATGATCGTCAAGGATCTGATCGACACCGCCGCCGTGCGCACGACCTATGGCTCGCGCATATTCGCCGAGCATGTGCCTGACCGGACCGCCCCCGCCGTGTCGCTGCTCGAGGCTGAGGGAGCCGTCGTGATCGCGAAGGCAAACCTGCATGAGTTCGCATGGGGAACAACGAGTCAGAACCCGCACTGGGGTTACGTCGGCAACCCCCTTCGACCTGGGTGCGTGGCCGGCGGCTCCTCCGGCGGCAATGCGGCGGCGCTCGCCGCCGGCGTCGGCATCCTCGGCTTGGGCACCGACACCTCCGGCTCAGTCAGGATCCCGTCCGCGTGTTGCGGCACGGTCGGCTTCAAGCCCCCACACGGCGCAGTTCCGACTGCCGGGACCTTCCCGCTGTCACCGAGCTTCGACGTACTTGGCCCGATGGCGCGGACCGTCGCCGACTGCGTCCTGGCTTACTCGGTGTTGAGCGGCGAGCCGGTCCCGGACCCTCGGCTGGAAGGGCTCGTCGTCGGCGTGCTCGGGGATCCGCCACGGATGTCTCCGCTCGATCCCGGGGCAGCCTCGGACCCGAAGGGGCCGCGGATAGGCACGCAGTTGGAGATGCTGGCGTCGCTCGGTGCGCGGCTGACTGAGGCTCATCTTCTGCAGCCAGACAACGACCTGGTTCCTCTCGTCCTCCACGAGGCGGCGTGCGCCCATGCGGATATCTTCCCCGCCCGGCGCGATGATTATGGAGCGGATACGCAGATGAAGCTGGATGCCGCGTTCGCCGTTTCACCAGCAAGCGTTGAGGCGTCCAGGCGAGAGTTGCCGCGGTGGCGCAGCCGCGCAGCGGCAGCGCCCGGCCCCGACCTGTATGTCTCGCCCACCCTGGCGGGGCCCGTCCCCGCGCTGGAGGTCTGGGAGCCAGACGTACGCGCCGCGATGCTCGGCTACACCCGGATCTTCAGCTTCCTTGGATGGCCGTCGATCTCGATCGGCGGATTGCAGCTCGCAGCCAAGGACAGCGTCACCTTGCTGGGTGCCGCACTAGCCTGGGAAGCGGCGTACGGCACACAGGCGGTCGTCTGAGGAGGTCCCGATGAGTGCTGACGTCGAGGTTCAAGCCGCGATAGGTCTTGTCGATGTCGAGTCGGCGGCGCGCCGGATCGTTGGCATCGCGCACCGCACGCCGATCGTTATGAGCAGGACACTCGACGAGATGGTCGGCGCGAGTCTCTTCCTCAAGACAGAGAACATGCAGCGCGCGGGGGCGTTCAAGTTCCGCGGAGCCTATAACCGCGTCTCGAGGCTGAGCCCCGGAGACCGCAAACACGGTGTCGTCGCCTCGTCATCGGGCAATCACGCGCAGGCGCTCGCACTTGCCGCACGGCTGTGCGACACGCGCGCGACCATCCTGATGCCCGAGGACGCTCCGGCATCCAAAAGGAAAGCCACGCTCGGCTACGGCGCCGAGGTGATTCCGTTCGACCGCTACGGCGACGACCGCGAGGCCCTCGCCACGCAGCTCGCGCAGGAGCGCGGGGCGACACTCGTGCACGCCTATGACGATCCGTTCATCATCTCCGGCGCCGGCACGGCGGGTCTGGAACTGATCGAGGATGCCGGCGAGCTTGACGCAGTCGTTGTCTGCACGGGCGGAGGCGGGCTGCTTGCCGGCTGTTGCACGGCGGTCAAGCAGCGGTCGCCAGACACCCGGATGTTCGCCGTCGAGCCAGAGGCGTCGGACGATTGGCAGGTGTCGTTGCGCTCTGGGAGACGCGTGACGGTCGAGGTTGGCGCGACGATCGCCGATGGTCAGCAACTGCCGACGCCCGGTGCGCTGACGTTCGCGATTGCCGCACCGCTGCTCGAGGATGCCGTGACCGTCACCGACGAGGACGTTCTGTCGACGATGCGCTTCCTGTTCGAGCGCCTCAAGCTCGTCGTCGAGCCTAGCGGCGCGACGGCGCTCGCCGCGCTGATGTCCGGGAAGCTTGACTTGCGCGGCCAGCGAGTAGGCGTGACGATTTCCGGCGGCAACATCGACACGGCCCGCTTCGCGAGCCTGTTCGGGCATTTCAACGAGGGCGGGCGCCAACCCGAGGCGAGCCTCTGACGCGCGCCCGGTCCGCCGAACTCAATCCTCTGACCCCAGTCCTACGGCAGCGTTCGCGGCAACCCGAAGTGCGAGAGCACGCTGTTGTCGAAGCGCGTGATCGCGGAGATCGAGTCACCGGAGAGCGTGAAGACGAGTACGCCGTAGGCGCGGAACAGGCCGGTCGCCTCGTCGCGCGGGTACAGCCCGAACGCGGGCTGCAGATTCGCGCGCGTCGGTAGCACCCGGAACTCGCGCCCGGGACGGAAGGCGACCGCCGACATGAAGCGCCTGGTCAGCTCCCGGCCCTGGTACTCGAGCGGCGCCGGCGGCATCCGCATCCAGACATCCTCCGTCAGCAGTTCGACGAGCGCGTCGGTGTCCGCAGTCTCGTAGGCGATGGTCAGCTTCCTCAGGAGCTCACGTTCCACGGGCGAGTCGGGAGCCGGCGGCGGTGACTGGCGCAGCTCGGGCGCGCGCGAAAGCGCAGCGCGCGCCCGCTTCAAAGCGCTCGTCACCGACTCCTCGGTGCTTTCGAGCATCTCGGCCACCTCGGAGGCGTGGAAGCCCATCACGTCACGCAGGATCAGCACCGCACGCTGGCGCGGCGGCAGGGTCTGAAGCACGGTGACAAACGCCAGTGAGATCGACTCGCGCGCTGCAATCAGAGCCTCCGGCCCAGGAGCGGTATCAGGCAGACCCGCGAGCAGCACATCCGGGTACGGCTCGAGCCAGACGATGTCGGTCTCCCGCGTCGGCTCGGGAACCGTGAGGTCACCGAACAACGGTTCCACCGGTGCGCGCCGACCGGTGGCGCGAAGACTGTTGAGGCAGCGGTTGGTGGCGATGCGATAGAGCCAGGTGCGCAGCGAGGCGCGCCGCTCGTACCCGTCGAGCCCGCGCCAGGCCGCCAGCAGCGTCTCCTGCAGCGCATCCTCGGCGTCCTGCAGCGAGCCGAGGATCCGGTAGCAGTGCACGTGCAGCTGGCGCTGGAACGGTTCGGTCAGCTCGGCAAAGGCCTGCTCGTCGCCTGCGCGAGCTCGGTCCAGCAGCAGTTCGGTCACGGTCACATCCTTCCATGTAGCTCTCTGCTGTGCAGACACCGCCGGCATCCGAAACTGGGCGCTCAAAGACCGCCCAGTTTCTGGACAGCCTCGTGTCTGCATTGACGTAACCCGTCATCCGGCGCCGCAGGGCGCCAGTACCAGGAGGCAGACATGCCCAGCTACGTCTTCACCTATCGCCAGCCGAAGGACCAGCCACTGAACATGGAGGCCGCCGACGAGTGGTTCAAGTGGTTCGACGAGATCGGGGAGCACATCACGGTGCCCGGCTCGGCCGTCTCGACCGCACGCCAGCTCGGCAACGTCGACGGTAGTCAGCGGGTGAGCGGCTTCACCGTGATCAGCGCTCGTGATCTGGACCATGCTGCTGAGCTCGCCCAGGGCTGCCCGGCGATCCGGCAGGGCTTCGGGCTCGAGGTCGGCGAGCTGCTCGAAATCCCCGCGGCGGCGTAGGTATCGGACGCGAGGGAGCAGCACGATGACAACTGAAACCCGCACCCAGCCGGCGACAGGGAGCTCGAGGCAGACGCTCACCGTGCTGCTCACCTCTGTTGCCAACTTCATGGTCACGCTCGACGCGCTCGTCGTGGTGACCGCGCTGCCGTCGATCCACCGTTCGCTGGGTGGTGGCATCACGACCCTGCAGTGGACGATCACCGCCTACACAATGACCTTCGGCGCCGGGATCGTCACCGCCGCCGAGCTCGGCGACCGCTTCGGCCGCCGGCGTGTGTACCTGTTCGGACTGACCGCGTTCACGACGGCCTCGGCGATCTGCGCGCTGGCGCCGAAC
>Ga0307373_10002984_pt1 | contig 30038 bp, 25 predicted proteins | sample OX2MG_FD_202534 | JGI IMG/M metagenome (GOLD analysis project Ga0307373, IMG submission 202534) | Soil microbial communities from Risofladan, Vaasa, Finland - OX-2 | ecosystem: Environmental > Terrestrial > Soil > Coastal area > Acid sulfate soil | place: Finland: Risofladan, Vaasa | collected... | reverse complement strand
CTTCGATGGTGGGATCCGGTGGCGCGTTTTCTTCGCACCGCTGCGGATCCGATGGCGCTGATGCTGGCCGCCGCCGCCGCCGCGTACTATGCGCTCGGCGAGCGCACCGATTCATATGTCCTGCTCGCGGCGATTGTTCCGGTGCTGGCGGTCGATGTGCTCCTTGCGGCGCGCTCGCGGGCGGCGCTGCGCAAACTGGCCGGCGCGGTCGCGGCGCGCGCACGCGTCATCCGCGACGGAACCGAAGTGGATATTCCCACCCGGGAAGTCGTTCCCGGCGACGCGTTGCTGCTCGAACAGGGCGACGTGGTGCACGCCGACGCGATCGTCCGCGCCAGCTCGAATCTGATCGCCGATGAGTCCCAATTGAGCGGCGAATCCGAGCCGGTCGCCAAGCTGCCGATTGCCGGCGCACCCGGCGACCCGAACCGCGTGTACGCGGGTTCGCGCGTCCTCGAGGGCAATGCACTGGTCGAAGTCACCGCAACCGGACCGAAAACCCGCTATGGCGATCTCGCGCGACTGACCGCCGCGGTTACGCGCCGCTCGACCCCGCTCGAGCGCAGGACCGCGCGGATCGTCGGCTGGATGATCGCGGCGGCGATCGTTGTCGCGACGCTCGTGTTCGCGTTGCGAATACTGGCAGGCGTGCCCGCGGCGAGCGCGTTCCTCTACGCGATCAGCCTTGCGATGTCCGCCGCCGGCGAAGAATTCCTGCTCGTGCTGACCCTGTTCCTCAGCCTTGGCGCGTACCGGCTCGGCCGTCACGGAGTTCTGGTGCGCCGGTTGGCGAGCGTTGAAACCCTCGGTTCCACAACCGTCATATGCCTGGACAAAACCGGTACGCTGACCGCTGGCGAGTTCGCGCTCGAGACACATGATGCTCTCGACCGCGACGGCACCGACGCGGCACTCTTGGAAGCCGCCGCGCTGGCGTGCGAGGCGCGTCCCGCCGATGCAATGGAACGCGAGATTCTGGCGCATTGCGTAACGCACGGAGTTGACGCGGACGCGTTGCATGCGCGATGGCGGCTGGTCCACGATTACTCATTCGATCCGGCCGGCAAACACATGTCGCACGTCTGGATCGAACGCGCGCAAAGCTCCGCCGCGGCCGCCGGGAAAATCGTGGCCAAAGGAGCGCTCGAGGGTATCCTCGAGCACTGCGACATCGCACCTGATCAAGCTGACCGCGCCAAACGCGAAAACGCCCGGATGGCCTCGGTCGGGATGCGCGTGCTGGCGGTCGCCGGACGTGACGGACTGGCGCGCGAGTTCACCGGCGCACGCTGGCAAGACGAACGCGGGCTGCATCTGTTCGGACTGCTGGGATTTCGCGATCCATTGCGGCCCGCGGTTCCCGCCGCAGTCGCGCTATGCTACCGCGCGGGTATCAAGCTCAAGTTGATCACGGGGGACCATGCGCTAACCGCGCACGCGGTTGCCGAAGCCGCCGGGATGGGCGGCCACGCGTCGGAGATCATCACCGGATCGCAGCTCGACGCGCTGAGCCCGTCCGCTTTCGATCGCGCCGTGGACCGCTGCACGATTTTCGCGCGCACCCGGCCCGAGCAGAAGTACGCAATTGTCGAGGCGCTCAGACGCGCCGGCGAAGTGGTCGCGATGACCGGCGACGGGATCAATGACGCGCCGGCTCTCAGGCGCGCCGACCTGGGCGTTGCGATGGGGCGGCGCGGCACCGAAATCGCCCGTACAGCGGCGGATATCGTCCTGCTCGACGACGATTTCTCGGCGTTGGCGGTCACGATCCGCGAAGGCCGCAGGCTGCTCGAATCTATTCAGCGCGCGTTCCTATATCTGATCGGCTTCAAAGTGATGCTGGTGCTGGTTGCTTTCAGCGCGCCGATTCTGGGCCTGCCGCTGCTGCTCGTGCCAGTGACTCTTGTGTGGCTCGAACTAATCGTCCATCCGGTTTCCGCGCTGGCCTTCGAGGGCGGTATCCCCGACGAAGACGTGATGGCGCGGCCGCCGACTCTGCCCTCGGCTCCGCTGGTCGATCGATCGAGCGCCATCCGCGCTGCTATCGCGGGCGCGCTGCTCGCGGCGGCGGCGCTGAGCCTGTTCGCGATGCGGATGCGTGCGGGAGAGAATTATGCGCGGACCGTTGCGATGGTGGTGATCGTGGCGGGCAGCGTGATGCTGGTAATTGCCGAGATGGCGGGTGCGCAGCCCTGGTCGCGTCTGCACGTGCCGCGGAGCCTTCGCTTCTGGACCGTGATGCTTGCCGTCGCGGCGAGCCTGCCCATCTTCATTTCGATCAAACCGATCGCGTCGCTGTTGATGCTACAATCGATTAGGCCGGCGGATTGGTCTATAGCATTGGCCGCCGCGGCCGCCGCCGTCGGCTGGCGCGCATGCGGCGCTCCCTCCTCCCGAGACTCGAGCGACGCACGATATGACGCCTCGGTCGCGAGTAGTCGCGGGGATGTCCGCTGATGGCGAACCTGGATTCACGAATGCGCGAGGAGAATTCGGCATGCCGAAAAAAGTTTTCGAAAATGCGAGTCATAAACCGCACGCCGCAAACGCGGCGCGAAGGTGTGCGACCGGCGCTATCGCAGTAGCCGCGATCCTGGCGATTGCGATCGGCTCCGCACGCGCCGCCCAACCCGCCGGGCAGGCCGACTATCAGCAGTATTGCTCCGACTGCCACGGCAAGGACGCGAGGGGCAATGGCCCACTGGTGAAGCAAATCCCGATGGCGCCGCCACCGAGCGACCTGACCCTGCTCGCGAGCGCGCACGGCGGAAAGTTTCCGTTCGATGACGTGGTCGATGTGATCGACGGGCGCAAGGCAATACCGTCCCACGCGCGTATCCAGATGCCGTTTTGGGGCGTTACGCTGCAGAAACCCGGTCAGGAATTTTCGCCTGCGAGCGACGCCGCGGTAAAGCAACGGATTCAGGCAATCGCGCGCTATCTCGAAGGCCTTCAGCGATGACGAGCCGTGCTGCGCGAGTGCACTGCTTTCCCCGCGACGCGCGTCTGGCGCGCAGGGTCGCGGCACGCGCAGGTCTGGCCTGCGCGAAGATTCGCATGCACCGCTTCCCCGACGGCGAGTCGATGCCGCTGGTTGCGTCAGCGCCGGGCAAGAATGCGATCCTGGTGCGCGCGCTCGACGGTCAGGGCGCCAACCTGTTCGATACTCTTCTGGCCGCCGACGCGTTGCGGCGCGCGGGCGCGCGGCGCGTAACGCTGGTCGCGCCGTATCTTCCCTACATGCGCCAGGACAAGGTCTTCCGCCCGGGCGAACCGATCTCGCAACGCGTGATTGGCGACTTGCTCGGCCGCTCTTTCGACCGCGTGATCACGGTCGAGCCGCATCTGCATCGCATCGCGCGCCTGGGAGAGGTCGTCGCCTGCCAGGCGGATTCAATCACGGCGGCGCCGGCGATTGCCGAGTGGGTAAAGCGCAATCGGCGCGACAGCCTGGTGGCCGGCCCGGATGCGGAATCACGTCCGTGGATTGAATCGATCGCGCGCCAGGCGGACACGGTGTCAGCGGTTGGCGTGAAGCATCGCGATAGCGACCGGCGGGTGCGGGTGCGCTTCGCCGCGCTCGCGCGTCGCTCGCGCGCGATTATTGTCGACGATATTGCAAGTTCGGGAGCGACGCTCGCCGCCGCCGCGCGGGCATTGCGCACGCGGGGAATCGCGGCGATCGATGTAATCGTGGTGCACGCGATTTTCGCCCCGGGCGCCATCGCGCGGATTCGGCGCGCGGGTGTGCGCCGGATCATCTCGTGCGACACGATCCGCCATCCGACCAACGCCATCAGCATCGCGCCGCTGCTGGCGGCGGCGCTCGAGAGGAAGACTTGAATGCGCGAGCAAGGCACCGGCCATCCCTCGATTCTGCGCTTTCTGGGCGCGGCCGGCACGGTTACGGGAAGCAGGTTTTTGCTCACTGGCGGCGGACGCAGGGTACTGATCGATTGCGGCTTGTTCCAGGGACTCAAGGAACTTCGGCTGCGCAACTGGGAGCGGTTTGCGGCGGATCCGAAGAGCCTCGATGCGATCGTGATTACGCATGCGCATCTTGATCACAGCGGATACCTTCCGTCGATCGTGCGCGACGGCTATCGCGGGCGGATTCACGCCACGGCTTCGACCGTTGATCTGTGCCGAATCCTGTTGCCCGACAGCGGACACTTGCAGGAAGAGGAAGCGGAATACGCCAATCACGCGGGCTATTCCAAACACGCGCCGGCGCTGCCGCTGTACACTGAAGAAGACGCGCTTCGCACTCAGCAATATTTCACGCCGGCGCAGTTCGCTGAGCGCGTGGAAGTGGCAAACCGCATTCACGCGACGTTTCGCAGCGCGGGGCACATTCTCGGCTCCGCCAGCATCCTGCTTGAAACCCCTTCGCGCCGCCTGCTATTCAGCGGCGATCTCGGGCGCCCCAGCCATCCGCTGATGCGGCCACCCGCGCCGCTGCCCGAGGCGGAAATCGTCGCCGTCGAATCGACCTACGGCGATCGGATCCACGAGGATCAGAAGTCCCTCGACGCGTTCGCCGAATCGATCGCGCAGACCGCCGCGCGCGGCGGTGTGATCGTTATCCCGTCGTTCGCCGTCGATCGCACTGAGGTTCTGCTGTTCCATTTGCGCGCGATGATCCAATCCGGCCGCATTCCGGGATTGCCCATTTACGTCGATAGTCCAATGGCGCTGGCCGCGCTCAAGCTGTACAAGCGAGCCATCCTGAGCGGCGGCGCCGAGATTCGCCCTGAAGTCGCCGGCCGGCCCGAGGTGCTCGATCCCGGCCTGACCTCGGAAGTAACCTCGCGCGACGAATCGATCGCGCTCAACGGCCTCGACGGACCGATGATCATCATCTCGGCGTCCGGGATGGCCACCGGCGGCCGGGTGCTGCATCATCTTTCGCGCCGCCTGCCCGACGCGCGCAACGCGGTCATCCTGGTTGGCTACCAGGCCGAAGGAACCCGCGGGCGCGCGCTGCTCGAGGGTGCATCGTCGGTGAAGATGCTGGGCCGCTATGTCCCGGTGCGCGCGCAGGTGGTTAACGTGCCGGCGTTTTCGGTGCACGCCGACCGCGCTGAAATTCTGGCGTGGCTCGCGACCGCTCCGCGGCGCCCGGAGCTGGCGTTTATCGTGCACGGCGATCCGGCCGCGGCGCAGTCGCTGTGCGCGGCGGTGCGCAAGGAGCTCGGCTGGAACGCCGTGGTTCCACGCCATCTCGAACAGGTTCGAATCGACTGAGGAGGACGCGATGTTTCGGCTGCGGCATCTATGCCTGGATACTCTGCGCGAGCACGTGATCGTGATTCACGAACACGCGGTGCGAGCGGGCAATCTTGGCTTCAGTCCGCTGGATCGCGCGGTAGTGATGGGCCTGGTACCGGGCGGCGGCGCGCGCCACGAGATCACCGGCGTACTGAATTTCTGCCTCGACGACCTGATCGCGCCCGATGAAATCGGCGTCTCGGACCAGGCCTTTCGCGATCTCGGCCTGCCCGAAGGAGCGCCGGTCGAAGCGACGCTGGCGGCCGCGCCGCGCAGCGTCGATCAGGTGCGCGCGAAACTTGGCGGTACGCGGCTCGACCGCGCCGCGTTTGACGCGATCCTGTCCGACGTCGTGCGGCATCGGTACTCGCGCGTCGAGCTCACGATGTTCGTGCTGGCGTGCGCGCTCAGACGCCTCGACCTCGACGAGCTCTGCTATTACACGCAGGCGATGATCGCGACCGGCGAGTCGCTGGATTTCGGCGGTGCGAAGGTCGCCGACAAGCACTCGATCGGCGGAGTTCCAGGCAATCGGACCACGATGATCGTGGTTCCGATCGTCGCGGCGCTCGGAGTCCTGATGCCCAAAACCTCGTCGCGCGCGATCACCAGCCCGGCGGGCACCGCGGACACGATGGGTGCAATCGCCATTGTCGAACTGAACCCGGCGCGGATGCGCGAGATCGTCGGCCGCGTCGGCGGCTGCATCGGATGGGGCGGTTCGCTCAGCCTTGCGCCCGCCGACGATATTCTGATCACCGTCGAGCGGCCGATGGAGATCGATACGGAAGCGCAGATGGTGGCTTCAATTCTGGCCAAGAAGAAAAGCGTCGGCGCAACCGATGTCGTGATCGATATTCCCGTCGGACCCACCGCCAAGGTTCGCAGCCAGGCCGCTGCCGAGCATCTGGCCGGGCTGTTCCACAGCATCGCCGAGCGGATCGGATTGCGTATCGAGGTCGAGAGCACGCTCGCACTTGGGCCGATCGGACGCGGAATCGGGCCGCGGCTCGAGGCGCTCGACGTGCTCTCGGTGCTTGGCGGCGAAAGCGTTCAGCTTGCCGATCTGCGGGAAAAATCGCTCTACCTTGCCGCGCGGATTCTCGAGATGACTGGCGCGGTCGCGCCGCACGGCGGTTACCGTGCGGCCCAGCGCACGCTCGACTCGGGAGCGGCGCGCAAAAAATTCCAGGAAATCATCGCCGCGCAAGGCGCGCGCGAGCTGGCGCCCGAGGCTCCATATCGATGCGAGATCGCGTCGGAAGCCGACGGCAGAATCAGGGACATCGATTGCCTCGAGATCGCGCGAGTGGCAAAACGCGCCGGGGCGCCAGCCAATATCAGCGCGGGAATCAGGCTTTTGAAGACCGTCGGAGAAGTGGTTGGCCGCGCCGAGCCGCTGTTTGAGATTCATGCCGCAAGCGCGGCGCAATTGGAGTTTGCGCGGCAATACGCGGCGTCGCATCCGGGGATGTTCAGATTCGGTTTTTGAGCGTTTGACCGTGCGGCGCTATTCGAGACCGTACTTAGCGATCTTCGCATAGAGCTTCTTGCGCGAGATCTTGAGCAGCTTGGCCGCGGCGACTTTGTTGCCGCCGGTGCTCTCGATCGCGCGGCCAATCAGATCGCGCTCGGCGTCGGCGAAGCTACCCACGCTTTCACCGCCGAACCCGGCGGGAGCCGCCGCGCGCACCCCGGAGATCGCTTCGGGCAAATCAACCAGGCGCAGCTCGGATGCGCGGCCAAAGGTAAAGGCGCTCTCGATCGCGTTGGCCAGTTCGCGCACGTTTCCCGGCCACTGATATGCGCTCATCGCCTCGAGCGCCGCTCGCTCGATTCCCACCACCGGCGCCAGGCGCATCCCGCGTTCGTTCATCACCTCGACAAAGTGATCGACGAGCAGCCCTATGTCCTCGAGCCGGTCGCGCAGCGGAGGCACCGCAAGCACGCTGGCCTGAAGCCGGTAGTACAGATCTTGCCGCAAGAGACCCACGCGGAGGGCTTCTTCAGGATCGCGATTGGTCGAGGCGATCAGCCGCGCGTTGACTGCAATCTCGCGGGTTGCGCCGACAGGACGCACAGTCCGTTCCTGCAGGACGCGCAAGAGCTTGCTCTGGGTCTCGGCGCTCATCTCGGTAACTTCATCGAGCAGCAGCGTCCCACCCTCAGCGGCGCGAAACAGGCCCTCGTACTCGTTGTTCGCGCCGCTGAACGCGCCGCGTTTGTAGCCGAACAATTCGCTTTCGATCAGATCGCGCGGAATCGCGGCGCAATTCAGCGCGACGAACGGCGCGTTCGGCTTGGCGCCGCATTCGTGAATTGCGCGCGCCACCAATTCTTTCCCCGTCCCGCTCTCCCCCACGATCAGCACGGTCCCGCGCGTCGCGCCCACCGCCTCGATCCGCTCGTACAGCTTGCGCATCGCAGGGCTCGCGCCGACCAGGCCGTGAAAGCGCGTGCGCTCGCCGGCGGGCAGCGCTGTCGCCTCGCGCTCGAGCGCCTGGATTCGCGCACCCGAGACCGCGGTGGTCGAGCGAAAGTAGGTGTCCGCCAGGATGATCATCCGGCAATGACTCAGCTTGTCGAAGGAAAGGTAGGTCTTGGGCAGCGACGGTGGAAAGACCGGAAACACCGCGGTCGCGCTTTCCTCGAACAGATGCATCGAAATGATCAGCTCGGAAAACGGAACTCCCCGGTCGGCCAGCGTGCGCCCAACCCGGCGGATATCCGCGGCGAAGCCCTCCATGTCGCGGGCCAGCAGATCGCGCAAAGTAGTGTCCAGCTCGGAGCCGAAGATCTCGAGGAACTCGGTCCTGGTCAGGGCGCGTGAATCACCGAAGTGCAGTACATAGAGGTTGTACCAGTTGGCCATCACTTCGTCGCGGTGGCGGCGAATCGACTCGAAGACTGGCGTCAGAGCCTCCAGCTCCTCGTCCCATAGAAGGTGGAAATATCGGGGCGCGGTGGACTGCGTTTTTGCGGGGTTTGAAGATTCAGACGGTGGCTTCATGCGCAAGTCTCAATGGTGACGGGGAGTGCCGTGTCCAACGGCTTAGTGTCGCCGATCGTAACACGCGACGCGCTCGTTGTACCCATCGAACGCATGTGACGCAACGACAACATGTTCGTCCGAGGTAATCTTGCGCAAATGCATGCCGATTTTCGGACTCGCTTCAATCGGACCGCCATGCTGGCACGATTCGCGCATCCCATGATTGCGTAGAGTATATGCAAGCCGCGCGAAAACGAACAGTGACCGATCAGGTGGCTACAACACACCATCTTGTTCGGGGCCGAGCCGCAAAACGCGGCGGGCAGGAGTTGGAGGCGGGGCTTGGACCGACCTTGGTCGTGCTGTCCGAAGACGACTCGGTACTGGCAATCGTCGGCGAGGCCGACTTTCGCAATTGGCGTGTCGAAGGCCACGGCGCATCGCCAGACGGCCGCGATCTACTGACCCTTCCAAATATCAGGTTGGTCATCTTCGATGACGAGAAGGTCGAGTTGAGCGATCGCGGGTGGATGCTCGCGCAGATCCGGCGATGCGCGCCGCAGGCTGCTATTCTCTATATCGCGCGCGATCACGACTGGGATACCGAACGCCTGGCTCGCACCGGCGGCGCGCAGTACTACTGTTCGAAACCAATCGACCGTGCGGTGTTCGCCGAAGTGGTGAATTCCTTTTTGCGCTCGATCAAATAGGCGGGATTGATTCAGCCGGGCGATTTCGGCCGGACCAGGACGCAATAGCTGAAGGCGCGGACGATGGTTCTGTATCAGGGGTATGAAATTCGGGAAAATCCGAAGACCGGGCGATGGGAGGTCTTCTGGAAGGACAAGAAGATCGAACCCGACTTCGCAACGCGGATCGCCGCCGAGGACTGGATTGACGATCAGTTTCCGTCGCATCGCTTCTGACGAGTGATCTGCGCGAGAATAGCGCCGAACCGAAAGGTCTCGCGGGCATAGACAACTCAGCTGACAGACGATCATGAAAGCATTCGTGATGACAGGATTGGACCGCGTCGCCTTCGTGGAAAAACCGATTCCGAAGCCGGGCCCCAACGACGCGATCGTCAAAACCACCAGAGCCCTGATATGCACGTCCGATTCACACACCGTACACGGCGCCATCGGTCCACGCGAAAATCTGACTCTCGGACACGAAGCGGTCGGCGTCGTCCACCAGGTCGGGCCCGAGGTCCGGCTGTTCAAACCCGCGGACCGGGTGGTCGTTGGAGCGATCACGCCGGATTGGGGTGATCTGGCTTCGCAGGCGGGCCATTCCTCGCAATCAGGCGCAGCGCTGGGCGGCTGGAAATTCGCCAATATCAAGGACGGCGTATTCGCCGAGTACTTCCACGTCAATGATGCCGACGCCAACATGGCCCGGATCCCCGACGATGTAACCGATGAAAGCGCGGTGTACTGCTGTGACATGCTGTCAACCGGATTTATGGCGGCGGAAAACGGCGACATACCGATCGGCGGAACGGTCGCGGTTTTTGCGCTCGGACCGGTCGGGCTTATGGCGGTCGCGGGTGCGCGACTGCGCGGCGCCGGGCTGATTATCGGAGTCGATTCGGTCCTCGCGCGCCAGAATCTGGCGCGCTATTACGGCGCGGATGCGGTCGTCGATTACAGCGCCGGAGACCCGGTCAAGCAGATCATCGAATTGACCGCGGGCGAGGGCGTTGACTGCGCGATCGAAGCTCTCGGCAGCAACGACACCTTCCAGAACGCCATCAGAGTCACCAAGCCCGGCGGCACGATTTCGAACGCCGGTTATCATGGCAAGGGCGATTTCGTTTCCATCCCGCGAATTGATTGGGGTGTCGGAATGGCCGAAAAGACCATTCGCTCCGGGCTATGCCCCGGCGGCAGGTTGCGGATGGAGCGCTTGCTGCGAATTCTCCAGACGGGACGGGTTGATCCGACAAGAATGACGACGCACACCTTCCATTTCGAGGCGCTCGGCACGGCGTTCGAGGTGATGGACAGGAAACGCGACGGCGTCATCAAGCCGCTGATTGTCTTTTAGAGGCGGATCGGAAAATTCGTGATGCGCCGCGTGGCGCCGAACGAATCAAGTGTCTCTGATCGCACCGGCGGCTGCGGTTCTCGGGGAGGCAAATTCAGAGCCCTAAGGATTGCCTGGGCGTGGCACGATCGGTGCTCCGTCCAGTGCCGGCAAGGACTAGCGCATCGATGGATTTCGATTACACCCCCGAGCAGCAGAAATTCCGCCACGACACCCGTGCGTGGCTCGAATCGACCGCCAGCAAATTGTTTGGCGATATGATCGATTCGTCGCAGACCTCAATCGAAAGCCTGCTTTATACCCACGATGACCACCTGTGGCAGCGGATGCTCGAGTATCATAGGCAGCTTCACGCCGCGGGCTATGTGGCCCTGCACTGGCCGCGGCAGTGGGGAGGAAGCGAGGCGGGAGCCGTCGAGCAATCGATCTATCAGGACGAGGTTCTGCGCCTGGGCCTGCCGCTATACGGCGCCAACAATTTCGCGATCGACAGAATCGGCCCGACCATCATGATGCTCGGCACTGAGGAGCAAAAGCAGCGCTATCTCGCGCCGATGCTCACCGGCCAAGAGATCTGGTGCCAGGGCTATTCGGAGCCGAACGCGGGTTCCGATCTTGCCGGGCTGAAGACGCGCGCGGTCCTTGACGGCGACTCGTTCGTGGTGACCGGCCAGAAAGTATGGACCAGCAACGCGCATCACGCACAATTCCAGGTGCTGCTGGTGCGCACCGACCCCGACGCGCCGAAGCATCGCGGAATCTCCTATCTGCTGGTCGATCTGCGCAGTCCCGGAATTACGATTCGGCCGCTCAAGCAGATCACCGGCGAGATGGGATTCAACGAGGTCTTCTATGACGGCGTGCGTGTGCCGCGCAGCAATCTGGTGGGCAGGCTCAACGACGGATGGCAGGTGTCGATCGCGACGCTGATGTACCAGCGCGCGTCGGGTGGCGTGCGCCATCCGGTTGAGCGCACAATCGAGGAGCTGGTCGAGTTGGTCAAATCGATGGATTTCGAAAGAACCCCCGCGTGGAGGCATCCCTACGTCCGCCAAAAGATCGCACAATTCCAGACCGAGGCGCGATGCATCCGGCTTGGCCGATATCGCGCGATGTCGGCGCAGCTCAGGCGCCGCACGCCCGGTCCCGAGAGCTCGATCGGCAAGCTATGCGCCACGGAGTTGAATCTTCGCCTCGCGATGTTCGCTGACGAGTTGCTGGGTTCGTATGCTAATCTTGAAAGCGGCTCGATGGCCGCCGTCGCGGGCGGGAAATGGGCCAGCCGGATTATCGCGGCGCGAGAGTTCACGATTGCTGGCGGCACCAGCGAAATCCAGCGCAACATTATCGGCGAGCGCGTGCTCGGCTTGCCCAAGGGTTGAGGAAAACCGGTCACGGAGGCATCTGCCGATTTAATCATGGATCAGCAACATCATCGAATTGTCATTATTGGCGGCGGCACCGCGGGGCTTGTCGTTGCCGCGCGGCTAAAACGGGCGGCTGACTGCGACCTGGCGATCATCGAGCCATCGGAAACCCACTTCTATCAACCGCTGTGGACGCTGGTCGGAGCGGGCGCCTTGCGCAAAGAGGCAACCGCGCGCCGCGAAGCGGACTATATCGCGCCCGGAGTCACCTGGATTAAAGACTGGGTCGCGGAAGTATCGCCACACGCGAACCATCTCGTGACCCGATCGGGTGTCCGCGTCTCATACGACTTTCTGATCGTCGCGCCGGGACTCGAGCTGAATTGGGACGCAATTCCCGGCCTTCGCGACGCCGTCCAGACCGCCGCGGTCTCGACCAATTATAGTTACGATCACGCGGACCGGACTTGGGACATGATTCGCAGCTTTCGCGGTGGCACAGCGCTGTTTCACATGCCCGGCACGCCGATCAAATGCCCCGGCGCGCCGCAAAAGATCATGTACCTTGCCGCGGACTATTTCCGCCGAAAGCGGATTTCGGCCGATGTGATCTATGGCAGCGCTACCCCCTCGATTTACGGCGTAAAGGAATATGCGGCGGTCCTCAACAAAGTAGTTGCGCGTTATGGAATCGACGCTCGCTACAAGCACGATCTGGTCGAAATTCGTCCCGCGAAAAAGGAGGCCGTCTTCGCGGTCAACAATGACTCGGGCCAAACCCGCGTCACTATTCCGTTTGACCTCATGCACGTCGCGCCGCCGCAAATCGCTCCCGAGTTCATCCGTAACAGCGAGCTCGCGCCGACCGGACAACCCGGCCTTGGATGGGTCGAGGTCGATCAGTACACGCTGCAGCATAAGCGCTTTCCAAACATATTCGCGCTGGGTGACGCGGCCGGCACTCCGAACGCCAAGACCGGAGCAGCCGCGATGAAGCAAGCTCCGGTGGTCGCGGCCAATCTGATCGCCGTGATGGGCGGGCACGAGCCGTCCGCGCGGTACGACGGTTATGTGGCATGTCCGATCACCACCGCCTATGGCCGTCTGCTGCTCTGCGAGTTCGATTACTCGGGCACTCCGACTCCGACGATCCCGTGGATAAATACAATCGGCGAACGCTACGACACCTGGCTGTTAAAGCGCTATGGACTCCCGTGGCTGTATTGGAACGTGATGCTGCGCGGGAGGGATGTGCCGTTTCTGGGCGCGCGCGCAATCCGCGACGCGGCGAGTGCGGCTGCCCAAGCGGCGGTTGCGCGCGGTAGCGGCGTTTCCGGCACTTCGGGATAAGCGGCGATGCTATTCCTGATCGGCGGTGCGGCGCGCGCGGGCAAAACCATTCTGGCGCGCCGAATCTGCGCGGGACGGGGCGCTGCTCATATCTCGATCGACACGGTGATCGCCAGACTCGCCACGACGATGCCCGAACTGGGATTGGAGATCCGCGATCCCGCGCGCAAACGGGCGGAAATCGTGTGGCCGGTGCTTCGTGCGATCGCCGAAAATTCTTCCCGCGCGAGCACGGAGTTTTTGCTCGAAGGCGACGCGCTCCTGCCCAGTCAGGCAGCCAGCGTCATCCAAGCTCGCCCCGGCGCCGTCAAGGCGTGCTTCATCGGATATGCGCACGCCAATCCCGAAACGAAGCTGCGCGAGATTCGCCGCTACGCGGCGGGCCGCGATGACTGGACGCACGAACTCGGCGACGCCGCCCTGCTGAAGTTGATCGGAGAGCTCCGCACCTTCAGCGGATATTTGCGCAGCGAATGCGGCCGTCACGGAGTCGCGTACTTCGACGCCTCAGACCGCTTCGCGATCGCGCTGCAAGACGCCGAGTCGTACTTGCAACTGCCAGGCAGCTCCGCCCGCCAACCGGCGCCGCAACCGGCTCAGTCCAGCTTACGCTTCCCGTAGTAAGGCAGCGTGGTTTCGCCGCTGGCGTCGGGCGCCGGCTTTTCCTTCGGCGGTGTTCCGGTCAGACCCGCGCTGTACATCGCGAGCGTGCCCGGCTCGATCACGTCGCGATCGGTGACGATGTTGAGACAGGTCGTCCGGCCCGACCCCAGCGCCCGCTCGAGCGCGGGCGCGATCTCGGCGGCGTGCTCGACCAGCGCACCTTGCGCACCAAGACCTTCGGCGGCGCGCTCGTAATGCACCATCCCCAGCTCGGTCGCCATGCTATGGCCCTTGCCCCACATCAGCTCTTGCCCGTGCTTGGACATTCCCCACTGCTGATCGTTGTTGATCACGACGGTGATGGGCAGGTTGTGTTTCGCGGCGGTGTGAAATTCCGAAAAATTCAGCCCCGCCGAACCGTCCCCGACGATGCAGAAAACCTGCTGACCGGGATGCGCCACCTTGCATGCGATCGCAAACGGAAGGCCGGTCCCGAGGCATCCCAGATAGCCATGGGTCAGGAATCGTCCGGGATGACGCGCGGTCCATGCGTTGGACATCCATGCGGCGGTCTCCCCGCCGTCGGCGACCACGATTGCGTCGGGACTCAGCGTCTTGGCGATCTCGTGCGCCATACGCGCCGGGTGAATCGGGCCGCGGCGGTCGCCCAGGGCGTCGTCGAAGCGATGGCGGCCCGCATCGCGGATCGCGCTCAATTGTTCGAGCCATTGCTGGTGAGGATCGAATTTGACGTTTTTCGCCGCTGCGTTGGCTTGGCGCAGGAACTCGCCGCAATCGGAAACAACCCCCAGTTCGATGTTACGATTGCGTCCGATCTCCTCTGGTTCGATATCAACCTGGATTACGCGCGCGTCCGGTGCGATCACCGAATTTCGTCCGCCGGTGAATAGCCCAATGCGCGTGCCGAGCAGAACCACCACGTCGGCGCCGCCGCCACGCCCCGCGTGAAAAGCAGGATGAAATGCGCCGAAGCCCCCGAAAGCCAGGGGATGCTCTTCCGAGATCGAGCCGCGCGCCTTGGCGTTGGTCGTTACTGGAGTGTTGGTCAATTCAGCGAAGCGCGTAAGTTCCTCGGCCGCCTGTGCGAACCATACTCCGCCGCCTGCCAGAATTGCGGGGCGCTTGGCTTCGCGCAGCCAGGTCAGGGCCTGCTTCAGCGCCTCTCGGCCGGGACCAGCCGGCGCCTTCGGCCGGTAGTCTTTCGGGAACTCGACGCGATCCTCATCGACGCGGGCGAAGAGCACGTCGATCGGCAGCTCCAGGAAAACCGGACCGGGGCGTCCAGAGATCGCGTGGCGAAAAGCCGCCGCCACATATTCCGGAATTCGTTCGGTGTGCGTCACGCTGCGCGCCCATTTGGTGATCGGACGCAGGATGCCCATCTGATCGACCGCCTGGAGCGGAAGCTTGTCGTCGTCAGCAAGCGGACTGCGTCCGCCGATCAGCACCATCGGAATTGAATCCATGAACGCATTGGCGACGCCCGTAACCGCGTCGGTGACGCCGGGCCCGGCGGTGACCATCGCGACTCCGGGGCGTCCGGTCGTGCGCGCCCATCCATCGGCCATATGCGCTGCGGCCTGCTCGTGACGGGTGTCGATTACGCGCAGTCCCTGTTTAGCGCACGCCGCGTAAATGGCATCGAGATGGCCACCGTGAAGGGTGAAAATCTCGCGGATGCCCTCGTGCTCGAGAGCCCTTACCAACATCTCGCCGCCGTCGATCTTTGCCATAGCTCAATCCTCTCATGTCCGGCGCCGTGCCGGAGCGCCCATAGTAGCAGCGCGAGTTAAAGCACGCTTCGCGCCTACAAATGCAAATGCCGTGCGCGGTCCCTATTCGTGCTTATAGGCCCGCGCCGCGCATGCGCCTAGGCGCGCGACGCGGACCGAGTTGTTGCCAACGGATTCAATGCCGCGATCGGATGCATAATGGCGAACCCTAACTCCTTGCTGAACGGCTGTTCAATGCAGGCATGAGCTATGCACTGCTCCTTGCCGTCCGGACCTGCGTAAAGCTTTGAGGGATCAAGCTATGGACACATACCGCGAGTTGAACGTCGAGTTCCCGAAAGAGATCGCGTCGATCCAGCAAAGCGTGCATCGCTTCGCCAAAGACGTCGTGCGTCCGGCGGCCGCTCAACTCGACCGATTGACCGATCCGCGCGACGTGATCGCGCTCGACTCGCCGCTGCGAAAAGTCTTCAAGCAGGCGTACCAGCTTGGCTATCACGTGGCCGGACTTCCCACCGAGTCGGGCGGGATGGGCCTGCGCGGTCTCGGGATGCATGTGCTGATCGAGGAGTTGTCGTGGGGCGCCGTGGATGTGGCGCTCAGCCTGCTCTGCGCAAGCTTCCCGTTCACAGCCGCCGCCGCGACCGGCAATCCGGAACTCTACGAAAAATTCACCAAGCCATTTATCGCCGACCGCGAAGGGGCGATCATCGGATGCTGGGCGATCACCGAACCACAGCACGGGTCGGACGAGTTGGTGCCCGGAACCCCGCAGTTCCACAATCCGCGCGTCAGTGGCCAGGTGACCGCACGCGCCGACGGCGACAGCTTCATCATCAGCGGACAGAAGGCGGCTTGGGTGTCCAATGGGACCCTCGCGACTCACGCCGCGCTCTACCTGACCACGCGGCCGGGCGCCGGGATGGCGGGCGGCGGTATCGCGATCGTTCCGCTCAACCTGCCCGGAGTCAGCAAGGGCAAGCCGCTCAACAAGCTCGGCCAACGCGCGCTTAATCAGGGCGAGATCTTTTTCGATGACGTCAGGATTCCGCGCAGCTGGATGCTGACGGCGGCCGATGGCTACGAGCTCGAACTGGAACGCACGCTGACCTTCGCCAATACGGCGATGGCCGCGGCGTTCACCGGCGTCGCACGCGCCGCATACGAGGAAGCGCTCGAGTACTCGAAGCAGCGTGTCCAGGGAGGCAGGGCGATCTGCGAGCATCAACTCGTCCAGAAGCATCTGTTCGAGATGTTCGCCAAGGTCGAAGCCTCACGGGCGTTGTCGCGGGCGGCGATGATCTACAACCAGACCTCGGCGACGCCTTCGCTCGAACACGCGATCGCGGCCAAGACATTTTGCACCGAAATCTCGTTCCAGGTTGCCAGTGACGCGTTGCAGATTTTCGGCGGCAACGGACTCAGCAGGGAATATGGCATCGAGAAATTGTTCCGCGACGCGCGCGCCTCTCTGATCGAAGACGGCACTACCGACGTGCTCAGCCTTGCCGGTGCACGCCAGATCCTGAGTCAGAACGGAGTGAGCTTTCCCGCGGCCGCCAATTAGGCGCGCAAGCGGGCAGGAGAATCGCGATGGCGCGAGTGCAAGGACCGATCGAACAGCTAATCAGGCATCGCGTCGCGCAGCATCCGGGCGAGGTCTGGCTGAAGTACAAAGACCAGCAGTTCACCTGGGCGCAGGTTCTCGACAACATTCATCGCGCGGCCAATGGATTGCTCGAGCTGGGCGTGCGCCCCGGCGAGCGGGTTGCACTGATGATGGGCAATCGGCCGGAATTTCTGTGGCTGCATTTCGCCATCGGATTCATCGGCGCGATCGGAGTTCCGGTCAACACCTCACAGCGCGGCGCAACCCTGCAACACATTCTTGCGGATTCGGATTCGACCGCGGTCATCTTCGAGGAGCCGCTGCGCGACGCCGTAATGCCGGTCAAGGCCACCGTTCCAAGCCTTCGCCGCGCGGTGGTCGCCGATGGCAAGCCAGGCGCCGGCGTGGACTGGAGCCTGGAGCGGCTGCTCGATCATTCCGCGAATGAGCCGCAAGTCGAGGTCGGCGATTTCGCCGGCGGCGGCGGCATGATGTACACCTCCGGCACCACCGGACCGCCCAAGGGCGTCGTCGCCAGCGGGTCCGACGGCTTTTCGCTGGCCGCCGTGCTGGCCGCCACGGGAATCAAGCCCGGCGAGACGATGTACACGGCACTGCCGCTATTCCACGGCAACGCGTTGATGATCTCCGGTTTCGGCTCGATGACGCTCGACGCGAAATTTGCGCTCGGTGAGCGTTTCAGCGCCTCGCGCTTCTGGGACGAGTGCCGCAAGCACGACGCCGTCGAGTTCAACACGCTGGGCGGGATGCTATCGATCCTGCTCAAGCAGCAGCCGCGTCCCGACGACCGCGATCACCACGTGCGCGTCGTGCTTTCCGCCGCCTGCCCGCCCACCGCGTGGAAAGAATTCGAGAATCGCTTCGGCGTTCGCATAGTCGAATTTTACGGGATGGTCGATTCGCCGGGGCTGCTGCTCAACGACGTTGACCGCGTGGGTTCGATGGGCAAGCCGGTGGGCGGCGTGGAATTCAGGGTCGTTGATGACGACGACAACCCGCTTCCCGCCGGCAAGGTCGGCGAGCTGGTCTTCCGCCATCCCCAGGGCCAACTAAGCCAGTATCACAAACTTCCCGACGCGACCGCCGAAGCCTATCGCGGAGGATGGTTTCATTCCGGCGATCTCGCGACGACCGATCGCGAGGGGTTCTTCTACTTCAGCGGACGCAAGAAGGCGTCGATCCGCCGCCGTGGCGAAAACATCTCGGCGTGGGAAATTGAAACCGTGGTTAACGACTTCCCGGCCGTCCTCGAATCCGCCGCGTATGCGGTGCCCTCCGAACTCGGCGAAGACGAAGTCAAGGTCGCGGTGGTCTTGAAAGACGGCACGCACTTCACGCCCGAAGCGCTCATCGAGTTCTGCCGCGGACGAATGGCCTATTACGCCGTTCCCCGCTACGTCGAGGTGCTGGACGAGCTGCCGAAAACCGGCACCCAGCGAATTCAATACGCCGCGCTCAAGCAGCGCGGAATCGGCAACGCGTGGGACCGCGAAAAAGCCGGCATCAATGTCGCCCGCGCCTGAAGCTAAGGAGTATCGCGATGCACAGCACTGAACCTGTGACGGTGGCCGGCGTCGGAATGACGCGCTTCGGCAAGTATTCCGATCGCGGCGTCCGCTCGCTCGCCGAAGAGGCGGTCGGCGATGCCTTGAAGGATGCCGGCGTGGCGGCGGCGGACGTCGAGGCGGTGTTCTTCTCCAACGCGATCTCAGGATTGATCACCGGACAGGAAATGATCCGCGGCCAGGTCGCGCTGCGCAACACCGGACTGCTCGGGGTGCCGCTGTTCAACGTCGAAAATGCCTGCGCCTCCGCCTCGTCCGCATTCCATCTGGCCTGGATGGCGATTCAGTCGGGACTCTACGACGTTACCCTTGCCGTCGGCGCCGAGAAAATGACGCATCCCGACAAGAGCGTAACCTTCCGTGCGATTGGCACCGCGGTCGATCTCGAGCAGCTTCGCGAACTCAAGGCGCGGTTGGACTCCGGCGGCAGACAACCGGAAGCCGAGGCCGGCGGCGAAAAGAAATCGTTCTTCATGGACATCTACGCCGCCTCGACCCGCGAATACATGAAGACCAGCGGCGCGACCGCCAGCACTTTCGCCGATATCGCGGTGAAGAGTCACGCTTTCGGAGCGCTCAATCCCAAAGCCCAGTTTCACGACCGCGTCACGCGCGAGCAGGTGCTTGGCGCACGCGAGGTGTCGCCGCCGCTGACCGTCCTGATGTGCTCGCCGATCGGTGACGGCGCCGCTGCCGCCGTGCTGATGTCGCAAAAGTATGCGCGCCGGCTCGGAATCGCACGCGGAGTCCAAGTCCGCGCGTCGGTGATCTTTTCCGGGCGCGACCGCGCCGCCGACGAACCAACCGCGCTCGAGCGGGTCGCCAAGCGCGCGTACGAAATTGCCGGGGTAGGCCCGTCCGAGATCGATGTAGTCGAGGTCCACGACGCGGCCGCGCCGGCTGAACTAATCGCGTGCGAGGAACTCGGACTGTGCGAAAGAGGAGCGGGTCCGGCCTTCCTTGCCAGCGGAGCGACCAACCGCGGCGGCGCGCATGTCGTCAATCCGAGCGGCGGCCTGCTGTCGAAGGGGCATCCGATCGGCGCGACCGGAATCGCACAGATAGTCGAGATCGTCGATCAACTGCGCGGGCGCTGTGGCGCCCGCCAGGTCGATGGCGCGCGAATCGGACTTACCGAGAACGGCGGCGGCTTTCTGGGCCGCGACGCAGCCGCGATGTCGGTGCACATTTTCTCGGTCTAGGCGAAGCGCCATGGAATACCAGGAGTTGATTGGCTCACGCGGATCGCTTCGCTTCTTCGATCTCAAGCGCCCGGTCGAAAAGGAAAAGAACCAGAAAATTTTCGAGGCGTGCCTGGGCGCATTTGTCGCGCCGATCGTCAACGAACAGGTTAAGGCGCCGGCTCCTCTGCGGGGACGCCGCGAAGAAGTCCGCGGACTGGCCCGCAATCTCAACCTGCCGGAGTGATATAGATGACGGAGCGGATAATCGAGGATTTCGAGTCAGTCAAAACGTGGCGGCGCGATCTGAGCGATCAATGGGGCGGTGATCCGATTGCCGAGGAGCCGGCGAAGCTTCAGGCACTCACGCGATTTTGTGAATTCGTCGGCGAAGATCCCGACGCGATCGTCGCGCGATGCTTTCGGGTCAGGAAATCTGACGGCGAACGCGTGATCAGCGCAAAGTGGCGCGCGCACTACGCCGAAAGAATTCGTGAGTTTCGCCAGCGCAACCCCGACGAGAACTCGCAGCGCCTGGCCGCCGACGTGCTGAGTTTTCTCATCCACAACGGCGTCCTGGTTCAGGTATAGGGGCATCAAAGGAAGCTTTGGGCGTGGATACCTACTTAAATCCCACCGCAACCAACCGCGCTACCCTTTGTGGGCGCGGCGGGCCCGCCACAACCGGGTGCGCGCATGAACCACGCGCTCGCCGGCGATGTTGGCATGGGCCGGAAGGCAAGGTCCGATGACCGACGGAACTCTTGACGCGATAATTATCGGCGCCGGCCACAACGGATTGGCGCTCGCCACGTATCTTGCGCGCGCCGGCTGGGAAGTCGGCGTCTTTGAAAAGCGCGGCGAGGAAGGCGGAGGCCTCTGCACCGAGGAACTGACCCGGCCGGGTTTTCTTCACAACGTCCACGCCAATTACCACACCCTCGTCGGCATCTGCCCGGTGTACGACGATCTTGAATTGATGACGCGCCATGGGCTGCGCTACGTGCTGCCTCCGGTCCAGATGGCGAGCGTGTTTCCGGACGGCACCGCACTGGTCGTACACACCGACCTGGCGAAAACCTGCAAATCGATCGCGCGGTTTTCGCAGCACGACGCGGAAACCTTCCACGAACTTTACGAGGAGGCGCGCGGCTATCGCGATCTGATTCTGCGCACGCTGATGTACTCGCCGCCCCTGTCGATCAAGGACATCACCAAAGCGCTGGTGGTGTGGGGCGTCGAGGGCAAGAGCAAGTTTCTGAGCGTCCATCTGCGTCATCAGACGATCAACGAATTCCTCGATCGCCACTTCGAAAACGATCGGGTCAAGGCCCATCTCTCTTTCCACGCGGCGCTGGCCGGTTACGCGACCGACCGCCGGGGGCTTGCCGTATCGTTTCCGCTGCTGGTGAGCAAGATCGATAACTGGCACGTCTGCATTGGCGGTTCCCACGCGCTGGCACACTCGCTGTGGGAAGCGCTCGCGCACGCGGGCGGCCGGGTGTTTCTCAAGCACGGCGTCGAGAAAATAATCCTCGAGGACGGCAAGGCGGTCGGAGTCAGGCTCGAAGACGGAAGCATCGTGCGCGCTCGCCATGTCGTAGCGAGTTCGATCAGCCTCGAACAGACTTTTCAGAAACTGGTGGGGCGGGAAAATCTGACTCCACCGCTGGCGAAAGAGGTCAGCGATTTCCCGCACATGGATTGGTCGTTCTTCAGCGTTCACCTGGCGATGACCACGAAGCCCGATTATCGCGCCGCGCAGTTCGATCCCGACGTGAACCAGGCCTGGGTCGTGAATCTCGGCTACGAGAGTCCGGCGCAATTCACCAAGGATTGGCACGACCTGCGCGCCGGCGTGCTGCCATCGCCACGCCCAAACGCAGCCGTCAATTCGCTGTTTGATTCCACCGACGCGCCGGATGGCAACTACACCGGCTTGCTGCGCCAGATGGCGCCTTACAACCTGGCCAACGGCGGACCGCTCGCGTGGGACAAAATCGCGCGTGAATACGGCCAGCGCTGCATCGAGGTCTGGCAGCACGCCGCGCCGAATCTCACCGATCGTTCTTTCATCGAGTGGGCGACCTATACGCCGCTCGATATCGTGCGCCGGATGCCAAATATGGTGCAGGCCGACTGGATCGGCGGCTTGATAGACTTGGGCAACCTGCTCGACCACCGGCCGGGGCCGATCCTTTCCGACTACCGGACTCCGATTCCCAATCTCTACATGTGTGGCGCCACCCAGCATCCGCACGGCTTTGTCACCTTCGCTCCGGCCTACAATGCGCTCGAGACGATCGCGCAAGATCGCGGGCTCGAAAGATGGTGGTCATGAAGGCTGCGGAGGTATCGCCCCATGTCGAGGTGCGCCTGGCTGAGGGAACCTCGAGCGGACTGGCTTCGATCGTCCAGCAGTTCCTGGAGCAGCAACTTGGCGAGTCGGCTCAGCGGCGGCGGCGTGCGTCACGAATCCACGGACGGCTCGGCTTGATCGCGACGGACTATTGCGCCGCTGTCACGGTCGAGTTCGGAGGCTGCGAGATCGCCGTGCGGGATGGAACCGGCGAGCCGCTCGACGCAAGTATTGCCGGTACTCAGCGCGCCCTGACGAAATTGCTGCAGGGCGAAGCGAATCCACTTATCGAGCATCTTCGCGGCCGCCTGCGGGTAACCTCGAAGATGCGCAATCTGATGCTGCCGCTGCGCGTGCATCGCCTGATGAAACTCGCGCCCGCGGATGGGCGCTGAAGGAGAACCTTATGCCGGATGCTTCTTACGACGCAGTGATCATCGGTGCCGGACATAACGGTCTCTGCCTGGGCGCTTATCTGGCGCGCGCCGGGCTCAAAGTCGGGATTTTCGAACGCCGCCATGACGAAGGCGGCGGCGCGCATACCGACGAGGCGACCGTGCCGGGCTTCTGGCACAACCTCCATGCGCAATACATGGAGTTCATCGACTATATGCCCTTCTATCGCGACTTCGACTTGCCGCGATACGGCGCTCGGATGATCAAGCCCGACGCGCAGGTTGGTATCGCTTTCGCCGACGGCAGGCCGCCGCTCGTCATCTATCGCCCGGGTCTTGAAGATCTGACCTTCAAGAGTATCGCCCAGTATTCGAAACGCGACGCCGAAACGTTCACTCGCATTCGCGGCGAAGTGATCGCAAACGATCGGTACATCGCCGCGATGCTCTATAATCCACCGCAGACCGAGCTTGCCGTGGGCGGCCGCGACGATGCCGTGGTCGGCAGGATGCTCCAGTTGTGGCTGAACCTCGGCCTCAAACCGCAGGAGCTGGGAAAGAGCCCGAAGGTTCTGATCGACCAGTTATTCGAGTCGAGCGAGATGCGGGCGACGCTCTATCGGCAATGCGTTGAATGGGGCGCCAATCTGCACGTCGGCGACGGATTTGGCTTCGTGATGTCGGTCATCTGGCTGTGCGGCATTCACTATCTCTCGGTCGGTGGAACTCACACGCTGGCGCACGCGATGGCCAGTGCGGCGCTCGCGAGCGGCGCCGATCTCCGCTATACGAGCCCGGTCGTCGAGATCACCACCGCGGGCGGCCGCGCCACCGGCGTCAGGCTCAAGGACGGACGCACCATCGAGGCGCGCAAGCTGGTTGCCTCGAACGCCGATCCGCGGATGACATTCGTGAATCTTGTCGGATGGGACAAGCTATCCGAATTTCGCAGGGAACGGATGGCGAACTGGCGCTTTGGCCCCGAGCACGTGCTCGGTACACCCTCATTCGCGCTCAAGGCCGCGCCCGATTACAAGTCGGCTCGCCACAATCCCGATATCAACAAATGCTTCTACACAATCGTCGGTTTCGAAGACGATCGCCAGGTGTCTGAGTATATTCTGCAGGCATACGGCGGCCAGGTGCCGGAGCGACCTGGAGCGGGCACCTGGGTTAACTCGCTATGGGACCCCAGTCAGGCGCCGCCGGGAATGCATTCGATGAACGGATGGTTCTTCTTTCCGCGCGCGTCGGCCCTGAGCGAGGAAGAGTGGGACGATGTCCGGCTCCATTACAACTCGCGATTCCTCGATTTGTGGCGCGAATATGCACCTAACATGACCCGCGACAACGTCCTCTCGGACCGGCTCTACGTGGCGCTGGACATGGAACAGCGAATCGCGATGCCGGAAGGAGATTTCTCGCACGGGCGGTTTGGGCAAATGAATCCGGGAATTCCCCGCGCGCATGTTTACCGGACTGAAATCGAAGGCTTGTACATGTGCGGCGCATCGGTGGGCGGAGGAGGAATCAGCGCCGCCGGGGGATATAGCGCGTTCAAAGTAATCGCCAACGACTTCAATCTTCCGAAAATCTGGCAGAAACCCGATCGCCTGTATTGAGCGGAGCTGCAAAATGCCTGAAATATACTCTAAGCAATGGTACGAGGCCGTCAAGGATCTTCTCAATCGCAACCCCGAGGTCGATAAGAATTCCCCGCGCGGCCGCTTTCACGTGCTCGCGATAATCAACGGTGACGCGCGCTCGGCCTATCTTGCACCCGGCGAGATGCGCGCCTTCATAGTCGAGTTCGTTGACGGCAAATGCCTCGAATATCTCGAACAGCAATCATGTCCGCCGAGAAAGGGCTTCAACTTTGTCTTCGAGATCCCCGCTTCAGTTTTCGAAGGGATCGCGGCGGGGCTGATTGACTTGGTCGATGCGGGCCTTAAGGGTACGATCAAGATTACTGGTGATATGAGAATTCTCATTCGCCACGCCGAGCTCGTCAATGTCATTTACGGCGTTTATGCGCGAGAGGTTGAAACGCTTTGGCCGCATGGCAAGCCCGCTTCGTCGGCGCAGGTTTTGGCGCCGGCACACTGAAGACGATCGCGTTGCCGATCTCGGGTGGTTAACAACTCCCGATAGTCACAGGCCGCGGCCCGAACCTCATCAATGGATTCCGACGGAGGTCTTATGAGCGAAATCACAGGCGCCGAGTTGCTTCTCAGATGCATGGTCGCCGAGAAGATCAAGTTTGTGTTCGGAATCCCCTGCCCGGAAGTAGATCCCCTGCTCGCCAAGCTCGAGCAGTACGATGTCCGCTTCGTTCCGGTCCGCCACGAGGCTGCGGCCGTTCACATGGCCGAAGGCCTTTACAAAACCACCGGACAGGTCGCCGCCGTGCTGGGTAATCCGGGACCCGGTTCCGCAAATCTCATTCCCGGCGTTATTACCGCGCGCCACGAGGGTGTGCCCGTCCTCGTGATCACGGCACAGCATCGCCTTGAAGTAGTTTATCCATCGCCGCCCTCAACCTTTCAGGGTCAGGACCAGCTCGATGTGTTCAAGAGCGTGTCGAAGTGGAGCGGACCGATCCTGTCGTGGGACCGAATCGCGGAAGTCATGCGCATCGCCTTTCGCGAAATGTGGAACGGAAGGCCGGGGCCGGTTCATATCGAAGTGCCGGGTCCGGTAATGTATGCGACCGGCGACGAGGCAAAGGTCAGGATTCTGCCGCCCGCGGAGTATCGAGCGGCGGGGCCTCGAGCTTCGCAGGCGCAACTCGATCAGGCCGCGGAACTGCTTGCCAATGCCAAGCATCCGATCGTCGTCGCGGGCTCGGGAGTCGATCGGGCCAACGCAAACGCCGCCTTACTCAGTATCGTCGAGATGCTCGACTGCCCGGTAATCGGCACGATGGCGGGTCGATCGGTACTGCCGCAGGATCATCCGAACTTTCTCTATCCGTATAGTACCGCCGCGGACATGGCGCGGCGCGAGTCCGATGTCATCCTGGCGGCAGGCTCGCGGCTCGGCAATCTTGACCTTCCCTACGACAAGTACTGGGGCAATCCGTCGGGTCAGCAGCTCATCCAGATCGATATCGATCAGCGCAACCTTGGGGTCACGCGGCCACTCGCGCTCGGGATTGTTGCCGAGGTAAAGGATGCCCTCGAGGGGTTGCGGCCGGCGCTCGCTGCCAAGCACGCCAGACCCGCGAATCCGGATAATTTGAAGCGGTATCGGGAAGCGGCTCGCAAATGGCGCGAGCAGCGCTTCGCAGAGGTAGCCGCATGGAAAGGACCGGGGCTCCATCCCGCACATGCCTTACAAGCGATCGGCAGAGTCTTCGGCCGCGATAGCATCTACGTGACCGACGGCGGAAATACATCGCTGTGGTCACATTGGTTCCTGCCTTCGACCCAGCCACGTTCGTATCTGAATATTCTCGAATTAGGCATGCTCGGCACCGGGATACCCTCCGCTCTCGGCGCGACGCTCGGCAACCCCGCGCGCGAGGTGGTATGCGTCACGGGCGATGGAGCGGCGGGATTCAACTTCATGGAGATGCAGTCAGCGGCGCGCGAGCACCTGAAACTCCGGACGATCGTTTTCGCCGAAGGCTCATGGACGATGGAGGAGCCGAACGAGCAGCGGCTTTTCGGGAAGACGTTTGGGACGGCGATGGGCGTTGTGCGATGGGACCGCGTGGGCGAGGGCTTGGGCTGCGCCGGGTTTTACGTCGAGCGGCCTGAGGACCTCGAATCCGCCCTGCATGGCGCGCGAGCCGCAAACGGGCCGGCAGTCGTATGCCTGCGGACCAACCATGATGCCAACCTCGCAGTTCCCGCGGAGCTGGGGTTTCGATTCGCCGAGGTGTACCAGGGGCCGATGGGTCAATAGTCACTCGAACGCCAGTCGCGCCGATATGGCGATGTGGCTTTTGGCCGCGAAACCGGAGATATACTATTTTCGGTGAATGGCGGCGTGTGCGATAATGAGTATGTGCGCCCGATTGCCGTCGGGGCGTTCTATCTATTCCGCGTACAGGGAAGCAAAGGCCTTGCGCGCCGCCGCCTCGCCGCTGCTGATGCAGTCAGGTACGCCGACGCCGCGAAATGCCGCGCCGGCCAGAATCAACCCTTCGATAGCCGCGGCGCGCTCTTCGGCGATCGCGACCCGCTCATGATGGCCTACGTCATAACGCGGGAGCGCCCGTATTTGCCGCGAGATATGGACCAGCGATGGCTCGGCAACCAGCCCGAGTATGTCGGCCAGTTCCCGGCGCGCATGGGCGAGCAGTTCTGATTCACTGTACGCGCGCGCTGCGGCGTCGCCCATGAATGCGCGCACGAGCAGGCCGCCGCGAGGCGCTCGATTTTCAAACTTGGCGCTCGAGAAACTCACCGCGGTTAGCATTCGATCCTCGTCCCGCGCGATTACAAAGCCGGTTCCGGCCGGAAGCCGGCACTCCGGCATCGTGTCGAAGCCGAGGTTCACCGTGGCGACCGAGTTGTAGTGAATTGTCCCGAGCGCTTGCGCCAGATCCTTATCGATCTTTCGGCACAACCGCGCGGTGATCCACGCGGGCGCCGCGCATATCACCGCGTCAGCAACGAACTCGCCACCACCCGTCAGGCTGAGCCGCCATCGGCCTGAATCCCGGTACATGGCGGCCACTTCGGTTCCTAAATGCACCATCTCGCCAAGCCGCGCGATTAGCGCGTCGCTGAGCGTCTGCATCCCGCCGCGCAGCGTGAGCATCGACGATCGCTTTGCTCCTGCGCTACTCGACCGCGGCTGCGCGGCTTTCATCGCCAGGGTCAGGCTTCGCCATTGGCGCTCCGATGCAACCATGTGCGGCATGGTGGCGCGGGCGCTTAGCCGTTCCGGATCGCCGCCGAAGATGCCCCCGATGAGCGGGCCCACCATGCGCTCAAGCATCTGGCGGCCAAAGTGGCGCTCGATGAATTGAGCCAGGCTTTCGTCGGCGGCGTTTCCGCGGCGTGCGAGCAGCGGCTCGAGTGCAATCCTGATCTTGCCCGCAGTGCTGAAGAGGCGGCTGGTCAGCACCGGGATCAAACGCGTCGGTGCGCCCATCATCAACCCGTCGGGGATTTCGTGCAGCCGGTTCGAGTGGAGGATGTAGCTCTTGCGGTTTTGCTCCTGTATCGGAATCAGAGCATCGCTCAACTCGAAACGCTCGATCAGTCCTGCCGCGCCCGGTTTGTCGCTGACGAAACAATCGGGACCGCACTCCGCCACAAAACCTGCTCGGCGCACCGTAGCCAGTTTCCCGCCCGCCTGTTTGGCGCGCTCGAAAAGCGCCACGGACAGCGGATGGCCGGCTTCGGCCGCAACCTCGCGAAGATGGTTCGCGGCCGCCAACCCGGTGATTCCGCCGCCGATTACGGCAACGGTTGCAGGAGCGGCATGCGATCGACGTGTCCGAGCGGTTGCGAACATTGGTGCGGGTACCTCTCTCGATGGCTTCGATTATGCATACTTCAGGCCGGAACGTGATTATGACGACACAAGACCCGATCGAGCGATTTAACCAGTGGTTCAAACAGGAATCGGCCGCCTCTTCCGGCGTGCCCGAGGCGATGGCATTAGCGACCTGCGGCCGAAATGGCGTCGTAAGTGTCCGCTATGTCCTGCTCAAACAGGCCGATAAGCAGGGTTTCGGTTTCTATACAGATATCCGCAGCCCCAAAGGCCAGCAGATAAAACAAAACGCACACGCCGCGCTTGCTTTTTATTGGCCGAGGCGTGGCCGTCAGGTGCGTATCGAAGGTGCGGTCGAACCCATGACTGCCGGTGAGGCGGACGAGTATTGGATTACCCGGCCACGCGCGAGTCGATTGTCGGCCACGGCCTCGCGCCAGAGCCATCCCCTGCGGGCGCACGCGGATTTACTCGCGCGAGTGGCAAGCCTCAAACGCGATTTGCAGGGTAACGAGCCGCCACGACCCAACTATTGGCTAGGTATGCGCGTTGTGCCCAAACGGATCGAGTTCTGGAGACAAGGTGCCTTTCGGCTACATCGTCGCGAGCTGTATATGCGCGATGGCAAGCGATGGCGGATGGTCCTTCTCCAGCCATAAGACAACTTGGCTGGCATGTCATTTGCTGCCTTGGCTCAAATGGCATCGCCCTTTTCAACCTTGGATAGCCTGTCGCTGGAACGAGCCGCCAACCGGACAATCCGCCATGCGCGCGTCGATCTTTCGCATCGCCCGTTTATCGTAATATGGGAAGTGACGCGGGCCTGCGACTTGGCGTGTCTGCATTGCCGGGCAACCTCGATGGCGACGGCGGATCCGGCTGAGCTTTCCACCGCCGATGGACTTGAACTAATCGATCAGATTGCAGCCTTCGGCTCGCCGCCTCCGCTATTTGTATTGACCGGAGGCGACCCGCTGAAGCGGCGCGATCTCGTCGAACTCGTCCGGCACGCGGCGAGTCGCGGGTTGCCTACCGCGCTTTCACCGTCGGCAACGCCCCTGCTGACGACGCAGGCTTTGGCGGAACTAAAAGACGCCGGACTGGTCGCGATTTCGCTGAGCCTCGACGGCTCGAGCGCGCCCATCCACGACTCTTTCCGCGGCCGGGAGCAGACTTTCGCTCGAACCCTCGAGGCGTGGGAACGTGCCCACGAGATCGGACTCAAGGTCCAGGTGAACACCACCGTAACCAGGCGCAATCTGCGTGACCTTGCGGCTATCGCGCGGCTGGTCCTCGAACACAGGGCGATGACCTGGAGCGTCTTCTTTCTCGTTCAGACTGGCCGTGGGAGCGGGCTGGAACAGATTCTCCCAACTGAATGCGAGGACGTACTCAACTTCCTCTATGACGTGGGCGCCATCTTTCCGGTGAAAACGACCGAAGCGCATCACTTCAAGCGGGTGGCGATGCAGCGGGCGATTATCGAGCAGACCGGAAGTGCCGCCGATCGCGCTTTTGAGCCGGGAGAAACCTATCGATACTTGCGCCGCGAATTCGGTCCTATCGTACCGACCGGCCGACGACGGCGGCCTCCGCTCGATATCAATGCGGCGCGTGGCTTCGTTTTCGTTTCTCACACGGGCGAGGTCTATCCCAGCGGCTTCCTGCCGCTGTCGGCCGGTAACGTGCGCACGACGGAGCTGCCGTCGCTATATCGAACCAGTGCGATTTTTACCGCCCTGCGCGAAACGCGATTGCTCGAGGGGCGATGCGGCGCTTGTGAGTTTGCGCCGGTCTGCGGCGGCTCGCGTTCACGGGCTTTTGCGCAAACCGGCGACTTGCTGGCTGAAGACGCGCTGTGCGGCTACGAGCCCGGTTCGTTTCCATACCAGGCGGAGCTTGCCGCGCTGCTCGTTCCGATGCTCAAGGACAGGGGTCACTCGGGCGATGAGAGAGATCCGGCGACGGCGGTATAAGAGATCCGGATATTTGCGGAAGCTTTCGCTAATCGTCCCGGAAAATCGCGATCGAAGACCCCAGCGCGGGCTGTATCCAAAAGCTGCGTTTG
>Ga0307373_10002983_pt1 | contig 30040 bp, 34 predicted proteins | sample OX2MG_FD_202534 | JGI IMG/M metagenome (GOLD analysis project Ga0307373, IMG submission 202534) | Soil microbial communities from Risofladan, Vaasa, Finland - OX-2 | ecosystem: Environmental > Terrestrial > Soil > Coastal area > Acid sulfate soil | place: Finland: Risofladan, Vaasa | collected... | reverse complement strand
TCGCGCGCGAGGACGACTACGCGAGCCCCGGCAAACCGCCGTGTGACTGGGACGACCGCGCAGCCCGCGAACAACTGGTCGACGAACTCGTGGGGGACTGTCACGCGGCCTTGGAGGTCCTCGACGGACGACGGCGTTTTTCGCATCGCGCGGCGGGTAGCCAAAGACCGCGTCATCTCGACCGTTGACCCCGAGGCCCGCCACGGACATAAGTCGAAGTCGCGCCGATTCGATGGGTTCAAGCTTCATGTTTCGCTCGACCCGGACTCGGAGTTGATCGACGACGTCGTGGTGACGCCCGCCAACACACCCGATCGCGACGCAGTGCCGGCCCTCGTCGCACCGCTCCTCGAGCGAGAAGACAAGCCCGAGATCGTGGGCGACGCCGCCTACGGCGACGGCGCCACGCGCGCCGCGCTGGAAGAAGTCGGGATCACCGTCGTGGCCCGCGTGCCACCCGTGCGCAACACGACCGGCGGCTTCACGAAGGACCGCTTCGTCGTCGATCTCGACGCGTCAACGGTCACCTGTCCCGCCGAGCAGACGGTCGCCATTCGTTTCGATCGTCACGGCGCGGGCGTGGCCCGTTTCGCTACCCACTGCGCGACGTGTCCGCTGGCGAATCAGTGCACCACGTCACGACACGGCAGGAGCATCACCGTCCATCCCCAGGAGGCACTACTGCAGCGCGCTCGCGCCGAACAGCGCGACCCGGCCTGGTGGGTTCGCTACCGGGCCGATCGTCCGATGGTCGAGCGAAAGATCGCTCACTTTGTAGTTCGGGCCTGGGGCGAACGACGAGCGCGCACCCGCGGATTGGCCCGTGTCGCCACCGATCTCGACACGAGAGCTGGTGCCATCAACCTGGCGCGACTCGCGGTCCTCGGTCTCGCGTTCGAAAGAGGTGGGTGGAGCATCGCGGGGACCTGAGATTCCTCGGTTGTTGCCACCAAATCTCACCCGAAACGTGCATCGATCGCGCACTCGATGCATTGAATTGCGTCACTTTTCAACCATTGCGTTCTCGATACACCAATCAACGTCGCATTGACCCACCGCGAGCTGAGAAATGCCCTTACTTCAGCGCCGTCCTAGCGCATGGTGGGCATCGTTTCAACAGCACCATGGCCCGTCTTTGTCGCCGCCGGAGCAGTGATCGGGTTGCTGGTCGGTCTATTCGGCGTGGGAGGCTCGTCGGTCGCCACGCCGCTCCTCGCCGTGCTTGGTGTTCCAGGGCTACTGGCAGTCGCCTCCCCGCTCCCTGCAATGATCCCAGTGGCTCTCGGTGCTGCAATTCCCTATATGCAAAACGGTACGGCTCGGCCCCGTGCTGCAGGCTGGACGCTTCTTGGCAGCGTGCCAGCGGCCATCGCAGGAGCGTTCCTGTCCCAGGTGATCGGCGGCTCTCTGCTGCTGTACGCCTCGGGCGTCGTCCTCACGATTGTCGGGATTCGCGTCCTTAGACCGATTGGCGAAACACTGCAGCTTGCGGGCACGATCCGGCGCAAGAACCGACTTCTCCTGGTCGCCGCCTCTGCTGGTGTCGGACTCTTCTCCGGGCTCCTTGCCAACGGTGGAGGATTCCTGCTCGTCCCGATGTACCTCATCATCTTCGGTCTCGACATGCGCCAGGCTGCGGGAACGAGCCTGCTCGTCATCTCCGTGTTGACTGTGTCGATTCTCGCTGCCCACGCTGCGCTTGGACATATCGACTGGACCGTTGCCGGGGCATTCGCTCTCGGCGCTGTCCCAACCAGCGTCTTGAGCGGCAGACTCGCCCAAAGGGTCACCAGGGGGAACTTGCAAAAGGCGTTTGGCTGGTTCCTTGTCGCATCAGGGATCGCGTTTGTTCTCTACCGCATTCTCGGCGGTTAGCCAATGGGCCGGTATATGGGAATCAGTGACTTCTCGCTGATGACGCCCATCTCTCAGACAGCCTGCTGATTTCGCCTCATGACAGCAGCGAGAGAGCACGAAGTAGGGGTGTCGAGGTCCTCTCAGAATCCCTCGTTTATGGGAAAGCTACACGCTTGATCAACTATCAGGTAACTGACAAACTAGTAAGGTGCCTAACAAAACTGAGGAGTCAAATCTCGAAGCGGCGGGGTCGTGGGCCAAGAAGTATTTCCTTGCGAGCCGGGCTTTGATGGAATCCGTCCTGCGTCCGTACGATCTCGGAAACACTCAGTGGTACGTCCTTTATCTGCTGGCAAAGGACGGGCCGATCAAGCAGCGAGACCTGACACGCATGCTCGAGATTGAACGAGCGACACTCAGCGCCGTGATCAGTGCACTCGTGCGCAAAGGGCTCATCGACCAAATGTCTGACCCGGAGGATCAGCGTCAGAGAGTGCTGCAGTTTACGACTGCTGGCAAAAACCTATGGGCGACGCTTCCCGATCCGATTGGACTTATCACCAGAGTCGCCTTCGATGGAGTCGACGACGAGGACATTGCGACAACAAATCGGATCCTCCGGGAAGCTACGCAGCGGCTCATCAACTACAAAGAGGGGAGAAAGTAAGTGATGCCAATCCTTGTAACTGGTGGTACGGGTCTCGTTGGATCGCGCCTTTTGAAGGGATTCGTAGAAGCAGGCATTGATTGCCGTGCGCTGGTGCGACCCAGCAAGGAACTTCCAACTGGAGTTACGCCAATCGAGGGAGACATCCTTCGTCCCGAATCATTGGCAGCAGCCGTTGGTGGTGTGTCTGCAATTATTCATCTCGCCGCCACGTTTCGCACAAGTGACGAAGGCGCAATCTGGCGAGTCAATCTCGAAGGCACTCGTAACTAACCTCATCGCTGGCGAGGAGTGCATCGTGACGCCCCGCATCTTCGATCAACAAAGCAGTGTGCTGCACGGCCACGACGAATTACGTGGCTTTAAGTGTTGTTGCCTCCGTTAAGGGCAATGTAGGCGAACCGCTCTTGATCGATCCGTGAGGGATTTACTCGGTCGTCGCAGCGTCGGCCGTTAGATTCTGTCTCTCTCGCGAGCTTCAGCAAATTGGAGGGACGGAATGTGGGATTTACTCAGCACGAATTTGAGAGAATTTTCCAAAGTCCTTGGTACTACTAATGGGCCGCTCGGGTCTCGATCCCGACACCTTGAGAGTGTTTCCAGAACGTCCACTGACGTCCATCAGCGTCCAGATTTGTTGGCCGGACGAAGTGCAGCGTCCACCAACGTCCACTGACGTCCTCTCACGTTTGTACTCGTGGCTAGACTATTGGCTAGACCAGGGTTCGTTTCATTGTCAAGTCACTATTCGAATTCGAGGGGCTGACAGCGAGGAGTCTGAGCTGCGGCCCTGGGAGGAATAGACATTGACCCAGGGGATTTCCTCCCCAACTTTGCCGGCGCGGCTCAGCGGTGCCAAATGCTCGTACGAACTGGGAGCGCGTTGGATGTACGTTTTCGGGAGGCAAGCTGACACCCACGGCTTGGCCAATCGACCACGCAACATGTTCACCGCGTTGACTACGTAGCCTTTCGTGACGCCGTGTTGGACGAGAGTGGCCCTGGTAATCGAAGCCGTCCGTTCGTACGCAAGGTTTGCAATGCCTTCAAGGTCACCAGGCCGCGCCATTCGTCGGTCTGCGCGGGCGACCATGCAGCCCAATCAAATGTCCAGCCCCCGTCGCCTTGTTGGCCCGCTTCCAACGCGTCGAGGCAGACACTGATCTGCTCGTTAGTGAATAGCGCCCGACTTCGAGCGGCTGGACTAGGGGAGAGCGTGAGTGCGCTAAGGGTCTCGTCGTCGGTGCCGCCGGGTACTGGCACCGACCCGTCCGGCCGCAGCAAGTGCCGCAAGGTCTCGATGACCCGGACCGCTCGGTCCGCATCGGCGGTGCGGTCGAGGAAGTCAAGGGCGTACTTCAACCAGTAGGCGTTCAAGTCTTCTACGTGACGGAGTCGCTGCCAGCACCACTCGTCAGCTGCGTCGAGCCAGGCAGTGCGGGCGCCAGCCTGGCCGAGAAGCGCCGCCAGTCCGAACGTAAGATGCGAGCCGCCGTCGGGCACCATCCACGCTGCGAGCGGATAGCCAGCAGCGGTCGGAAGCACGAACGGCACACCGCCGTCTGATTCGGCCACGGTTGCCACCCAGTCCGCCACGTCGGCGAGCGGGTCGCCAAGCGCATCGAGTTCGTCGAGGACCTCCAGTGCGTGCAGGGTCGAAGTCGTCTCGCTGTAGGGGCCGCGGACATCTGGCTCCAATGCATGCCCGTACCCACCATCGGGGTTGCGATACGCCGCCAACGCACGCAGTACCGGCTCGATCGGAGAGTCGTGCAACAACACCGCCGCCCGGTGACGGTCCAACAGCCGTGCCGAAGAGTAAATGAACCAATCGGCGGCAGCCACGTCAACAGTCACGTTCCCAACACTAGAGATCAGCCGGCGCTGCTTCTTCCACAAATCGGACGAGATATCGAGACGCGCTGAGACCGGTCAGTGCCCGCACCTCATCGGACATGTGCGCCTGGCTGGCGTACCCGGCCTCAAGCGCCCGCTCGACCAAGGTTGGCCCGGGCACCCGCGTCAGACGGCGCAACCGCAGCACCCGAGCCAACACCTTGGGCGCGTAGCCCACCGCCGCCATCGTGCGACGGTGGAGCTGCCGTTCGCTGATCCCGAGGTCAGCGGCTACTGTCGCGACCCGCACTTCCGGACGGCCCAGCCGGTGCGCCGCCGCTGCCACTATGGGATCAGGCATGACCCGCCGCCGGTGCGCAAAATCGGCCAATAGCCGCAGGCGGCCCGAGGTGGAAGTCGAGGCGAGTAGGTCCGCCATCCGCATAGATTCGGAGCCGAACACGTCATCGGCGTTTACTTGGTAATTGCACACTGCCGACGCGGGCAGTCCGAGAAAGGCGCCCGCCGCGCCCGGTCGCAACCGCAGCCCACTGGACCGTAACCCCTCTGGGAGCCACACGGTGCGCGGCCCAGTATCGGGCCCGGCGATCACCAGCTCGCGCTCAGCCAGCCAGATCAAATCGACGCATCCGTCCGGCACGATCAACTGCTGCCCGCCAGACCCCGTCCGCTCCCACAGACACGCCACCGCACCCCGCAGATCAACACGCGGCGGATACTCGCGATACTTCCCAGTCATTACACCAAGTTATTGCAACACTCGATCAGTTTCGGGAGGGGCTCATCCGTTTGCCATTTCGTCTGAAGACGCGCTCGACTTGATCAATGACCTCGATCACGCGCTCAACATGCTCGCAGGGTAGGAGCTTTGGAGTACACCGGGCACTGCTTCGAGGAGTCAGCTGTATTCGACAAAACGACGGCGGTTCCTTCCGACGGGCCTGTTGCAAAATCCGCCCATGAAGGACGATGTCCTATTCTCTTGCAGTCCCGCCACCAGACCGTCCTACAGTTCGGAGGAATGGATACTGCGGACTGGTACCAGCACTTTGCTATGCAAGAGGCTCGAGGCAGCTCGCTTTGCTACGAGCAGTGGGCTTCAGGCATCGCAGAAGACCAGGAGTTGCTGGCATTGGTCGATCAGCTTCCGAACAGGAATCGTCAGCCAAATCTTGTGTTGGCAGCGTCTCGGCTGGCAGGTATCCGTCCAGCGCCATTCGAGGGGTTCCGGGAGCAGTTCATGGCCCTTTGGCCCGAGATCCGTGCCATCGCCCTCGAACATCGAACCCAGACGAACGAAGTGGGGCGATGCGCGGTCCTCGTGCCGCTGCTCGCTTCGCTTCCCCAGCCCCTGGCGCTCCTTGAGGTTGGGGCTTCGGCTGGACTCTGCCTCTATCCAGACAAGTTCAGCTACCAGTACGGCGAGGCCGATCGCATCGATCCGAATGATGGACCCTCGACTGCGATCTTGCAGTGCGCGACGACGGGTCCGGTCCCGCGTCCATTGAAGCTCCCCGAGATCGCGTGGAGGACGGGGATCGACCTCAACCCCCTGGATGTCAGCAATGCAGACGACATGCGGTGGCTTGAGGCGCTGGTGTGGCCTGAGCACGAAGAGAGGAGGAGCCGCCTGCGGAGCGCGATCGAGTTCGCGCGCACCGATCCACCCGCGCTTGTGAAGGGGAACCTTCTCGGCACATTGCAAGAGACGGCGGCATCGGCTCCACGGGACGCGACCCTCGTTGTCTTCCATAGCGCGGTGCTGACCTACCTGAGTGCCGACGAGCGCTCGATGTTCACTCACACCGTCCAGCAATTGCCCGGGCACTGGATCTCGAACGAGGGTGCTGCGGTCATCCAATTTCCACCAGGCAGCCTTCCGGAACGGTCCGACTCGAGCACGTCGGTCTTCGTGGTCGCCCTGGACGGCAAGCCACTTGCGTATGCAGGGCCGCATGGCCAGTGGCTCGACTGGTTCGGTCAATCTCCATCCGAAGGCGCCGTCGCCGGTTGAGACCGCCCCCGAAAAGGATGGGTGAGGCGAAAACGGTTCCCCGGTGGCTCTCGGTGCTTGCTGTTGCGAGGACCACACCCCGCGCATTTCCGAAGTGCCCATAAAGTTCGGGCTAGTTGATGAACTACGCATATTCATCCGCCCAATCATCCTCGGAGGCGGGAAGAGATGGCTACGTGGCGGGGTCCACATTAACCTTGAACTGCTCGAAATGCAGCGCTTCTCTCATGGTTCGATGTACCTCAGTTACTCTCCGGTGTCCGGTTAATTACTAGACCCACCTTCGGCAGTTCGTCATTGTGATTCGGCCTGGGTTTCCTGGAGAGTCGGGAACTGCCTCAATCATTAATCTTCGCGTGCGCTCCAATCGTTTTGGGTCAAGATCTGTTCGTCGTCGAAGAATCGATACTTCCATTTCGTCGAGAATGTCGTCGCTCCATCTTGCGCGCAAGTTAAGTTGCCGCTTTCCCGTCACTCTGATCAAGAGATCGATCGCGGATCGCGGGATCGTGTAAGACGCACGCATCGTAAACAACTACGAACGCCACAACTATTCGCTATAGAGGCCCAGTTCCTCGGCCTCATGCGTCAGGTCTTTGTAGACAGATTGGCGACGCTGTTCATCTTTACGCTGATGCGCAAGAACGTCGAGGAGACGAATCCTTCTGTGGGACCCCACTTTTCGGAAGGGAATCTCACCAGACTCCAGAAGCCCTACGAGAAACGGACGAGAAACCTTCAGAAGATCCGCTGCTTGCTGGGTAGTAAATTCGGCGTGAATTGGAGCAACCGTAACCGCATTCCCTTTCGCCAACTCATCAAGAACTTCGATGAATAGTCTGAAAGCTTGAGCGGGGACTGTGACTTTCGTGTCGGGAGAGTCATCAACGCATAGGACAAGCCGCCCCGACGGTGATGGGTGAAGTCGCAGATGTGAAGCGAGCATCGCCACGGCATCCGCGGCGTGCGAGGACGCTTCGTCGTCTGGAATGACTAGATCCTGAAGATTGATTGGAGACATGGATCCATCATGGCACAAGATAGGCCCTAAACGCAATAAACGAAATAAACGAAGTAATCAAAAGGGACAACTCTTGTCCTTCCGGCCGACCCGAGAGTCGGATCGCTGGGTGTCTACATTCCCTGGGGAGGCTCACTACTCCAGACCTCGATTCATTTCTTCGGCCCGATATTCGTGATGGATACGAGAACGCCCCGAACACGACACTCGCCAACTGATAGGGCGCTTCGTCCGGACTTGACAAGTAATCCCTAACGGTTTAGTATCCATAACAGTTAGGGGAGGTTCGAAAGTGCAGCAGGAAGTTGTGCTGGCGATGCTGGCAAAGGAGCCGAGCCACGGGTACGAGTTGCGCGCTCGTCTCGGCCGGGCGCTCGGACCGCTCGCCGAGGGGATCAGCGAGGGCCAGATGTACGTCACGCTCACCCGGTTGGAGAAGGGTGACTTCGTCGCCCGGATCGACGCGCCGACCGAGCGGTCCGATCGCAAGGTTTACTCCCTCACTCCTGCGGGCCAGGAGCGGGTGACGGAGTGGCTGTCGGAGGTGAGCTGGCCGCGGCCCGACCTCGCTGACTTCCATATGAAGCTCATTGTCGCCGCGCAGAGCGCACTCGCTGACCCCATCAGCATCATCGATGCGCAACGTCGCGACCTGCTGCGGCGCCTGCGAGATGTGGGGCACGCCGTGATGGCGGAGCGAGAGGACTCCGACGCAAGGTTACTCCTCGAAGGTATCGTCCTTCGCCTACAAGCCGACGTGCGCTGGTTGCAAGCCTGCGAGATTGCCTGGACGAAACGGAGAACACAGCAATGAATACCACGGCCACCGCGGCAGTGAACGCCCCGCCCACCGTGCTCGTGCACGCTAAGGGTTTGCGAAAGGAGTACGGCAGCGGTGAGGGCTACGTGCACGCGCTCGACGCGGTCGACCTCGACGTCAGTCGCGGCGAGGCCGTGGCGGTCATGGGTCCGAGCGGTTGCGGCAAATCGACGCTGCTCCATCTGATCGGCGGGCTCGATCGTCCAAGCGCTGGTGAGTTGACGGTCGCGGGACAACGCGTCGATCAGCTCTCCGAACGCGGCCTTGCGCACCTGCGTCGCGACGAGATCGGCTTCGTCTTTCAGGCGTACCACCTCATGGACGAGCTCACGGCGCAGGAGAACGTCGAACTGCCAGCACTTCTTGCTGGCTACTCGCCGAGCGAGGCTCGTGCCCGCGCCACCGCACTCCTCGAACAGGTGGACCTCGCCGATCGCGGCCGGCACCTTCCCTCGATGCTGTCGGGCGGTCAACGCCAACGCGTCGGAATCGCGCGAGCACTCGTGAACGATCCGGAGATCCTGCTCGCGGACGAACCGACCGGCAACTTGGACAGCGCCGCGGCGTACGACTTGCTTCGACTTTTGGGAGACTTGCACGCCGAGGGTTTGACCTTGATCATCGTCACCCATGACGAGCGGATCGCCGCGACCGCGGACCGTCTGATCTCGATGCGCGATGGAGCCTTCATCGATGAGACACGGTTGACCGGCGGCTCACGAGGTAACTTCGGCACCTTTGCGGACTGGGAGCGGCTCGGGTGAGTCACCAGAATGGAGTGAATCAACCGCCCCGTGCCGCGCGGAAAAGGGCAGTGAAAGGTCGAGCGCTGCTGATCTCTCGTCTCGTGCGGCGAGATATTCGTCTTCACCTGGCCCAAGCACTTCTGTTCGTCATCGCGATCGCTGTCGCGAGCGCCACGCTCACGATGGCGCTTTCGCTCAATGGCGTGACCAACCATCCTTACGCCGCGACCCGCGCGGCAACGAAGGGTCCCGACGTCGTCGGCTACGTGACGGCGCCCCAGGCCAAAAACTTGATTCATGACACTGGGGTTGCGGCGTCGAGCGGCCCGTATCCGCTCGCCTCAGACACCATCCGCTTCGACGGGCGCAATGCCGACGCCTTGGTCGAAGGCCGCGTCACCGCACCAGCTGCAATTGATCGGCCACTGATTACCGCTGGAAGTTGGGTGCGACCAGGTGGCGTAGTCATCGAGCGCACTTTCGCCGATGCGCTCGGCGTTTCGGTCGGTGATCGGGTCACTCTTAATCACAAGTCGTTCATGGTTGCTGGGATCGCGGTCACTGCGGCCCAGCCGCCGTACCCCAATCTCTGCTGGGGCACCGCTGTGGTTTCGCTCAAGATCAAAGGTGGCCGTGAAACAAGCGATCAAGGAGCATGCGCCAACCTCAACTTCGTAGGAGAGCAGAGAAATGTCGGCCTGGTCTGGATGACGGAATCCGACGTGGCCGGAATGGTTTCTGAGGGGCACGGCATCAACGATTACGCGCTCGACCTCAGGCTCCCCAATCCGGCCGACGCACAGGCCTTCGCGAATATCCATACTTTCGTGCCTGGTCGATCTCTTGCACTCTCGACGTGGGAGGGCGTCGCCTCCGCGGATGCTCTGTTGGTAAATGACCAACGAGGGGTGCTGAAGCCGGGGGCGTTGCTACTCACCTTGCTCGCTATTGCCAGTGTGGCCGTCCTCGTTGGCCGCCGGTTGTCGGAGTACGCCCGACGGGTCGGTCTCTTGAAGGCGGTCGGCGGGACGCCGAGTGTGATCGCGGGGACGTTTCTTCTAGAGAACCTCGTACTCGCGCTTATTGCGTCACTCGTTGGCCTCATGGTTGGATGGTTGGTCTCCCCGCTCCTTACCAACCCCGGCGCGGCCCTTATCGGTACTGCCGGCGCACCGTCAATCTCGCTGAGCACGATCGTTGAGGTCGTCGGTGTCGCGATCGTGGTAGCGCTGGTCGCGTGTCTCGTGCCAGCTATCCGTGCGGCACGCGGCAGCACGGTTGACGCGATGAACGACGTGGCGCGTCCTCCGCGCCGTAGAGGAACTCTGATCCGGATGTCGAGGAGGCTGCCGATACCAGCTCTGTTTGGCCTTCGGTTGGTCGCACGACGTCCCCTCCGGGCGCTGCTCAGCGCGGCCAACGTCGCGGTGACCGTCGCGGGCATCGTCGCTGTAATCGCGTTTCACGCCGACGTACACAGCAAGCTTTCTATCGCCAGTGGACTGACTGCGGGAGGGTTGTCTGACCCGGTGGTGAACCGTGATGAGCAGATGCTCGCAGTCATTACGATCATGCTCATTGTGCTCGCAGTGCTCAACGCGTTTTTTACGACCTGGGCGAGCGTGCTTGACGCGCGCAGATCGTCGGCGCTGATGCGCGCGCTCGGCGCACGTGCACGACAGGTGAGCTCTGGGCTCGTCGTGGCGCAGTTGCTCTCGGCTCTTCCAGGCGCCATTATCGGTGTCCCGCTCGGTATCTTGCTCTTCAGGGCCGCGGTGCAAGCCGGTAGTCTGCCGTCACCGCTCTGGCTCATCACGATTGTGATCGGGACGCTCGTCGTCATTGCCGCGCTCACGGTCGTCCCGGCTCGCATCGGATCGACGCAATCCATCGTCGAAGTCCTTCAAACCGAAGCGACGTGACAAGCGCACGGTATTCGTCGCGATCATCATCGGTGGTATGCGCTGGCGCCCGGTGGAGGCAGTGAGAAAGCTCGCCATGGGAACGTTTGTGGGCCGCCCGGGTCTCGATCCCGGCACCTTGGGATTAAAAGGCCACCGAGTTCATTATTCTCTATTCATTAGATTCAGAGAACCCCATATTCATAGGGTTTTGCGTTCAGTCCGTTCAGTGCATTCAGTGGCTATCGAGAAATGTTAGGGATGGAATTAGGGATTTTTGCCACGTCTCGCTGGGCAATTACAACCACTCGAATGGGTTGCCTTGGAGATCAATCTGAAGCGACATCGACTTGGTCGAACCGTAATGAGTGATGTGACGCGTAATACCCACGAACTGCGTGTCTAGGGCCGGGCCGCTCCGATGAGACCTGCGGTGAAAAGCGGAGCGTAGCTCACCGTCGTGCCCGAATGGGCCGCGGCGATAACGGTGCTCGCACCGAAGGGACCGCTCCCGACGTACATCACGAGGTGGTCGACTAAGTGATCGCCATCGAGGTTGTAGTAGTAAAGAAGGTCACCTGGCTGAAGTGATGACAAAGGCACGTGCTCGAGCGCCGGCCACTGGGATTCGGTGGTCCGTGGGATGGTCACGCCCGCCCTGGCCCAGGCCCACTGCACGAGCCCCGAACAGTCGAATCCAACGCCCGGGCTCTCTCCGCCCCAGACGTAAGGTACGCCGAGTTGGCTCTCGGCGTATTTGACGGCCAGGAGGCCCTTGGCCGACGCGGCTACCTGCGTGATTGCTGGAGCGGGCGTCGCGGCCTGGATCGCCGCCGTGACCGTGTTGGCGGCACTCTGCCCACCAACGGAGGAGGCGGCAGTCACCGCTTGGACCTCGCCCGTGACATCGTGCCGCCGGGCCGCCGCGACACCACGTTGCACCTCGTAAGCAACGATTCTGGTCTTGAGAGATCGGGTCATCGTGTCCAGTGTCGCCCGCGTCGCTGCTTCGTTTTGATTGTTCTGCACCAGCAGCGCCCGCATCTCAATGGTCGTACGGCGCGCGTCGCTGCGCTGTTGATCGATCTGGGAGAGCGTTGATCGGAGCGACGCCAGTTGGGACTGGTACGCCACGAGGAGTCGCTTCAGGTCTGCGGCGACGAGGTTCTCGTAGACCTGGCGCGCCGCCCGTTGGGCGGCGGTCTGATCGAACACTGAGGGAACGTGTGCCTGATTCGCTCCGAGCACGTAGGCACGCACCACGGCGGTCGAGAGCGCGCCGGACGTGGAGCTCATGGCACGTTGCACGGCCGCCCTCTGGACTTCGAGCTCGCCGATCTTCCGGTCGATGAGGGCCACCCGCACCTTCGCGGCGTCGTATGAGTTGGCCGTCGTCTCACCCGCCTGGGAGAGATGCGACAGGCGCGCTGAGAGGACGACGATCTGCGCCTCGGTCTGGGCGATGGTTCCTGCATCGGCGTTGGTGGCCGTGGCGAAGGGCGACATGGTCAGTGCGAGCGTGGCGGCCGCGAGGGCGAGGCTCCGGCGGCGCGAGGGTTGGGACCCGAGTCGCGTGGGTGACCAGAACGTCACGAAACGGACCGTGCCTGATCGGTCCGATGCCCTTCGCTGGTCGACCACGACGAACGAGTGACGTTCGGGTGAGTCCTGGGTGGACGGCGTGTTTCGGTTCGGTCGTCGATCAGGTTGGGGGCCACGGTTCGTGAAACCCCACCGGGACGCCAGCTATTCCATGGTCGAGTCATGACCATGGAGCGGGCCAGCGGTCTCGGCGGAGCGAGCCGGGGCCGACGTGCCCTCAGTCATGAGCGGGCTCGGAAAACGTGGAATCTATGGGGTTCGTTGGTGCCGTGGCGAGGTGATCGTGGGGGTACAACGACGCGGAGACGTCGGGACATCCGTTGACGAGCCAGGCCACGGTCGACGCGTACGCGCGTTCTATCAGTTCACCTGACTGTGAGAAGTCCGCAGGTGCGACGTTCACGGGACACAGGGGTGGCACCACCCGCAGTTCAATCCCGTCGTGGAAATGCATGGCGTCCTGGGCAAGGCGATGCTGTACGAGAGTGGAGAGTCCCTGGAGGGCCATGGAGAGAGCCGACGTCGGAGGATGCGACAGCGCGCAGGGGAAGCCGGCAGGTACTACCCACACGATGCGGGCACGAAGACCGACGGCGTAGGAGATGGGTGTGTTGTTCACGACACCGCCGTCCATGTACCAACGCCCTGCGATCTCCACAGGCGGCAAGAGCCCGGGTATCGACGCGCTGGCGACGATGGCGTCGACGGCTGGACCTGACGAGAGTAGGACGTCGCGCCCGGACTGTACATCGACGGCTACCACGTGCAGCGGGATTGCTGAATCCTCCAAGCGCTCGAACGACAGATGGCGTGACAGCAGCGAGCGCAATCCTTTGTCTGAGGCGATCGACGGTCGTCGTCCACGAATCGCGGCGAGGCTATGGCGTGGGTTGAGGGGAAAGACGTCGCGGCGCCGAAGACTCTTCCACACGTCGACCAATCCGTCGATTCCACGGGGTCCCGGGTGATCGGCCAGCCAAGCGGCGTTGAACGCCCCCACACTGGTACCCACCACGAGGTCAATCGGGGTGCCGACCTCGACGATGGCACGCAGCATCCCGACCTGCGCCGCACCCAGACTGGCTCCGCCCGACAGCACGACCGCGCTGGGGCCATTCGTTGCGCTTCGCTCGACTGAACTCATGTGACCTCCATTTCGTGGAACCCGATGCGGTGCGCGGATATTCACTGAAATATGCCCTGGACCACCCCTTCGACTTCTCATGGGCTGCTGACATTGCACCTTCTTCGGGGTTCGTGCGAGACTCGTGCGTCGCAGGGGTCGAAGTCGAGTGGCGCATCGAGCGACAGGGTATTCAACTCTTTGACGCCCCCGCAACCAATCGACAGAGGGGCAGTCGCCCAGTTGGAAATCGCGTTATCGAAGAGGCGAACCATATCGGATGAGATTCCCGTCGGAATCGGTATGTGAGCCTTCACGTTTGCCGTAATTCTCGTCCTTCGGGGCAGTCACCTCCAGGCCAGCCTTGCGCCACTCGTCGGCGACTTGATTAGGGCTCTCACAATGGATATAGAGCGAGCCGCCCCCTGTCTGGATGTCGTCTTTGCGCTTGGTGAGATGAATGGTCAAATCTCGGTCGCGGTGGGCGAACGCGTTCGTCCCGTCGTGAAAGCTAATTTCAAAACCCATCTTGGCGTAGTGATTCACTGATCGCGCCACGTCCACCACCATGAAGATTGGCTCAAATCCGCCGACCTTCTATCCGCCATCGTGCGCCATCATTTGTTGGTCGCGTTTCGCGTTCATTCAGCCGAGGCAGTCATAACAGAATTGGATCTCGCGATGATCGTGTAACTGGATAGTTGGTTCGCCGTGCTTGCTACAACATGAACAATTGACCACTGTTGTGACTCAAAGTTAGTCCGGGAGTTCCGCAATCTCCCATGTAGCCCCGTTGGAATAAATCTCGAGGTGGGCGGGTTGATTCAAGGGTGGAACATGAATTTGTCGTTATCGGCGGTGGAGCTGCTGGTCTCGCTGCGGCCCGGGCCGCTCGTCGCCGGGGCGCGAGCGTGACATTGGTGAGTGAAGGCCCGCTGGGCGGGGACTGTACGTTCCTAGGGTGCGTCCCCTCGAAGACCCTTCTCCGTGGCGCCCGTCAGGGACTCGACTTCGATGCCGCCATGTCCGAGGTGCGCCGGGTTGTGGCATCGATTGCGGCTGATGAGGATGCGGACCAGTTGCGCAGCGAAGGCGTCGAGGTGCTGCGCGGCCGTGGCGTCTTCATCGACGATGAAACTATCGACGTCAGCGGCACGACGCTTCGCTCGAAGCGGTTCATCATCGCGACGGGGGCGGGGCCCTTCGTGCCGCCGATTCCGGGACTCGAGGCTGGCACGTACTTGACCAATGAGAACGTCTTTACTCAGTCCTCCCTGCCCGCACGCATGGCGATCCTCGGTGGCGGCCCAATCGGCGTCGAGATGGCCGAGGCCTTCGCGCGACTCGGCACCGTGGTCAGCGTCGTCGAGGCGGTACCGCGCCTGCTGCCGCGCGAAGAGCTCGAGGCGAGCGCGGTAATTAGAGAGCATCTCGAGGGGCTGGGGGTGAGCGTGCGCGTCGCCACGACGTGCACGCTGGTCGAAGCGACGGATTCAGTGACACGGCTCGGATTCAATGTGGCCCCCGACCTCGAGGTCGACGCCCTGTTGGTGGCGGTGGGACGGCGACCGGCCTCCTCGGGCCTGGGCTTGGACGCCACGGGCGTGAAGGTCGACGCGCGGGGCTTCATCGAGGTCGACGCGAGGATGCGCACGTCATCGTCGCGGATCTACGCCATCGGCGACGTCGCCCAACCATTGCAGTTCACGCACGTCGCCGACGAAACCGGACGTATCGCCGCCCACAACGCGCTCTCTCGACTGGCGATTCGACGTTTTCACCCCGAATGGATTCCCATGGTGACGTACACCGACTTGGAGGTGGCCCGCGTCGGTGTCACCGAGGATCAGGCACCGAGTGGATCGCGCGTGGCCTACCTGCCAATGGCTGAGTTCGACCGTGCTCGGATATCGGGCGACGACCGAGGATTCGTGAAGATCATTGTCGGTCCGCGCCGGATCACCCGGAACCTCGCCGGTGGCTCGATCCTGGGAGCGACCATCGTGGCGCCGCGCGCCGGTGAGATGATCCAGGAGATTGTACTGGCCATGCGCTCTGGCCTCTGGCCGGCCCGATTGGCGACCGCGACGCACGCCTATCCCTCGTGGTCGATGGCGGTGCAGTTGGCCGCGGCCCAGTTCTTCGGCGAATTCGGTGGTCGAACCGCGCGCCCCTCGAATTCAATGGAATAGTCATGAGAATGACAGGGTTTATCCAGTGATGGAGCAAGAGCCGATTCTTGAACGCGATGGCGACGGTTCCGCGGATGCAGCCTTTCATCGCTATGTGGTGCCGGAACTGCCGGCCCTGCTGCGGGTGGCTCGAACGCTCACCCAGAATTCCCACGACGCCGAAGACCTGGTCCAGGACACGATCATTCGCGCGTACAAGTCGATCACCACGTTCGATGGGGCCCATCCTCGAGCGTGGCTGTTCACGATTCTGCGCAACACCCACATCAACCGCAATCGCCGCCGGCGACCGGATCTTTTCGACGACCCGAGCGACGTGGAGACGATTGCGGATCATCGATCTTCGGATCCGGCGGAACTGGTCGAACAGTCGGCCTTTCGTGACGCGGTCGTCGCGGCGATCGCGACCCTGCCCGCGAAAATGCGCGTGGTCGTGGAGTTGGTGGACCTGGAGTCGTGTACCTACGCCGAAGTGGCGATGGCGCTCAGTATTCCGATCGGCACGGTGATGAGTCGGCTGCACCGTGGCCGCAAGCACATCAAGGACCAGCTCATCGCCAAGGGCTTAGTGAACAAGAAAGTGAGTTCAACGTGAGGATGCTTCGAGGCATGCGAGACAATCTGCGCGAAATGCGTAACTGTCACGAGGTCGGCCAATGGCTGCAGCACTATCTGGACGGGGAACTCGAGCCAGTGGTGAGCACCCAGGTCGAGGAGCACCTCGAGACATGCGTTCGTTGCGGACTTGAGTTCGACACCTACTCGAGGATCAAGACTGCTCTGCATGATGCATCGGCTCTCTCGCCCGAACTCATCGAGGATCAGATCGCCCTGCATCGGTTGCGTCGCTTCGCTGACGAGCTCGTCGGTCACTCGGGTCCTGACGCGTAAGGGCCGGTGATGGTCTTCTCCACCGTGGTGCGTAGCGACGCCGAACGGCCGCGACGATGGCGCGACGTCTGGGCGCCGGTGGACGCGAAGACGCGAGCGGCGCTGGATCAACGCTGGAACGAGCTTCCCGAGTCCGTGCGCACGCCGGGCCAGGTCCTCGGCCGGTTCGGCATCGGCTGCGAGGGGACTCACGGCGTCTTTCCCAAGTGTGACTTTGCCTGCACGCCCTGTTATCACTCTGCCGACGCGAACAAGGTGCGAGTCGACGGGGAGCACACCTTGCGTGAGGTCGAGGCGCAGATGGCCTTTCTCGAACGCACCCGAGCGCCCCACGCCCACGCCCAGCTGATCGGCGGAGAGGTGTCGTTGCTGAGCGCCGAGGACCACGCCGCGGCGATCGAGATCATGCGCCGTCACGGACGCGAACCAATGAGCTTCAGTCACGGTGATTTCGACTTTGACTATCTGAAGAGGTTGGCCGTGACCGCTGAGGGCAAGCGCCGTTTCGCAAGGATCTCCTTCGCCGTGCACATCGACTCGACCATGAAGGGACGTCGGGGCATGCGCCGTGCTCCCGACGAGGAGTCGCTGGACCCGTATCGACAAAGGGTGGTCGAGATGTTCCGGCGCCTGCGCAGTGAACACGGTGTCCGCTTCTATCTGGCGCACAACGTGACGGTCACCCCGGCGAACGTGGACCAGATTCCCGGTGTCATTCAGCGCTCGCACCGGTTGGGGTTCGGCATGTTCTCGTTCCAACCCGCGGCGTTCATTGGCGACGACCGACGGTGGCGCGACGACTACGCCAGCCTCGAGCCGGACCGGGTGTGGGCGAAGATCGAAGAGGGAGCCGGATCGCGTTTGCCGTATGAGGTCTTCCAGGTCGGCGACACGCGGTGCAACCGCACCGCGTGGGGTTTCTACGTTGGTGACCAGTGGCACAGTTTCATCAGTGACCAGGACCCGAAGGACTTGGCGGCGCGTGACGCACTGCTGGCGCACCTCGGCGGTATTCACTTCGCGGCCCCGCCGCTGCTCCTGGCGATCCGTCTCGTGCGCGTGAGCGCGGCGCACCCGCGTCTCGTGCCTATCGCGGCGGGCTGGCTCGTGCGCACAGCGCGTCGGGCCGGGGGACTTCGCCTCCTGCTGCGCGAGCGCCCAGTGCCGACCACCTTCGTCATGCACCGGTTCATGCACGCGGCCGACGTGAAACCGGCGTGGGCGCTATTGCAACGCGGCGAGATGAGTGACGATCCACGAATCCTTGAGACCCAGGAGCGCTTGCTCGCCTGCTCGTACGCTATGGCCCACCCCGAGACTGGCGAGTTGGTACCCGCCTGCGTGCAGCACAGCGTGCTCGACCCTCAGGAGAACTTGAGCCTCGCCGCGTTGCTGCCGATTCCTCGTCGGCGCGGGGCGGGACCCCTTGAGGATGAGGCGACCGACGACGAGGAGGTGAACTGAACGTGTTCGACCGACGCGCTCGCGAACTCTGTCGACCCGTGCTAGACACGGCCGGCGAGCAACTGGCGCACCTCGGCGTGCGGGCGAATCCGTTGACGGGACTGGGCTGGACCATCGGGGTCGTCGCGTGCGTGGCGGTGGGGTTCAGGTGGTGGCTGCTCGCGCTTGTCGCGTGGTTGGTCAATCGTCTGATCGACGGGCTCGACGGAGCGCTGGCGCGCAGGGTCGGCGCCACGGATTTCGGCGGCTATCTCGATCTGGTGGCGGACTTCAGCGTCTACGCGGGCTTCGTCGTTGCCCTGGCCATCGCCGAACCGAGCACGCGAATCGTGTCGGTGGTCTTGTTGTTCGCCTACTACCTCTCGGGCACGGCGTTGCTCGCGGCCTCGGCCATGCTCGAACGCCGCGGGATCGAGCGTGGCGATGAACGGTCCGTTCGCTTCCTCGGGGGGCTGGCCGAGGGACTCGAGACGATGCTCGCCTACGTGATTATCGTGGTCGTGCCGTCCATCGCGGTGTGGGTGGAATGGATCTTCGCGGTTATGGTCCTCATCACCGCGGCTCAGCGGGTCATCTGGTCCCGACGCGCTCTGTCGCGCGTAACGCCCGCCTCGGGCCGGGACCCGAGCATCCGATCTGACGCGGCGTGACGGGGCTTTGATGCGCCACGAATCTTCCGAATGGTGGTCCGACTACTTGTCGACGTTCCACCGCGAACAACCTGGCATTACCGAGGACATCCTTTCGAGCACCACCAGCGCTCGCGGCCTTAACCCCTACCAGTGGATCGTCGCGCCGATCCCATTGGGATCGCGCACGCTGGATCTCGCGTGCGGCAGCGGGCCAAGCCTGCGGCAGCGTCCCGGGGAACAGTGGATTGGTATCGACCGTTCGATCAGTGAACTGGCGCGCTCGCACACTTCGGGAACTGAAAACATCCTCCATGGTGACGCTACGGCGTTGCCGTTCGACGACGCCACCTTTGACGGCGTGGTGTGCTCGATGGCGATGATGGTCATCCAGCCTCTGGGTACGGCCCTCGAGGAGGTGTATCGGGTGTTGCGCCCGGGTGGGATGTTCGTCGTGACGATGCCGGGGCGCCGTCCGTTACGGATCCGCGACGTGGTCCGCTACGCGCAACTCGTCGCGCGCCTGCGCCGTCGTCGGTTGACCTATCCCAATGATCACGTCTTGCGTCGTGATCGGACAGCCTTCGAGTCACGGGGCTTCGAGCTCATCGAAGACACGAGGCTCGGCTTTCGATTGGCGATTGATACGCCCATGACCGCCGCGAGATTCGTCGAGTCGCTCTACGTGCCCGGGGCCACCAGCGCCAACGTGGACAGAGCTCAGAGACTTGCCGCGAGGTGGGTCGGCAGCGATATCGGGATACCGCTGCGACGAATCACCATGCGTCGAGGGTTGGCGACATGAATCAGTGGGCGTCACGGATTCACTGCTGTGCTGCACCGCCGGCGGATCGAATAGCCGAGGGTGATCCAGGCAGCGCCCACGACGAATCCCAGGAGATGACGTGATCGATTCGACGAGTGGCGAGCGGTTCGACGGAGGATTGTCGTCCGTTCAGCAGGGAGACGTGCAACGTGCGTACGCCGCGGATGCGCAGACGGGCCATCTGAAGCTCGATCGACTGCGCTTCTTCCGGGTGATCGCCGAATCCATCGGCATCCAGGGACCGACGGGCGGCGTCGTCATCACCGCGGCGATCCTCGCCAGCATCGTCGGCGGCGGGACGGCGCTGGTCCAGGTCATCGCGGCGGTCGCCATGGGCTTCGTCGCGTACGCATTCGTCATCTTCACGCGGACCTTCAACAGCGCCGGATCGGTATACGGGTTCACTGGCGCGGTCGCTGGTCCCTACGTCGGGTTCCTCTCGGCCTGGGCGCTCACGCTCGTCTATGTGAACTTCGCCGGTGGCGTCTACGCGAGCACCGCGGACGAAGCACAGCCGGCGTTGGCTTCGATCGGGATCAATTGGCCGTGGCCGGTGTACGCGGTCATCGTCTTCGCCCTCGTCACGGCGTTGGCGTTGCTCGACATCAAGGTCTCCTCCACCATCATCCTGCTCGTGGAGGGGCTGTCGATCCTGTCGGTGATCGTTGCGTGCATCATCATCACCGCCAAGGGTGGTTACCACCACCACGCCTTCAGTACCGCCCCCTTCCGGGCCACCGGACTCTCCGGGGCGGCGCTCGGACTGGGCACCGTGTACGCCTTTTCGGTCTTCTCCGGCTTCGAAGGCGCGGCGACGCTCGGCGAGGAGGCGCATCAGCCCCGGCGCAACATTCCCCGGGCGATCTGGATCTCGCTGGCCGCGGTCGCGACGTACGAGATATTCGTGTCGGCGGTAATCCAGAACGCCTTTCCCAGCGTCAAGGCGCTGTCGCTCTCCGCGGTGCCCCTGGTCACTGTGACGAATCAGTTCGTGACGCCGTGGTTTGGCGACCTCATCAATTGGGGTGCGGTCTTGAGTTCGTTCGGGGCGGCGCTAGCGCTCATGGTCGGGGCGAGTCGGATCATTTTCGCCCTGGCCCGCGACGGCTTTGGCCCGAAGGTACTGAGACGTACGAGCCCGACGTCCGGGGCACCGATCGGGGCGGTCGGGCTCGTCGCCGTCGTGAGCTTCGCTCTGCTCGTGAGCTTCCTGTGGGAGCGACAGGCGACGACCGCTGTGGCGGTCATTCTCACTTACGGCGCCGACCTGATTATCGCGGCGTACACCCTCGCGGTGGGTGCCGCGCTGGTCCTGGTGATTCGAGCGAAGATGCCCTGGTATCGGGGGGTCATTTTGAGCGTCGGGCTCGCGGTCCTCGGTTACGTGGCCAAGGAGACGTTCGTCCCGCTGCCGTCGGGGCCGTACCGTTGGGACTTCCTCGCGGCGGCAGCGTCGTTGTTCGTCGGCATCGCGCTGCCGATCTTCTCACGACGACTTCGGGCGGGGATCACGACCTCGCCGCTGCTGCGAGTCGGCTCGCGCGCCCTACTCGGCGAGACGTCTCTCGACGCCTAGCGGATCCGAAAGCGATATCCGGGTCGAGTGGAATTGACCCGAGGGCGTGGAGTTACCACGACGTGCAGGTTGTCAAGGCTTGACACGCTCGAACGTGATGGCGGGGCAGAGTGGAGGATCGATGGACACCCCCCCGGTAGGAACCGTGAAGGAGATCGTCGGGATCTACGACGCCGACTCGACGTTGATTGGCGAATTGTCGTACTGGTTCGGATCTCGTCTTGGTCGGCGACACTGTGGTCTCTGCGCCATCACCCACGGTGCGTTTGGACCCCGTCGCGGGTGGGCGCAGTGTGCCACTCGGTTGCCCGCGCCGTTCGTGACCTATCACCGCGACAACGTGCCCGCCGATGTGAAGGCCCTGGACCTCCGCCAGTTGCCGGCGGTGATTTTTCGGATGGATGACGGTGTACGAGTCGCCTTGGACCGTCACGCGATCGACGCCTGTGGTGGATCGGCCGAAGAGATGATGAACACCCTGTTGTCGCGACTGGCGTGGCCGCAGGATTTGTAGTTCTCGAGCGACCAGGTGGCATCGGTCGTCGTTGCGTCGAGGCCGACTCAGATACGGCGTTGACGAAAGGGGGCCAGGTAGCCAATGCTCGACACGAAGAACGGAACGATGAAATTGGTGACGACGCGCAGCCAACTCAGGGGCCCGGCGTGACCCGACCAGATGAGCGAACCTTGGTTGACCACGGATAGCAGGGTGCCGACGACCGCGGACACCGTGACGCCAGTGCGCAGGGTGTGGCCGCGAAGGACGAGGCGCAGACCCTCGCGCGGTGAATTCCAGGTCGGCACCGGACGGCGCTCTCGTGGACTAATCGGTCCTTCGCGAGGACCTTCGTCTTGACGCTCGCGCATCATGAGCCCACTCGTTGAAAGAACGTCGTGATTAGCGCGAGACGGTCGCTCACGAGCAGGAAGCCCATGACTCCGAGCGCGCTAGCGCTGACGACCGTCACCGATCGGCCGTGACGGCGCAGCCAGGCGAGCGGGCCGCGAACTCGCTCGAAGAAGACGGCGACGAGCAGGAATGGTGCACCGAGCCCGAGTGAGTACACGCTGAGCAAGATCGCTGCCGAGCCGACGTGACCCTGTTGGGCGGACATCGCTAAGACTGACGCGAGGATCGGTCCGACACAGGGCGTCCAGCCGAAGGCGAACGCTGCGCCGGCGACGGGCGCTGCGAAAGGTCCTAGTCGAGCTAAGCGCGGGTGGAGACGCCATTCACGGTAGAGACCGGGCGAGCGAGACAGAAGGGTGGCGAACATGAACAGCGACATCGCCACGATGAGCAGACCAGAGACTCGCGTAAGGAGGCCCTGTTGGTGGATGACCGCGCGTCCGACCGCGCTCGCGGACAGTCCAAGCAGGACGAAGATCGTGCCGAATCCGGCGACGAAGAGAGCGGTGTCGCGAGTCACGCGACCCAGGCCGTGGGGGCGAGACGTGCGGACCTGGGTCGGCGTTCCGGGAGCTCCGGTCGGCGGGGAGGCGGGACGAATCACGTCGAGTCCGGCGACGAGGGAGAGGTACGCCGGCACTAGGGGCAGAACACACGGTGAGGAGAACGAGGCGACGCCACCGGCGAAGGCGGCCAACACACTGACGCTGCTGACGCTCACGAGTCAACGTGGCACGATCACGCCGTAGAGTTGACTCAACTCAGTGGCGAGCGTCGTACTGTCGAATCCACCGACGTGCGTGGTGAGCAAGTGGCCGTGCGCGTCGTAAAAGGCGGTCATCGGCATCGTGCCGGTGCCCCCGAGGGCTTGGTACAGACCGTCACTCTGAGATCCGCCGACGTCGCTCAGTACGGCGGGTACCGATTGGGCGAGATGATACTGCTGGGCGAACGACTGACCGCTCCCGGTCTCGAGGGCGTTGACCTCAACGACGTCGACACGGCCCTTGAGCAGCGCACCGTCGTGGGCGAATACCGGGAGCTCCGATGCGCACACCGTGCACCAGGAGGCGAAGAAGTTCACGACCACCGGGTGGCCCCGGAACTGGACGAGCGAGACCTTCCCCGATGCCCCAAGGCGAGGCAGTGACCATCCTGAGATGGTGGTGCGGTATCTGGCGCTCGACGCATGGTTGGAGAACGCCAGCCCGACGGCGGCCGCAAAGATCATGGTGCCCGCCGTGGCGGCCGCAATGGTCCGGCGCCGGCGCCGGCGCTTGCGCGTAGTCGCCGAGCGATTGGCGGCGACTCGGGCGTTGGTCAATGATTGGCGCTCAGCTGATTTGACCGAAGAAGGCACGTTTGGGGTCTTCGGACGAGCCTTTGGTCCCCGTTTCTTGCCCACGTGCCTTCTCCTCAACGTTGGTATTGACGACGCGGCGACAACCGAGAACACTCGTGTCACGTTCGCCTTCTCTGATGACTGCGTCGCAGTGGGAAACGCAATCCGAGTCTCGACTATTCCAATTACTTTCGAGAAATCGATCTTCGTGCGCTCGCAACGCCGCTCGTATGTTGACCGTTACGCGCAGAGAGGCGTTCACACAACTGAATGAACAAAATGACCGTTCCACGGAATAGGCACCACGTCAACGGGGTTCCCAGTTCGTAGGTCACTCAATTCGCAGTGCCGAAAGCAGTCGGCGCACGAGCGTCGCACATCACGAGAGAAGAGACTCCATGAGCACACAGGGATCCCAACAGCGAACAATCGGACAGAGTCAGTCGGGTCGTGCGTCGGCGGTGGCGAAGAAATTAGCCGGACCCGCGATTGTCGCGGGGATGCTCGGCGGCATGTTTCTCGCCCTCATCATGATGATCGTGATGGGTGCCGCGGGCATGGGCTTCGCGAGCGCCATCAACCTCGGCATGCCCGCCTTCGTGTTCACGATCACACCGCCCCTGCAGATGCTGCCGAGCCTGATGGCCGGTATGGGCATTAACCTACCGGCGTCGGCGATGGCGCAGCTGAACATGGCCGTCCACAGTGGTCACATCAGTACTGCGATGGCCCACCAACTTGGCAACATGCTGCTCTCTATGCACGTCCCCTTGGCGAAGGTGCAGATGATGGGTTCGATTATGACCGGGCACGCGACGAACGCTACCGTCACAACGTTGTTGTCGCAGATGTCGCCGTCGGCCCGGGCCGCCGTGATGTCGGCGATGCCGCTCAACGCCGGGCACATGGCCGTCGGCTTGATCCTGCACTTCATGTTCTCCGCCTTCCTCGGCGTTGCCTTCTTCGCCGTTCTGGGCGCGTTCGCGTGGTTCGGTCCGGCTGCCTGGCGAACGAGGAGCGCCTTCATGGCCTTTGGCATGATCGGCGGCGCGATCGTCTACGCGGTCATGCGCTTCGGGCTCTTGCCCTCGACCAACCCGATGATGGGCTTCGTGCCCCAGATCGCCTTCTTCATTGCGCACCTGGTCTTTGGACTGGTCGTCGGTGCCGGATTCGCCATGGCGTACGAACGTCGTGCGGTCGCCAAGAGCCTGCCGTCAGCCAAATAAACATCGCGCCGCACCGACTCCTTTCGCCCCCCACGAGGGGAGCCGGTGCGGCCGATCCTGTCTCCACTCTGATTGGATGGAAACGCGTCGACCGAATGGAGATCCCTATGACAACCCAGCAGTACGACCTCGTGATCATCGGCGCCGGCAGCGGCAACATGCTCATCACCGACGAATTCGACCAGTGGCGCGTCGCCATCGTCGACGCCGATCGCTTCGGTGGAACGTGCCTCAATCGCGGCTGCATCCCGTCCAAGATGCTCGTCTACAGTGCCGACGTCGCTCAGGCGGTTCGCCACGCCGGCCGCTACGGCGTTCGTGCCACGCTGGACGGGGCCGATTGGCCAGCAATTCGTGAGCGGGTGTTCGGGCGTATCGACCCGATCCACGACAGTGCAGTGCGCTATCGGCGCAAAAACGGCATCGACGTGTATCTCGAGCGAGCCCACTTCGTTGGACCCAAGCGACTGCAGGTCGGCGAGCACGTCCTCGAATCCGAGAGATTCGTCCTCGCGGCCGGCGCGAGGCCTTTTATCCCGCCGATCTCGGGACTCGACAGCGTCGGCTACTACACGTCGGACGACCTGATGCGAATCGAATCACTGCCCGCATCGCTCGCGGTGGTGGGCGGCGGTTTCATCGCCGCTGAGATGAGCCACGTGTTCGGCTCCCTCGGTTCGTCCGTGACTGTCATCGAGCGCGGCGAGTACCTGCTCGCGCGTCACGACCATGACATTCGCGAACGCTTTACCAGGGAGTTCCGGTCACGCTTTGACGTGCGGTTGAACACGCAGGTCGAGCGCGTCGAGGGTATCGAGTCGGGAGTTCGACTGCACCTCGTGGACGATACTGGGCACCAGTCCCTCGATGTCGAGGCACTCCTCGTCGCCACGGGTCGTCGTCCCAACAGTGATCTGTTGGACGTGGGCGCTGCGGGCGTGGAGACTGACGTCCACGGCCATGTTCGCACCGACGCGACGTACCAGACCAACGTGCCCGGGATCTGGGCCTTCGGCGACCTCGCGAATCACTTCCAGCTCAAGCACATGGCCAATATCGAGTCGCGGATCGTGGGCCATAATCTGCTTCACCCCGAGGATCCGCAGCGGGCAGACTTTTCGGTGGTCCCGTCGGCCGTGTTCGCCGACCCTCAAGTGGCCTCCGTCGGCTCGAGCGAAGAGGACCTGCGTGCGCTTCGACGCGATTACGTTACCGCCACTCGCTCCTACGCTGACATCGCCTACGGTTGGGCGCTCGAAGACACGTCGAGTTTCGTCAAAGTACTCGCCGACCCGGTCACCCGGTTGGTGTTGGGTGCGCACCTCATCGGGCCGCAGGCCTCCACGCTCATCCAGCCGTTGATCCAAGCCATCTGTCTTGGAAATACGGTGGATCAGTTGGCGCGCGACGTCATCTATATCCACCCGGCGCTGACCGAGGTGGTCGAGCAGGTTCTGCTGGCGCTGTGAGCAGACACCGGCCTCGATCTCAGGCGCGGCCGCGGACGATATCGAGGATTTCCCTGAAGACCCAGGTGACCCGACCAAACGGTCCGGTCGAGCACGAGGGTGGTTCCCGACCGTCGACAGGGTGACCAGGGGCGAATTGATCTGGTTCGCAGTTGGCGTTGACCGGCTTTGGTCGCTCTTTACGAGAGCGTGGTGGCGGGGTCACGATTGCACTGGTTTCGGGCAACCACAGTCGTCGTCCGTGCCAGTAGCCGCCTTGAGGCGGCGTCGTTCAGGCGCCTTTGAGTTCACCACAAAAGCGTAGACCGTGCTGCGCGTGAGAGGTGGCCGATCGGCGTTTTGGACCACTATCGAGTGAATCGCTCATTGCGCGGCGGCGCCACTCGCGGCGATGAAGAAGCGACACCTACTTCGTGTCAGCGCAAAGACACCCCATGTTGTTGGACCAATTTGCGGCGCCTCACCAAATTCTGTCATCGTTCGAGAGTACGTCATCGGTGGGGATCGATCGGGACGTTGGACTGACCGGGACCACGGGCCACGGAAGGCCAGAAGCGCTCTCGATGTCGGTAGTTTGGGCTGGGGAGTAGGCATTCTTGCTTCCAGTTCGTGGTCGCAGCTTCAATGAGTGAAACTCGGTGACCTGCGGTGTGGTGGCCAATCCATGTTGGACGGTCTCGTTCTGGCGAGTGAGCGAACGATAAGCGGTCAACGGTGGGTAGGCCATTGGCACCTCACCCAATCGTCGTCGTTGGTCCGATCGCCAGATCGAGCCCGTACGGAGAAGAACCCCATCACCGGCCCCGCTATTCCAAAGAACACGGCATCGTCGGATTGAGGGGCGCGACTCACCGACGACGACTCGACTCCGCAGATTGCGCCGTGAGGGAATAGTTCGTCCGTTGTTGGGTTTCCCAAGTATGACGAATGAGACCATTCCCATCATGGTTTATTGGCGACCCGGTTGTGCCTTCTGTGATCGGCTTCGCCACGGACTACAGATCGCCGGTGTGCAGACCGATGAGGTCAACATTTGGGACGACCCGTCGGCCGCCGCCGCGGTACGAATGGTGGCGAACGGGAACGAGACGGTGCCCACCGTCACCGTGGGGGCCACGGTCATGGTGAACCCGTCGGTCAAGGCAGTCTTGGGAGAGATTCAGAGTCAGTCCCCGGACATGATTCCAGTTGTATCCAGTCAAGTTGTAGACGTCGGAGAGTCCGGTCGTACGACGTTAGAGATCGTGCAGTGGCTAACCATTGTCACTTTGATCGCCCTGAGCTTCCTCGCCGAAGGTCTTGGTTATGGGGCCCTCAGTTGGGGAATCGACGGACTGAACGTCGCTTTCTACTTCGTACTCAAAGGATTTCGTCGACGCAGGCTCGAACACAAGAGTCTGTTCGAACGCTGATTTACTGCCAGCGAATTGAGGAAATGAGTACCTGAGATCGATGCGGCGATCTGGTATACGGATCCCCGGCGAGCCCGAAGTTGCCGGCTAGTACTTGTACGCGCAGCCGTCCCAATACGCGGCCAGGCGACGTCGCTTCTTCCCTCGTAGCTCGATGACCAATTTCTGGGGCTGCCCGCTGGCTCCGCCCGCGTACCTCACCTCGATGCCAACAGCACTCTCGCGAGCGGACTCAGCAACGTCCATGGGGCGCACCGTATCGATGCCCAGCGTCGTCAACGTGCCCGAGCAGCAGCGGCTTCGTTTGGCCCGCACGAATACCACGCCACCGCGAGACGTGACAAAGTTCCCAGCGAGCTCGGTCGATTGCACCTCCCCGCAGTTCGGCATAGGTGACTGCTCAGTGGATTTGCGTGTCCCATTGAGCGGGGAGAGTCACCGGCGGACTCGCGATCGCGCCCAGGGAGACGACGTCGGCAGTCAATGGTGCCGCGGATCACCTCGCGCCGAGATATCGTCACTGGCCGGTCGCTACTTCGCGTGGTACCGACATAAGGCCCCCGGTGCTTTCGCGCACCCAACTCATTTCCAGGTCCACTTTCGCGTCGAGCAGGAGATTCATGACAGGGCAGCGGGCTTCGGTCTCCGCGATGACGGCGGCGAGTGCCTCGAGCGAAGAGTCGGTCGCGACGATGGCGCGGACGCGAACCGTCTGAAAATGTGGTCGAACGGTGCGGTCCCCGAGTCGGCCGCGAATGTCGATGGTGAAGGCGGCGTCGAAGCGGATGGACTCGTAGTTCAGATCCATGTCCGTTGCGGTCCGCCGGAAGGTGACTGACTCACAACCACAAAGTGCGCCCAGTACCGACTGCAGTGGCGAGGGGCCGTCACCAGAACCACCATGGTTCACTGGTTCGTCGAGTACCGAGACGCCGTACTCGCTGTAATCGATAACGGTTCGCATAGTGGCGGGGTTCTCCGCCGTCAGCGTCTTTCTTCGGAGCCACTTGTGGATGTCGGGGTCGTAGGGCTCGTTCATTGGCATCCTTCTCGCTAGAGGTACTCATTGTCGGTGTGGAAGCTAGGCGACTTGATGTGGCGAGTCGATCGGCTGAAGTGGTCGCCGCCGAGTACATCGTCGCCGGCGTCGTTGAGGAGTGACGTCCTGGATCGGTGCGGCGCGAGAGCGCAGTTGACTCGACGAGACCAGCGACGTGACGAGACCGAGGAACTCGTCATTCGACCGACCGTAACAGGTGCTCAATGAGATCGACGAGATTGTCTGCTGCAAAGTTTGGGAGATGAAAGACGTCGGGGAAGACTCGCTCGTTGCGGTTCACCCACGCTGTGATGAAGCCCGCAGACGATGCTCCGTGCAGATCCCAAGGGTGCGCCGCAACCATGGCAAGATCCGGTGGCTCGACGCCGACCTCGTTCGCGATATAGCGGTAGGCCTCGACACGGGGCTTCCAGAGCTGCACCGCTTCGACGGAGTAGACGTGGCTCACGAATGACGTCAGTGTGGCGCGCTCGAGGAGGTCTCGTGTGATGAATTCACTACCGTTCGTCAGAGCCAGAATTGGCAGGCCCACCTTGGCGAGTCGCTGGAACGCGGGGGTCACGTCGGGGTGCACGTCCAGTTCGGCGAATTGGGCCAGAATGCGCGCGCTGGCGCCCGGTGGGGTATCGCGGCCATTCGCGGACATGATCTCATCGAGCGCGACGCCGGCGAGCGAAGCGAATGAGCCGTAATCTCCGCTCGCCGCCAGAGCCATGCCGTCGCGCAAGAGAATGGCGAACCACCACTCGAGGCTGTGAGGGGGCATCTTCAGATCGTCAAAGATCAGCTGCAGACGTGAAAGGTCCACCAGCGTTTCGTTGACGTCAAAGACGATTGCTTGAGGTCCACGCGTCAGCATCTATTGAGCATTCTTACAGCACTCATCTCAATGACGTAGCGACAACGTCGCAAACGGTGGACGTGATCGCTGTGGTTGTCGAAGGGGAACACGTGACTAGTGTCGTCGACCAGCGAGGGTGATCGAGAGAGGTATCGCGACGCGAGTCTTCATTGTCGGTGGGCTGAATCACGTGCGAACAACGTCATGGGAAAAAGCCCCAACCCCGATGACGGTTCGATTGAGAACGTCGGTCGTAGCGGTGCTTCGACCATTTGGTATTCCCGGTCGCTCGTCATCTCATTGAGATAGAGTTCTGCTTTAGCGAGCGCCTGGGTAGCCATAGCTAGAGAGCCTCGAGGATGGCGATCACGTCATCAGGCTCGGCTCGCTTGGTGTAGTCAGCGTCCGCGAAGCGCCACGCGACGATGCCGTCAGAACCAATGACGTAGGTCGCCGGCAGGGGCAGGCGGAACGTGGTGTCGCCGTTGGCTGCCGGCAGATCGATGCCGAAGCCCTGATAGACCTCGCGAAGTGATTCGGGTAGTTCGAACACGAGTCCGAAGGACTCGGCTACGTGATTGCCCTCGTCGG
>Ga0307373_10002982_pt1 | contig 30044 bp, 26 predicted proteins | sample OX2MG_FD_202534 | JGI IMG/M metagenome (GOLD analysis project Ga0307373, IMG submission 202534) | Soil microbial communities from Risofladan, Vaasa, Finland - OX-2 | ecosystem: Environmental > Terrestrial > Soil > Coastal area > Acid sulfate soil | place: Finland: Risofladan, Vaasa | collected... | reverse complement strand
AACGTCCCGAAGTCCGGCTGGCCCGTCTTGGGGCAGATCGAGGTGAATTCAGGGCAAACGATTTCGATCGTGTACTCCCGCTCTGGGAATTGGTTGGTGAAGGTTTCGAGCAGCGCTCGGAAATCGTCGGACATCGTAACGCTCCTTTCGCATTGGCCATCATTGTGGCATGATGAGGCGTCGTCGAGAAGGTCATTCGCCATTGGTGATTAGTCAATTGTCATTGGTCCTTTGTTGCGGTCGCCGTTGGCTCCTGGTTAAACAAGACCAATGACCTTCACCCCTAAACCCTGAACCCTGCTTCCGCCTTCATCCTTCATCCTTCATCCTTCATCCATCATCCCTCCCCCATGTCCCCCGCCGTCATTCTCCTCTCGGGTGGCCTCGACTCCGCGACAACTGCCGCGATGGCGCGCGATCAGGGGTTCGAGTTGCATGCGCTGTCGATCGACTACGGCCAACGGCACCGCTTCGAGCTGGAGGCGAGCCGCCGCGTGGCCGAGTCGCTGGGCATCAAACGTCACTTGACCGTCAAGGTGGACCTGGGTTGCTTTGCCACCAGTGCGTTGACAAGCGAACTGCCGGTTCCCAAAGGGCGCGCGGCCGCGGAGATGGCCGCGGGAATCCCCGTGACCTATGTGCCGGCCCGCAACACGGTGTTCCTTTCCCTGGCCCTGGGCCTGGCCGAGGTGGTGGCGGCTGGTGACCTCTTTATCGGCGTCAATGCCGTCGATTACAGCGGCTACCCCGACTGCCGCCCTGAGTACATCGCCGCCTTCGAACGGCTCGCCAACCTGGCGACGAAGGCCGGGGTCGAGGGTACGCTGAAGTTCAAGGTCCACACGCCGCTGGTCCATTGGACCAAGGCCCAGATCGTCCGCCGTGGCACGGAGATGGGGGTCGATTACGGCCTGACCCACAGTTGCTACGATCCTGGCCTCAGCGGCAGGCCGTGTGGGTGCTGCGATGCCTGCCTGTTGCGGCGAAAGGGCTTCGTCGAGGCCGGGCTTGTCGATCCGTTGGTGTATCCACCGTGAGAGTCGCCGAAATCTATCTTTCCATCCAGGGCGAAGGCTTTCTGACGGGGACCGAGAGTGTCTTCGTGCGCGCCAGCGGCTGCAACCTGCGCTGCTGGTTCTGCGACACGCCGTTCGCCTCCTGGACGCCCGAAGGCGACGATCTTTCAGTCGCCGAGATCATCGAGCAGATCGTCCAACACCATTGCCGTCACGTGGTGCTTACCGGCGGCGAACCGATGCTTTTCGCCGAGTTGGTGCCCTTGGCCGCCGAATTGCGTCGCTGGGGCCTGCACGTGACGATCGAAACGGCGGGCACGCTCGACTTGTTCGTCGAGTGCGACTTGATGTCGCTCAGCCCCAAGCTCGCGAACTCAACCCCCGCCGCCAATCGCCATCCGCGCTGGAGCCGCCGCCACGACGAAACGCGCCACGCTCCCGACGTGATTCGCCGCCTCGTGCGCGATTACGAGTACCAGGTCAAGTTCGTCGTCGATGGTCCCGCGGACTGCCGGGAAGTGCGTGAGTACCTGGAACGTTTCCCCGTCATTGATCGTGGCCGAGTGATGCTGATGCCGCAAGGGACCGACCCCGACGCCTTGGCCCAAAAGGCCCAATGGCTCCGACCGTACTGCGAGCAGGCGGGGCTGCTCTATTGCCCAAGGCGGCAGATCGAATGGTTCGGACTCGTGCGCGGAACGTAATTCACGCCGGTTCGCATTGCTTGACCGCGTCGAACAATTGATTGACGACGATCGTGAATTCCGGCGCCAGGATCGAGGCGGCCGATTCGCCGCGCCGATAGACGCCGGCTTCCTCATAACCACCGTCGTGCAGCCGCAACACGGCGACGGTGGTGAAGCTCGACGCATTGGCCATGGAGAATTGACTTGGGAACCGGCACGCGCGATTTTCCTTGAAATCAATATAATCGGGGCCGCGATTTCTCGCCACTGAACGTCGAGCTCGCGAACGGATTTGTCGTCTCAATCGTCGGTTGGTATGATAAGCCTCGTCATGCCGGCATTCGATGTCTGGAGGGAAAATCGCCATGAGCGAAGTGCGCTTGGTCGTGCGTGAGGCGGGGCGCGATTGGTCCGGGACGATCCATGGAAGTTGCGCGGATCGAGCCGTCGCGGCGCTCAGCGCGGACCCTGTCACGCTGGATGAACTCGAAGTCGCTGTCTCCCGATTCGCGAAGCCAACCGCTAATGGTCGCTTCTTCTCGAATCTCTCGCCAGGGCTGCGCGATGATCCGTACGACGCGGGTCTGGTCGTCATTGATCTCGTCGCGCGACTGATCGTCGTGGACTCGACCTATTCGAGCCCGGGACGGAAAGGAACCGTCGAATATCACGACGGTCGGTGCTGCACGAGAAAAAGTCTCCGTTATCACCTGGCGGACGATTGGCTCGAATCGCGCGACGGCGACCAGTGGAGGCACCTGGCCGAAAAGCGGCGGCGCGAACGGGCCGCGAAGCCGGTGCTGGACGCCCGCGCGGTGTTTTATGGCCGGCCGATGGTGGAGTTCGTGGCGCGCAACGCCTTTGCCGCGTTCGCCCGGCGCGGCGAGATTGCCGCGGCGGTCCACGCGCAGTGGGCCGAGGAGGCGCGAAAACGGCTGGCGGATGAAGCCGACGTCACGCTCGATCAGATCGACGCCGGTCGGTTGACGATCGAAGAGATCACACCGAAGACCTGGCCCTGCCAGGAGCGGTACGCGAGTCCGTTTTACGACACGCTCAGTGAGATTCATTCGGCCTGGCTCCTTTCGCCGCGCGACGACCTGGGCGGGGCCTGCCCTCGTGAGATCGCGCTCGACCGGCGCGGCCACCTCACGTGGGATCTTCAGGACCGGTGCGAACAGTGGTCTCTGATGGACGAATGCCCGCGCGGGCTGGCGGAGTCGTCGCACGCTTTCCGGCACGGCGGCTTCGGCACGCATGAACTCGTGAAGTACTACGATCTCGTTCGCGAGCTGTTGTGGTCTTGCTGGGAACAACTCAGCGAGCTGGCGCAATCGCCAAAAATCGGGCATCGGCCCGGTTCGCTGACGGTGGGCGACTTCCTCACGGATGAAGTCCCGCGATTGGAAAGCGTCCGCGACGCGTGGCTCGACTCGCCCGATCCCGAATGCCACGGACGAACGCCACGTTCGGTCATTGACCGTGAACGGGCTCGCCTTCCCGAAGGCATGTCGGGCCACGACGCGATGATCGACCCCGACTGCCCCTGCTGCCAAATGATGGGCGAAACGTCCGGGCCGGCATTTTGGGGCCTCGATGGGAGCGGCATGGATCATGATTTCGCGTTCGACATCTCCCATCGAACGCGCGAGGAGTGGGAGGAGGAACAACGCCGTTGGGAAGAACACAGCCGCCGTTTCAATGCCGTGGACGCGCCTCACTCGGAACCGAACTGGAATCCACATGACCCGGACGTTCCATTTTAGGCGAGCTGACGATCTCACGCCGTCTTGCTCTTTCACGCGGTTTTACCCCTCTGGCAAGGCCAATGGGACAAACGAGCCGCTCCCAACGGTCGAGCGATTTTGGCCGAGCTGGTTCGCCAACGACCGGGCACCCTGCGCGGCGATGTCAGCCAGGTGGTCGCCGATCCGGGCGATGAACCACATCGAGAAGGAATAGCCCGCCAGGAGTGCAAGGGTAAGCATGGTTCGAATCCTATGGTTCGTCGTCGTTCGTTTGCCCAAGCTCAATAGCGTCGGGGCCGGGCATATCGGGGCACGGATTCCGTTCGCATTTCTCAGGCACATCCCGCGGCGTTGACCGTTCGCGGTGTTTTCCGCGGGATTACTCCTCATACGGCCCGTACGTGATTTGTGACACGTCGGCCGGAAACAAAGAGGAGGAGAGAGTCGCTCGATCGCCCACGAGCACCCTTTCCGTAGTGATCCACGCCGCAGGGAAAGCACCCCTCAAGCTGCTCCCGCCTCGCAGGCACGGCGTATAGTTACACAGCGGTGAATGGTGGCCGTTCTTTGCCGACCGCCTGTTGCCGTTGCCCATTCAGACCCACGAGGAATTCCCGAGTGATCGAGGTCAATGATTTCCACAAGGCTTTCGCCGGCCAGGTCGCCGCGCGAGGCATTACCTTTCACGTCGAGCCGGGTGAGCTGCTGGCGATCATCGGGCCCAACGGCGCGGGTAAAACGACCACGATGCGCGCGATGGCGGGGATCATTCCGGCCAGCCGCGGGCGGTTGTCGATCACCGGCTTTGATGTCGAGGCCGACCCAATCGCCGCCAAGTCGCGACTCGCGTTCGTGCCCGACGACGCGCCCTTGTTTCCCGACCTGACCGTCGAGGAACACCTGTCTTTCTACGCGAGCATCTACCAAGTGAGCGACGCTCACTCAAAGGCCCTCGGGTTGCTCGACGCCTTTGAGCTGACCCCGAGACTCCGCACGCCCGCCGGCAATCTCTCGCGTGGTACGCGGCAAAAGCTGGCCATCTGCTGTGCCTACCTGCACGATCCCCAGGCCATCCTTTTCGACGAGCCGCTCACGGGTCTCGACCCGCAGGGAATTCGCGTCTTCAAACGGTCGTTGCAAGAGCGCGCCTCACGAGGTGCCGCGGTGGTCATCAGCTCACACCTGTTGGCGATGGTCGAAGACTTGTGTACGCACGTCCTGATCCTGGCCGGCGGAGCGCAGCGATTCTTCGGACCGATCGACGAACTGCGGACGAGCTTCGTTCACGTTGACGAAGCCGCGAGTTTGGAGGACATCTTCTTCGCCGCCACTTCCCCATGACCACGATCGTCTTCCACCCGGCGATGATTCAATTATTGCGGCTCCAAAGCCGCGGCCGACGCCGTCGTATATGGCGAAGGTTTTGCCAGACACGGCGGCTGGTCCTCTCGGCGATTGCCTGTGTTCTGGCCGTCGTCTGGCTCGGCAATGCGGCCATGACGATCTGGCTCCGCGAAGCGGCCTCCCCGGAAAAGCTGAGTGCGCTGTTGTCGTTGGGACTGGTGCTCTACACCGGTTGGCACTTCACGAAAGCGGCCTTCTTCCGCCCCGAAAGTCCGTTCGACTGGGCACCGGCCGAACGCGAGCTCTTGGCCGCGATGCCGCTACGGCCACGCGACCTGGTGACGTACCAGCTCGCCTCGGTCACCGTGACGACGATTCTCAAGGCGGGACTGTTCACGCTCCTGCTGTTGCCCGATTTACGTTGCGTGCCGCTGGCCCTGATGGGTTTGTTGATGGTGATGATGGTGTTGGAAATGCTCCGCATGGCAGTGGAGATCGCCACGTGGGGCATGGACCGCTCGGCCTTTCTGGCCTACCGCGCGGCGGTCGTGGCGGGGCTGGTGGCGGGAGGATTCGCGGTCGGCGCGGTCATCGTGCGCGAAGACGCCTTCGGTGGCTGGACCCAGGCTGGTGAGAGACCCGTCCAACGCCTCTTGGACATCCTCGTGCAACTGGACGCTTCGGTCATCGGCTATGCGGCGCTGCCGTTCAAACCGTTCATTGACATGACCTTGGCCGATCATATGACCATAGCCAATGCGGGGATGGCCGCGGCGGCATTAGGGACCGTGATGGGGCTTGCCACCGCCGTCATCGGTTTGTACGCCATGACCGCTCGGCGCGTGGCCAACCGAGAGAGACGCAACTACCGCACGGATGCCGCGGCCCATGGCTTGTTCGCGGGCTCGACCCGACACGAGCCTGGACTGGCGCTCAGCGCCGCGTTTCCACCGCCGCTACGGCGCATCCCGCGCTGGGGCGGCGCCGGTCCGCTGGCCTGGCGGCAACTCGTCGGCGCCCGACGTCGATGGGGTAGCCTGTTGACGGCGATGATCGCCCCCGCGGTCATCGCCTGTGCCACTTGCTTCGTCATCGCGGACCCCCACATCGCGTTTCTCGTAACTACGGGCACTCTGGCGTTCTACACGTTTTTGCTATTGCCGACCGCGATCCGCTTCGATTTCCGCCGCGATCTTGATCGGTTGGCGACGCTCAAGGGCCTGCCGATTTCGCCTGTCGCGGCCGCCATCGGCCAGACGCTGGCGCCCGTGCTGATTACGACGCTGTTTCAGTGTGGCGTGTTGATCTTTGTGGTCGTCGCGCGGTTGCTTCCGCTAAACCACTTGTTCATGGCGATGCTGGTGATGACCCCCTTGAACCTACTGGTCTTCGGCCTCGAAAACCTCATTTACCTGCTCTACCCCTACCGCGTGCGACAAGAGGGACTGGAGATCTTCGTGCGAACGATGCTCGTGTTCACGGGCAAGGGCCTGCTGTTTACCGTCGGATTGGGCGCCATTTCCGCCTGGGGCTTCGCCGCCGCTGCCTTGACACGTGAGATCTCGGCTTTGACCGGAAGGGCGATCAATTCTTACGCCGTCTTTTCCGCGGGCGTGATCGCCGGACCTTCCATATTGGCGGCGATCGTGCTCTACGGCTTGTACCGGACTTATCGCAACATGGACCCAATTGAAGACATTCCACGATAATGCAACCATGGCCAAACCCAAGCACGCCTCCGGTGCGTGAACGGTCACCCGTCGGCGATATCTTCCGGACAGACACCACACCACAACGCCGCGCCGGCGATCACGATGGCGCCGGCGACCGCCAGGCCCATGCGCCAACCGGTGTCTTCGCCGTAATGTTCGGCGAAGATGCCACTCAAGAGCGGCGTGACGTAAGGAGACAGGGTGCCGCCCACGTTGCCCCCGGCGTTCATCAAGGCGCCCGTCGTGCCGCCATAGCGGCCGCCGAGTTCAATACCCGTCGTCCAGAAGGCGCCTTCGCAAGCCCCGATCAGGCCGGCGGCGATGGTGAACGCCCCCAGCGTGACCCGCGGGTCCGGAGCCAGCAACCCGAGCTCGAAAACGACACCGCTGCCGATCATGGTAAGCATCGGGACCAGGGCCCTCCGCATTCGGAACTTCAATGACCGCGACGCGAGATCGGTCAACCAGCCGCCGCAGACCATGCCAATACCCATCACCAGCATGATCAGCGTCGCATAGCCACGGGCCACCGACCGGTCCTGGTGCTGGATCGTCTCGAAAAAGTATTCAATCCAGTAGAAAAACAGGTACTGAAAATAGCCCTGCGCCGCGTAGCTGAGCGTCAGGCAAATCACGCTGGGCCGACGCAGCACCGACAACGCGCCGCTGAAATCCATGGTCCCGCGAGAATGGACGCCCGCTGGGTCCAGGGTCGCGAGCGGCGAACGGGTCCCCAGCGTCCAGACGATGGAAACGACCAAGGTCGTGCCGCCGGTGGCGACAAACGCCAGCGGCCAACCAAACCGGTCCATCAGCAGCCCCACGACGGTGTAGGTCGCGGCGATTCCCACGCAGGCGGCAGACGTGACCAGCCCGTTGGCCAGCGATTTCGCAATCCGGGGGATCCGCTCGGACACCATCTGGGCCGAGGCGGGATGCAGCGGTGCGTTGACTACTCCCAGCATCGATCGCACCACCAGCAAACCCAGCCACAGTGACATGGCATCGCCGGCAACGAAGCCCGTGACCCCGGTCAGAGCGACCAACGCCGCCGAGCCGAAGCCCCACAGCGTCAGCGCCGCCCGGCTGCCGAAGCGGTCGATGAACCATCCACCGGGCAACATGGCCAATGTGTAAAATGCCAGAAACGCGGAGTAGACCAGCCCCATCTTGTCGGGGGTGACTCCTTGTTCGGGAATGATCCACTCGCTGCCGGCCACGGAGATTGCGATGCGGTTGAAATGCCCGCAGGCTACGACGAGCATCAGCAGGGGCACAGTCCTAAGCAGGCCGCCGGCGGTCGCGGATGAGTCAGAGTTCCTCATAGAGCTCCAGGATGTTCCCTTCCGGGTCGCTGAAGAAAACGGTCCGGTGCCCCCACTCCTGGTCCCGCGGCGGGTCCAGCACGGTAACACCCTGCCGCGCGAGTTCTTCGTGGCAGGCATTCACGTTGCCGGGCGGGACGCGAAACGCGATCTGCACTCCCGGCGAGCCCGGCCCTGCCGACTGACCATCGTAGGCCCGCGTGCGTTTGCGCAAGCAAAACGTGACCGAACCGGCCTCCATGGCGATGACCGTCGGTGTCTCGACTCGGACGCGGAAATCAAACAGGCTGCGATAGAAGGCGGCCATCCGCGGCAAGTCGTCGCACAACACGATCACATAGTCGAGCTGTCGTATGTTCTTAAGCATGGGTCATCCCAGCATGCCGCGCCGGCGGCCGGCGGGCAAGGGAACTCCCTTGCGGAACTTTCTCATTTATGGAGAATAACCGGAGTTCGAGAAGCGAAACGCACGGTTGATCGTGGTCTCGATTGAAAATCCCAGCGATGCCCAAAAGACGCAGGCCGAGTTTCCCGAGCTTACCGTCGTGGCCGATTATGACCGGAACCTGATCGACGCCGTCTCGGCGCTTCACGCGCAGTCGGCGCCTGACGGGGGCGACACGGCCGCTCCAACCACGATCCTTGTCGATGGCAATGGAACGGTGCGCTGGCTCTTCCGACCAGACCGGGTGTTCACGCGCCTCTCGCCGGCACAGTTGCTCGCGGCTTTCGATGAACATCTGCGTGAGGGCCCTCGCTCGGATAGCCTGCCGTCGACGGCAAGCGGTGATCGTGAGCCAAAGGGATGATCGATTACTCGTGAAGGCCACGCATTCATGGATCATTACCAGAAAAACCGGGTCAAGCCGAGAACGAGCTGGCTTCGGTTCTGGCTGAAGGCCTTGCTCCCGCCGCTGGTCATCGGCGGCCTGTCCCTGGCCCTCTACCGCTACTGGGACGATTGGAGGAAGCAACGGCCGCCGTTCATCGAGTACGACGTTGCACCGTATCGCGTGGCCTTCATGACGTTTGTCAATGACCTCAAGCGGGAAAACCTGGGTCGCGCCTACGATTCGACATCGGCCCAGTTCAAGCGGCATATGAGTCGTAGCGAGCTTGAGATCCTCATTTACACGTACCCAAGATTGGCGGAGATCGAGCTTTTCGAAGACGGAGGATTCATCGGAGCGGATCTGAATCGCACGGCCGACGATTGCGAGATCAAATCGATCAATGACAGGGACGCCGGTTTGCGAAATTGGATGACCGACATCGTGCGAATTCGGGAAAGGGACGGACGAGGGATTGAAGTTTGGGTCTGGGTCGTGATGGACGACAGCTTCTTCCATCGCCGGCCACCAGCGCCAAGGGTCGAGGAAATTCAAGTCCGGGAAATCAGCAAAGCCCAATGGCAAAGCGAATCCCTACCCGGCTTGCTGCCAAGGTGGGAGAGGGAGTAGGCTCACTAAGCAAGGTCGCCTCGGCCGATCGCGCCGCCGGCCGCCGCGGCCCCGCCGCTGCTGGCCACATGCATGCCGGGAAGGAAGTGCGGCCGTGGGACCGGGTGCGGGCGGCTTTCGATCGCACGCACGATGTATTCGGCCGCGCGGCGCGAAGCGCCGCCGTGCCCGGTGCGCACCTTGAGCCGCACCAGCTCCGCCACGCGACGGCCGCGTTTGGCCTCGTCGGTGAGCCACTCGATCACGTGCGCGGCTATTTGGCGCGAACGGTCTTCGCAGGTCAGGTACTCGGGGAACAGCACCCGCTCGGCGCCTGGCTGATTTGGATCGTAGGGTGTCAGGTCCTTGGGAAACAGCTCGTCGGCTACCAGCAGATTGACCAGCGTGATGTACTTCACCTTGCGGAAGAGCGATTGCACGAAATAGGCGACGCGGCCGATCCAATAGAGCACGACGGTCGGCTTACCGTGGTACAGTAGTTCCAACGACACCGAGCCCGAGACGGCCATGCAGCAGTCGGCCAGCTCGATCAACTCCGGCGTCCGCCGCAGATGGACCTCGAGGGGAAGCGCGCTGGCGGCCGCAAGCCGCCGCGCTAGCTCGGCCTGGTGCGGCTTGAAGCTGGCCACGGCGAACCGCGCGTCGGGCACCGCCTCGCGAACCAGCGCGGCGGCCCTGAGAAACCAGTGCAAGTTGTGTTCGACCTCCTGCGTTCGGCTGCCGGGCAGGATCGTCACCAGCGGGCCCGGCTTGACGATCTCGCGGTCGAGGAAGTCCTGGTCGAGCGGCTGCCGGCGAACTTCGTCGAAGTACGGGTGGCCGATGAAGGTGGCGTTGCAGCCGCGCTGGCGAAACCAGGCTTCTTCGAAGGGCAGGCTGCAAAGCACATGGTCGACGAACCGCCGCATCTTCCTCACGCGCCAGCTTGCCCAGGCCCAAATCTGCGGCGGAGCATAGTAAAACACGGGAATGCCGTGGGCCTTGGCCCGCCGGGCAATCCACCAGTTGAAGCCCGGATAATCGACCAGCACCACGGCGTCGGGTCGTTGGTGGCGGAAGTAGCGGTCGGCTCGGGCGACCAGGGCCAGGAACTTGTGCAAGTTCAGGAGTGCGCGCAGCAGCCACATCACGGCCAAGAGCGTGAGATCGGCGTGCAGCTCGCAGCCGGCCGCGGCCATTTGCGGACCGCCGTAGCCGACCGCCCGCGCGTCGGGCCGCCGCGCGCGGATCGCGCGGATCAGGTTTGCGGCGTGCAGATCGCCGCTCGGCTCGCCTACGGAAAAGAAGATTTTCACGGGGCGGAGTATCCCACAACCCCGCCGGCCCAGAAAGTGCAGTTTTTAAGGGGGATGAGGGGATAAGAGGATGGCAAGGGATGATAGCAAACGTCAACCGGACGACGTTGCGTATCAGGACCAGAAATTCCACCAGGGCATGGGCGGTATGTACAAGTCGAACACGTCCGCTGGAAACGGCGCCGAGTCGCTCGAGCGGCAAGTAGGGGTGATCCGTTTCAAATTCGCAAAATCGGCTTGGAGTTGCCGGTTGCCGGGCGATCTTCGCGGTACGCTCAATCGCCCTTGCCACGCTTCTTTTTTCGCTTGACGGGCTCAGGTTTTTTCAAGATCTGCATCGGCACGACCACGAGGTTTGGCGTCAAGTACCCCGCGTCGCTTTCCGTTATCCGTCTGCCTTTAATCAGTGCTGGTCTACTGCTTTTCGGCGACAGATCGGGTTTCCTGTCGCGATTCGCCTTGCTTAGCTTATCGTTGTTCTTCGCCATCTGTAGTCTCCGCGTCAAAATGCTGGCGCGCCAACTCCTCGCCGTCCGCAAACACGAGATGCCCCGGTTAGATGGCGACCGGGGCGTCGCTTAGGCTCTGCCCCGGCCACTGTGAATGTCTCATGCTGGGCCGCGTGTAGTATACTCTCGCCGCGACGCGAATCGTAGCTGTTTCGACAGTCCGCCTCCCAGCCGTTCCCGTGCGCCTTGCACTCGCCGCGGTGTGTGCATAACCTTGACGGTCGACGCTTCGTGCGTCGTCCTCCCGCCCGATTATAACCCCGAAGGCCCGCCCGACGATGCTCCTCTTCGACGCCCATCTCGACCTCAGCATGAATGCCCTGGAATGGAACCGCGACCTGACGCGGCCGGTGGCCGAAATCCGCCGGCGCGAGGCGGGTCGCACCGACAAGGTCGACCGAGCCCAGGGGACCGTGGCGCTGCCCGACATGCGCCGTGGGCATGTAGGTCTCTGCGTCGCCACGCAGATCGGCCGCTACGTCACGCCTGGTAATCCGCTCCCTGGTTGGCACTCCCCCGAAATCGCCTGGGCCCAAACGCAAGGACAACTGGCCTGGTACCGGGCCATGGAAGATGCGGGCGAAATGGTGCAAATCAGCGACGCCGCCGGACTGGCGCGGCACGTCGCGCTCTGGAGCGATAACCCGCCGGCTAACGCTTCGATCGGGTACATCCTTAGCCTTGAAGGGGCCGACTCGATCCTGACGCCAAAAAACCTTGAACGGCATTGGGAGCAGGGCCTGCGGGCAATCGGGCCGGCGCACTACGGACCCGGCACGTACGCGACGGGCACGCACACGACCGGAGGGCTGGAGCCGCGCGGCCGCGAGCTCTTGGCCGAGATGGACCGGCTCGGTTTCATCCTCGATGTCACGCACCTCTCCGACGAGTGCTTTTGGGACGCGCTCGATTGCTTTGGCGGTCCCGTCTGGGCCAGCCATTCGAACTGCCGCGCGCTCGTGCCCGACCAGCGGCAGTTCACCGACGATCAGCTCAGGGCGCTGATCGCGCGGGGCTCGGTCATCGGCGCGGCGCTCGATGCCTGGATGATGGTGCCGGGCTGGATTCGCGGCAAAACGACGTCCCGGGAATCGGGCGTGACGCTGGAGCACATGCTCGATCACATGGAGCACGTCTGCCAACTGGCGGGCAACGCGCGGCACACGGCAATCGGCACCGATCTGGACGGCGGGTACGGTCTGGAGCAATCGCCCGGCGATCTCGACACGATTGCCGACCTCCAACGCCTGCCCGGCATGCTCCGCCGCCGCGGCTTCAGCGAGGCCGATATCGAATTGGTCTCGCACGGCAATTGGGTGCGGTTCTTGAACGAGGCATGGAAGAGATAACCGCACACTATCGCACGCCGCGCGCAGCAAAGAAAATAGCGGCCCGCCAAAAGCCTAGGATTCTTGCTCGATGACTCTTGCGACGCGGCTTCCGTGGGGCCGCAGTACACGGCAAAGTAGTAGGCACACGCCGTGTGGCTTGCTAAAACCGACGCGTTGCCGCGTTTAGTGGTAGATCGCAGTTTTGTTCCGCCACGACGGAGCTTGCCTCCGTCGAGCGATGATTGACTGCTAGAACCCATCGCCGATCCCACCCATTTTTCCGCTCTCGCATTTTGCGTTCGCTGCCGCCTCCGGCGGCAGCGAACGCAAAATGTAGAGGCGGAGGGTGCATTCTGCGGGCGCTGCTAGCTTCCAGTCATCGTTCCACCGGGGCAAGCCCGGCGGTGACGGAAAGGATGCAAGCGGAACAAAAATGGCCTCTGGTTCAAGGTACGATTTGTGCTCAAAAAGCCGAGGTTTTAGCAGGCCACACGCCGTGTGCCGTAACCTTGAGCGAATCGACGTTGGCGGGTGGAAAGCGACGGCACACGGCGCGTGCCTGTTGCTTTACGCTACGGATCAATCCTAGGCTTTTGGCGGGTCCTTGTTGCTAAAATCCTCCCTCCGCGGCGCTGGCGTTGTGGCGGGCGCGAAGTCGCCACTTATCCTTCACGCGGATTCGACGCCCACCGTTCGCAGCCAGGGACCGAAATCGCCGTGGCAAAGCGGCGACAGCGCCGCCCTGCCGGCCCAAAACGCTGCGCGAAGAAAACCGACTCCGCATCCCCCTACAAAGAGCCTACGCGACGTCGCGCGAGGGGCGTAGGGTGGCGCGGTCACGACCGCGCCGCTACGCGGCTTGCTCACTGGCGTGGGGATGGCGGAGATCGGTTTTCTTCGCTGCGCTTGCGGTGTTCCATTTGCATTCTCATTGCTTCGCAATGAGCCGCCCCGCCGGGCGCAGTCGGCGCGGTTTCCAATGGACCGTCGATGACTGCTTCCTCTGGGGGTCGTGGAGACGCAGGAGTTTTTGACGCGGGCGTGACCGGCCATCTCATTGCAGCGCAACGAGAAGGCACAGCCGATCAATCGTCGCGAATCGGCGGCGAAATAATTTTCGAAAACTGGCCTTGACCTGTTTTTCATCCGCGGATATTTACCGCACCTTCTTCTGCCAATTCCCAATTCAAGTCTTATGGTACGTGACCCGCCCGGGGTCGACGTCCGCTGGCACGGTGCGCCGTGACGCTTGGGCGGAAACTCCGGTCGCGCGGGCGAACGTTCGCGTTCCCCGCGGGGTCGATCGTCAATTGCGCGCGAACGAAACAAAATGTCGCCAGGGTCGGTCAAGCGCGACCGCCGATGGCCAAGAGCTAGCGAATCTCGAAAGGAGATCGTGTTGAAGACGACATCTTGGGTACTGATCCCTTGCGTGGCCGTGGGACTGACGTTGACCGCCGGGGCGGCCTTGGCCGCGCCGAACCCCGGAAGCTGGAACTTGCTCGTGGCAACGATGGCCTCCGGCCAATCCGGCGAAGAAAGCGAACCGGCGGGCAATGCCAAAGCCCAGGCCGCCGAGCTGCTCATTCGGGCGCGCCGGGCAATGAGGGCGGGCGATTTCGAAACGGCCGAGTCGCTGATCGAAAAGGCCGAGGGCCTGAATGTCAGTTATGGCCGTATATCCATAGTTGACACGCCCAAGAAGGCACGCCTCGATCTCGAACGGCGTAAAGGCGCGAAGGGCCGGGTCAAGCGCCCCAGTCAACTGTATGCGCCGCGCGATGACGAGTCGGACGAGAAACCGTCCTCCGCCCCGCGCGATCCGTTTGCCAACCGTGCCAGCCCGACCGGCGCCCCACTGCCGCCGCGCTCGATCTATTCCCCCGAGAAGACTCCGCCCAGCGAATCGGAACCCATGTCGGGCCTGACCGGCAACCAGGCATTTCCTGAGCGCTCGCCGTTCGGCAAGCGGCCCGTGACGGCGCCGCCCGACGACCTCGAAGACGAAGTGCGCATGGCGCCGCGGGGCGCGTCGGCGGATGAAGACAAGCGTGCCGAAAGCGACCGGCTGCTGCTGGCCGCGCGCCGGGCGCTGGCGGTGGGCGACGTGCGCCGGACCGTCGGACTGGCCAAGCAGGCCGAGGCATTGGGCTTGGACTACGAGTTCAACCAGGACTCGCCCGAAAAAGTGCGGGACATTGCCGCCCTGGCCGCGAAACTGGCCGAGCGCGCGCCCGATGAGCGAGGTAACGAGAGTTACCACCGCCAGCAGGCCGAGCTCTTGATGCAGCAGTCCGAGGGACTGATCCAATGGCAGGATTTCGACGAGGCCGAGCGGTTGGCGAACGACGCCAACAAGTTGGGCGTGGCCTATGGGCCCTTCGATCCCAAGCCGTCGGCCGTATTGCAGCGGATCGTCGCCGCCCGCAAGCAGGGTGGCGCCGCGCGGCTCGAACCGTTGCCGCAGGTCGATCCCAACGACCGTCCCAGGGTGTCCGATGCCACCCAGCTTCCGCTCGACGCGGAAACCGCCGGGCGCAAGGCCGAGGTCTCGGCACTGGTCCGCAAGGCCCGCACGGCCTTGGACGCCGGCGACCTGCGGCGAGCCGAAACGCTGGCCCAGGAGGCGGAGGGCCTCCATGTTCCCGACAACGCCTTCGGCAAGAACGAGGACAAGCCTTGGTTGGTGCTGTACAAGATCCAACAGCTTCGCAAGGAACGAGCCGTCGACGTTGTAAGGGCGACCAACGAGGAACCGATCGGCACCGAGCCCGAGAGCGAAAAACGCTATCCGGACGAGCAAGCGGTGTACGACCGCGACAACGACCGGACCGAAAACGTCCAAGCCAAGAGCCAGGAGGAAATCGTCACGCCCGACGCGGCCATGACCATGTACCTCAGGGGCGAGGAGGCGCTCAAGAAACACGACGTGTCAAGCGCCTTGAAGTGGTTCCGCGAGGCCAACGCGCGCCGCGACGAGCTCGATCCGGCCGTGCGGCAGCAATTGCAAGACAAGCTGCAATTCCTTTCGCAGCAGCCAGCCCCGTCGCGCCGGCCCGGAGGCGCCGCCGAAAACTCGCTGTTGAACAAGGTCGACGCCGCGCAGCAGGCCCGCTATCGCGAGACTTCGGGCAAATTGAACCTCCAGGAAGCGAAGGCCAAGAAGCTTCAGGAGATCAATCCCAAGGAGGCGCTTGAGATCCTCGAGAACGCCCGCGCGGAAGTCGTGAAATCGGAGGTCGACGGCACCACCCGCGACATCCTCCTGCGGCGCGTCGACAGGAGCATCGACGAACTGAAGCGGTACATCGACGAAAACCGCGCGCGGATCGAGCTCAACGAAAAGAACGACGACGTGCGCGACGAGATCGAGCACCGCCGCGAAGTCAAGGTCGAGGTCCAGGAAAAGCTCGCCAAGCTGGTCCACGAGTTCAATACGCTGATGGAAGAAAAACGCTTTCCCGAGGCGGAAGTGCTCGCCAAAAGGGCCTACGAAATGGCGCCCAACGAGCCGATCGTCGCGCAGCTCAGGTTGATGATCAAGATGGTCAAGCGCAACGACGAGGTCATGGGCATCAGGGCCGACAAGGAGCAGGGCTTCTACCAGGCGCTGACGGAGGTTGACCGGTCCGCCATTCCCATGAATGACAACACTCCCTTCATCTTCGGCGGCAATGCCAAAGACTGGGAGAACCTCAGTGTCAGACGCAGGAAGTTCATGCGCGAAGGCCGAATGAAGCGCTCGGAGAAGGAAATCGAAATCGAGCAGAAGCTCAAGACGCCCGTCTCACTCGGGTTCCACGAGGCTCCCCTGGATGAAGTCATCAGCAAGCTCTCGCAGCTCACGCAAATCTCGATGATCCTCGACCCGCGCGGGCTGGCCGAGGAAGGAGTCGACTCGCACACCCCCGTGACGATCGACCTCAACCAGGAAATCTCGCTCAAGAGCGCCCTGAACCTGATCCTCGCCCCCTTGCAACTCAGCTACGTGATCAAGAATGAAGTCCTCAACATCACCAGCGAGCAGTTGCGCGACGGCGAGGTTTATACGGTGACCTACAACGTGGCCGACCTGGTGATTCCGATCCCCAACTTCGATCCCAACAAGAGCTCGGGCCTGAAAGGGGCGCTGGCCGACGCCTACGCCCAGATACCGATGTACGGCGGCGGGGGCGGCAACGACACGATCATGCCGATCGCGGCCACCGCCAGCGGCGCCAATGCCAACGTGCTGCTCCATCCTGACCTGATGGCCCAGATGAATAAGGCCACCGGCATGGGTTCGGCAATGTCGAGAGGCGACCCGACGGGCTTCGGGCCCGGCGGACTGGGCGGCGGAGATCAGGCCGACTTCGAAAGTCTGATCGAGCTGATCACGTCCACGATCGCGCCCACCACCTGGGCCGAAGTCGGCGGTCCCGGCACGATCAACGAATTCAAGGGGAACCTGAGCCTGGTCGTGAGCCAGACCCAGGAGGTCCACGAGGAAATCGCCGATTTGCTCGACCAGCTCCGCCGTTTGCAGGACTTGCAGGTCACCATCGAGGTCCGCTTCATCAGTCTCAACGACAACTTCTTCGAAAGGATTGGGGTAAGCTTCGACCTCAACATACCGACCTATTCGCAAAAGCCGTTCGCTTTGTTTGGTCAACAAACCTCCGAAGTTCCGATCACCACGCCGACCGCCTTCCCCCCGCCGGGCCAAAACCGCGATTATTCGCTGCCCGAGTTTCAGACGAACCAAGGGGTGACGGTCGGCATGGCGACGGCCACCACCTACAGCGCCAACCTCGACATCCCGGTGCAACAGGGGAGCTTTCCGCTGGCGATCCCTCAATTCGGCGGCTACCAGGCCGGTGCCGGCGCCCAGCTCGGTTTCGCGATCCTCAGTAAGCTGGAGGCGTTCTTCTTCATCGAAGCCTCGCAGGGTGACCGCCGCAGCAACGTGCTGCAAGCTCCTAAAGTGACCTTGTTCAACGGCCAAAGGGCATTCGTGCAGGACTTGACGTACACGCCGTTCGTGATCAGCGTGATCCCGGTGGTGGGCGCTTTCGCGGCGGCCAACCAACCGGTGATCCTGGTGCTCAACGAGGGATCGGCCTTGTCGGTGCAAGCGGTGGTCTCCAACGACCGGCGCTTCGTTCGCTTGACGTTGGTCCCCTTCTTCAGCAAGATCACCGCGGTCAATACCTTCACCTTCACCGGCTCAAGTTCCAGCACCCAATCGGCGAGCCAGGAAGGTCCCAGCGACCTGACAACGGCGCGGAGCAACTCGCAGGCCAACACTTCCGAGGGCACGACCGTGCAGTTGCCGTCGTTTGCCGTGTTCTCGGTCGCCACCACCGTCAGCGTGCCTGACGGCGGCACGGTGCTCTTGGGCGGCATCAAGCGCTTGAGCGAAGGCCGAAACGAGTTCGGCGTGCCCCTGTTGAGCAAGATCCCCTATGTGAACCGCTTATTCACGAATACGGCCACCGGTCGCGAGACGCAGAGCCTGATGATGATGGTCACGCCCCGCATCATCATTCTGGAAGAGGAAGAAGAAAACCTGGGCATTCCGACCGCGCCGTAAACGTCCACCGACAACGAGAATGTTCCCTCCTGGGCCAGCGCGGCCCGCAAAGAGCCGCGCTGGCTTTTTGTCTTTGGTCATTGGTCATTTGTCACTGGTCATTGGCCTTTGGCCTTTGGTCAATCGTCGCACTTTTGACCTTTCCAGATTTGAATAGGCTATAACCATCAGGGACCGTACAAGTTAGTTCCTGGAGCCAACCTCTTGAAACCCAACCAGTGGATCACCTGCGGCGCCGTGCTCGCAGGTTTGGCCGTCATCACCGGGGCGTTCGGAGCGCACGGGCTCGAGGCGTTTCTCAGCAACGGCGAGGGGTTTGTGCAGGAGTTGCTTGCAAAACGGTTGGAGAACTACGAAACGGCCGTGCGGTACCAGATGTACCATGCCCTGGCGTTGGTCTTGGTGGGGTTCGCGGCGATCTATCGACAATCGCAATGGCTCAACGCGGCCGGTTGGGGGTTCGTCGCCGGCACGGCGCTTTTTTCCGGTTGCCTCTACGCCATCGTCTTCGGCGCGCCTCATTGGCTTGGGCGGGTAATCCCGGTCGGCGGCCTGGCCCTCATCGTCGCCTGGTTGGCCTTTGCCGTAGCCGCGTCGTCAGCCGGTTCGGCGGACCGACGCTCCGAGTCTTGACGCGGCGAGTCCATTGGCTAGACTCGATGTGAGGAAATTCGGCCGTAGATGTAGAACGGAATTCATTCCGTTTTCCCGTGGGCAGGTTTTCGAACACGCCAACGGAATGAATTCCGTTCTACGGACGTGGCCGCCCCCACGAGGCTGGAAAACTGACCTACCGCGTTCACTTCGACCAAGGGAGGCGCGACGTTGCTCAATATTAAATTCCGTTACGGTGCGTCGCGGCGGTCGCCCAGTTTAATCCTTGCCTTAACGAGTCTGATGACGTGTGGCGCCGATTGGCGACAGTTTCGCGGCAACGATTCGACCGGCGTTTCGACGGAAAGCTCGGTGCCGACTTCATGGGGCCAAACGCTCGTTGACGGAAGGGGCGAGAACATCGCCTGGCGGGCCGACCTTCCGGGCCGCGGCGTCTCGAGTCCCATCGTCGTTTCGGGCACGGTGATCGTCACCGCGTCAAGCGGTTACAAACAAGACCGCTTGCACGTGCTCGCGTTCGACGCCGCGACGGGTACACCGGCCTGGCAGCGGCAGTTCTGGGCCACCGGCCGTACGCTCTGCCATCCCACGATGGCCGTCGCCGCGCCCACGCCCGCCAGCGACGGACAGCGCATCTTCGCATTCTTCTCCTCGAACGACATGGCTTGCCTCGACCTGGAAGGGAACTTGCTCTGGTTCCGAGGGCTGGCGTTCGACTTTCCCACGGCCGGCAACGACGTTGGGATGGCGGCTTCACCCTTGGTCGCCGATGAAACGGTCGTGGCGCAAGTCGAGGACCTGGGCGAATCATTCGCCACCGGGCTCGACGTTCGAACGGGTGAATCGCGCTGGCGAATCGCGCGTGGCAAGGCGATGAACTGGAGCTCGCCCGCCCTCTGGCGGGGCAAGACGTCGGCCGACGACGTTGTGTTGCTGCAATCGCCCAAGGAGCTCTCCGCCCATCATCCGCGCACGGGCAAGCGGCTTTGGTCACTTCCGTTCGCCGCGAGCAATATCGCTTCGGTCGTCGCGGACGGGAACGGCATCTTCGTACCCGCCGACGGGCTGACGGCGCTTTCGCGCCAGCCCGGCAACCAGCCTCCCAAGGTCCACTGGCAAGATGCAAAATTGGCTCCGACCAATTCCAGCCCGATCATCAACGAAGGCCGGATCTACACGCTCAACAGCGCTTCGGTGCTGACGTGCGGCGACACATCGACCGGTAAGGTCCACTGGCGGCTACGGTTGGCCGGACCGTTTTGGGCCACGCCGGCGATCGCCGCCGGACATGCCTACTGTGTGAACGACAAGGGCCTGGCCCAAGTGGTGCGGCTCGGGGCCGGCGACGGCGGCGACCCGGGAGAACTGGTCAGTGAGTACGATTTCGGCGAGCCGATCCTTGGTTCGCCCGCCGTCGCCGACGGCGCGCTCTATTTCCGTAGCGACGCCCACCTGTGGAAGGTCGCCAAGCCGTAGCGAGGTTGACATGTCCAGACGCAAAACCTGGCGTGAAAAACTTGCCGACGACAAGGATCTGCCGAAGGTGGTGCCGATTGCGGGCAAGATGCAGGCCCGTTGGGGACGCGGCACAGTGGCGATTCCAGCCCCGCGCGAGGTCGATGCGATCATGAAGCGCGTGCCGCGCGGCAAGCTGATCACGATCAACGAGATCCGCGCGATCGTGGCCCGGGAACACGGTGCGACGATCGGCTGCCCGATTTGCACCGGTATTTTTGCCTGGATTGCCGCCCACGCCGCCGAAGAGGCCGCCACCGACGGTAAGGTCCGAATCACTCCCTACTGGCGCACGCTCAAGACGGGCGGCGAGTTGAACCCGAAATACCCCGGTGGCGCCCGGCAATTGAAGCTGCAACTGGAAGCCGAAGGACACCAGGTCGTCGCCAAGGGAAAGCGGTTCGTCGTCGCGGACTATGAGAAACAGTTGTTCGTCAAGCCGTGATCCAGATGTACGCCGACCAAGCCACAGGATTGACGAGCTGCTAGTCGGCCTCCCGGCTTTCGCTCCCGGCTTCTCTCGCACCTTCTTTTGCTGACTCGCTTGCTTGGCTGAACGGAAATGCGGCAACACGGATGCCCAGGTAGTTGATGCGGCGCGTGGGCCGGGAGTTCTCGCGGTACGCCGACCGGCAGTCCGCGGCGCCGTAGTTCCAGCCGCCGCCCCGGTACACCCGGATCGAGCCCTGGGGCGAGCCGGTCGGATCTTCGCCAGGGACGCCTTCAACTGCGTCACCCGCGTACCCGCTGTACCAATCGTAACACCACTCGAACAGATTTCCATGAAGATCAAACAAGCCACGCACGCTTGGCCGCAGTTGGCCCACGGCATGCGACCGCTTTTCGGAGTTTTCCAAAAACCAGCCATAACGTCCCAGGAGTTGCACTTCGTTGCCGAACGAATATGCCGTGTTCGTTCCACCGCGGCAGACCACTTCCCATTCGGCTTCCGTCGGCAATCGAATACCCCTCCGATCGAGGCCAATCCTTCGGGTTGCCCTCGGCGTCCTTGGCCAGCGTCTGGGGATCGACATAGCATTGGTCAGATTCCGGCATGTGCGCCTGCTCGGTCAGCCACCGGCAGTAGCTGACCGCTTCGAACCAGCTCACGCCGAACGCCGGTTCCTCCCGGGAAAGTTGCCGCGAGAGCTGCTTTTCCCAGGCGTCGTGACGATTGGTATTGTTAGCACCATCAAAGGAGCGAATTTGTTCCCATGTGATTTCACGATCTCCGACGGCGAGCGGGCGCATCAGCTTGACGCGATGCAATCGTTCGTCCGCCTGTCGATCCGCCTCATCGGGCGCCGAGCCAATCAGGTACTCGCCCGCCGGAAAGACCACGAACGTGATGTGGATGTCCGTGGTTCCGCCTTCATGCGGCGTAGGCGATGGGGTTAACGAGGAATTCCTGCCGACGTTGGAGGCACCGCAAGTAGGCGGAACCACGAACCGCTGGGTGTACCACTGGCGATCAGGAGCGTACGCCAGGGGCGTTTGGTCGACCTTTCTTGCCAGCGCGTCATTCTTCCAACGGCGCAAGAGCCAGCCTGTCGCGCCGTGAATGGCGGAACTTGGGTCACTGCCGTACCAATTGGCCAGTTGCTCGACAAAGGCACCGCGATGGGCCTCTGGCAAGTCGGTCAAATCGAACTCGCCCAGCGCCAAGAGCAAGCCGAACAACACGCCATCGTCGGTCCACCGCGCGGCGCCCGTCTTGGTCTGCCGTACCGTCTCGGCGCGCGTCACGCAATCGAGCAGCTCCGCCGGCGCGACGCCGCGGGCGCGGCAGCGGTGGATGAATTGCGTTCGGGCTTCGGGATCGTCACCGCGCAGCCCGCCGCCAGTATCCCCGCGCAGCGCGTCGAAAATCGCTTCACGTCCGCCTTGCTTCAGCAGTGCGATGGCGGCGCCGGCCCTGCGCCGGCCCAAGGCCAGGCGCGCCATTTGGGGCAGATCGGCGTCGGGATGTGTGCGCACCAGGCCCTGTAGAATCTCTCGCGCCGCGGCATCGCCCTGCTTCTGCAGGACCGGAAAGAGATTGAGGAACTGCTCCCCCTCGGCGTCGACCACCAGCTCCGCCAGCGTGGCCGGGCTGTTGGCGGCGTATTGCGCGAGGATGCTCGCGGCCAGGTCGCGCTCGGTGGCGTTGCGCTGCTGATCACGGAACACGGCGCCCAGGGGAGCGAGCAACAGGTTGGCCAGGGGCGAGAATGCCTCGAGCAGCGGCTCGTACTGGCTGGGGTCCAGCCACGCCTCGGCCAACCACTGCGTTTGCGCAGACCATTCAGCAGGCGAGCCTCTGTTTCCTCGGCGGTAGCATCGATGTAGACGGCGATCACGTCTGTGGACAGACGAGGCAACAAGCCTGCTTTCACCAGCGACGATTTGCCGCAGCCCGATGGTCCGTAGATCAAGCCCACCGGGAATGTCTTGTCGGCGTCGGTTTCCTCGATCTTGGTCTTCCAGAACCTCAGACTGTCGGGCAAGCCGTCTCGATCGCGGGGACCGGGCAACAATTCGAGGAAGAAGTCCGCGTCGTGCTCGTCGAACGAACGCAAGCCCTTCGGCACGATCATGATCGGCTGGCTCTCGGAGGCTGGAGGCGTCAGGCGATTGGCTTTGGGCGTAAGGATTTCGAAGGCAGGGGTCAACGCGACCGCCGGCGGCTCCCTGATCCGTTCCGCGCCGAAAGCCTGACGCCGATCGCCTGTCGCTTGCTCCCCCATCCAGTGCCGCAGGTCGTCCGCCAGGTCCTTCGCCGTCGAGTAGCGCTCGGAGGCTCGCTTGGCCAGCGCCTTCTGGCAAATCCGCTCCAACTCCTTGTGGATCTTGTCGTCGTGCTGCCTGGGCGGGCGAGGTTCGTGAGTCGTTACCTGCTCCCGCAATTCTTCCTGGCTGTTGCCCGTGAATGGCCTTCGCCCGACCAACAATTCATAAAAGACCACGCCCAGGCTGAAGATGTCACTGCGGCCATCGACTCGATGGCCTTCGCCACGAGCCTGTTCTGGACTCATGTAGGCGGGCGTACCGGCGTGCTTCGGCCCCTTGCCCAGATCCTGTTCCCGCAGCGCCAGCCCGAAATCGACCACGAACGGCTGGCCATTTTTGTCCAGCAGGATGTTTCCCGGCTTCACATCCCGATGAACGAGCCCTTGCTTATGGGCGTAGTGCAAGGCTTCGGCCACCGTCGCCACCAGTTCAGCCGCTTGCGCGCTTGACAGACGAAACTTCTTGAGCGTTGCCGAGAGGTCGGCTCCCTCGATGTACTTGGAGACCACATAGCAGGGGAACTCATCCGTGCTGCCAATGTCGTAGACTGGCACGATGTGCGGATGGTCCAGGTTGGCCACGGTGCGGGCCTCCGCCAGGTACGCCTGCGCGTCTTCAGGGCGGGATACGAGCCTGGCGTGCGGCACTTTGACCGCTACCCGCCGGTCAAGCTGTTCATCGTGGGCCAGAAAGACGAGGCCAAATCCTCCCTGGCCCAGCAGAAGTTGAACCTTGTAGCGCCCGATCCTGGCTGGAAGACTCGGCGGCGCGGCATCAGCAGGAGGGGCCTCGTCTGACGCTGTGAAGGCTCGCGTCACTCCCAGCGGTTCTTTGTCGTTCATGCTTGGTTCGCGTATGCGGACGATCCGAATGACGACGTCATGTCACATTTGCGCACCACCGCGGCTGATTGTACTCGATGGCGAATCTTGTTTCACCCCGTGCCCGGAGCGCATCGCCGCCCGGCAGATCGCGGCGTCGAGGAGCCAGCCGCCACCCCGGTGCATCCGGTAAGGTGCCGGACGTTCATTCGAGTGCATCCAACGCGCCGACGACCGCCTCGCGGCCTACCGCCGGCACTTGACAAGTGAAATCGCGGCAGACGTAAAGCGCGACGCCCGACGCCGGGACCGGCTTGCCCGCGAAAATCGCATCGAGCCGCGACGACGACGCGGAACCCGGGCGCCGGGCGACGACCTTGTTGGGCAAGTAACGCCGCCGTAGCTCGACCAGCACCGCCGCAACGTCCGTGTCGCTCGCGGGAGCCATGAGCACCAGTTCCGGGGAGGGGCCAATCTCGAAATCGAGTGCGATCAGGAGCTGCCCGGCGGCGGTCGGATGGCGCGACATCACCTCGCTGAACGTAGCGAGAGTTCGTCCCGCGGCCGCCAGGTAATCGGCCCGGCCGCAGAGCTTGCCCAGCCGCAACAGCGCCGTGGCCGCCATCGCGTTGCCGCTTGGGGTCGAACTGTCGTGTACCTCCTTTGGCCGCGTGATCAGCGTCTCGTGATCGGCGGCGGTGTAGAAGAAGCCGCCAAGGTCGGCGTCGGCAAACTGGGCCAACATCACGTCGGCGAGCTCGACGGCCAGGTCGATCCAATGTTCGTCGAAGCCGGCCTCGTAAAGGCTTACCAGCGAATTGGCCAGGCAGGCATAGTCATCGAGATAGGCGTCGAACCGCGCCCGGCCGGCGCGCCACGAATGCAAGAGCCGGCCGTCGCCGCGGCGCAGGTTCTTGGAAATGAACTCCGCGGCCGCCGTCGCGGCCGCCAAGTAGCGAGGCTCGCTAAATACGCCCGCCGCCTGCGCCAAGGAGTCGATCATCAGCCCATTCCAGCTCACGAGCACCTTGTCGTCCAAGCTGGGCCAGACGCGCCGGCCGCGGACTGCCAGCAACTTCCCACGGCCCAGTGCCAACTCGGCCGCCAGATCGGCCGCGTCGCGGTCGAGGATTTTCGCGCACTGGGCGAGCGTCTTGGGGAGATTGAGAATGTTCCGTCCTTCGAAGTTCCCCTCCGGGCTGACGTCGTAGACGTAGCAGAAAGTCTTGGACGCCGCCTCGCCGAGCACCTCACGAACTTCGTCCGGAATCCAGACGTAGAACTTTCCTTCTTCTCCTTCGCTGTCGGCGTCCTGCGTGCTGTAAAAGCCTCCGTCGGGTCCGGTCATCTCGCGGAGCACGTAGTCGAGCGTTTCGCGGGTGACGCGAGCATAGTCGTCGCGGCCCGTCGCCTGGTACGCTTCGAGGTAGCAACCCGCCAAAAGCGCGTTGTCGTAGAGCATTTTCTCGAAATGCGGCACCAGCCAGCGCTCGTCGACCGAGTAGCGGTGGAAACCGCCTCCAAGCTGGTCATAGATACCGCCCGCGGCCATTTTGTCGAGTGTGAGCGACACGAGCCCGATCAGTTCGTCGCGAGGCGCGCGCCGCCAAAGCCGCAATAACACACGCAGATCCATTGGGTGCGGGAACTTGGGGGCGGTGCCGAAACCGCCATGCCGATGGTCGAAGATTCGCTCGAGCGCCGCTTCGGCCGCGATGAGGGGTTCAAGCGAAAGCTTGCCCGCCGCCTGCCCAAGACTGGCCGTTTTTTGCAACTCGGCGGTAAGTTGCGCGGCCTGATTGCGCACCACGTCACGCCGCTGGAGCCAGGCTTCCGAAACCGCCGCCAGCACCTGGTCGAAGCCTGGCATGCCCATTCGCCCTGTTGGCGGCCAGTACGTGCCGCCGTAGAACGGCTCCAGATCGGGTGTCAGGAACATCGACATCGGCCAGCCGCCGCGGCCGGTCATCATTTGGACGGCCTGCATGTAGATCTGGTCGAGGTCGGGCCGTTCCTCGCGATCGACCTTGATGGGCACGAATCCCTCGTTCAACGCGCGCGCGATTGCTTCGTTCTCAAAGCTCTCGTGCTCCATCACATGGCACCAATGGCAGGCGGAATAGCCGATTGAAAGGAAGATCGGCTTCTGTTCTGCCTTGGCCCGCTCGATCGCCTCTGGTCCCCAGGGGTTCCAGTCGACAGGGTTGTTGGCGTGCTGCAGCAAGTACGGGCTGGTTTCGCGAGCGAGACGATTGGGCATCGGTGCGGGGAAAGTCCGAGGTCGGAGGTGGGAAGTCGGAAGTCACTTGAAGGTTCGCTTCGTGTCCGGAAACTCACCCTGTCGGACCTCATCGCGGTAACGCGTGACGGCCTGGATGATCGTACCCCGCAGGTCGGCGTAGGCCTTGGCGAAGCGTGGCACGTAACCATCGGTCAGACCGAGCATGTCGTGGGTCACCAGCACCTGGCCGTCGCAGCCCGCTCCGGCGCCGATGCCGATCGTAGGTACGGACACGGCCGCCGTGATTTGCGACGCCAGTTCGACGGGGATGCATTCGAGCACCATGGCGAAGGCCCCGGCCTGTTCGGCGGCCCGAGCATCGGCCAGTAGCCGCTCGGCGTCGCGTTGCACCTTGTAGCCCCCCAACTGGTGGACGCTTTGCGGACGCAGTCCGCAATGGGCCATTACCGGAATACCGGCCGAGACCAGGGCGGCGATCGTTTCGGCTTGCTCGACACCCCCTTCGAGCTTGACCGCCTGGCAGCGCGTTTCCTTGAGAATGCGGCCTGCGCTGGCCACCGAATCGCGTCGCCCCAGGTGACCGCAAGGGAACGGCATATCGACGACCAACAAAGCGTGCCGTACGGCGCGGCCCACCATTTCGGCATGGTAGATGATCTGGTCGAGCGTCACGTGCAGTGTGTTGGGGTGGCCCTGCACGACCATCGACAGGCTGTCGCCCACGAGAATCCCCTCGATTCCGGACGCGTCGAGCAGGCCGGCCAAGGTAAAGTCGTAGGCGGTCAGCATGCTTATTTTCCGGCCGGCCGCCTTGAACGCGGTGAACTGCGGCACGGAAATCTGCGGCACGGTGATCGAAGGTTGGTCGAGCGTCATGTCCGCATTGTGGCGATTTGTGGCTCGAATGGCAACCGTGGGGTAGATTTCCAAGGAGCCATAGCCGTACCGTTATATAGGTACATCATGGCGGAAAATGTGGATGCGCGACCGCTTTGCACGCGCGCGACGAACGTGGTATCCTGAAAGCGTTCAGAACTGCTGCCCGAGCCCATTGAAGGAACCGAGGAGGCCACTCGTATGTCGCGCCGCACCCGTTCGGTCGTTTCCGTCTTCGCCGGCGTATCGCTGGCCATGTCGTGCGTCCCCTTGTTTGCACAACAAGACGACTACCAGGAAGAAGGTACGGTCACGGGCGTGAGTGACACGGGCCTGTTCGTGACCGATGCCAAGAATAATCGAGTTTTGGTGCAAACGAATCCGATGAAGTGCAGCGTTACGGTGGCGGGTACGGCCGAGCCGGAGTTTTTGAAGGGTGGGCTGTTCGTGCGATTCGAGGCCAAGCTCGACAAGAAGGGCAACGTAAAGGAGGACGTCTCCAAACTGGCCATCGTCGTGCTGTCGGAGAACAACCAACTGAGGTGTGAACCCGATATCCAGCCGGAAGAGGAACTCGAGGAGCTGGAAAAGAAAGGCCCGGTGAACTACCTCATCATTGGCAGACTGAAGAGCTTCAAGAAGGGCGAATTGCTGGTCGCCACCCCGGTTAAGGACATCAAGGCCAAGCTGGCCGACAAACCCGAGATCACGCTCGACGTCGACGACCTGAGCCTGGTGAGTGAAGGCGACAAGATCGAGATCAAGGGCAAGTTGCGGCGAGCCTTCGGCGCCGCCGCCGCGGCGACCCCCGGCTTCGTGCTTGCCGATGAAATCAAGGTCACGCTCGCCAAGCCGCTGGTTGGAAAGAAATCCGCCACGAAGAAAAAGGCCAAGAAGACGGCGGAAAAGAAGCCGAAGAAGAAGGCCAAGAAACCAAGCGCCGACGACGGCTTTGATCTCTAGCAAAGCGGAATTCGCCAAGCCCGTGGCGGAGCGCGTCCATGACGGAATTCGGCGGTGAAGAGTCGTTTACGGCACCGCCTGATCGGCTCTTCGCACTGCTGACCGACCTCGACCAGTTGGCCGCCACGATTCCAGACCTGGTTTCCTCCGAGCGACCCGACGAGCGAACGCTCAAATGCGTCGTCAAGCCGGGCTTTTCCTTTCTGCGGGGGACACTCAAGCTATCGATCACGCTGGCCGATTTGCAACCGAGCGAGTCGGCCGCGATGGATGTTGCCGCCCAGGGGATCGGCGTCGCCATGCACATTGTCTCGCAACTGCGAATCGCCGCAGAGGACGACGGTTCGCGGCTGACCTGGACCGCGCGGATCGAGCGGATGTCAGGCCTGGTCGCCACGATCAGCCCGGCACTCGTGCGGGCCGCCGCCGACCGGACGGTTCGGCATGCCTGGCAACAGGTCCGCACACGACTGGGAGAATGACCCGCCACGCAGCTCGACCGCTATCGCACCCCTCCCGTCCGTGCGGGATGCTGGTGGTCCGTCAGGGCGCCACGTCCCAGATCCTGACCGTCCGATCTTTACTCGACGAAGCCAGCCGCTTTCCGTCGGGGCTGAAGGCTACGCCCCCAACCGCGTTACCATGTCCTTTGAGCGCGCGCAGTTCCTGGCCCGTCGTGGCGTCCCACAGTTTCACCAGCTTGTCCCAACCCGCCGTAGCCAACCGCTTGCCGTCCGGACTGTACGCCACTCCGCTGATTCCGATCAGTCCATTTAACATGAGCACCATCTTGCCGGTCGTCGCATCGCGCACGTCGACCCCAGTCGGGCAAACCGAGGCTAGACGCGTTCCATCCGGGCTGAACGCAACGCAGAGGACCTGGTCGGCGTTTTGCACCGTAAGCAGTTCCTCGCCCGTCACCGTGTTCCAGACCTTGATTTTATTGTCGCGGCCCCCTGCGGCCAGCCGCTTCCCATCGAGGCTGAAGGCCACGCTCAACGGCATACTAGCGTCGAGCGAGAGGATCTCGTTGCTCCCTTCAGGATCGTCCTGATCGTCGTCCCAGACTTTGACCGAATTGTAATTCGCCGCGGCCAATAGCCTCCCGGCCGGACTGAACGCCACGCTCATGAATATACTCTCGCGGACGTGAGAACGCCCACGGCGACCCGAGACCACGTTCCACACGTCAACGGCATTGTTCCCGGGGCCTGCCGACGCCACTTTCTTCCCGTCGGGGCTGAATGCCACGGCCTGCACATAGCCGTCACCCCTCTGATTGACATTGTCGACTTGCCGATTCAACGTGAGCAACTCCAGCCCCGTCGCCGCTTCCCAAACCTTGACCGTCTTATCGCGACTCGACGAGGCCACGAACTTCCCGTCCGGGCTGAACGCCACGCCGGTGACCCAGTCGGCATGTCCGATCAGGATGAGCGGCTTCCGCTCGGCGTTCGCGGCGTGCTCAGTTGAGCTTGTCGCCAGGGGGGCAACGGCCTTGGGATACGGCAAAACCTTCAGCCCGACGAGCACATGCCCGCGGCGCCACGCTTCCTCCTCAGGTTCCACGCCCGGCTCGAGTTGCGAGCTGACGAGCGTTTCCGCGTGTTTACGGTCCGCGTGCGGCAAGTAGACCGCCTTCTTGACGAGATCCCCCGCCGCGGCGCGTTGGATATCCTCCGTGAGGAGGTTGAGCGGCACCAGATGCTGCCGCAGATAAGCCTCGGTCTCCGGAATGATCGACCAGACGGCAACCACGACGGTCAACTTCAACTCCGGATGATCGGGGATGTTTCTCAGCGTGAGCACGTGCAATCCCCGGGACGCGAGATTCAAGCGCCCCGGCGATGTGAGCGACTCGTCATCATTCACAGCGAGCACCGCTCCGGCGGGGAAGGTGAACTCCAATTCGACTTCGTTGGTCTTGTGTTCCGTGGGTGTAGTTTGCGAGTCGGATTGCCGGGGCGGTGTCGTGGCGACCAGAGGCCCCGGGAGCGTTGGATCGACCACCCCCGACTTCGCGACGGAATCATGACTTTGCTCGTCTTCGCCCAGGCGCGTCGACGACAAATCCGCCAGGCGCGGCTTGGCCGAACCTTGCCACAAGAACGATCCAAGCAGACAGATCCCAATGGAAGCGATCATCGCCAGGGTCCCTTTCAGTTGAGAAATTCGTCGCCGTTTCGGTTGAATCGCCGAAGTAGGAGCCAACGAGGCCGGCAGCGGAACGACATTCGGTTGGTGG